>Ga0210394_10004801_pt1 | contig 15520 bp, 12 predicted proteins | sample IncBWC12MmetaG_FD_160121 | JGI IMG/M metagenome (GOLD analysis project Ga0210394, IMG submission 160121) | Forest soil microbial communities from Barre Woods Harvard Forest LTER site, Petersham, Massachusetts, United States - Inc-BW-C-12-M | ecosystem: Environmental > Terrestrial > Soil >... | reverse complement strand
TGACGCCGCAGGATACGCATCCGCAGCCGGAAGGGTATTCTTTGAATGGCTGGACCGCGGAGGCGAAGAAGCAGTACCTCGAACAGTGGCGTGCGGCACATCCGGAACCTGCAGCCGCTCCGGGGCTGGTAGAAACGTATTCTGCACCGCAAGGGTACGACGATACGGCCGATCATCTGGCCAACTTCTTCCATGCGGTGGAAACGCGGGAGCACGTCGCCGAGGACGAGATTTTCGGGCATAATGCGGCCGTCGCATGTCACATGGCAAATCACTCGTACTTCCATCGCAGCGTGGCGACGTGGGACGCGGTCTCGCAGACCATCAAGAGCTAGCAACCGAGTCAAAGGAGAGGTCGTCAATGATTGGTTCTACGCGGAGAGACTTTTTAAAGAAATCGGGCGTGATTGCGGTGGCTGCCTGTGCCGGTGCGGGCAAGCTGGCAGCTGATCCGTTGCCCGTGCCGATCGGCTTGCAACTTTACTCGGTTCGCGATCTCCTGCCGAAGGATTTCGACGGCACGCTCCAGAAGTTGAGCGAGGCTGGCTACAAGGAAGTGGAAGCCGCGGGGTACTACGACAAGACCGCCCCGCAGTGGAAGCACGCGATGGACCAGGCGGGGCTGCGCTGCATCAGCACGCATCACCCGCTGCCTTTGCTGAAGCAACATGAAGACGAACTGATCGACTACGCAAAGACGATCGGCCTTCAGTACATGATCTGTTCCTCGCCCATGCACCGCGATCCTGAGGCCAAGGGACCCATGACGCTGGATGACTGGAACTGGGTTGCGGACGAGTTCAACCGCATCGGCGCCAAGGTGAAGGGCGCGGGAATGCAGTTCGGCTATCACAATCACATGGGCGAGTTCGAGAAGCAGGACGGAGTGGTCTTCTACGACCGGCTTTTGCAGCGCACAGATCCGAATATGGTGGTGTTTGAGATGGACTGCGGATGGGTAACGGCGGCCGGTCGCAGCCCACTAGAGTTTCTCCCGAGAATGCCAAAACGGTTCCCGCTCCTTCATGTGAAGTGCATGTCGAGGGGCAATGATGGCAAGTATCACTCCGTGGTAATGGGGCGGGGCATTCCGGATTACCATCCAATCTTCGAGTTTGCGAAGGGATTGAAGCACTACTTTGTCGAACAGGAAGAGTTCACCACCGATCCGATGATGGAGTTGCGCCAGGATGCGCTATTCATGAAGAGGTTCGACGTGTAGCGATGGCCGTCTTGAGAAGCATGGGTCCGGCGCTTGCAGTAGGCTGGACCGATGAGTGTTTTTGACGAGAAGAAGGCCGAACTGGAACAACACGAGTTCATGATGGGTCGGGAACGTGGTCGGCTGGCGGTGGCGTTGGACTTGCTCACTGACTCGCTCATCATGGTTGGGCAGCACGGGGTCTACTGCAACTCGAGCCGCAACCCGTCAAAGCCGGCGCTCGACCTGCAGGCTGTGCTTAGCGGTATGGAGGGCGCAAAGGCGTTGATCCAATCAGTGATGGAAGGGATGCGTGCCCAGCGCGAGTCCGAACGGGAAGCTTCAAGCTAGAGGCTGGGTCAGGTTGCGATCCCGGGCAATGCGGGTGAGCGATTGAATCGCATCCACGTTTTGCTCGCCAAAGACGTCGTGAGATCCCCGCGGAAATGACAAGGGCGCCCGGACTTCCAGGCGCCCTGGGGTCAATTCGGGTGAAGCTAGACGGTCTGGCCTAATGTCAGATCGCGCAACTGTTTGATCTGGCGGTGGAATTGCTCGAATTGCGGGCGATCCACCTTGAAGTTCTGCGGAAACGATTTGCGGAACTCCTCCATCTGGCGCCGCAGTTGCTCCATCTGCTTGGGGTCGACCTTGAACTGATCGGCCTTGAAGCTCTGTCTAAACTGCTCCATCTGTTTGCGCAATTCTTCCATCGCCTTGGGGTCGACTTTGAACTCCTGGGGAGTCCACGCTTTGAAGCTGTCGCGCCACTGGTCGGCTTGGCGGCGGAGCTCGTCAAGGTCTTGCTGATTGAATTGTGACTTAAAGGACAGCGCCTGTTGGCGGAGCGCCTCGGCTAACTCCGACCCGAATGCAGGGTTGAGATCAGCCATTTCCGGGCACTCTGTTTGCGGGAAGATGTCGGTCCATTGCACTTCGCTGTGGTGTTTGGAGTCGACCTGGAGGATGAGGATAGTTTGCTTGCGATCGCGAAGGACCGTCACCTGCACCTGCTTGCCCTCGTTGCTTCGCAGCGCGCGATCCCAGTCGGCGCTCGTCTGGACGGTTTCGGTGCCAACCTTCAGGATGACGTCAAAGGCCTTGAGGCCGGCATTGGCGGCTTCGCTCTTGCGGGCGACCTGTTTGACCATCACGCCGCTTGGAACGCCGAGATAGTCGGCCATCTGCGAAGTGAGCGGCTCAACCAATGCGCCTACATTGAGGCTGCTGCCGAATGGGGACACATGCCCCAGGCTCCATCCCTCGCCTCCGCCGGTGAGAAGCCCCATTCCCGACGGCGGGGGGGGGAACGCGTCGGAGCTGTTCATCTTGTTCCAGACGTCGTGCTCCATCGTCTTGCGGTCGACCAGCTGCACGACAAACGTCTGCGGTGTCCCATCGCGGCTGATGACGAGGGTGACCTTGCGCCCGGCCGGGATTTCGCGCAGCATGCGGCCGAACTGCTCGGCGCCCTCGACCGCCTGGCCGTTGACGGAAACCACAACGTCGTTGACGTGTAGCTGGCTCTGACCGGCCGGAGCGTCATGATCGATGAGGGTGATCACCGCTCCGCGCACGTCTTTCAGCTTCAGCTTGTTCGCGGAGTCGTTATCGACGTCAGAAACCAGCACGCCGAGGTAGCCCTGGGAGTGGGACAGGAGTGGGTTGATCTCCTGCATAAGGTGAGCGATGGTGGTTTGCGCCGTCGCACCGGGGGGAGCTGCAATCCACCCCACCGTGAGCCCAACCAGAGCGGCGGCACCGAGCATTGGGTATGGCCTCGAAAAGTACTTCATTGGATCCTCTCTTGCGGTTTTCTGTCCGGCGCGCACTCTTGGTCGTGCGGCGCGTTCACCGGACGGTATTGCACTATTGAATCTCCGTCACCCGGCTTAGAACCTGCCGGGATACTGAACGGATCCTGGGGTTGCGGTCGGAACTTGCCACCGATCGCAAAACCTGGCGGACGCTGGCGTCGGCTTCCACCGGCTCCAGAATGTTGATCGCGTCGGTGCGGATACGCGGGTCACTGTCATTGAGCAATGCCTCAAGTACCGCATCGCGCACGCGAACGTCTTCGACGACGTACGGCTGAAGTCCTTCCAGTGCTTTCTGGCGCACGCCGGCATTCCGGTCGTAGCGCAGTGAAATCATCAGGGCCTCGCGAATACCGGTAGCCTGGCACTCATGCCCGGCGCGGCATTCCGAGGCGAGCAGTCCAACCGAGTCGTCGCGAATGCCCGCGGATGTCGCATTCTCCGACGCCAGCATCAGGAGCCTGCGAATCTTGGGACTGTCGAGCGAACCTTGAATCTCCCGCGGGACCAGCTCGTTAAAACGAACATTGATCACTTCGCTGTTGGGCTGGCGCTCAATGCTGGAGATGCTCGCGATGTCGCCGTCGGACTGGTCCACCGATTTGGTTGGAAGGTTGGAAACCTGGCCTGTTTCGCCGTTGCGGGCGGCGTGATTCTGCGCTACGAAGTAGCCGCTGAGGCTGCCGACCCCACCGCCGATGATCAGCAGCAGCGATGCCGCTATGGGCGCCGACTGAAGGCTGGCGGCGTTGTTGCGCAGTTTCTGCAGAATTCGCTCGAACCAGCGCGTGGGCGGAAGCGCGTCAAGGGCTTCTTCAAGGCGGATTCGAGAGCGGGCAACAAGGTTTGCGTTAGGCTCTTCGACGGGGTATGCGTCGGCGAGCAGTTTGAGCGCCCGCATCTGTTCCAGTTCCTGGCCGCAAGTCGCACAGGTAGCCAGATGCCTTTCGAGTTCGTGCGTCGCGTCATCGGGCAGCTCGCCGTAAGCGGCCATCACGATGCGCTCGTGTGCCAATTCGCAGTTCATGTCAAACGTCCTTCCAGCCTCAAAAGTGTTCCCATACCTGCATTAACTCCGCAGGCCCGCCAATTGCGATCTCAATTTCTTGGTCGCTCTGAAAAGCGTATTTTTGGCGGTTTCTTCTGTGGTGTTGAGCATTTCTCCGATCGTTCGTAGCCGGAGGCCCTGGTAGTGCTTCAGTTCAAAAACCGTGCGTTCGCGGGGTGTGAGCTTGGATAGGGCCTCCTGGATCCTGATTCCAAGCACCTTGCGATCGAGCTCCCGGGCTGGGTTCGAGAACGAGCGCTCGTCGGATACCGACGAAAGCACATCGATCTCATCGCCGGAGTGGTCGATGATCACGGCCTGGTCTTCGCGGCGCGTCTTGCGGCGGCGCAACTGATCGAGGCACAGGTTGGTAACGATACGGTAGATCCAGGTGTAAAAGGAGCACTCGAAACGAAAGTTTCCAATGTACCGGTAGGCCTTCAAAAAAGCTTCCTGGTAGATGTCCTCGGCGTCGTGCTCGCTGCCGGTAAGGTGGAGGGCCAGGCGGAGGACCTGTTGCTCGTACTGCTTGACGAGGGCGTCGAAGGCCACGCGCGAGCCAGCTTGTGCCTCGCGGATCAACTCCGTCTCCGGCGCACGTGATTGCAGTCGATCCTGCCCGCGGTCCGGTTTATCCATTGCCCTGGTCGCAGCCACCCCTGAGTCCACCCTTGGGGTGGATTGTACCGCTCGGGCGGGCACCCATGGGAATCCTGCTGCCCGAGTAGTGGTGGGATTAGGGTAAGGGACCGCGTCTGTGCCCATGAAATCTCCGCTCCCCGGGATGGAAGGATCGCAAACCGCTGCAATCAGATGGACGTGCCGTGCACCGATTTGTGAGCCGGATCATGGATACCACGAGTCGGTCGTGCCGGTAAACTGGGAACGATGAGTGGAAACCTGTTTGAGGAGCACCCGGCGGCGGCGAACAACGTCCTGGCCGACGGGCTGACGGCGCATTGTGACGGAGGTTCCAGGGGTAATCCCGGACCGGCCGGCTATGGCGCCGTGGTGGAGGATGGGCAGGGTCGAGTGGTGGCCCGGCTGAGCGAGTTTCTAGGGGTCCAGACCAACAACCACGCCGAGTACGCCGGTTTGCTGGCATGTCTGAAATGGGCTCTGGACCACGGCTACAAGAAGCTCAGGGTGGTTTCCGACTCCGAGCTGATGGTAAAGCAGATGAAGGGCCAATACAAGGTGGCCAGCCCAGGGCTGCGCCCGTTGTGGGAAGAGGCCAAAAAGCTTTCCCGGCAGCTGGAGAAGTTTGAAATGGGCCACACCCTGCGCGGCGGGAACAAGGAGGCCGACCGCCTGGCCAACGAGGCCATGGACCGCGGGATGGGGAAGAAGCCCGGAGCAACCGCCGGTCCGGTGACCGCCAATGCCTATGCCAAGCCTGGAGGCCAAAGACCCTCCCCTCAGCCAGCCGGCAATGCGCCGAAGCAGCCGCGCCAGGTTCTGGATGGTTACGTGAAAGATGGCGTAGTCCACGTGCTCGAAGGCGAGCTGCCGGACGGGATCTTCGTGAAAGTGATCCGGGAATAGCAAAAGCCCGATATACCTCCTCTGAGCGGGATACGGCCCGTAAGTGATATACGAAGCCCCGGATTGAGCTAAAGCCATAGAATTGTGGGACTTTCACGCTCCTTGGTTCTCCTCCTGTGACCGAAAGATTCAACCGGAGGAAGATATGAAAGAAGAAAAGAATCCAGTTCCGTTTCGGGGCCTTTGGGTGGCCGGATTCCTGCTTGCCGGCCTGCTCGTTTATTCCATTTTGATAAACGCGTGCAGCAGCTCCTCGATGACTACCACTACGTCTGGAATGGCCACCGTAAATGTGAGACTGAGCGATCCAGCGACCTGCCAGACACCCACGGGGCCGTTTTCGCACGTCTACGTTACTATTACCGACGTACAGGCGAACATAAGTTCAACCGCAGGTCCGAGCGACAGTGGTTGGGTCGATCTGACACCCAACCTTTCCAAATCTCCACAGCAGATTGACCTGCTGGGTCAGGCGGACAACCAGTGCTTCCTCGCTTCGCTCGGTGACGCGCAACAACTTCAGGCTGGCAGCTACCAGCAGATTCGGATCATGCTCGCCGCCAACGGCACCGCCGTCTCAAACAACGCCTGCGGCGGCTCCGCTAACTGTGTGGTTCTCGCCGCAGACTCCAGCGTGCACGCGCTACAGCTGTCGAGCGAATCGCAAACCGGGCTGAAGATTCCTTCGGGCCAGATTGCTGGCGGCGCATTCACCATTGGTGCGGGGCAGACGAAAGACCTCGACATTGATTTCAGCACCTGTGAGTCGATTGTGCATGAGGGGAACGGCCAGTACCGGCTCAAGCCCGTCTTGCACGGTGGAGAGGTATCGACCACCTCCACCTCGATCAACGGGACGGTTCTGGACGGCGTCACGGGAAACCCTGTGAACGGCACGGTCATGGTGGCCGTGGAGCAGAAGGACTCAGCCGGAGTGGATCGAGTGCAGCGATCAGCGCTGGCCGGGACTGACGGTTCGTTTGTGTTTTGCCCGCTCCCCTCTGGCACATACGACGTTGTGATCGTCGGCACCCGCTCCGATGGGTCGGTCTACGAACCGTCCATCATCACTGGAGTGTCGGTCGGCAGTACCACCGGGACTGTGGACCTGTTTAGGCCGGCCTCGGCGGCTCTCAGCATCCGAACCCTCTCCGGAACCGTGACCTCTCAAACCAGCGCCAGTGCGGGCACGGTGGCGGACGTTGACCTTAGCGTTCTTGAGACGGTAAACGCGGTTGCCTATACGATTCCCTTACCCCCGACTTCAACTCAGAGCGCCGCAACGCTTTCTGTGGAAACGGGTTCCTCCGCCTCAACTTTGTCCTGTCCGACTGGCACCGACTGCGCCGGCTACTCCGTCGAAGTGCCCGCCGCTGGCGCCACCCTGGGCGCGTGGTCTTCGTCGGGCACAACGCTGACTCCGAATGCGGCTCTGGCCATCTACAAAGTAGACGCGTTCGCCTACGTGCAATCCTCCGGAGGTGTGGCTGACTGCACCCCGTCGGAGCTGACGTCCGAGGTGACTCTCACCGCGGGTGGATCCACCGTAGCTGTACCCACGCTTGCATTCACCGGCTGTCAATAAGGACCCCAAAAACGGACGAGGCCGGCGCAAACTTCGCCGGCCTCGCGTCCCGTTTGGGTTCTGCCAGTGAGTTCTATTCCGGCTTGCCGAGATTGTTCTTCCACATGTGGCCGCCGCGCTCGAGCAGGCGTTCGCCGCACTCAGGTCCCCAGCTTCCGGCAAAGTAATTCGGAAAGACTTCGGGAATCTTGGCGGCCCAGGCTTGCAGGATCGGCGTGTAGAGGGCCCAGTTCACCTCCACGCCCTCGCGGTGCGAAAACAGCGTCTGGTCCCCGAGCATGGCGTCTAGAAGCAGGCGCTCGTAGCCGTTGGCGCGCGATTGTCCGAAGGCCTGGGCATAATCGAAGTCCATGTTGACCGGGCACACTGCCATCCCGGGCGTGTTGGGAACCTTGGCGCCGAAACGCAGTGCGATGCCGTCATCGGGCTGGATGCGGATGCTAAGGATGTTGGGCTGAATCTCTGTGCACGGGCCGCTCGACTGCATGCGGTTGAATATCAGCAGCGGCGGCTGCTTGAACTGGATAGTGATCTCGGTGGCGCGCTTCTTGAGGCGTTTGCCGGCACGAAGGTAGAAGGGCACTCCGGCCCAGCGCCAGTTTTCAATTTGGAGGCGAACCGCGGCGTAGGTCTCGGTGCTGGACTCGAGATTGACGCGTTCCTCGTCGCGATAGCCGATCACGCGCTTTCCTTCGATAACGCCGGGGCCGTATTGGCCGCGCACTGCGTTCAGAATTGGAACGCTGGGGATGGCCTGCCACACCTTCACTTTTTCTCTGCGTACGGCTTCGGAGTCGAAGCTCGATGGCGGTTCCATGGCGATAAAACTGAGCAGTTCCATCACGTGGTTCTGGAGCACGTCGCGGAGAGCGCCGGCCTTCTCATAGAACGGGCCGCGGCCTTCAATGCCGATCGATTCGGCCGCCGTGATCTGCACGTGGTCGATGAAGTTGCGATTCCAGATCGGCTCGAAGATGCCGTTCGCGAACCGGAAAACCAAAATGTTCTGGACGGTTTCCTTGCCCAGGTAGTGGTCGATGCGGAAGACCTGGTTCTCGTGGAAGACCGCGTTCACCTGGTGGTTGAGCTCGTGGGCCGAATCTAGATCGTGACCGAAGGGTTTCTCGATGACGACGCCGATGCGCGCATCGCCGTTCTCGGCCATGCCCTGTCCGCCCAGGTTCTCGATGATGGACGCGAAGTATTCAGGTGCGGTGGCGAGATAGAAGAGGCGATCGTCGCCGATACCTTTCTCCTTGGCGATGCGATCTAGCTCGGCCTTGAGGGAGGTGTATCCCGCGGCATCGTCGAAGCTCAGAGGAAAGTAGCTGATGTTTTTGACGAAGGCCTCAAGCTTGGGATCGCTGTTGTCGATGCCGCCGAATTCGACGATGCCCTCCCGCATGTCCCGCGCAAACTCGTCCCCGAGCGGGCGGCGGGCCACGCCGACGATCGCAAATTGTTTCGGCAAGAGGCCCGATTGCTGGAGATGAAAGAGGGCCGGCAGAAGCTTGCGTTTGGTCAGGTCGCCCGACGCTCCGAAGATGACCATGACCCCCGGGCTGGGGATTCTTTCGTTTGCGTGTTGGACCTGGGAAAGATCATCGGGGTGGACTTTCATCTGAATGGTTGCCATGGGGTCTCCTGAAACTGTGAACAGTGAGCAGTGAACAGAACGGAGTGACCAGCGATCAATTCTCACCAGTGACGTCAAGCTCGCGCGTCAAACGAATACTGTTCACTGACCACTAGTCTTTCTTAACCGCGTGCCCGCCGAAGGCGTTGCGCATGATGGCCAGCATGCGGTCGGTGAAGTTGTTCTCTTCGCGCGAACGGATTCGGCGGATCAGCGATTCGGTGATGATCGGCGCCGACACGTTGAGGTCGATGGCTTCAAAAACCGTCCAGCGGCCTTCTCCAGAGTCGGCGACATAGGCTTCGAGGCCGTCGAGCGAGGGGTTCTTAGAGAGTGCGTCGGCGGTCAGGTCGAGCAGCCAGCTGCGCACCACGCTTCCGTAGCGCCAGATCTCGGCAATCTGCGGGAGGTTGAGGTCGAGTTCCTCTTTCTTCTCCATAATGGTGAAGCCTTCGGCGAACGCCTGCATCATGCCGTACTCAATGCCGTTGTGCACCATCTTGACGAAGTGGCCGGCGCCGGCCGGACCAACACGGCCCCAGCCCTTATCCGCCGAGGGCGCAAGCGTCTCAAAGACAGGGCGCAGGTATTCGACGGCTTCCTTGTCGCCGCCGATCATCATGCTGTAGCCCTCCTTCAGGCCCCACACGCCGCCGGAGGTGCCCACGTCGACAAACTGGAAACCTTTGGCCGTGACTTCCTTGTAGTGGCGCTGCGAATCCTTGTAATTCGAGTTGCCGCCGTCGATGAGGATGTCGCCCGGATTCAGCAGCGGCTCGAGCTTGGCAATGGTGTCATCCACCGGCTTACCCTGCGGCACCATGATCCAGATGGCCTTGCGTCCGGTGAACTTTTTGGCCATGTCTTCGAGTGAAGACACGCCCACGTTGCCCGATGCGGTCAGCTTCTGCACTGCTTCGGCGTTAAAGTCAAAGCCGATAACCTGGTGGCCGCCCAGCCGAAGCCGCTCCGCCATGTTGCCGCCCATCTTGCCGAGGCCAATCAAACCGAGTTGCATTGCTCTCTCCTTCAAAAATCTTTACAGAACGCCGAGGGTTTCCAGATCGTGCCGCAGTTGACCGGCGCCTTCAAAGCGAATCGACTTCATCCCCGCCGCTGCTGCCGCTGCGGCATTCTCCATCCGGTCGTCGATGAACAGCACGCGGTCCGCGGGCCGGCCAAGAATATCGAGCGCGCGGCGATAGATCTCCTGCTGCGGTTTTCGGAGGCCGACGTAACAGGAACTCAGAGCCACGTCGAGGTGGTCGCGCAATCCGAATTTTCGGAAGCGATACTCATTGGGCTCGCGGGCCTCGTTGTTGAGGCACCCCAGCATCCAGTTACCAGATTCGGCCAACTCCTCAAGGATGCCTAATCCCCCATCTGGCAGCGCGACCGATTGCGCAAAGATGGCCTCGAGAAAATCCTTTGCCGTGAAATCGCGCGGCTCATAAAAGACTGTAGCGTCAAGATACTCCTGCGCGCTGATCTGGTCGCGTTCCCAGGCATCGTACGGTCGTGCGTGGCGCTTTTCGAATTCGGCACAATCAAGCTGGAACTGCTCGAGCACACGCGCGCGCTCGCGATGGTCCCACCCGTTGGTGAGCAGCACTCCGCCGACATCGAAGAGGATTACGTCGAAGGGGAACATCAACGCCTCTTGGCTGGTACTTCGATTCAAACTGCGGGAGTGTTGAGAAGCCGGTATCGCAAGGACAGATCGCGGTCAGCTTCGCTTCCGATTCAGTAACGCTTTGGCCTTTTCCACCACGCTGGGTGCCGTGAAGCCGAGTTTCTCGAGCACGATCGGTCCGGGAGCCGAAGCACCAAAGCGATCGAGCCCGATCACATCGCCGTCCAGGCCTACGTACTTCCACCAACCCAGCGGCGCGCCCGCTTCAACCGCCAGTTTCGGCACCCCGGCTGGCAGCACACTTGCCTTGTACTCGGCTGTTTGTTCCTCGAAGATCTCCCAACTTGGCATGCTGACGACACGTGCGCGGATGCCCTCGCCTTCGAGCGTCTTCTTTGCTTCGACGCACGGCGCAACCTCTGAGCCGGTGCCGATAAAGATGATCTGCGGACTCTCCGCTCCTTCAAGCACGTAGGCGCCCTTGCTCACTCCGCCATAAACGTCCACCTTCGTTGCATCGATGACCGGCAGGTCCTGGCGGCTCAGCGCGAAGAAGCTCGCTCCGGTACGCTCCAGCGCCAGGCGCCAGCAGGCCGCGGTTTCATTGGCGTCGGCGGGACGGAAGTCGGTGAGGAAAGGGACCGCGCGCAGCATCATCAGGTGTTCGATGGGCTGATGCGTCGGGCCGTCCTCGCCCAGGCCCACGGAGTCATGTGTGAACACGAAGATGGAGTGCGCATGCGATAGAGCGGCCAGCCGAATTGCAGGCTTGCAGTAATCCGAGAAGGTGAAAAACGTGGAGCCGAAGGGCGCCAGTCCTCCGTGCGCGGCCATTCCATTTACCGCAGCGCACATGGCGAATTCGCGCACTCCGAAAAAGACGTTGCGGCCCGCCGGGTCCTGGTGGAAATTTGCTCCCGGCTTGAAGATCGTCTTGGTGGACGATGTGAGATCGGCCGCGCCTCCGAACAACTCCGGCACCACCTCCGCAATGGCGTTCATCACCGCGCCGCCCGCGTTGCGCGTGGCCACAGGTTTGCCCGCCGGGTAGGTGGGAAGCGCCTTCTCCCAGCCTGCCTTGCGTTGGTTCTTCTGAGTGCGCTGGAACTGCTCCGCCAGCTCGGGATACTGCTTCGCGTAGGCTTCGAAGAGCGTGTTCCACTCCGCTTCGGCGATCTTTCCGCGATCGACCGCGGTGCGCCAGTTCTTGAGGGCATCTTCGGGGACGTAGAAACTCTGATCCTCAGGGAAGCCGAAGAATTTCTTCGTAGCCGCAGTATCCGCGGCGCCCAGCGCCTCGCCGTGCACCTTGTTGGTGCCGGCCTTGGGACTCCCGTAGCCAATAACGGTGCGCACCGCGATCAGCGAAGGCTTGCCGGTCTCCGCCTTGGCGGCTTCAATGGCCGCTTCAATTGCATCGAGGTCGTTGCCATCCGACACGCGCTGTGTATGCCAGTGGTACGCGTCAAAGCGCTCCAGCACGTCCTCGGTAAAGCTCAGCTCAGTCGGGCCATCCAGCGAGATCAGGTTGTCGTCATAGAGCACAATCAGCTTGCCCAGGCCCAACGTGCCGGCCAGCGAGGCGGCCTCATGCGAGATGCCCTCCATCAGGTCGCCGTCGCCGCACAAAACGTAAGTGTGGTGATCGACGACATCAAAGCTCGGCTTGTTGTAGACCGCGGCGAGATGCTTCTCTGCGATGGCCAGACCCACGGCCATGCCGAGTCCCTGCCCGAGCGGGCCGGTAGTCACTTCAACACCTTCGGTCTCGGCGGATTCCGGATGCCCCGGCGTGATCGAGTGCCACTGGCGAAATTGTTTCAGGTCGTCCAGCGTAACCTTGTAGCCGGAGAGGTAGAGCGAAGAATAAAGCAGCGCCGAAGCATGCCCGTTCGACAGCACGAAGCGGTCGCGGTCAGGCCACTTGAAGTGCGCCGGATTGTGCTTCATGAGCTTGTGGTACAGCAGGTAAGCGATCGGCGCACAGCCCAGCGGGGCACCGGGATGGCCGCTCTTCGCTTTCTCTACCGCATCCACGGCGAGCAGCCGGAGTGTGTCGATGGATAACTGATCGAGGGAGAGGCTCACAGGGCTCGTCGTCATACAGCTTCCTTTCGGTCGATGCTGAGTTTGCTTTTAGTAAATGCATTTACCTGGATGCAATCTCAATTGCTACATTGTATCCAAGCCAGCGGTTGGGGGCGGTCCACTGCAAGGTCCATGATATCTGGCCGGGGGCGGGTCCCGCCGCAATGTCGGCCCTGAACCCGCCGCTCCCCGCTTCGACGCTCTGCACCGAGTTGATTGTTTCCCACCCGTCGGCTGACCACATCAGGTTGAAGCGTTCCCCGTCTACGATGCGCAGTGTATCCCCGGCATCTACTTTCTGGATGGGCCGGCGGAGGCTGAATATCTCCAGCGTGTGACGCACGCGTTGGCGGCCTTCCGGCGTGCAATATCGTTCGAACACCGGGTCCACACGATCGAAGACCTTGCCGTCCAGGGTGGAGCGAAGTAGCTTGAGGTATTCGGCATGTGCCCAGACGAGTGGCGTAGCCGAACCTGCTGGCTGGCCCCTGCGCAATCCGCGGTCGGGAAGGTTGGCCTCGTCCCAAACCTGCTCGGGGAGCAACTGGCCCTTGGTGGCGAAGCCCTCGTAGGTACTGATGAGAGGGGCGATGTCACGTCCGGCCGCCAGTTCGTAATGAGCACGTTCGCCTGTGAGCAGCGGCCACACTCGACCCTGGCCGAAGCCCTGAAACGGCCCGCCGTCAGACCTGTCGCCGTAGCCGTCGTAGTTGTAGCGCAGCCACCCGGGCCCTTGTGGCAGTTCGCGCTTCAGCACCGCATCCACAACCTTGAGAGAGTCGACCATGAGCGGATCATCGGCCCGGCGAACGCCGTAACGGACAAGCTCAAGAAAGCCGCCATCTATGATCTCGCGCGCTTCGAAATCCTGCCGCTCGCCCGGCGGCCGATTGTTGATGTGGATCATCTCCCTGCCGCAGCTCTCACACGCGTAGGCTTCGCCGGTTTCGGGCGGACGAACCCGCATGTAGTGGCGCTTCACTTCCGGCAGCAAGACCCCGTCGTTGGTTACGGTCCAGTCTTCCAGGTGCCCCTCGATCCAGTCGGCAAAGTCCTCAAGGAAGGTGGCGTGCTCGTGGCCGCCGCGGGCGCGTGTTATCTCCGCAGCGCAAATGAAGGCGGCCACCACGGCCGCGAGCGTCGACGGCGAGTAGCCGGCGTTCTCTTCCCAGCGTTCCTGATGGGTGATGGGCGCCTTTCTTGCCAGGAACCCCGCAGCTCGCTCGACGAACGGAAAAATGTCCATTTCGCCAAGGCCGTCCGCCTTCCAGAGCCGCCATGCCAGAATGATCGGAAACGCCACCTCGTCAAGCTGGGTTCCTGTCCAGTAAGGGCGCCCATCCACCCAGAAATTCTGCGCGAATCCGCCGTCAGGCTGCTGCGTGCACGCGAGGTACACCAGCGCGCGGCGGGCGGTCTCCGCGCGCCCGCAGGCCAGCAGCGCTGAAGCGGTCTGTACCATGTCGCGCGTCCACACCAGGTGATAGCCGCCCAGGTCATCGTCCCCCTTTGCCTGCCCCCATGGGATCGAAGCCGATGCGACGAAGGCGCCTGAGTAGGTTTTGTCTTCGTGTGCCAGGAGCACGTTGTGGCTTGTGCGCAGCAGCATGCCCTTGTCTTGCGACTTGGCCCCCAGCCACTCCGGATTTGCTGCGCGACGCCACTGCTCGATGTAGCGGGTGCGGTGCTGTTCGTAGGGCGTCACCAGCGCGGTAACGGTTTTCTGCAGCGAAGTGTGCTGGGTCTGCCCAATCCCAATGGCGACGGTAAATTCGCGGGCGGCTTTCTCCCCGGTGGGACTATTGCGTGCGCAATCAAGGTCCAACTCGCCCATCAACGCGATGTTGCCGTTGGTAGCCGAACCGTACGCCCAATCCATCCGGTGGTCGTCCTTCACGTCCTGGAAGCCGTCGCTGGCCCCGACGAACCCGCAACTCACGCGCGAGAAACCGCAGCTCACTCCCATGGCCAGCGACCATTGATTCTTCCACGCCAGCACCATCCGGGAACCGGCCACGTCGATGGCCCGGGCCGAGTTCCCCGCGCCGCCGCCGTCCAGATGAGGAGCCAGCAGCGCGTAGAGCTTGAGCCGCGACAGCAGTTCCGGATCGGCCTCGAGACGACCGTGAACCAGCAGAACCGAATGGTGCGGATCGCAGATGACCTCCTTGATCAGCGTGTACCGCCCATCGGGATCGCGGTTTGTGTAGCGGATCCCCAGCGCCTCCGCATGGATGTACTCAAACGAGGAAAGCAGATCGCGCTTCTCTTCATGAGTAAAAGTCTCCCCATCGGTGATGAGGAACTCCATGTCACGGACCTGGGGATGGTCGATGGTGGGGTGGTAAAGCTCGTTCACAATGCCGTGCGAACACGTAAACCACAACCGGCATGAAGCCGAATATGCGGTGCCAACGGCGTCTTTTACCGCCGAGGTCCAGCGCGGCGCGAGTCCCGGTGCTCCGGGTGCTTCGCCGTCCTGCGCGAGCCATCGATAGAGGGGCTGATCGTTCATGATTGGTGGCTACTTTTTACTAACCAAGATTGTGATTCGGGAGATGGAGCCTTCTCCAGGCTGCGCAACCGGGGAATCGGTGTCCAACCACCCTACTACCGATGTCCGCCGTCCCGCAAAAGTTTCGCTCGACTGCCAAAATTTACCATCCTTCAGCTTGACGAATCCCGCCAATGCTCAGGCATCCATCCAAGCACAGCGCCCCGACACGCAATGTGAAGATTTGATTTCATCGCGAATGCGACGAGAAGCAAGCGCAGAATCGCAGTTCGGCGCAGCGTTGAACGGCTGGCGTCGGACCGAGTTTATCCTTATTATGCGGAAAACTCCGTCCTTCAGGGCGGGGATGCAGAGCGCGGCGAGCGAAGCTGGCCTTAACTCGGCGTCTGTTGCTGCTCGACGTACTGAGGAATGATGGAAATAGGGGCACCGCCGCAACTTCCAGCGAAGTA
>Ga0210394_10004800_pt1 | contig 15523 bp, 15 predicted proteins | sample IncBWC12MmetaG_FD_160121 | JGI IMG/M metagenome (GOLD analysis project Ga0210394, IMG submission 160121) | Forest soil microbial communities from Barre Woods Harvard Forest LTER site, Petersham, Massachusetts, United States - Inc-BW-C-12-M | ecosystem: Environmental > Terrestrial > Soil >... | reverse complement strand
GTCAGCCGCCACAAGGCTTGTAACCGCTGCGCAGCGGACGGGCCGCGCGCACCGATGCTCAAGGAGCCGGCTCGTCGGCGGCGGGTGGTTCAATATCGGTTGGCGTGATCACCCGCAGAAGATCGATGCGGCGGCGATCGGCGCGCAACACGCGAAAATCCATGTGGCCGACCTGAATGGTTTCTCCGCGGCGCGGCAACCGTCCGAACTCCTGCATCAACAGGCCGCCAATCGTGTCGTATTCCTCGTCGGAAAACGCGGTCCGAAAATAGTGATTGAAGTCCGCGATCGGCGTCAGCGCGCGTACCGTGAATTCCCTCGCGCCCTCTTTGCGAATCCACTGGTCATCTTCGACGTCGTGTTCATCGTCGATCTCGCCGACAATCTGTTCGATGACGTCCTCGATGGTGACCAATCCGCACACCCCGCCATACTCATCGACGACCATGGCAATGTGATTGTGGCTGCGGCGAAACTCCTTGAGCAAAACGTTGAGTCGCTTGCTTTCGGGAACGAACACCACCGGGCGCATGTACTCACGAATCTCGAAACTCGCGTCGCCCGCGGCCTGCAACCGCAGCAAATCCTTCGCCAGCAAAATGCCGAGAATTTGATCGCGATCTTCGCCGATCACGGGAAAGCGCGAATGCCCGGATTCGACCACCAGCTCGACCAGTTTATCCGGGGACTCGTCGCGTTCGACGAACACCATTTGCGAGCGCGGCACCATGATGTCGCGTACCTGCATGTCCGCCACCGCCAGCACACCCTCGAGCATGACCAGCGCGTCGCCGTCGAATAGGCCGCGCTCACTGGCTTCGCGTAAATACTCGATGAGCTCGGCGAGGTCGCGCGGCTCGCCGGACATCGACTGCGTAATGCGTTTTAACCAGCGGCCTGTGGTGCCGCCTTGAGGTTGTTCTGACATGGGGGCCTAAGGATACTCGATCAGCGATACGGGTCCGAAAAACCAAGCCGATCAAGGATTTGAATCTCTCGTGCGGCCATTTTCACAGCCTCGGGCGCAGCCTCGTGATCGAAACCAAGCAGGTGCAGCACGCCGTGGACCGTCATGTGCGCCCAATGCGACTCGAGGGTTTTCCCGAGGATCAGCGCCTCGTGAGCCACGACCGGGGCGCAGATCACCAGTTCACCGAGGAAATTTCGGCCATCGGGAGCGGTCCCGGCGCCGCCGAAGGACAGCACATTGGTCGGCTTGTTCTTGTGACGGTAATGCGCGTTCAGGCTGCGGCTGCGCGCCTGACCCACGACCCGGACCGAGAGCACCACGGAGCGGCGCGTGGATGCGAGTGCCGCACCGGCCCACCCGGCCAATTGCCGCGGGCTCGGGACCCACGGTTGCCGCGCCGCGTAGCTCACATCGAGTTCGAGCCGTGCCACCGCCTTAGGGACCGTCGTCGGGAGCGCTCGCCTCGTAGGCTTGAACGATTCTTTGCACCAGCGGATGGCGTACCACGTCGCGCGAGCTGAACATGGTGAAGGCGATGCCGCGCACTCCGCGCAAAATATCGATCACCGTCCGTAAGCCGGACGGTTTGGAATTGGGCAGGTCGACTTGCGTGATGTCGCCGGTCACGACGGCCTTGGATCCAAAACCGATGCGGGTCAAGAACATTTTCATCTGTTCGTTGGTGGTATTCTGCGCCTCGTCCAAAATCACGAACGAATCGTTGAGCGAGCGGCCGCGCATGAAGGCCAGCGGCGCCACTTCGATCACATTCCGTTCGATCATTTTGGCCACCCGCTCGAACCCCATCATCTCGTACAGCGCGTCATACATGGGACGCAGGTAGGGGTCGACCTTTTGCGACAGATCGCCGGGAAGAAAACCCAAGCGCTCGCCCGCTTCCACCGCCGGACGTACCAGCACAATGCGCCTGACCTTTTCCGATTGCAGCGCCTCAACCGCGCAGGCGACGGCAAGATACGTTTTGCCCGTGCCCGCCGGGCCAATACCGAAAGTCAGATCATGCGTGCGGACATTGTTGAGGTAATCGGTTTGATTGGCGCCGCGGGCGCGCACCGCACCGCGCGAGGTGTGGACCTTCAGTTCGTCCGAAGCCCCATTGGCGTCGGTATGGTTGCTGTCCATGTCCAGTTCCTGCAGCGCAATGTGCACGCGCTCGGAATCCACGGGTTCGCGCTGCGCCCGCGCGTATAAGCCGAGCAGCACCGCTTCCGCGCGCTCGATCGCTGAAGCCAAACCGATGATTTGAAAACGATTGCCGCGCCGCCTGACTTCGACGCCGAGCCTGGCTTCGATCTGATGCAGATGCTCGTCCAGAGGTCCGCACAGTTCCACCAATCGCACGTTGTCCGCCGGAGCGAGCAATACGTCGCGCGTCATCGGAATTGAACTCACGGCGTCCCGTCGGCGATGAGGCGCCCGCGCAGGGAATTCGGCATGGCCTCGGTAATGATCACATCCGCAAAGCGGTTGATAAGCGTCCTCGGGGCGTCCGCGGGGCCGTCGAAATTGACCCAGCGATTGTTGTCGGTACGGCCGGCGAGCTGGGCGGGATTGCGCTTGGCGGGCCTCTCGATGAGTACGCGCTGCCGGCTACCCACCATGCGTTCGGAAATCGCGCGCGCTTGGCCGTTCAAGCGTTGTTGCAGGAGTGCGAGCCGCCGCTGTTTGACCTCCTGCGGCACCTCGTCCGGCAGCGCCGCGGCGGGAGTCCCGGGCCGGCGGCTATAAATGAAGCTGAACGATTGATCGAAACCCACCTCCGCCACCAAATTCAGGGTCGCCAAGAAATCCGCGTCCGTTTCACCGGGAAATCCGATGATGAGATCGGTCGAAATACAAATATCGGGCCGCACCGCTCGGAGCTTGCGAAGCTTCTGCTTGTACTCGAGCACAGTATGACCCCGCTTCATTGCAGCCAGAATACGATCCGAACCGCTCTGCACCGGTAGGTGCAAAAAATTATTCAGCTTGGGTACGTTGGCGTACGCCTCGATCAAGCTGTCGTTGAAGTCGAGCGGGTGCGAAGTCGTGAAGCGAATGCGCTCCACGCCGTCGACCGCGGCCACAAAATGAATCAGCGTCGCCAAATCCGCGAGCGTGCCGTCCGCCATCGGTCCGGCGTAGGCATTCACGTTTTGACCGAGCAGCGTTATTTCGCGCACGCCTTGTTTGCCCAAGCGCTCCACTTCATCGAGCACTTGCTCGAAGGGGCGGCTGATTTCTTCGCCGCGCGTGTAGGGCACGACGCAGAAGGTGCAGTACTTGCTGCAGCCTTCCATGATGGAGACAAACGCGGTTGCGCCCGCCGCGCGCGGCTGCGGCAGCTGGTCGAATTTCTCGATTTCCGGAAAACTGATATCGATTTGCGGCCGGCCGGATTGCCTCAATCCCCGGAGCATCGCCGGCAGCCGGTGCAGGGTTTGCGGGCCAAACACCAGGTCAACGAACGGCGCCCGTGCCGTGATGCCCTCGCCCTCCTGGCTCGCCACGCAGCCGCCGACGCCGATGACGACGTGCGGGCGCTGCTGCTTGAACAACCGCCATTCGCCCAGCAAGGAAAACACCTTTTCCTGAGCCTTTTCGCGAACGGAACAGGTATTGACCAGCAACACGTCGGCCTCGGCCGGATTGTCCGTACGCGTCATGCCATGGGCGACCTCGAGCACATCGCGCATCTTGCCGGAATCGTACTCGTTCATCTGACAGCCGAAGGTTTTTATGTATAAAAGGCCGGGCATACGCTCCACTGGCTCACGTGGGAATTCGCTAAGATACTAGGAAGTATGGCAATACGCGAAGTTCTCAAAATGGGCGATCCGCGCCTGCTGGCGGTCGCGGAACCGGTCCGCGAGTTCGGCACTCCCGAGCTTGTCAGCCTCGTCGGCGATATGCGGGACACCATGCGCGATCTCAGCGGGGCGGGGCTCGCTGCACCGCAAATCGGGGTGGGCCTGCGCGTCGTGATTTTCGGCTTCGAGATCAACCCGCGCTATCCCGAGGCGGATCCCGTGCCCTTTACAGTGCTGATCAACCCGCTCCTGACACCCCTGGGTGAGGCCCAGGACGAGGGCTGGGAGGGATGCCTATCGGTGCCCGGCATGCGTGGGCTCGTGCCGCGCTACCGGGAGCTACGCTACACCGGCTTTGACGCCGCCGGCGCGCCCATCGACCGCACGGTGAGCGACTTTCATGCCCGGGTTGTGCAGCACGAAGTAGATCACCTGGATGGGATCCTGTATCCGCGGCGCATTCGGGATCTGACCCAGTTCGGGTTCAACGACGCCCTGTTTCCCGGCGAGAATCTGCAGGACGACTGAGGCCGGTGCCGGCCGGCCGCCTCACGTACCGCAGAATATGTTATTGCAGAGTTTGGGTGGGTGCGCCCTGCCGGGCGCACCACAAAAAACGGGCTGCCGCAGCAGCCCGTTTCCATGACAACCCGGCATCGGGATAGCCGGAGGCGAATGCCAAGATCAAAAGACCGGGAGGGCTTTCGTGCCTTCGACGCGCACCGACTTCAGTTCCTTGGGGTCAATGCCCAGCACCGTGAGAATGGTCGGTGCCACTTGAGAGGTGAGCACCAGCGTCTTGACAGTCTGCGCCGACAGATCCGGGTTCGAGACGATCAAGCCGACATTCGTGTCGCTGTAGCTGAAGCCGCCGTGCTCGGCATTCTTCGCGGTCGAACTCGTGTACACCACACCGTACTGCGGCTGGACAATGATGTCCGGCGTGCGCTCGTCGTGCATGGGGTCGTTGAACTTCAGTTTGATTTCATCGCCGGCCATGACTTCGTCGACGAACAGTTCCTTGGCGTGGTTGTTGATCAGCGCGGCCACGTTGGCGGTCTGTGTCGGGTCCTGCAGCCAGATAAGAGCGATGTCGTCGTCTTGCGCGAATCCGCAAGGACCGCTGCCGCAGTTGTTGGCGATGTTCATCGTTTTCTGTGCGGCGGCTTCGGCGCTGTTGGCCGGGGTGAGGCCGGCCACCAGATCGGCGAAATGGCCGGGCTTGTTGATCTTGAGCGGGTTGATCGGCGATTGGCCGTGCTTGGCGGTGACGATGATCAGAGTGGACTCGTACAGATTCCGCTGTTTCAGCGCGTCGACGATGAGATTCAAGTCGGAGTCCACGGCGTCGAGGGCGTAAGCCAGCACGTCGGTCGGCGTACCCGAGCCGTCCGTGTATCCACCAGGCTGACCGGTCAGACGAGCCGCGTCGGCTGCGGTCGAGGAGTTGATGCAGGTGCGATCCGGCGTGTCATGGGAGACCTTCTGGCCGACGCTGACAGCCTGGTAGTCGGTACCGAACACGGTCGGGACACCCTTCGCGGGCTGGCCGTCGTGGGTAAGCCCATGGATTTGGTTGACGATGCCGAGTGTCTTGAGGTGGTCGTTTTCATGCGTGCAGATCACGCTCACGGTGTTGTCGAGGCCGCCGACGTTGGTAACCTCCGGGGTGTACAGATCATCCAAGCCGGCGCCCGACGGGCCCCGCACCAGGTCATAGGCGGGGTGCTTGTCCGCCCAAGCGGTCACGCCGCCGTGCCCCTTGACGACTTCAAAAATCGTGTTCGTCTTGAGCGCGCTGTGCGGATAGACCGGCATGCACTTCTTGTTCGAATCGATGTGGTAGGGCAGGGATTTAGGATTGATCACGTTCATCGACAGCGGCCGGCCGGTCACAGGGTCCGTCCCGTAGAGGTCCACCGACTCGTCGAAAGCGATCATGCTGCCCATGCCCGCCGTCTGGACGGCACCCGGCGCCGTATCGCTCACGGCGCCCGAGCATGTCGAGTCGCCGTTCGCAAAGTAGCTGCGGTCGTAGCTTACGTCGTAGAAGAGATCGCCCGTGACCGGGGAGCCGCCGGTGACCAGCGCCAGCAAACCCGGAAAGGAGTCCGAATTCGCCGGGGTGCGGGCATTGCTGTAGGTGATGCCGTGCTTCGCAAGTTGCGTCAGGGTCGAGTTGGGGTGGCTGTCGACGTAGCGCGACACATCGAGCGCGTGCAGTCCGTCCACGCTGATCAGTAGCACGCGCTTGATGTCGTCCCCTTGCCCCAATCCTTGCGCTTGCACCGTGATGGTTGACAGCGACACCGCGAGCGACAACGCGGCCGCGAGTTTATTCAGTCTCATCGGGTAATACCTCTATCGTTGGCATCAGTTGTATTGTTCAAGTATCCGTGGGACCGCGCCGGCACGGCATATGCCTTGCCATCGTCAACGTATCAGACGTGAGTTCCGACCATTGAGTGGCAAGGCATCAACTGTTATTTATTGCAGGCTGACCACCACGACAAAAAATCTACCACCGGGTTGTGACATATTCGTGGCCGGCAGTTTACAGAGGCCGGATTGAAGCTCGACACGCCAGACCGAAGCTCGACAGCGCTTCCCTTACGCGAACCCACCGTGCACTGCGGCGCCGCGGAGGGATAGACGGCTCAGCGCAATCTGACGGATACTGTCTTGTTACAAAAAGGCCCGAAATAATGACGGGAGCGCCGACCGGTGTGATCGTTTCAACGGAGACCGACGACGCCAGTACGGCCCGGAAGGTCCGCCGGCACCTGCTGCCGCTGCTATTTCTGCTCTACGTCGTCGCCTACCTTGACCGAGTCAACGTCGGCTTCGCGTCCCTCACGATGAACCGCGAGCTGGCTCTCACGAGCGAACAGTACGGGCTGCTTTCTGGAATCTTCTTCTGGGGCTATTTTCTGTTCGAGATCCCCAGCAACCTGATGCTGCACCGGATCGGCGCGCGCACCTGGATCGCCCGCATCTTGATCACCTGGGGCCTCGTGGCTGTATTCACCGGCTTCGTCCAGAATGCCACTCAGCTGTATGTCGCGCGCTTCATTCTCGGCGCCGCGGAGGCTGGTTTCTATCCCGGTATCGTCTATTACCTGTCGTATTGGTTCCGGCAACGCGAACAGGCACAGGCGATCGGCCTGTTCCTGACGGCTCTGCCGACGGCAAGCATTCTGGGAGGGCCGGCATCGGGCTGGATACTCGATCATGTGAACGCCTATGGCCTGAGCAGCTGGCGCTGGCTATTGATCCTCGAGGCACTGCCGGCGATCGCCTGCGGACTGCTGACCTATCGCATGCTTCCTGACCGTCCGGCCGACGCGACTTTCCTTACGGGCGCGGAGCAGGCACGCCTCACCGAGGCGCTGACGGCTGAAGCCAAAGCCAAGCCGGGTGCACAGACCCTGACCGCGCTCAAGGCTCTCACCCATCCGCGCGTTCTGCACCTGGCGGCTACGCACTTCTTGTTCCTGATGGGTCTGTATATCACCGGCTTCTGGATGCCGCAGTCCATCAAGAGCGCCGCAACAGACCTATCAAACACCGGGGTAGGGATCCTGATCATGCTTCCCAATCTCGCCGGTCTCGTCTCGATGGTGCTGGTGTCTCGGAGTTCGGATCGATCCGGTGAGCGCCACTTCCATGCGGCCATCCCGCTGCTGTGCGCGGCCGCGGCGCTCTTTTTCGTGGGCGCGAAACCGCCGGTTGCCGCCTGCGTGGCGCTCTGGTGCGTTGCCGCCGCAGGGCTCGACAGCTACCTTGGACCGTTTTGGGCGTTTCCCGGAGAGTTTATGACCGGCCGCTCCGCCGCCTGCGCTTTCGCGTTCATCAATTCTGTCGGAAGTTTAGGCGCCTACTTTAGCTTATCCGCGATTGGCTCAATCGCCACCCAGACGGGGAGCTTCAGCGGCGGGTTTCGCGTTGTCTCGGCGGCGCTCGTCGGTGCCGCGGCGCTCCTCCTGGCACTGAAACTGCACCCGCGGCCGATGCCACTATCCGGCAGCGAGCGGCCGGACGTGGCCTAGTATTCGAACCGCGGTTCGTGCGGGTTTCATTGTTGTAAAGCGCTCCATCGACGCGGCATTGCAGTGGTCACGAGGACGAGGGCAAGGCACGCCATGAGTGCGAGCACCCACGGCACCGCCGGCTGGCTTGTCAATGCCATCGACAGTCGCTCGACCTCAATCAAGGCGTCGGTGACAGGCTTGCTGTACCAAGCCAAGCCAACACCGGATAGGAATACGAGACCCGCCAGCGCATAGACGTCGAACAAACCCAGCAGTCGCCCTTGCCTGCGCGTTTCGGTTTCCGCGGCCGCGCAGATCAATCGCGTGAGAGATTGGGGCACCTCAATGTCCAGCGGCTTGCCGAGCTCGCGGGCAATGAGCCGATACTGCTTGACCTCGATAGAATCCTGCTCGGAGGTGCCAACGGATCGCTCTCGCACGCGCGCCTCCTCTTGTGCTTGCCACTCGGGCTCGAAGCGCTCGGACAAGTCTGGGTCTGCGCGATGGGTCATGGTGTTACCTTTGATGCCTTTCCAGTCGGTGTCGCAATCTCAAGCGCGCGCGGAACAAATAACTCTTGATCGTCCCTGCTGGCAGTCCGGTGATCTCCGCAATCACGGGCACTGGCAGATCGTCCAGGTGGTAGAGCGTCAACAGCGTGCGCAGAAGAGGCGGAAGGCGCTCGATCTCCTCGTGTAGATACCTTGCAAGTTCCTCGTCCGCGCATGCCTTTTCCAGGTCGAAGTCGCTGGGGTACGCCGCGAGCGCCGACTCCTCATCGGCTTCACTGCTGCTATCGACAATCGGCACCCGCCTGGATTCAAGATGTCGCAGCGCCACCGTGTAGGCAATTCGCCCAATCCAGGACTTCAGGCCCTGTTCCCCGCGAAATTGATGGAGACTTCGAAAGACCCTGAGGAACGTTTCCTGGCATAAGTCGCGTGTGTCCTCGGGGCTACGAACCATCCGGTAAATGATGTGCCAGCACAGCCGTTGATGGCTTGCCACCAGCCCTTCGAAGGCGCCGCGCTCTCCTGCCAGCACGGCATCCGCGATCACGCGATCCGGGTGATTGGTCACCTGGCAGCGCCGTGTTCCGCTGCTAGCGGTGGTCGTAGCTGATGACGCGCGCCACCCTCCAGTGGCCCTTGTCTTTCCGCCACAGATGGATGAAGCGGGCCGTGGCGGTCAGTCGCTCCTCGCCACCCGGGTCCTTCGAGTAGAACCTGTGAACACCGATCTCGACTGCGCCGACACCCTGGATCGGGTATACCTCCAGGGTGCCGTCCACCAATTGCCGTCTCACCACAGTAGGTTTCGCGAAGTTATCGCGAAAGGACCGCATGTTCTCGTCATAGTGGGTCAGACCCCCCTTGTCGTGATAGAACTCAAGCTCGGGCGAAAACAGCGTGGACAATGTCGCCAGGTCGCGCCGATTGAATGCGGTGAACAGTATTTCATCCATGTGCGCGATGTCATCAAAAAGCGCCTGGGACACGGGCTCACCCACCCGCTGTTGGGCGGTGCCGAGTCCAGCAACGATAAGCGCGCTAACGTGCTCGCCCCGCAGGTCACCATCGGCCTTGCCATTGAGACGCTCGCCCTCTCGATGAAGAGAGAACGTCAACGACATCTTTCCAGGAGCAGTGAGGTTGAAGCGGATATCGCTGCCAGCCACTACTCCCGATTCGATCGGTGACAGGTTCTGCGCATCTTGGCCAACGCCTCCGGTCAGCAAGTTGCCCACCTGGCTCAGCGTGAGACAGATATTGGAGTTTTCGACGCGGCCGTCCGGGTGAGTAATATCGAAGCTACCGCACCAGGTTCCTGAAACGTCGGGGGCGGATGGCTCGGCGAGGGCCAATCCTGAGCCAAAGATGGCAGCGACGGCCGTGAAGAGTAAGCGAACACCGAATGGTGCGGCGCATGCGGCGTTCATGTCATGGTTTTCCAGAGGATTGGTTTCGAGCGGAGGTAAGTCAAGCGAGCTTCCTGGCGAGTCCAAAGAAGCAGAGTTGAGCTAGGCCGGTACCAGCCAGCAGGGTGGCAATGGCACCCGGGTTGACTTCGCGCCATCCGAGCTGCTGGATCAAGGCGAAACTTCCGCCTAACGCGACCAACACGAGACCCCAACGCAAAGACTCCATCCGGCGATGGACCGCCAATGATTGGAAAACGGCCGAAACAGTCTCCGGGGAGTTACCCATACGCACCAATCGGTAGCTCATTGCCGCGTCTGTCAGGGCCTTAAAGCAATAGGCCGCACACACGAAGAGCACTACCGGGATCAAAATGCCCTTGAATTCCATGGTTACATCCAAATGAGGAGCGAAGCGTGCTCTTAGGATGATAGATACGGACCAAGCTCTGGCGGTTGCACCCGTGGGACGACGAACGCGAGCGGTCCGGATGCCAAGGTCCTTCAGGCCGCGTCGAAGATGATCACGCCGCGGCCTTCGCCGCCCTGAGTGAGGTCGGCAAAAGCCTGCGGCGCCTGGTCAATCGAATAGGTGCGCGTGATCAGTTCGTCGAGCTTCAGCCGGCCGCCGCGGTACAGGCCGATCAGGCGCGGAAAATCTTGGGCAGGCCGCGCCGATCCATAATAACTGCCGGTCAATGTCTTCTCGCTGAGCGCAACCTGCTGCGCGTTCAGCGTGATCTGATCTTTTGGGCCGGCGATACCCACGATCACGGCCGTCCCGCCGCGGCGCAGGACGCCCCATGCTTGTTCGGAAACCTTGCCCAAGCCGACGCAATCGAAGGCGTAATCCGCGCCGCCGCCGGTCAGTTTGTACAGCGCCTTGCCGACGTTCTCGTGACCGCTGACGTTGAAGGTATGGGTCGCCCCGAATTGTTTCGCCAGATCGAGTTTCGGGTCACTGGTGTCGACCGCGACGATCATCCCGGCCCCGGCGATGGCGCAGCCCTGAACCGCGTTGAGTCCGACTCCGCCGCAGCCGAACACCACCGCCACCGAACCCGCTTCGACGCGCGCGGTGTTGACCACCGCGCCCACCCCCGTCATGACACCGCAGCCGATCAGCGCGGCTCGATCCAGCGGCATCTGTCGATCGATCTTGACCAAGTTGTCGGTGTGCACCGTCGCCACTTCAGCCATGACACCGCAGCCGCAGAACACGTTCAAGGGCAGTCCGGTGGAATCACGCGTGCGCACAGTGCCGTCCGGCAAGGTGTACAACGCCTGCAACGATTGCACGCAGAGCTGCGGGCGGCCTGTCTGACAATAGTGGCAGCGGCCGCACATGCTGACGAAGGAACTGACCACGTGATCGCCGATGGCGTAACGGCTGACGCCATCGCCGACTGCAATGACGACGCCCGCCCCCTCATGTCCCAACACCAAGGGCATTGGATAAGGAATCGTCCCGTTGGTGGCCGACAGATCGCTGTGGCAGACGCCGCAGGCGGCCAATCGAATGGTGACCTCGCCATGACGCGGTGCCTCGACGTCGATCCGCTCGACCACGACCGGCTTACCCAATTCGCGCGCCACCACCGCCTTGGCTGACTGACCCATAGCTGCCCTAAAAACTAGCGACCGCGCGTGAGCGCGGCGTAGCGCTGCAAGTGGGTGTCGCTGTCGCCAAACATCAATTGGGCGGCGGTGAGGCGCTTGAACCAATGGCTGACCTTTAACTCGTCGGTCATGCCCATACCGCCGTGCAGCTGCACCGACTGCTGTCCGACGAAGCGGCCGGCCTGACCGATCACCGCCTTGGCCGCCGACAATGCCCGCCGGCGTTCGCCCACATCTTTAGCCGTACAGCGCAGCGCGGCCAGATAGCTCATCGAGCGCGCGGATTCGAGATGGATCAGCATGTCGGCGATGCGGTGCTGCAATGCCTGGAAACGGCCGATGGGCTGGCCGAATTGCTGGCGCACGCGCACATAGTCGACGGTGGCGTCGACCAGCGCCTGCATGACGCCCACGGCATCGGCGCACAAGGCCGCGAGACCGATGTCGAGGGCGGCCTCGACCGCGACCAGCGCCTTGCCTTCGGCCCCCAGCCGGCTGCCGACCGGCAATTCGACTCCCTGCAAGTAGACGTCGGCGGCCCGCTGACCGTCGACAGTGGGATAGGCGTCGAGTATCACGCCCGGCGCTGCGCGCGGCACGCGAAACAGCGACACGCCCTCTGCGTCGCCCGCCTCGCCTGCCGTGCGCGCTGAGACGAGCAGTGTGTCGGCCGCGCCGGCATGCATCACCACGCCCTTGTGCCCGTCCAGCCGATAGCCTTCGCCGGTGCGCCGCGCGCGAGTGGTCACCCACTGGCTGTCGAAACGCGCGTCGCTCTCGAAATGCGCGAGTACCGCGATCTTCTCTCCCGTGGCCATGCCGGCCAGCAGCTCGCCGGCCGGCGTCTCTTCGGCAAAGGCGCGTAACACAGCCGTTGCAATCACGGCGCTGCTCAGCACGGGTTCGAGCAGCAGACTGCGACCGCAGTCCCCCATCATGGCCAGCGTTTCCAGCGGTCCAAACCCCAGCCCTCCCTGCGCCACCGGCACCGTCATGCCGAGCACCCCCAGCTCCGCCAGGCCGCGCCAGACTAGAGGGTCCCATCCCGCGGCCGAACGATTGATCGACTGATAGCGATCAAAGCCGTATTGCTCGCTCAAGTAGCGTTCGACGACGTCGTGCAGCTGCCGCTGTTCCTCGGTGAATTCAAAATTCAAGAAGCTCTCCGCGAATGATTCACGAGCTTGCTGATGCTCGAAGGAGGACGGATCGGGAAGGCATTCCCCGGAGCGGCCTCCGTCTATGACAAAGCTTATCGTTCATGAATAGTTCCGACTACAGGCCGACGATCATCTTGGAGATGATGTTTTTCTGAATTTCGTTGGTGCCGCCGAAAATCGACAGCTTGCGCTGATTGAAGTACGACGCCGCCAGTGTCGATGCGTAACGCGGTCCCGGTGGTTCTCGCGTGGGATCGAACTGCCAGCCCGCTTCCATGGCTTCGCGGCGAAACGGCAGCGCATAGGGCCCGACGGCGCGCATCATGAGTTCCGAAATGCTTTGATGAATTTCGGTCCCTCTGATTTTCAGAATCGAGGCCTCGGGACCCGCCGCGGGAGAGCGCCGTTCAGCGGACAACACGCGAAGGTTGGTAATCTCCAAAGCCCACAGGTCGATCTCGACTTGAGCGATCTGTGCGGCGAACAAGGGATTGTCGATCAGCGGCCGTCCCTGCTGCCGCTCGCGTGACGCGATGCGCTTGAGCCGCGCGAGTTCGCGCTTGGCGATACCGATGCCGGCAATATTGGTGCGCTCGTGGCCGAGCAGAAACTTGGCATAGGTCCAGCCGCGGTTCTCTTCGCCGATCCGGTTTTCGACCGGTACGCGCACGTTCTCGAACCACACCTCGTTCACCTCATGGCCGCCGTCCAGCAGCATGATGGGCCGGACGGTGATACCAGGACTCTGCATGTCGATCAGCAAAAAGGTGATGCCGGACTGCTGCTTGGCGTTGGCGTCGGTGCGCACCAGACAAAAGATCCAGTCGGCATACTGGCCCAGCGTATTCCAGGTCTTCTGGCCGTCGACGACGTAGTGATCGCCGTCGCGCACCGCGCGCGTTTTCAGAGACGCCAAATCCGAGCCGGCCCCGGGTTCCGAATACCCCTGGCACCACCATTCCGCCCCGGAACTGATCTTCGGCAGGAATCGCTGTTGCTGAGCGGCGCTGCCGAAAGCCATGATCACCGGCGCGACCATCTTGGTGCCGAAGGGAATCAGGCGCGGACCGCCGGCCAGCGCCGACTCTTCTTCAAAAATATACTGCTGCACCGAATTCCAACCCGGGCCGCCGAATTCCACCGGCCAACCCATGCCGCCCCAGCCGCGCTCATGCAGACGGCGCTGCCACAACACGTGGTCCTCCCGGCCCAGCTCGTAGCCGTTGAGCACTTTGTCGCTGATGTCGGGGGATAGCTGTTCGCGCAGGAAGCTGCGCACCTCTTCTCGGAACGCCTGTTCTTCGTCGGTAAATTCAAGGCGCATGGTCGACTCTGTTACCTCGCAAGCGGTAAATCCGCGCTGCCGCAGCCTCTGTCTTTGGACATTTGATGTTCTGCGATGCAGAATCATATTCCGCATCCTCGCAAAAGTATGCGTAACGATGTCGGAGCTTGTCAATGAATAAACCCCTCAAGGCGCAACGCGCCAAGCGGGCGAAACCGCCGCTGAAGGCGGCTATTGTCAAAACCATCGGCATAGCACCCGGTGTCAAAACCGACCGCCACTTCGTGACGGCGCTGGCGCGCGGACTCGAGGTGCTGGCTTGCTTTCGCCACGGCGACCGCATGCTCGCAAATCAAGAACTCAGCAAACGCTGCGGTCTGGCCAAATCCACGGTGTCGAGACTCACGCATACGCTTACCGAGCTTGGATATCTGGTCTATGTCGAGGACAGCGCCAAGTACAGTCTCGGCACGGCCACGCTGAGCTTGGGCAGCGCCATGCTGTCGCGGCTGGACATCCGCAAGCTTGCGCATCCGCTGATGCAGCAATTGGCTGAATTCGGTCAATGCATGGTGAGCCTCGGCAGCCGCGATCGGCTGTCGATGATTTACATCGATTCGGTCCGCGGCTCGGCGGCCGTCACATTGAGCCTGGACACCGGCGCACGAATTCAGATCGCGACTTCCGCGATGGGTCGCGCCTATTTGACGGCGGTGCCGGAGAAAGAACGGAATGACATCATGGAGCGGGTGCGCAAGCTGGCCGACGTCAACCGCTGGCCCGAGTTGCAACGGGGAGTCGCTAAGGCCTTGCGCGACATTCACGAACTGGGCGTGTGTTGTTCCTTTGGAGACTGGCAAAAGGATGTGAACGCAATTGCCGTTTCGGTCCGACCGGGCGGCGGACTGCCGCCGATGGCGATCAATTGCGGCGCGCCGGCGTACATGGTGTCGAAGGAGTTTTTGTTGGAACGGGTCAGGCCGCGGCTCATTGCGCTCGCCGGTGAGCTGGAAACGTCCCTAGGCACCGCCGGCTGATGCTCGCCACCCGGACGGTGATTGGCCTGTCCAGCGGCGAAAGGCGCGCGTGAACGAACTGCCCGCGGAGAACCCCAGCAAATAAGACACATGGCTGACGCTGTGCCGCGGCGCACTGAGGTAGGCCAAGGCCAATACTCGGCGCGTCTCATCCAGTATTTCCTTGTACGTGGTACCGCCATCGCCCAACTTTCGCTGCAGCGTGCGGGCGCTCATGTTGAGGAGTTCCGCGACATCCTCTTGGGACGGCTCGCCGTAGGCCAGCCGCTGCGTCAACACGTCGCGAACCCGCCCCTGGATGTTGTCGCGTTCGATCTGCGACAAGTACTGAAGGGCAATCGCATCGTTGTACCGCGCCAATTCCGGATTGCCGCCATCCAGCGGCCGCTCGATGGCTTCGCAATCGAATACCAATCGAGTCTGTGCGGCGCCGAATAGCAGCGGGGCGCGCAACAGGCTCTGGAAGTCCTCGACTTTGGCGGGGCGCGCCCGCCGGAACTCGATGCGCAGAGGCGAATAATCGTGCCCGATCAACGAGCGGCACATCCGCAGGTGAGCGGCGACCAAGGCGTCGACCGACTCGTCGGCAACACCGTCGGCGGGCTCGATAACAAAGTGATACTCCGAGCCGCTGCGCGAGAATTCATAATCGATGGCGTCACTCGCCACATGGCAATAGCGCTGCACCCGCT
>Ga0210394_10004798_pt1 | contig 15526 bp, 9 predicted proteins | sample IncBWC12MmetaG_FD_160121 | JGI IMG/M metagenome (GOLD analysis project Ga0210394, IMG submission 160121) | Forest soil microbial communities from Barre Woods Harvard Forest LTER site, Petersham, Massachusetts, United States - Inc-BW-C-12-M | ecosystem: Environmental > Terrestrial > Soil >... | reverse complement strand
CTTGGTCAGCGCCGCCGTCAGCGTCGTCTTGCCGTGATCCACATGCCCTATCGTCCCCACGTTCACGTGCGGCTTGGTGCGTTCGAACTTTTCCTTGGACATAGTCGTAAACCTCTCGCAAATCTCTTACACAACGCAGGACGGCAGCAAAGAGAAATCTCGTTCCGTGCTACTTCTTGATGATCGTTTCCGCGATGTTCGACGGCACTTCCATGTACTTGCCGAACTCCATCGTGAAGGTGGCGCGGCCCTGGCTCATCGAGCGCACCGTGGTCGCGTACTGGAACATCTCGGACAACGGCACTTCGGCGGTGACGGTCTTGCCCGCCGGGGTGTCCTCCATGCTCATGATCTGGCCGCGGCGGCGATTGAGGTCGCCGATCACATCGCCCATGTAATCCTCGGGCGTCACGACCTCGACCCTCATGATCGGCTCGAGGATCACCGGCTTGGCGCGGCGGAAGCCGTCCTTGAAACCGAAGATGGCCGCCATGCGGAACGAGATCTCGTCCGAGTCGACGTCATGGTACGAGCCATCGAACAGCGTGACCTTCACATCGACCACCGGGTAGCCTGCGATGACGCCGGTGTTGCAGGCTTCGATCACGCCCTTCTCGACTGCCGGGATGAATTCGCGCGGCACCGATCCGCCGGTGACGCCATTGATGAACTCGACACCCTTGCCGGTCTCGTTCGGCTGGATCTTGAGCCAGACGTGACCGTACTGGCCGCGGCCGCCGGACTGCTTGACATGCTTGCCTTCGGACTCGACCGTGCCGCGGATGGTTTCGCGGTACGCGACCTGCGGCTTGCCGACATTGGCCTCGACCTTGAACTCGCGCTTCATGCGGTCGACGATGATCTCGAGGTGCAGCTCGCCCATGCCTGAGATGATCGTCTGGCCGGATTCCTCGTCAGTGGAGACGCGGAACGAAGGGTCTTCCTTCGCCAGGCGTTGCAGCGCCATGCCCATCTTTTCCTGATCGGCCTTGGTCTTCGGCTCGACCGCCACCGAGATCACGGGGATCGGAATCACCATCTTCTCGAGCGTGATGACCTCCTCGAGATCGCACAACGTGTCGCCCGTGATCACGTCCTTGAGTCCGACGGCCGCGGCGATGTCGCCGGCGCGAACCTCTTTGATCTCGCTGCGCTCGTTGGCGTGCATCTGCAGCAGGCGGCCGATGCGCTCCTTGCGGTCCTTGGTCGGGACATAGACGGTGTCGCCGGAATTGAGCGTGCCGGAATAGACACGGAAGAAGGTCAGGTTGCCGACGAAGGGATCGTTCAGGATCTTGAAGGCCAGCGCCGCAAAGGGCTCGTTGTCATCGGCCTTGCGCGTGATCGGCTCGCCATCCGAGTTGATGCCCTTGACCTCCGGCATCTCCACCGGCGAGGGCATGAACTCGATCACCGCGTCGAGCAGCGCCTGTACGCCCTTGTTCTTGAACGCCGTACCGCACATGCACAGCACCACCTCGTTCTTGAGCGAGCGCGCTTTGAGGCCGCGCTTGATCTCCTCGTCGGTGAGTGCCTTGCCCTCGAGGTACTTGGTGATGAGATCCTCATCGCCCTCGGCCGCGGCCTCGATCATCCTGTTGCGGTATTCTAAGGCCTCCGCCCGCATTGTCGCGGGGACCTCGCGGAACTCGAACTTCATGCCCTGGGTTTCCATGTCCCAGTAGATGGCCTTCATGCGGATCAGATCGATCACGCCCTCGAACTTCTCCTCGGCGCCGATCGGCAGCTGGATCGGAATCGGATTGGCGCGCAGGCGCGAGCGGATCATGTCGACGCAGCGGATGAAATTCGCGCCGGCGCGATCCATCTTGTTGACGAAGGCGATGCGCGGCACCCTATATCGGTTCATCTGCCGCCAGACCGTCTCGGACTGCGGCTGCACGCCGGCCACCGAATCGAACAGCGCCACGGCGCTGTCGAGTACACGCAGCGAGCGCTCGACCTCGATCGTGAAATCGACGTGGCCGGGCGTGTCGATGATGTTGATGCGGTGTTCGGGAAAGCTCTTGTCCATCCCGCTCCAGAAGCAGGTGGTGGCGGCCGAGGTGATCGTGATGCCGCGCTCCTGCTCCTGTTCCATGTAGTCCATGACCGCCGCGCCGTCGTGAACTTCGCCGATCTTGTGCGACACACCGGTGTAAAACAGGATGCGCTCGGTGGTCGTCGTCTTACCGGCGTCGATATGCGCCGAGATGCCGATGTTCCGATAGCGCTCAATGGGCGTCACACGTGCCACGATCTGCTCCTGCTCCTTGTATCGCTCTTACCAGCGATAGTGCGCGAAGGCCTTGTTGGCCTCGGCCATGCGGTGCGTGTCTTCGCGCTTGCGCACGGCGGCGCCGCGGTTTTCCGCCGCATCGAGCAGCTCGTGAGCCAGACGGAACGCCATCGACTTCTCGCTGCGCTCGCGCGCGGCCTCGATCACCCAGCGCATCGCCAGTGTCTGGCGGCGGCTGGCACGAACTTCAACCGGTACCTGGTAGGTGGCACCGCCGACGCGCCGCGATTTCACTTCCACCACTGGCTTGACGTTGTCGAGCGCCTGCGACAGCAGCTCAATGGCCTCGGGACCCTTGCGGCCGGTCTTCTCGCCGATGCGCTCGATGGCGCCATAGAGAATGTGCTCGGCCGCGGACTTCTTGCCGCTGTGCATGACGACGTTCATGAACTTCGCCAGCATGTCACTGTGGAATTTCGGGTCCGGGAGAATGGTGCGGCTCGGTGCCGCGGCGCGACGGGACATGCGTGAATACCTCTGTTATTTCTTGGGCCGCTTGGCGCCGTATTTCGAGCGACCCTGCTTGCGGTTGCCGACGCCGGCACAGTCGAGCGTGCCGCGCACGGTGTGGTAGCGCACGCCCGGAAGATCCTTGACGCGGCCGCCGCGGATCAGCACCACCGAATGCTCCTGCAGATTGTGGCCTTCACCGCCGATGTAGCTGGACACTTCGTAGCCGTTGGTCAGCCGTACGCGCGCGACTTTGCGCAGCGCCGAGTTCGGCTTCTTGGGGGTAGTGGTGTAGACGCGGGTGCAGACACCGCGCTTCTGCGGCGAGGCTCCGAGCGCCGGCACCTTGGTCTTCTCGGCGCGCACCTGCCGCGGTTGACGGATCAGTTGACCTGTAGTGGCCATTCGGACTCCAGCATTCCAAATCGAATAATGTGGCGGCTCATGAGAAGCACCGGGCCGTCCTATGACAGGACGGCCCGGCGTGTCGAATCCCAATTTTGGGGTCAGGCAGACAACGGGCCTGACCAACAAAGGCCGGCGATTCTAGGTAGCAACCGCAGGCAAGTCAACGCCCTGCTGCGGCGCACAAACGATCAGGTCTTGCCGCCGGAGGCGGGCGAAGGCTTTGCCGCCACAATGAGTGCATCGCGGCTGCTGGCGTCGATCACCTGCTTCCCGAGCGCAGCGCCGATCGAGAAATACCACGGGTGCGACGAGCTCTTGAGCACGTAGAAGTCGCCGCTGGCGGGCTTGGACAGCGTCCATTGGATGCTCTGCGACTTGTCATCCCTGAGGGTCAGGGTCACCGCAGGATGGTCCTGCTGCCATTCCGGCCTTGCCGCGGTGCCAAGCACGGCGTCGACGCGCAGCTGTCCCACCTGCTGCACCAGGGATTGGGCGTGGGCGCTGTCGATGCGCTGCTCGCCCTTGAGGGACGGGTCGCTCCAGCTATCGGGCTGCTTGTCGCCGCCCTTCTGCCGCACCAACTGGATCGTATCGCGCGCCGCGCCGGTGACGTCGATCTCGGCCAGCTGGCTGGAATCGCCCTTCAGCAGATCCTCGTTGAGCCACGCGCCGAGGTCGGTCGGCAGTTCGTAGGTGGGCAGATCCACCGCGTACACGCCGCGATCGTCGTCCGCGCGGGCGTCGGACTTGCGCAGCCCGGGGGAGCTGCCGAAATACACGGTACCGAGCGTCTTGCCGCCCGCGCTCAACACCAGCCGGCGCTCGAAATTGTCATCGAGCAGCTTGAAACGCCGCAGCGCCGATTCACTGGTCGCGATCGGCAGTCCGCGCTTCAACGCGACCAGCCGATCGAGCAGCGAGCTGACCTTGGCGCCGTCGGCCGGTGCATCGAAGGCATCCGGCAGCACCCAGGCGCCATCCTTCCTCTTGAGCACGATGCGGGTGGATTCGGACGCTGCGACACCACTCGGACTCGCCGATTGGGCCAGAGTCGCCGCTGCGGCGGGTCTACTCTCGAGCACGATCTGATCGGCGCCTTTGACGGCATCTGCCCGGACCAGCGGCGTGTCGCTCCTGGCGCCGGCCAGCGGGTCGCGACGCATGAGCAGCGCCAGTGCCAGAACCAGCTGCAGCACCAGCACCGCGATCAGGGGCGTAATGGAGCGGCGCATGGCCTCAGACCTGCTCGAGCAGCTGCCGCTGACGCCGGCCCGCGAGCCGCCGCCGGCGCCGATTGAGCAGCCAGATCAAGGCCACGCCGGCGAGCGCCGCGGCATAGTTGAGATATTCCCAGAACGACTGCGCCTGCCGGCTCAAGGGCACCAGTGTGCGGGCGAAATGCTCGCGGCCGCGGATACTGAGCAGGCCCTGGTCCTCCAGCGACCATTCCACCATGTTCTGCACGAACTCCGTGGGCTTGCCGTACGTGGTACCAAACGTCTCGCTGATCAGTCGGATTGCCTGATCGCTGAGCATCGCGCTCGAACCCAGCAGGATCAGGCGGCCCGATTCGGGCGAGTGCTGAATCACGCGATCGATGCCGGGCTTGGCCTGGGCGGCATCCGCAGCCGGGTTCGGCTGGCCTTTGACGCCTTGCAGCGATTTGGCCGCCGATTTGCCCGCGACGGACGCGGGCATTTGTGGTGCCGGCGGCAGTAGCGGCGAAGGCGTGTCCTTGAACATCGACTCGAACCGGCCCTCCACCATCACTGCGAGCGTCTGCGGACCGGCGGGTTTGCCGGTCACGAATCCCGCGTCGGGGAAACTCTCGTAGTCGGGCATCAGGTCGGTCGAGGCGGAAACCCAGCTCAGATTTGACGACCGCAGCAGCGGCGTCACACGCCGGCCCTGATTGTGCTGCGGATCGACCAGCAGCGGCGCTGCCCAGGGGACATCGATCTGGCCCAGGCTGTCGGTAATTGGGCTGACGGCGTTCAGGCCGCGGCCGCGCACATCGACAATGTAGGGATACTTGGCCAATTCGACTTCATCGACGGTGTATCCGCCGACGTTGCGCTGAACCGGGATTGGCAGCGCACCGCTCTGCTGATCGAGCACCAGGCCCTTGCCGTAGCTGAGTCCGAAGTGCCCCAGCCAATCCTCGAGACCGGAATTGACGGGCCGGGCGAGAATACTCTGCTCCACCACCACATCGGTCGGTGCCGCGGCCACCAGCACCGTACCGCCCTGCATCAGGAACTGATCGATCGCGAATACCTGCCTAGTGTCGAGTGCCACCGGGTCGAGCACCATGAGCAGATCAGCCTCGGCAGGCACCTGGCCGCTCTTGAGATCGGCATCGAGCCAGCGCGCCGAATCCGCCAGTGAGCGCCGCAACGTCGAGAACGTCCGGCCGCCACCGGCGCCAGGCATCATGCCCTGTTCGGGCGGCTGCGAGCTCACGACGGCGACGGTCTTGAGAAAGCCCGGCGCAAGCCGCTTGACCGCCGCTTCGAGCGCCGACTTGAAGCTGGCCTGATCGAGCTCGGCCGGTAACGGCACTTCCTCGGTGCCGCGCTCATCGCCCATCGTCATGTAGAACCAGAACGGCCTGGTGTCCGTGAGGCTCATCGCGATTGGCCTGAAACCGAATTCCTTGGGCAGGCGCGCCGCCAGCGCCGGGTCGTGGTCGGGATCCTGCATCGCAACCTTGAGCTTGCCGCCCGATTCGCGTCCGATCTCACCGAGCGCGGCATCGAGTGCACCCCGCGCCTGCTGCAGCGGGACCGGCAGATCGTCGGTGGCGGAGATATAGCCGGTGAAGGTGACCGCCTGTCGCAGCGTATCGAATACCCCGCCGCTGCCCTGATAGCTCAACAGCACCTTGCGGATGGCGCTCGTGGTTGCGTACTCGGGGTTCTTGAGCTCGACGCTGATATCGCTCTCGGAGCGCTCCTTGACGTCGATCAGATCGCGGAAATTGAGCACCTGGTACTGATCGCCATAGGCAATCAGGATGTCGAAGTAGGAGTTGACCACCGAGGCCTGATACTTGCCCGAGACCTGGAACGGTACTGGCTTGATGTTGTAGCGGCTATTGGCCTCGGCTTCGACCGTCGGATCATCGTGCGGATCGACGAACTCCACGTGCACGCGATTGCCGCCGGCCACCGCGTACTCGCGCAGCAGGTCGCGCAGCTGCGGCACCAGCGGCGCCAGCAACGGATGCGTCGCAGCGCTGAAGTAACCTCGGATCAACAGCGGCTCCTGCAGCTGTGACAGATAATTATGAGTCGCCTCGGACAGCGTGTAGAGCTTGCCCTGGGTCAGATCGACGCGCGCCCAGCCGATCTGATCGAGCCACAGATTCGCCGCCAGCGCATTGACCGCGAGCAGGCCCGCGACGGCATACCAGCGCCGGTGGACCGCGCTCGACGGATTGCCGGCCCAGCGCAGCGATTCGAGCGAGAGGCGATTGAGCACCAGGAAGGCGGCGGTGATCGACAGGTAGTAGTACAGATCGCGCAGATCCAGCACACCGCGCGTGATCGAGGCGAAGCGCGCGCCGACGCCGACGGCACGGAGCCATTCGCCGGGACGATAACCGACCAGCGAAGTCAGCGCGTCCGATCCGATCAGGTACAACGCGCCGGTCACTATCACCGTCAGAATCAGGCTGACGATCTGGTTGTCGGTGCGGCACGAGACCCAGAGGCCGATCGAGACATAGGCCGCCGCGAGTGCAATGGCCGCGGCGTAACCACCGATCACGGGGCCCCAATCGAGCGGCCCGAGGCAGGCGACGGTAATCGGCAGCGCGAGGGTCAACACCAGCGCGAACAGCACCAGCCCCAGGCAGCCGAGGAACTTGCCGAGCACGAGCTCGGTGGGCGCCGTTGGCGAGGTCAGCAGCAATTCGAGCGTACCGGCGCGTCGCTCCTCGGCCCAGGCGCGCATGGTCAGCGCTGCGACCAGGAAAATCAGCAGAACCGGCATCCACTGGAACAGCGGCCGCACGTCCGCCAGGTTGCGCTCGAAGAAGGTCGCGACCCAGAAGAAGATAAAGAGCGTCGCACCGAGAAAGGCGGCCAGGAACAGAAATGCCGCGGGCGATGCGAAGAACCCGGTCAGCTCCTTACCGGCGATCTTGAGAATCTTACGCAGCATCGCCTTTCTCCGGCTCAGCCACCGCCGTGTTGATCTGCGCGAACACGGTCTCGAGCGTGCGCCGCTCGCGGCTCAGGCCGTAGAGCGCGAAGCCGGCACGGAATGCCGCCGCGCTGAGTGCCGGCGCGACCGCCTCGTCGGCCTGCACCGCGTAACGGTAGCGCCCATCGGCGGCATCGAGCAGCTTCACCGCTGCCACACCGTCGACCGCCTGCAGTATCGGCCGCACGACCGGCTCGTCGCGATCGAGCGTGATCAGCAGCCGCGTGTCGCGCTGCAATTCATCGAGGCGTGCATCGACCGCCATGCGCCCGGCGCGCAGGATCAGCACGCGCTGACAGACCGCCTGCACCTCCTGCAGGATGTGAGTCGAGACGATCACGGTCGCCGATCGCGACAGATCGCGGATCAAGGCGCGCATGTGCAGGATCTGAGTCGGATCGAGTCCGTTGGTCGGCTCATCGAGAATCACGATGTCGGGGTTGTGCAGGATCGCCTGCGCGACGCCGACGCGCTGACGGTAGCCGCGCGAGAGCGTCTGGATCGGCTCCGTGGCCTTGTCGCGCAGTTCGGTGCGACGGATGGCCGTCGCCACGGCGTGGGCGCGCTGCACCGACGGCAGATCGTGCAGCAGGGCCTGGTATTCCAGGAATTCGATGACCGTCATCTCCGGCCAGGCCGGGCAGTTCTCGGGCAGATAGCCGATTCGCCGCTGGATCGCCGCCAAATCCGGGCCGATCTCGAGCTGCTCGATCCGGATCGAGCCGCTGGTGGGCTCGAGAAAACCGGTCAACATCTTCATGATGGTGGTCTTGCCGGCCCCGTTGGGCCCCAGAAGTCCCACCACCTCACCGCGCGCGATGCTGAAGCTCACATCGTCGACGGCCAGAAAATCGCCGTAGCGCCGGGTCAAATGCTCAATCGTGATCATCTGCAGGTCCCGTACCTTTGCGCGCGCAAATTTACCAAAGGGTGGTTGACGGTTGTCAATCACCCTCGCGCACGGGCGGTGTCGACGGCTTCGACCGCGGTGCGTGCCGAAGGTTGCATGGCGGAGCGTCCGACCCGTTCACGGAGATGCAGCGGTAGCAGCCCGTTCGAGCTCCTCGCTCGCCTGCATCCAACCCGCCTCGGCGGCGGCCATCGAGCTCGCCACACGGGCGCGTTCCCTGGCGAGCAGCGTGATGCGTGTGGCATCGTTGCTCTCGGTCGCCTGCAGCAGCTGGCGCTCGAGTTTTGCGGCCTCCACGCTCAGATGCTCCACCTGCCGCTCATATTCTGCCGCTTTGGCGCGTAGCGGACCCAAAGCGGCGCGCCGTCGCGCCTCGGCGCGCTTGCGCTGCTTGCGCGTATCGGCCGACTGCTCACGCGCAGCCGCTGCGCGCGCCACGGGCTGCGGCGGCGGCGTGGATGCCGGCGCCTGGGCCTGTGCAGCGGCTCCCGGCAGATTGCTCCCGAGCCAGCGCGCGTAGTCCTCGAGATCGCCGTCGAACGGCTGCGCCCGGCCATTGGCCACCAGCCGGAATTCGTCGGCGACGGTGCGCAGCAGATGCCGGTCATGCGATACCAGCACCACCGCGCCCTCATAGTCCTGCAGCGCGACGCTCAGCGCTTGGCGCATTTCCAGATCGAGGTGGTTGGTCGGCTCATCGAGCAGCAGCAGGTTCGGTCGCCGGTAGGCCACGAGCGCCAGCACCAGGCGCGCCTTCTCGCCGCCCGAGAACGGTTCGACGGGCTCGAACACGCGATCGCCGCGAAAGCCGAAGCCGGCCAGAAAATCGCGCAGATCCTGTTCCGCGGCGCGCCCGTTGCCGCCGCGCAGTGTCTCGTCGAGCTCCTGCAGCTGCTGGAAAGGTGACTGGTTCAACAGCAGCTGTTCGAGCTGGTGCTGGGCAAAGTAGCCGAGCTTCAGATCCCGCGCCTCGGTGCGCACGCCCGCGAGCGCGGGCAGCTCGCCGGCCAGCAGCTTCATGAGCGTCGACTTGCCGGCGCCGTTGCGCCCGAGCAGCGCGACCCGATCGCCGGGCGCGATAGTGAAATTCAGTCCCTCGATGACGCGATGCCCGCCGTAGCCGGCGGCCTGGTCCTCGAGCGCCAGCAGCGGCCGCGGCAGCTTGGCGGGGGTCGCGAACGAAAACTCGAACGGCGAGTCGACATGCGCCGGCGCGATGCGCTGCATGCGCTCGAGCGCCTTGAGACGGCTCTGCGCCTGGCGGGCCTTGCTGGCCTTGGCGCGGAAGCGCTCGACGAACGATTCCATGTGCCGGATCTCGCGCTGCTGGCGCGCGTACAGCGCCGACTGCTCGGCGAGTTCGCTGGCGCGCTGCGTCTCGAAGGCCGAATAATTGCCGCGATAGGCATGTGCGTGGCCATGCTCGAGATTGACGATGCGGTCGGTGACGCGGTCGAGGAACTCGCGGTCGTGGGCAATCAGCAGCAAAGTGCCTGGATAATCGCGTAGCCAGACTTCGAGCCACAGGATCGCATCGAGATCGAGGTGATTGGTCGGCTCATCGAGCAGCAGCAGGTCCGAGCGGCACATGAGCGCCTGCGCGACATTGAGGCGCACGCGCCAGCCGCCGGAAAACGCGCGTACCGGACGTTTCTCGTCGGCGCCGGTGAATCCAAGTCCGTGCAGCAGCTGCGCGCCGCGCGCGCGCGCATCGTAGCCGCCGATCGCGGCATAGCGGCCATGCAGCTCGCCCAGGCGCAGACCGTCGTCGGCCTGCTCGGCTTCGTGCAGCTGCCGCTCGATCGCGCGCAGTTCGGCATCGCCATCGACTACGAAATCGAGCGCCGCGCGGTCGCTAGCGGCCAGTTCCTGCGACACGTGTGCCAGTTGCAGCTGCGAGGGCATGTCGAAACTGCCGGCCTCGGGCTGGATTTCGCCGCGCACCAGCGACAGCAGACTCGACTTGCCGCTGCCGTTCTCGCCGGTAATGCCGATCTTCTCGCCGCGATACAGGCTGAAGGTGGCGCCGCTGAACAGCACCCGCTTGCCGCGGCGAATACTGAGGTCATTGAAATTGAGCATTTCCGGAGCGCATCAGTGCCTGGGGGCGCATGGTGAAAAAAAACCCGGCGTCCACGAACATCGCTGTTCGCGCGACGCCGGGGTATTTTCAGTAGGGAGTGCCGGCAGGCCCTAGCCCGCCGCGCTCTCCTCTTCGCTGACCGGCGAGTCTTCCATCTCGCCGACTGCGCCGCCCACGTCCATGAAGCTGCGCCGTCCGCTATCGTCGAACTTGCGCCGGCGGTGTGCATGGGCCGCGAAGCCCGTGCCCGCCGGTATCAGCCGGCCGACGATGACGTTTTCCTTCAGGCCGCGCAGATCGTCCTTGAGTCCGCGCACCGCGGCTTCGGTCAGCACGCGCGTGGTCTCCTGGAACGAAGCCGCCGAGATAAACGACTCGGTGGCCAGCGACGCCTTGGTGATGCCGAGCAGTACCGGCTGCAGACGCGCCGCCTGCTTGCCGTCGGTCTCGACCTTGTCGTTGATGTCGAGCGCACGCGAGCGATCGATCTGCTCACCGCGCAGCAGCGTGGTCTCGCCGATCGACACGACCTCGGTCTTGCGCAGCATCTGCCGGATGATGACCTCGATGTGCTTGTCGTTGATCTTCACGCCCTGCAGACGGTAGACGTCCTGGATCTCGCGCACCAGGTAGTTCGCCAGCGCCTCGACGCCCTGCAGGCGCAGGATGTCGTGCGGATTCGGCTCGCCATCGGCGATCACCTCACCGCGCTCGACCGTCTCGCCCTCGAACACATTGAGCTGGCGCCACTTCGGAATCAGCTCCTCGTACTTCTCGCCGTCATCGCTCGTGATCACGAGACGCCGCTTGCCCTTGGTCTCCTTGCCGAAGCTGACCGTGCCGGTTTTCTCCGCCAGGATGGCCGGGTCCTTCGGCTTGCGCGCTTCGAACAGATCCGCGACCCGCGGCAGACCGCCGGTGATGTCGCGAGTTTTCGAAGACTCCTGCGGGATGCGCGCGATGATGTCGCCGATCGAGACCTTGGCCCCATCCTCGAGGTTGATCAACGCGCCCGCCGGCAGCGTGTACACGGCCGGAATCGCCGTATTGGCAAACGTGACTTCCTTGCCCTTAGCATTGAGCAGCTTGATGGTCGGCTTCAGATCCTTGCCGCCGCGCTGCTTGGCGTCCATGACCACGGTCGAGGACAGGCCCGTGACCTCATCGACCTGGGTCGCAACGGTCATGCCGTCGACGAAGTCCTGGAACTTGATGAATCCCGCGACTTCCGTGACCACCGGGTGTGTGTGCGGATCCCAGGTCGCGACCACCTGGCCACCTTGCACGGTCGCGCCTTCCTTGGCGGAAATGGTGGCGCCGTACGGGATCTTGTAGCGCTCGCGCTCGCGGCCGAATTCATCGACCACGCCGATTTCGCCCGAGCGTGACACTGCCACCAGGTGGCCCTTCTCGTGCTCCACGGTCTTGATGTGATGAAAGCGCAGCGTGCCCTTGTTGCGGATCTCGACGCTGCTGGCGGCCGCGGCCCGCGAGGCCGCGCCACCGATGTGGAAGGTGCGCATGGTCAGCTGCGTGCCGGGCTCGCCGATCGACTGCGCCGCGATCACGCCGACCGCCTCACCGATGTTGATGAGCCGGCCGCGCGCCAGATCGCGCCCGTAGCACTTGCCGCATACGCCGTAGCGCGTCTGGCAGGTGATCGGCGAGCGCACGTCGATCTGATCGACGCCTTCCTGCTCGAGCAATCGCACCAGGCCCTCATCCAGCAGCGTACCGGCAGGGACCAGCACCTCGTCCTTGCCCGGCTTGTGCACGTCGGTGGCCGTCACCCGGCCGAGCACGCGCTCGCCGAGGCCTTCGACCACGTCGCCGCCTTCGACCAGCGGCGCCATGACCAGGCCATTGACGGTGCCGCAGTCTTCCTCGGTCACGACCAGGTCCTGTGCCACATCGACCAGCCGGCGCGTCAGGTAGCCCGAGTTCGCGGTCTTGAGTGCCGTATCGGCCAGACCCTTGCGCGCGCCGTGCGTGGAAATGAAGTACTGCAGCACGTTGAGACCTTCACGGAAGTTGGCCGTGATCGGGGTCTCGATGATCGAGCCGTCGGGCTTGGCCATGAGGCCGCGCATGCCCGCGAGCTGGCGGATCTGGGCCGCGGAGCCCCGCGCGCCCGAGTCGGCCATCATGAAGATCGAATTGAACGACTTCTGCCGCTGCTTGACGCCGCGGCTGTCGGTCGCCTCCTCGGTGCCGAGCTTCTCCATCATCGCCTTGGCAACCTGATCGTTGGCACGCGACCAGATGTCGACGACTTTGTTGTAGCGCTCACCGTTGGTGACCAGGCCCGATGCGTACTGATCCTGGATCTCCTTGACCTCGCGGTCGGCCGCCGCGACCAGCTTGGTCTTCTGCTCCGGGATGACGATATCGTCGATGCCGAAGGACACCGCCGAACGGGTCGCATAGTGGAAGCCCATGTACATGAGCTGATCGGCGAACACCACGGTCTCCTTCAGACCGAGTGCCCGATAGCAGGCATTGATGCAGGCCGAGATGGCCTTCTTGGTCATGTCCTGATTGATGATGTCGAACGACAGCCCGCGCGGCAGGATCTCGGACAGCAGCGCCCGGCCGACGGTGGTCGCGATCAGCCGGCGGCGCGGCTTGAGCTCGCCATCCTCCTGCACGTATTCGCGCAGACGCACCTTGACCTTGGCCTGCAGATCCACCGTACGGCTCTCATAGGCGCGGTGCGCCTCCTGCACGTCGGCAAAGAACATGCCCTCGCCGCTCGCACCGACGCGCTCGCGCGTCAGGTAGTAGAGTCCGAGCACCACGTCCTGTGACGGCACGATGATCGGATCGCCATTGGCGGGCGAGAGAAGGTTGTTCGACGACATCATCAGTGCGCGCGCTTCGAGCTGCGCTTCGAGCGACAGCGGCACGTGCACGGCCATCTGGTCGCCGTCGAAGTCGGCGTTAAAGGCGGTGCAGACCAGCGGGTGCAGCTGGATCGCCTTGCCCTCGATCAGCACCGGCTCGAAGGCCTGGATGCCCAGACGATGCAGTGTCGGTGCGCGATTGAGCAGCACCGGGTGCTCGCGGATGACCTCCTCGAGGATGTCCCATACCTCCGGTCCCTCGCGCTCGACCAGGCGCTTCGCGGCCTTGATGGTCGAGGCCTCACCACGCAGCTGTAGCTTGTGAAAGATGAAGGGCTTGAACAGCTCCAGCGCCATCTTCTTCGGCAGCCCGCACTGGTGCAGGCGCAGCGTCGGCCCGACCACAATGACCGAGCGGCCCGAGTAGTCGACGCGCTTGCCGAGCAGGTTCTGGCGGAACCGGCCCTGCTTGCCCTTGATCATGTCGGCCAGCGACTTGAGCGGGCGCCGGTTGGTGCCGGTGATGGCACGGCCGCGGCGGCCGTTGTCGAGCAATGCATCGACCGCTTCCTGCAGCATGCGCTTCTCGTTGCGCACGATGATGTCCGGCGCCGACAGCTCGAGCAGGCGGCGCAGACGGTTGTTGCGGTTGATGACGCGACGATAGAGATCGTTCAGGTCCGAGGTCGCGAAGCGGCCGCCATCGAGCGGCACCAGCGGCCGCAGGTCCGGCGGCAGCACCGGCAGCACGGTCATGACCATCCACTCGGGCTTGTTGCCCGACTCGATGAACGACTCGCACAGCTTCAGTCGCTTCGACAGCCGCTTGAGCTTGGTCTCGGACGCGGTCGCGCCCATGTCCTCGCGCACCTTGATGACCTCCTGCTTGAGATCCATCGTGCGCAGCAGCTCGAACACGGCCTCGGCGCCCATGCGGGCATCGAATTCATCCCCGTGTTCCTCGATCGCCTCGAGATACATCTCGTCGGTCAACAGCTGCCCACGCTGCATCGGAGTCATGCCCGGATCGATCACGACGAAGGCTTCGAAATAGAGCACGCGCTCGATCTCGCGCAGGGTCATGTCGAGCATCAGGCCGATGCGCGAGGGCAGCGACTTCAGGAACCAGATGTGCGCCACCGGGCTCGCGAGCTCGATGTGGCCCATGCGCTCTCGCCGGACCTTGGACTGCGTGACTTCTACGCCGCACTTCTCGCACACCACGCCGCGGTGCTTGAGGCGCTTGTACTTGCCGCACAGGCACTCGTAGTCCTTGACCGGTCCGAAGATCTTGGCGCAGAACAGGCCGTCCCGCTCCGGCTTGAAGGTGCGGTAGTTGATCGTCTCGGGCTTGCGCACCTCGCCGTACGACCAGGCCCGGACCATCTCCGGTGATGCCAGGCCGATCTTGATCGAGTCGAAATGCTCGACCGGCGCCTGCTGCTTGAATAGCTTGAGTAGATCTTTCATTGCATTACCTCAGGGCTCGCGCCCTCAATCCTGCTCGAGCTCGACGTTGATGCCGAGCGACCGGATTTCCTTGACCAGGACGTTGAAAGACTCGGGCATGCCGGCTTTCATCTCGTGGTTACCGTCGACGATGCTCTTGTACATGGCCGTGCGACCGATGGTGTCGTCCGACTTGACCGTGAGCATCTCCTGCAGCGTGTAGGCCGCGCCGTAGGCCTCGAGCGCCCAGACCTCCATTTCGCCGAAGCGCTGACCGCCGAACTGCGCCTTGCCGCCGAGCGGCTGCTGCGTAACCAGGCTGTACGGTCCGGTCGAGCGCGCGTGCATCTTGTCGTCGACCAGGTGATTGAGCTTGAGCATGTACATGTAGCCCACCGTCACCTGCCGGTCGAAGCGCTCGCCGGTGCGGCCGTCGTAGAGCCAGGTCTGGCCCGACAGCGGTACCTCGGCCAGCTCCAGCAACCCCTTGATGTCCGCCTCGCCGGCGCCATCGAATACCGGGGTCGCCATCGGCACGCCTTCCCTCAAGTTGCGCGCCAGCTCGAACACTTCCTTGTCGTTGAGCTCACCGAAGCGTTCCTTCTGGCCTCCGGTGACGTTGTAGATCTTCTCGAAGAACTCGCGCAGCTCGACCGCCTGCGCCTGGCGCTCGATCATGCGACCGATCTTCAGGCCCAGTCCCTTGGCCGCCCAGCCCAGGTGCGTCTCGAGCACCTGGCCGACGTTCATGCGCGAGGGCACGCCGAGCGGATTGAGCACGATGTCGACCGGCGTACCGTCTTCCAGGTACGGCATGTCTTCCACCGGCACGATGGTCGAGATCACGCCTTTGTTGCCGTGACGGCCGGCCATCT
>Ga0210394_10004797_pt1 | contig 15527 bp, 14 predicted proteins | sample IncBWC12MmetaG_FD_160121 | JGI IMG/M metagenome (GOLD analysis project Ga0210394, IMG submission 160121) | Forest soil microbial communities from Barre Woods Harvard Forest LTER site, Petersham, Massachusetts, United States - Inc-BW-C-12-M | ecosystem: Environmental > Terrestrial > Soil >... | reverse complement strand
TGAGCAGGCGCGGTATTAGTGTTAGCCGGTGACCCAAACTGATAGGAATCCTGAGGCGGCGCGGCAACTGGCGGTGAACCGCCTGAGGCCATCGGCCCCTGATTCGCGTGCAACTCATGCCGCAGTTCAGCATTCTCGGCGCGATACCGCTCGCTCTCCGCACGCATCTCCGCCATGGCTGATCGCAGTTCGTTGACTTGCTGTTGCAGTTCACGGATCGCTGCCGCAGTGGCATCGCCCGACGACGAAGCTACGGTGGACTGTTGCGACCAGCTTGCAACGCTCCCAAACAGCAGAAAAAACACTGCTAAGCCAGCTTTCCACATCCAATCAGGCAAAACATTCCCTAGCTTCACAAATCGCCCTCCTGAAGAAGATTGTGGAGATGCCTGTTGAATCCGATGCTGGTTCCGGATTTATTGTGCGCTATCTCCCGACCGGGAATGTTACTCCGACTGAACTTTTTTCGCCCGGGCTAGTGGCGGCACATGTGGCTTTCCCTCGCCTCCGCTGTCAGAGCTGGACGACGCAAGGATCGGCAGGGTGATGCGGAAAACCGTCCCTTCCGGCGAAGTTTTCTCGACTGTGACATCTCCTCCGTGATCCTGAATAATCTTCTGCACCACAGTTAATCCGAGTCCGGTTCCGTTTTCTTTGCCGTAGCTGATGAAGGGTTCGAAAAGTTTGCCTCGGATCGATTCCGGAATACCGCGGCCGTTGTCGGATAGCCGAATCTCGAGCCCCCCCACTACTTCGCGCAAATCGATAGTGATCTGCCCATCCTGTCCCGCAACCGCTTCGCACGCGTTCAACAGCAAATTGTAGAGGGCGCGTTCCAGTTTCTTACTATCGAACCAGCCGGTGCTGTCGCCCTCCTGGCGCACCGTAATCCGCACTGCCTGAACCCGGGGATGAGTACGCACAGCCTGCACCACCCGATCAACCGATTCCTTTACGCTTCCGTACGTTCGCCGCAGCGATTCCCTGGTGCGCGAGAACTCGAGTAAAGAATCGATGAGATCCGTCATCTGATTTACGGCGATGCGAATTTCCTGGTAAAGCTCCTCTCGCTGATCAGTCGATAAGTGACTCTCACACAGAAATTCCGCGTTCGCAACAATGGCCGCGAGGGAATGCCGCAGATCGTGAGAAACCGAACTGGCCATTCGCCCAATGGTTGCCAGCCGCTCCGCATCGATCAATTCGTGTTGCGTTTTCAGCAGGCTGTCCCGCATTCGATTGAATGCTCCGGTCACTTCGGCAACTTCGTCGCTGCCTCGCGCGTCCAGTTGATAATGGAAATCGCCTCGCCCCAGCGCCCTGACACCTGCCACGAGATGCCCCAAAGGCCGAGTGAATGTTGTCGAAATGAAAAACACCAGCGCGCTGCCGCCGAGAACTGCCGCTAATCCTACAAACAACAACAAGCGATTCAGACTGTCGAGAAACGCTGTTGCCTGGTCATACGATTTCAGCACGCTCAAGCGAACTGAGGGAGCATGGGCTGCTGCAAGTTCGAGAGACGTCGCCAGAAAACGTTCGTCTCCCAGTTGCACCTGTTCCGGCTCGGGAATGCCGGGAGCAGAATGCATGATCGGATGGTGAGAGAGTTCAGCTTCGTGTGTGGGATCAAGCGTGCTTCTTACAATTGTGTCGCCGTAATAAAAAGCCACCTGGCTGGCCGCGATCCGGCTTACCTGCGCCGCGACTGTGTCGTCAATTTCGTAACCGATTACCAGAAATCCGAGCAGATTGTTTTCCGCCGCCGGACCTGCATAGATTGGCTTGATAAATGTTTGGTACAAATGCCGGGCGCCGTACCACCACTGGCTTGACCCTTCCTGATTAGAAGGCCGGTTCAGCGACTGTTGCGCCATTTCTCGCGAAAATCCGGGCGTCGCCGTATGCAGCGCAACCACTTTCCCGGTGCGGTTGGCCAGAACAAACAAGTCACTGCCGCCCAGACGCCACAAATCGGTAGAGCCATCCTGGATAGTTGCCTCATGCTGCGTGGTCATGAGCGCGCGCAAATTAGGAAGGTCAGCGAGTAGCTCCGCCAGGTGGGTCAGCGTAAGTTCGCGTTCGCGATGGAAATTCTGGTAGGTGCTAACTGAGTTCTGCAGATCGGCGAAGATGCTCTTCTTCACCTGGGCTTGCACGGTGCGGCGCACCAGCAGCAGGCTCGTCCAAGTAAGGCCGGCAGAAATCAACAGCATGGAGAGCAGAAACTTGGTCCGCATCCGAAGTTTCATCGCTCACCTCTCCCCGCACTTACTTTTCTGGCCGCGTTGGGAGTCAACGCACAAACTTATAACCCATGCCGTGAACTGTCCGGAAATGTGTCGGATTGGTCGGATCTTTCTCCAGCTTCTGGCGCAGCTTAAGAATATGATTGTCCACGGTGCGCGTCGATGGATAATTCTGGTAACCCCAAACCTCGTTCAGCAACTCATCCCGCGAGATTACCCGCTCCGCATTCTGTATCAGGAATTTTAAAGTCTTGAACTCCTGGGCGGTGAGTACGACCAGTTCCCCATTACGGTTTACTTCCATTTTGGTGAAGTCCACTGAAATTCCATCAAACGTTACCACATCACCGGTCGCGGTTCGAACCGTTCGCCGCAACGCCGCCCGCACCCGAGCCAGCAACTCGCGCGGGCTGAAAGGCTTGGTCACATAATCGTCCGCTCCCAACTCCAGAAGCAGCACCTTGTCCGAAACATCGCTGGCGGCGCTCAGAACAATAATAGGAACCGACGGCGCCTGTTGTTTGATCTCGCGGCAAACGTCCCGGCCGGAAACCAGCGGCAGGCGCAGATCCAAAACAATCGCAGCCGGCGCAGCTCGCCGAAACGCCTCCAGCGCCGACTTGCCGTCCGCGCTGATTTCAATTTCGAAACCTTCCGCCTCAAACAAACGTCTCAAGGCCTTCTGCACCGCGTGATCGTCTTCCACTACCAGAATTCGTTCCATCGTGTTGGTCACCTGTACCGGGTACGGCGAGGCCTTCTGCAGGGTAACAGGGGCACGCTGCGCCACATCGCGGGTCGTTTCAACTCGAATCATTTCACCCTCCACTCTCTCGTCAATACTGGACAAGCTTACTACCATCGGGTTGCCAAACACCCTTGCCAACAAATTGTTGACAATGTTTTTACAAGCCGTAGACAATCCCACCCAATGGCGGCACTGGCTTTACAGATTCAGCAGTTTTATTAAGGATTCGTGCGGTAGGACCACGAGACTTTCGCCTCTGCGGGAGCGATAGTCTCCCGGGCGGTTTCCACCAAATGATGGGTCGGAGCGAGACTGCAGACGGGATCCGTCGCGCTGGCATCGCCAGCCAGCAGAAATGCCTGGCAACGGCATCCTCCAAAGTCTTCTGCGCGACGCTCGCAGCTTCGGCAAGGTTCGGGCATCCATTCTTCTCCGCGAAACCGTTGGAAAGCGGCGGACTCTCGCCATATCCATTCGAGTGAATGTTCGCGTACATTGGCGAAGCGCATTCCAGGAATTACGCCGGCCGCATGACAAGGAAGCACTTGCCCCGCCGGATCAATCAAAAGCAAACGCCGCCCCCATCCGCCCATGCACGCTTTGGGATAGCGCGCATAATAATCCGGCACCACGCAATCAATTCTCATGTGGCCGGAAAGGCGTGCCTGAGCGGCTTCGACAGTGCGCAAGCAATTTTCCAGCTGCTGAAGGGTCGGCATCAATGTTTCCCGATTCTTCAAAGCCCAACCGTAGTACTGCGCATGCGCAAGTTCCAGGCGATCCGGCTTCAACTCTTCCGCAAACGCAATCATTTCCTCAAGATGATCGAGATTCTGCCGGTGCACAACCAGGTTGACAGTGAAAGCAATAGGAAACCGCCGAATCACTTCGGAGAGAACTATCTTGTGCGCGTGAACCTTTGTCCCAGCAATCCAGTTCGCAGGTTCATCTCGTGAATCCTGAAAACTCAGTTGGATATGATCAAGCCCAGCTTCCACCAGTTCGGCCAAGCGAGCTTCCGGCAAGCCAATGCCCGATGTGATGAGGTTGGTATAAAGGCTGGAGTCGTGCGCGGCTCGTACCAGTTCTTTAAGATCCGTTCGCGCCAGCGGTTCGCCGCCGGTTAAGTGAAGATGCAGAATGCCCAGGCGTTGAGCTTGCTGAAACACTCGAACCCAATCTTCAGTCGAGAGCTCCGCCTTCGTGCCAGCCAACTGCAGCGGGTTCGAGCAATACACGCAATGCAGCGGACAGCGATGCGTGATCTCAGCAATGAGCGCCAGTGGGTTCGGAATCATTGAGACTTGAGCACTCTATAAGTATCGCGCACGCATCGCAGGTCGACCAGATTTAGTTGCTCAAATCAAGGGGAGTTCGTCAGGGGTGGAATCGAACGGGAATCGACGCTCCGCTAACCTGCTTAACGCACTGTTCTCCCCACGCATTCGACTTGGCAGCGAACCATTCGTACAACTGAAGGTTAGAAGAGGCAACGGCTAAGGGCCCAGACCGGCGTCGGACGCGAATATCTCCTCGGACCGGGATCCATTCTCCGGGTTTGAGACTTACGGTCGTGTTCGATTTCAGTGTCGACTCGTATAATTCCAGCCACCCCAACATGGTCCCGCCACCCGGAACGCCCGCCATTAGCGGCAACATCGCAGTGTAGCGAATAGAACCGGTTCCAATCTCGAGATTTGTGTTTCGAGTGCCTACGGGCAATACGACTCGAAGTTGACCGTAATTCTCAACTCTCAGAACCACGGATATTTGTTCCTCCGGATGAATATCCGTTGGAGTGAGTGACTCTACTGACACCCGCACAGCCTTGCGTGAGCTCTTCTTGCCTTCATCTGTGGCGCAGATCATGTACTTACCCGACCTGACCGGCTGCATGTCCCTGTTTTCTGGCGCGCCGGTGAGATCGATCTGCCGAACCTCCTGGCTGAACGATAACGTACCCAAGAGAAAGCTGACGATGAGAACTGGCTTGACTGGCATGATGATTATCAAAACGCAGACGATTATCAATCGCTTTGTAACTATCGACAGTTCAGCAACTCTGACTCCAGGCCGCGAGATAAGTGCTGAATGCTAGTAATCGATGATGCGCTTCTGCTGCAGAGCTTCCAGAAAATTACCAACGTCGTCCCGAATCTTCGCCGGATCACCGCCGCTGTACGTAGCGGAAAGCGCCGTCACAATTTCTTGCACCGTACGTTGCCCGTCACACAGTTCCAGAATTTTCTGCCCTGTTCCTTGCACTCGAATCATGCCTTCCGGAAAAAGCACGACTCGTTCCTCGCCTTGCATGCCCCACCGGCAGCCAGCGGCAAACCGAGGCTGGCTCGCATCAGCAGGACGAGCCACGCTCACAGCTCTCCCATCTGGAAAGCTCCGGGCGGCGGCCATCCCGGCTGCACGTATGCGAAGTAGAGCGCGTCCAATTGCGCCCACAAAATGTCGCACTTCGCCCGTAACGCTGCGATTGCCATCTCCTGCTCAGCTCTCGTTTTTGCATTCTCGGTCACCCATTGCAAAGCGAATCGCGCATCTTCCGGCGCCTGGTCCAGTCGCGCCGTAAAATAATCCAGCCCGCCCGAAAACCACGGATAATGCTGCCGCAGCCGATCCATGCGCAGCGCGATCAAATCCCGAGAAAACATTTCCGTCAGCGACGAAGACACTGCTTCCAAGAAACTCCGGTTCCTCACCAGATTCAAGTACGCATCCACCGCGTACCGCGTCGCGGGAAGCACTTCATCGCCGCGCAACACGCGTTCACGCTCCAGCCCGGTAGCTTCCGCCAGCTTGATCCAGCGCTCAATGCCGCCTTCGTGGGTTGCATCGCCATCGTGATCAACCACCCGCTTACGCCAAGCCCGCCGAAAGTTTGGATCGTTGCTGCGTGACAGAATGATGGAATCCTTTATTGGAATAATGCTCTGGTAGTAATAGCGATTCAACGCCCACGCCTGAAGCTGCCCGCGGCTCAACCGGCCTTCATGCATCATGACGTGAAGCGGGTGCCGATGGTGGTAGCGCTCCTCGCCGACGTTGCGCAGCCGCGCCTTCAACTCCTCAGCCGAGAGCGCCTGAGAATCGCGCGAGATGTCTTCCGCTGCTTTCAATCCCGTCCCTTCCTGACTCTGTCATCCTGAGCGTAGTTGCCGACGCGAAGCGGCGGCAACGGAGTCGAAGGACCCCAGGCCCGCCGGTTCCACCAACAGCGACTCAAGGATCTCAACTTTCCGCGTTTCGCGAGAATGCCTTGCTACGTTTCTGGCTGCCCCAACATTGCGGGGTCCTTCGACTCCGCAGCCACTCGCTTCGCGGTAGCTGCTGCGCTCAGGATGACTGTACTTCTATAACTCGAGACTCCAGCCATCCTCAGCCACTTCCCAACCCGCAGCCCGCACTTCCGCATATTCGGGACCCGACTCCTCCAACATGGGATTCGTATTATTCACATGTATAAAAATCTTCCGCGGACGCCGCAATGCCGCCAGCTTTCGCAAGCTTCCATCGGATCCCGATACCGCAATATGTCCCATCTGGCGCGCTGTCGAGCCACCGCCTTGCACGCGAATCAATTCGTCGTCGCTCCAAAACGTTCCATCGAACAGAAGCAGATCGGTTTCCTCAAGACGCTTCAGCAGCGAATCATCTATCTCCGGGACTGCCGGCATGTAAGCCAATCGCTTGCCTGACGAGGATTCCGCGACCACGCCCAGCAAAGCTTCCTCCGGCTTGAGTGCAGAAAATCGATCACGCGAAACGTAAGCTGGAAAGCGATTCCCGAGTGAGAACACGTTGCAATTGATGCCCGCGCCTCCCTCACCTTGCAAACAGAAGCCGCCATCGCAACTGATTTCCTTCCATGATACTTGGTCGGGCGCACGATTCAGCATGGCGAACATGCTGTTGTCCTCCTGCAGAATACGCCGGATCGAAGGCGTGCAATAAATGCGGAAGGATTGCAATTCGCGGAGAGACAATAATCCCGCAATCTGATCGATATCGCCGCTGGTTAGCAAGACGCCGCCAATGGGAGAGTTTCGCCCGTGGTTCCTGGGATGGAGGACTGTCGTCGCTTCGATCTGCATCCGCAAATCGGGAGTGGCATTTAACAAAAACCAGACGCGATCATCGTTACTTATCGCCACCTGGGTCTGCGTACGGGGCTTACCGTTGAAGGTTCCTTCGCGCGACGAGCTGCAATTTCGGCAGTTGCAGTTCCACTGTGGAAAGCCGCCTCCGGCAGCCGAGCCCAGTATTTTTGTCTGCATCCGCGCGGGAGATTACAGTGCGGCAGAGGCGTACGAATTAATTTCACAATTCAATGCTACTTCTTCAAACTGCGGTGCTGTCCATTCCATGCTTTCCATCCTCATTAGTACATCACTACCGCATAGTATACAGACTCGCTGCCGGTTTTCCGCTGCTGAAAATCTCACCCCGCAAGAGCCATTTTTTCAAATACTTAGCGCAAGGTTACTTTTGGGTATGTCCTTATCTAATTGGTGTCCTGTCCTTAAGTCAGGCTTGTGCTTACCCCACGCATGATTTTAACTAACCCTTGGCCCTCCCCCCAAATCCAGGGATTAGTGCGCGCGGGAGCGACTGTGGTAGAGGATCCGAAGTGGGAGTTAGCAATTCTGGCAACCGTGCAGGGCTTCTACGAGAAGCTCTTGCAGGAACCCGTGCGCGGAGAAGTTCCCGTTCCCGCGGGACTCGAAGCCATCTCGCTGCAGAGCGATGACAGCGTTGTCGAGACCTTAACTCGCATGCATCGCTGGTTGCGTCTGCTCGATCTGGCGATTACTCCCGCCATGTTGCGCCGCGCTTTTACTCCTGACACCGACCCCGAGATCGCCGAAGCCATGCTTCGTTATTTCACGCGCACGAAAGATAGCACCGATGTGCATCGCGACAAGACTGACCTGGTCGCAACTTTCCTCTACCGCCATCCCCGCGTGCCCGGCCAGTGGGATCGTCGCGGATACGGCCTCGACGGTTCTCTTCCGCTAGCGCCATTCGAAATTGCCATGCTGGAAATCCTGGCCGAGACCGAGGTTCCCGAGTTAACCGAGGACCACCTGCAATCTCTTCGCCTCTTCGATCAAATGCAGCGCGAGGCCGAGGGCTTTCGTGATCTGAATGCGCTGCTTGAGTCCGGCATCATTGCTCGCGTGCGTGATCTCAAACAGTCTTTCGACACAGCTTTCTACCACCCCGGCGTTCTGGCTACCATCGCGCCCTACAACACCGCTTTCGGCAAGAAGTTTGACGCGCTCTTTCACCAATCAGCCGCCGACATCAAGAACTTCGCCGAAGTCGTCCAAGAGCAAGGCGGCAGTATCCTGGGCAATGTTGACGGCGTTGACGTCACCGTCGAACACGTAGCTGCGCTCGAAGAAGGTGAACTGCTGCGCATAGATTACGGCACCGCGCTCGACAAATTCCGCCGCGTATCGAAACTGAAGAAGACGCTCGATCAGCGTCCGCCCATGCGCCGCACACCGCGCCTCGTCCCTGCGGCCGCGAAAGCAATCCCGAATCAGCCAGACAAACTGGCGTCTTTCCCCAGCCGCCGTCCTGCGCTGGATGTGAAGGCGATGCGCCTGGCGGTAACTCCGCAACAAATTTCGACCGAAGAAAGCAAACTCCTGCGAATCGAAGAGTCGATTCGAATCTTCGTACGCGTGGCTGACCCGAAATGCCGCCAGGTGGTGCCCATGCGCTTCTTTAATCTCCTGCTCACGCCCGCCGAAGCGGACGCCTATTGTGCCGACTATCTCGAAGAGAAAAGCGTTCGCGCCGGAGTTGCCCGCGTGATACTGCGCCTGGTTGCGGTAGTCGCGCGCATGACCACCGAGCTCGAAGAACTGAAGCGTGCTGAAAATTCCGCATCGCTGTGGAAACTACACGCCGAATCCATCGTCGTGCTGCTCGAGATCGCCCGCTCCGTAACCCAAAATGCCGAGCGCGTAACCACTCTCGCCGAACAACGCGGAGCTAGAGTTGAAGGCGACAAGCTACGCGCTCCAAGGCAAAAGCTGCATGATTGCTGTGCATTAGTCGAGAAAACCTTGACTCAGCTTCCCGAAGAAACGTCTCGAGGCGCCAGCAACGCCAGTTAAGTCGAAGAGTGTGGGCCGGACACTCCGGTCCCCAGCCTTTGACTTTGATTTCCTCTCTTGAACTCTAACGGCTGCTGAAAAACGCTGACCACGACACCGCTTTGAAACGGGCGCCGATTCAGACGTAGCGGAAAAACTCGTTTCCTGGCAATAAACCTCGACTTCAGCGGCTAAAGCCGGATTCAACATGGTCGAGGCCACTCTGGCCGTTCGGCACTAACAGAGTCACGGCATCGGGCATGACGGATATTTCCGCGGGCAGTGTGCCTAATAGTTCTCCGTCAGCTTCGACAAAGATGCGAGGGCCGGCGGTCGAAGCCGCGGACGAAGGCGCATCGCGGCAGATCGCGCCAGCGCTGTGAACCAGTTCGATTCCCGGGACTTTCCAGGTGGTCGCGAAGAGTCCACGCAGAACGTAGTGTAAATACGCCAGGCGGCTGCGGGTATGAAAGAGCACCATGCGAAGATCATCGCGTTCGAGCGATGCGCCGGGGGCAAGCTCACGCAGAACTCCACCAAAATTGCCGATGCGGACGGCCAGTAACTGCGACACTTGCATCTGACCGCTTTGTCCTCCCTTGATCTCTACCGCGAAATTTTCCATCTTGTGGGTCAGCCACAGGCGGATTGCTTTTGCGCAATATGCCGCCATCCCCAGGCGTCGTTTCACTAGCGGATCCAGCTTGTAGAAGAGATGGGCATCCACGCCAATGCCAACCATGACGGTGAAATATCGCTGGTTGAAATTTCCGCTCAAATCCTGGTAACTCACTCGTCCTACGGCGATGCGGTAAGGCTTCGCGGTCAGCGCGGCCCGGGCAGCGCCGGCTGGAGAAAGTGGCAGCTTAAGATCACGAGCCAGTGAGTTGGCAGTGCCCAGTGGGATGACGCCCAACGCGGTCTGGCTACCCACGAGGCCCTGCAACACGTCGTGAACGGTGCCGTCGCCGCCGCAGGCGAATACGGTATCACAGCCGTCGGCTATGGCATGTTTAGTTTGGACGGTCGCATCCGATGCGGCGCGGGTGGGAGCGGCTGTAGCTTCAACCCCCGCGCTTTGCAAGACTGACAGCGCTTCCTCTACATCCGCTTGACGGCGCTCGCGGCGGCGGCCGGAAAGCGGGTTGTAGAGCAGGATTGCTTTGCGCATGAAATCACGATATGGGTTACCGCTGAAGAAGTCTGAATTGCTCCCGCACAGACGAGGACGCCCGCGCCTACACGGTCGCACCTGCCTGTTCGCGCCTGATTGCGTAGACGTAATGTAGCAGATTCACTCTGGTGACTTCTTTCCATATCGTCATGCCATTCTTTTCGGCTACGCGGCGCGACCCGATGTTCTCTGGCCGGATCAGAGAGATAAGCTTGTCGACTTTCAGATTCGCGAAGCCATGATCTCGACACGCGCGAGCTGCCTCCGAGGCATATCCTCGGCCCCATTGGTCGCGACGTACGTGATAACCGATTTCGATCTCATCCGTTCCGTCAACGGTTTGCCGGACCAATCCGCAATCACCAATGAGTTCCCCATTGGAGTTCAGAATCATAGCCCAGAGGCCATAGCCGTCATTCGTGTAACGAGCGCGGTTGCGGGCAATCCAATCTACAACTGCAGCATGGTCGAACGAGAGCGGGTAATATCGCATCGTTTCGGGGTCGCAGAGAATTGTGGCGAGCGCGTCGGCGTCCTCGGGTACAAATTCGCGGAGCGAGAGGCGCTGGGTTTGCAGGATCTGCATGGGAAAAGTTTAGTCCCTGGACATTTCTTGGGTCTGGCATTTCGCGGGCGAGGGCGCCCGCGCCACGCAATTCCGTACCTCGCCTATAATCTTTTTCGATGGCTACCGTGACAAAAAATCTGAAAAAGAAGGTCGAGGCGCTGCGCGACCAGATCCGGCGGCACGAGTATCGATATTTTGTGCTCGACGATCCCGAGATCAGCGATGCCGAGTTCGATCAGCTCATGATCCAGTTGAAGAAGCTTGAGGCCGAGCATCCCGAGTTGATCACGCCTGATTCTCCGACGCAACGCGTTGGCGGGAAACCGCGCGAAGGCGTGGTTAAGGCGCGTCATTCGTCGCCGATGCTTTCGCTCGATAACACTTATAGCGTGGACGAATTGCGCAGCTGGGAGCGCCGGGTTCACGAACTGAGCGGACGCAAGGACATCGAATACGCGTGCGAACTGAAATTGGACGGCATGTCGCTGGCCTTGCTTTATGAAGATGGCCGACTCGTGCGCGGCATTACACGCGGCGACGGCATCGTCGGCGAAGACGTGACCCTGAATGTGCGCACGGTACGTTCCATTCCGCTTTCGATTCCGAAGGAAAAACTTAAGGCGGCTGGTATTCCTCCAGATTTCGAGGTGCGTGGAGAAATGCTGATGCCCCTGGCGGCGTTCAGAAAAACGAACCAGCAGCGTGAGGAGCAGGGGCTTTCATTGTTCGCCAACCCGCGAAACGCTACTGCCGGAACCGTTCGTCAACTTGAACCGAGCATCACGGCACAACGACGGCTCGATTATTTTGCCTACATGCTGCTGAAGGACGGGCGAACCATTTTCGACCGGCACTGGAAAACCTTGGACGCTCTCGATGCCGCTGGCTTCAAGGTTAATCCCAGTCGCAAACTGGCCAAGAACTTTGACGACGTGTGGGCGTTCATCGAAGAGGAGGAGACGAAGCGCGAAAAACTTCCTTACGAAATTGATGGCATCGTGGTCAAAGTCGACCGAACCGTATTGCAAGACGAGTTGGGGTACACGGGCAAGGCGCCCCGCTGGGCAATAGCGTACAAATACGCGGGCCGTTCCGGGATCACCCAGATTGAAGGCGTTCAATGGCAAGTCGGACGGACGGGGAAATTAACTCCTGTAGCGATGCTGAAGCCGGTACCGATTGGTGGCACCACCGTCAGCCGCGCCACCCTGCATAACCCGGATGAAATCGAACGGTTGGGCGTAAGGGTCGACGACTGGGTAGAGGTTGAGCGCGGCGGCGACGTGATCCCCAAAGTCACGCACGTCGTGGATGACAAGGATCATCCTCGTGGCCACAAGTTGGTCCATGTACCGGAGAAATGTCCCGTATGCGGCACGAAGGTGGTTCGCACGGAGGGCGAGGTCGATTATTTCTGCGTGAACGCCAACTGTCCGGCCAAGCTGCGTGAAACTATTCTGCATTTCGCATCGCGCGGCGTGATGAACATCGATGGCATGGGTGAAGCGTTGGTAAACCAGCTAACCGACCGCGGTCTGGTGAAAAATGTGTCGGACATTTACCAGCTGACCAAGCACGATCTCTTATCGCTCGATCGCATGGGTGAAAAGTCGGCGCAGAACATTCTGCGAGAAATCGAGGCTTCGAAGAAGCTGCCTCTGGAACGCGTGATCTATGGGCTTGGGATTCGCTTTGTAGGAGAGCGGACCGCGCAATTTTTGGCCGAAGAACTTGGATCTATGGACGCGTTGATGAATGCCGGCCCGGAAGAGCTTCAACAAGTAAATGAGGTGGGGCCACGAATCGCGGAGAGTATTGCGGAGTTTTTTCAGGAACCGCGAAATCGTGAACTGGTGGAGCGGCTGCGCCAAGCGGGCTTGACCTTCACGGGAACCAGAAAAGAACGCGGCACGAAATTCGCCGGGAAAACTTTCGTGCTGACCGGAACGCTCAGTCTTCCGCGAGACCAGGTAAAGAAGACGATTGAAAATGCCGGCGGACGCGTATCGGGCTCAGTCAGCAAAAAAACCGACTATGTGATCGCCGGGACCGATGCGGGTTCCAAGCTGGACAAAGCGAAACAGCTAGGAGTAACCGTGATTGGGGAAAAAGATCTGGCCAATCTACTCGAGGACTGATTCCGAAACAAACCCGCGTGGCATTTCTCTTTTACTCTTTGCAAAAACTTACAAATTCTTGACATCCTTGTGACAACCAGAAGGGTGGATCGACTAATCTTTGCTCACCGTTGTCGTGCCAGCGAAACTCCAACGCCTTTTCGCCCGAGCAGGTTTTATGGAGATGCGCATGGGCGCATAGGGAGCATCGCGGCATCTGAGGTGTCGCGATTGTGCGCCTCTTGCGTTGTGCCGGCGATCATCCTGAGCGAGGTTTTCTTGCCCTTCGAAGCCTTGCTCAGGACGGTACCGGCAAATCGATCGCCGCTTTGATTCTTTTGTAGGTTATCTCGAGGCTTTCCGGCAAGAGTCGCGTCTCCCCAACCACTGAAATAAAATTTGCGTCGGCCACCCAGCGTGGCAGGACATGCATGTGGATATGGCCGGCTACGCCTGCCCCAGCGGCCTTGCCGATATTCATGCCCAGGTTCACGCCGTCGGGAGCGTACAACTGCCGCAGTACGCCTTCGATTTTCTGCGACAAATCCATCATTTCGTGCGCCGTTTTGGGTGGCAGCTTCTGCAATTCGTCTAGATGCGAAAAAGGTACGATCATGACGTGTCCCGGCGTGTAGGGAAAAGTATTCAGGATGATGAAACAGCTTTCGCCGCGGTACACGATGCGCGCCCTGGCATCATCGCCGAGCTTCGGAAGATCGCAGAAAATGCAGCCGGATGTTTTGGGGCTGCTGACAAAGGCGTATCGCCATGGGGTCCAAAGATAATCCATCGCAGGGCAGAGTAGCAGATCGCGAGAACTTTCGGAATGTGTAGTTAACTCGGAGACCTGCACGGGCGACGACGCCCGCGCCTACACTTAAGGCGTGTTGGAGCGCAGGTCGGTCAGGCGGGCGTCTACTGCTTCCGACGTTCTGTGGCGGGCAACGAGAACCTGTTGCAGTAATTCCCAATCATTCGCAACATCGCGCTCCGAGGCCTTTGGAGATCCGCCATTGCGTAATTCTTCGCGTAGCCGAGTCACCAGCAGGGACGCTACCAACTCGGGCGGGGCCGAAGTGCGCAGAACGTTACTTCGCGAAACTCCAAGATCAACAATTTGCTCGCCAAGCTTAACCTCCAGCACTGGATTGCCTGAGTCGTCCAAATGCGGCACGGCATCCGCCTCCACCTGCTGCCACGTGGTTGCAGTCGCGTTGTCTTCCGCGAGCGGCCGCTCCAGAGAACCCAGCCAATTCTGATATAAGCGCCGCTGTGCGGCTGCGAGTGGCGGCTCCAAATCCCGGCCCGGGTCAAACACCATTGCATTGCGTGCGGGGTTGAAACGCTCAGGCCCCACAGCTGCAACCACCAGGCAACTCGTCAGTATCGGGTGTACCAGGAGCAACGGCACGGTGTACTTCTTCTTTCTGAGTATGGATTCGGCGACGCCGTGGACCGGCGCGCTTCGTCGCATTGTGCCAGGAACTTGAGGAATCACGAAGCTGGACAAATGCAGCTCCGGATGGCGCTCGCCGAAGCGAACGTATAATTTTGCGATGTGCTTCGGAGTGGTGACACCGACATCGCCAATCACATTACGATGAAGGGTTTTCGGGTAGTAAAAGTTGATCAGGTTGCGGGCAAAGTCCGCACAGTTGTGAGTTACCAGATTGAACCGCTTTTGGTTTGGGTCCGAATTAAACTTTCGAATCAGTCTGTCGTCCTGGTCTTCGGTAGTGTCCAACTGAAAAGCATAGATGGTTCGGCGGTATCCAGCCCCAATCAATTCCGGCCAACGGCCTGCCGGGGGTTCGCCTTCCGGACCATCCGGCGCAATGGCCTCGAGATGGTCACGCCGATACCGATCTCGCAGAAAGTCGACGAGCTTTGGGTCCGCAGAGAGCGGCACATTCTCAGCTTTGTCGACCGCGTACAGGTAAGGGATAAGCGGAATTGCGATCCAGTCGTGCCCTGCAATCCCATCGTAGCGGCTGATGACAGCGCCGAGTTCTCCCGGTGCGCAATGACGCAGTATGACCGGCGACTCGGCACAAATCCGCGAAAGATAGACAGCTGCGTGCCCCGTTCCCCCGAAAGTCCCGTCATAGCTGTATGGCTCTTCCAGCAAAAGCGTGACACCGGCATACGCCTGCGATGCCACACTTAAGAAGAAAAACACTCCAGCCAATTTGAAGCGCGTCATCATAAAAGCTCAACAAATACAAACACAACTGCCGGCGATTTGATGCGGTCGAGGACGTTCAGGTAGTCGCAGTATAAGAGCTGATTTGGTGAAATATCAGTAACGAAAGAGGTTGCACTTTATGGACCGCCGCAGATAAAGATTTTGCTGGGGAAGCTTCTGAAACGAATCAGCCGCTGTCGCTTTTTAGCGGCATTTTCATAAATTCCAATTATTCTCGGTTTGGGGTTTGACACTGTTTGCAAGCGGTTGCTATAGTCGAGAGGTTCCCTTTTGGACGCGGGTTCGCTTTTTTGGAAACGTCCGACCGCTGGGATTGTTCAGGTCCGTCCGCCAGGACGGGCTC
>Ga0210394_10004795_pt1 | contig 15533 bp, 13 predicted proteins | sample IncBWC12MmetaG_FD_160121 | JGI IMG/M metagenome (GOLD analysis project Ga0210394, IMG submission 160121) | Forest soil microbial communities from Barre Woods Harvard Forest LTER site, Petersham, Massachusetts, United States - Inc-BW-C-12-M | ecosystem: Environmental > Terrestrial > Soil >... | reverse complement strand
CCATCGGCACCACAGCTCGCTCTTCTGCACCGCAGAAAGCCCAAACCGTTTCCCTTGCCTCATGCAACACCATCCTTAGAGAGAAAATCTATATCAGTCGGTGTTGCGTCGACCTATTGAGACCACCATCCTAATCAGAAAGGAGCTTGCTTCGCAAGGGACAGGCGGATCGAGACGCTACTTGCCCTGGAATTTTGGATGCCGCTTTTCGAAGAAGGCGCGGATGCCTTCGCTGCAGTCTTCCGAATGAAAACACTTCATTTGCAGCTCAACTTCATGATCGAGGGCTTTCACCAGCGCATCCTTATGGCTACCGAATAGAATCTTCTTCACCGCACGAATGGCGATCGGAGGGCCTTGCGCGATCTTCTGCGCCAAAGTTTTCACTTCCGCTTCCAATTGAGCGGCAGGAACCACACGGCTGACGATTCCAAGACGCAGCGCGGTTGGCGCATCGATCATGTCGCCGGTGTAAAACATTTCAGCGGCAACCGAAGGTCCAACCAGCTGCGGAAGAAAATAGGTCCCACCATAATCCGGGAATAGCCCCACTTTCGAAAAATTTTGCCCAAAGCTGGCTGTGTCCGCAGCGATCCGGATGTCCGCCGCAAGCGCGATGTTCATTCCGGCACCCGCCGCTGGACCGTTCACAGCGGCAATCACCGGCTGCGGCATCAAGCGCATTTTCAGAACGGCTTGCATCCCCGAACGCAAAATCGGTCCTAGCTCGGCAGTCTCATTGCGCTCGCGTCCTTTGCCGATAGCGCCGAGATCGCCGCCCGCACAGAAGGCACGACCTGCGCCGCTTAGAACGACGACATGAATAGAATCATCCTCGGCAATCCGCGCGAGTACTTCGTTTAAAGCAGTGGAGAGCTCGCTATTTAGAGCGTTAAGTTTGTCGGGGCGGTTCATCACCAACAACGCAATGCCGTCCTGCTTGCTCTCTAGGATGACCGGACCCGAGGGAGCCGTTTGAGGTGCGTTACTCATAAAAAATTCTCCCTATTGGACTGGTTTGGTGACGCGTTCTTTTTCTGTGCGCGCAACGAGCTGCGCGAGCTTGCGAAAATGCTGCAATTTCTCGCTCTTGCCTTGCGCGTTCTGGCTGCTGGTGGAAGGCAGCACGTAAACGCGCGCGCCATAAAGCAATTCTTTCTGGAGACCGAACTTGCACTTTCGCTGGGAAAATTGTTCGTAGACTATTTTCCCGTTGAAGGCCACGACGTGCGGCGAGAACTCCTCCAGCTTTTGGGAAAGCACGATCCGGCCCTCGGCGAAATCCCCCCGCGTCAACTCTTCGACGCCCTTCGTGGGCCGCTTGACGAGGTCGGTAAGGCCGATGCCGAATTCGATCACGCGCTTGTCATCGTGATAGTCGAAGGGCTCCGGCACGACGCCACTCTCGTGCAGGATGGCCCAGAACTGATTGGTGCGCCCGGCGTAGTAGTGGCCGACACGCACAGAAGATTCGCTTGGATTGCAGCCGACGATGACCAGCTTCATACCTTTTCGCAGATGGTCGGGGAGTGTTCGCATGTTCCTAGTGTTGCCTATTTTCTCTTCCGAGCGCCAAGGATTCGCCCGGAGCGGTCGCAATGGTCAAGGTCTCTCGGAGAGAATCGTTCCAAGTTTCTTGAGGGCGGAAATAACGCTCTCTTGAGAAAACCTCGCTTCGTGGGCAACGCGATGAAACAAGAGAAGACAGGGGACTTCGTAGTTGCTGAGGAACTATGTGTGGGGAAAAAGAAACGAGGTCTTGGTAGCCCATCGTGCGTTTGGCGAATGCTCAATCAAAACTCTAGACAGGCTCGCTCTGGCTGTCAAGCACCGCGGTTGGGTGATAACTGGCCGCCAATCACAAAATTGTGCAGAATCCTGAATCTTGGGCATATCCTGCCTCATCCAAACAGGGGTGAAGCGGGTGCGATTTAGTGCTTTGTGCTAACTTAAAGACGGAGACATTTGGAGCGGGCCTGATGTTCAGCCTGCGGAATCATTTGAGCACACCAAATCCACATCGGCTGGCCTCAGCGGTTGCTCGTGAAGACGAGCATCTGCTGGTTGCGGCCGCCAAATCGGGCGACGTAGCGGCATTTGAAGAATTGGTCAGCCGTTATGAGCGGAAGATTTTTCGTCTGACGATGAACATCACGCGCAACCGCGAGGATGCGGAAGACGCGATGCAAGACGCTTTCCTGAAATCCTATTCCCACCTGAAAACTTTCCAAGGCGAATCGCGATTCTATACGTGGCTGGTTCGCATCGCGGCCAATGAAGCATTGATGCGTCTGCGGAAGCGCCGGCCTGGACAGTTTTCGCTGGATGAGCCTATCGAAGGCGACGAAGACTTGATGCCCCGCGAGCTGCAGGACTGGGGACCCGGCCCAGAGCAGCGATTTGCGCAAACCGAGATGCGCGAGATTTTGTCCAGCGTGATTGACGAACTTGAGCCGGACTATCGAACGGTATTTGTTCTTCGCGATATCGAAGAACTTTCGACCGAAGAGACGGCTGACGCGGTGGGAATTTCGGTTCCAGCGGTGAAATCGCGACTGCTGCGCGCGAGGCTGAAATTGAGGCAGAAATTGGACCGTTATTTTCATCAGGGTAGGACAAATTGAACTGCGACGACGTCGTTCACGAACTTTCGAATTTTCTTGACGGCGAACTCGAACCCTCGCTTACGCGAGAACTCGAGAGCCATCTCAAAGACTGCACCGACTGCAAGCTGGTCGTTGATCAGACGAAGAAGACGATTCAGGTTTTCTGCGATTGCGAACCTGTTGAACTGCCGGGCGAGGTGCGAGCCCGTCTTCACGATGCGTTACGCCGAAAGTTCAAGGAAGCGGCCCACTAGCACGCTGTCAGCTCATTTGGCTCGGCCCGCCAGCCCAAAAGGGCAATTCCCTCCCCAGCCCTTTTTCTTTCGCCAGCGCGTAGACTTTCATGGCGACCGCCAAATCCCACGAAGCGATTCCATTTGATTTGAAGAGTGTGACCTCCGTGTCGCTCGTCCTTCCAGGCGATTTCTTTGCAACAACGTCCGACAATTTTTTTACACCGGTCCAGCAAGCTTCGTCTCCGCGAAAGGCGAGAATGAGATCGCCTGCTTCCTGACGGGATTGCTCAATGGAATCCACCACAATGACATCGGCGCTGGACACTGCCTCATCGTCCAGTTCGCGCTTGTGGGCGTGATTCGCGCCGATGGCGTTGATATGCACGCCTGGAGCAAGATCTGCACCGCTCACGACCGGATTGGCTGCAGTGGTAGCGGTGCAGAGAATATCCGCGCCACGAACGGCTTCGCTTGAAGCAGCGGCGCTTTGCACAGAAAACCCCAGCCGTTCCGTCATTTCTTTAGAAAACTTTTCCCGCTTGGCGGCATCGCGTCCATAGACTCTTGCAGATTCGAGTCTTCGCACGGCAGCGATGGCTTCGAGCTGCGTGCGGGCCTGACCTCCCGTGCCGATGATCGCGGCGACGCGGCTGTTTTGCCGCGACAGATATTTTGTGGCCACGCCGGAAGCAGCGCCCGTGCGCAACTGGCCCATGTAGTCTGCCTCAATCATTGCCACCAGGTCACCGGTCCGCATTTCATAGAGGGGCACCATAAATCGGATCTTTCCCTGAACGTAGGTGTACTGCTTCATTGCCACAAAGCCGGCGGAAAAATCCGCAGCAGCCATGTAGTGAAAAAAACCACCGCCCGGCAGCTCAAAACGGCGGCGGGGATGGACAACAACTTCGCCATTCGCCTGCTTGCGCGAAATATCATCGACTGCTTCGATGGCCATGGGCATGGTGAGCACGGCTCGCACTTCGGATTCGCTGATATGCAGCGCCATACTGAGTCTTCCTCTCGCAGAGCTGGATAGGGTGCGCTCGAACAATCGACAAGGAGAGCAAATCAAGCCGGCCACGATGCGCGTGGTATTATCGCAAAATGGCAGCTAACAGTCTTGTTGCGGCGAGTGCACTTGTGCTGGCCACAATCCTCTTTGAGGGCTGCAGTCCCGCGGTTCATGGCTATATGCTCGACCATCAGGACAAAACAACAATCCTCGTCCCGCCCGGAGTCACGTTTCCTACGAAAGTTGCGTTGGAAATAAAGCTATTGAACGCGCGCAAAGCGCCATTTCCACGAGTTGGTTGTGAGATTAATCGTGACCCGATAGAAATTCAGTGGCGCGGCAGCGCGGCTTACATTCGGGTGAAATCTGGATCCGGTTTGCTCGGGATGGACCAGGATAGCGTTTCGGGAGAACAGCCTTCTCTCGATCCCCTGGAATATATTAATGAATTTCGCGGGGACCTCATGGGCCTGGAGTTGCGGGGCTGCTTGCATCAGGGCGAAGGCCAGACACTGGCAGCCAAGATTGCGGAGAAGCTTCCGCTTCCACCTTTTGTCGCTTACGTGCTCCGCTTCGGAGCCTTTGATCTCAAACAGTTCATCGACTTGACGCCTGACTTTCGACTGCGAATCGTTTATCCGATCTATGTGATAGACAATCATTTGCAAACGAAGGAGATTAAGGGCGTCGAGACGGTCTATTACGAGATTGTTGCCGATCAAAAAGATGGTCGAGTGAGAATTTCTGAAGTGACGGCCGCAGGCACCTCGCCGAACGGCGCCGGACCGGAAGGACTTGCAAAGCAGCTTGCTCCGCCGTTTCCGCGTTCGTTTGCCTATTTCCGATTGCTTCTCAAGAAGAACCTAACGTCGGCGGATCCGATCACCGTGGCGATCATCTTGAGTTCGGCGGACAGAAAACATCTTGATGATGCAACGAAGGAACTCGACAGCAGCGATGAGGCTTCTTGCCATGCGATAACTTCGCCCAGTGCGACCTGCATAATGTTTCCGACTTTAACCGGAGTGAATGCGGAGATCCGTGTGAAGGTGAATGGAAAAGAAGCCTTTGCGCGACTGGGCGCCCAGGTCAACGAAGTAATACGGGAGTTCGGTACTGACGATATGCCGCGGTCCGTGCAGGTAAGGAGATTGTTCGATAAGCGCTTGGTGCCGATAAAAGGAGACTCCGATTCCAAAGATCTTCTTGCCCTGATTCTGATGCCTGGCGACGTGATCAGCTATCGCTGAGCGGGCCCGCGTTGAGAGATTCGAGTGGAAAGTAGGGCTTATTTGGCAGCCGGTTTCACAGCGCCGGGGCGCACTGTTTTTTTCGCGGTTTCGCCGGGTTCGCGGATGCGGCGGACGACTGTTTGTATCAGTCGATAGACGCGTTCTTCTTTGTTGCCATCCATTTGGTGAAAGCGAAATTCGGGCTCGCCCTTCGCGCTTTTGCCGACGAGCACGGGTAACTGGCCGCACAGGTCATTTTCAATGAAAGCGGTCTCGTAGCGCTCTTTCTTCAAGTTCCAGGTATAGACGCGAAGCGTCGTGAAATCGCAGGGCTGGCCTTCGGATCCGCGGGTCGCGGCTACGAGATATTGTGCTTTGTCACCGGCAGGATCGCTGACGCGGTTCAGCTCGAACCATGCGATCGTCCGGATGTTGGCCGAGGAAGTGCCGTCGCGCACAGCATCAGGTAGATCGAGTTCGATAAAGCGGGCAATCACCCAACCAGCTATGGGCAAAGTTTGGTCGCCTGGAGCTGTCGTGGTTGTTTCGGCGGCGCGCGCTGTGGAATCGCCGGGAGGTCGCGTGGCCAGGCCACGAATCAGGTACCAATCTTCTTTTTTCGTGTCTTGCGGCTCGTTTGATGATTCCTTTTCGTCGGAGGTCTGGACCCATTCGGCAGCCGCGCGCCCGACGATCTCGACGGGCACGCCACGCCCGAATTGGTAGAGGCGCGCTTGCGTGCGTCCCGGCTCGACGCGAAGATTGGTGGCAACTTTAGTGCGGCCGCGGGCTTGCACGGGCATCGGAAGGACCTGTTTGAGCAGGTTTGTGCTGCGCTGCCATAGAGCGGGGTCCATCAGGTAGCGCCCTTCGACCCAGCCTAGTTCGCCGGAGGCGGTGCGGACCTTGATGCTGTCGTTGCGGCGGGAAACCACGTCGACGCGGTCGCCATAGTGGAGCGTGTCCAGAGGCTCGCGGACTTGGGCGACGCTGCTCCAAAGAGTAGCGGTGCGCTCGCCTACGTAGGCTTCGCCCAGCGTTTCATGCTTTGGGCGGAAGAACCACGCCACAACGGCAACGATCAACAGCAGCGGGACGGCAATGAGGAGCTTGCGCTTCATGCCGCATCCCCAAAAGCTGGAAAGATGGTAAGCCGCAAAGCATTCCGAAGGACAGTGGCGGCGCAGGGCACGCCTTCAAATTCGACAATCACGCTATATCTGGGCATTAGATTTGGGCGACCGCTTATTCTTCGCTAAAGATTGTACCTGATTTCCTCGCCGCTACCGGGCATGGACGTGTCTCGTTTGTTTTTCTGCTAAAATGCCGCGGCGTTCAAATTATTTTTACAATTTCGATTCGAAGGGACTCGATGAAATCTCTCAATGCCCTGCAACCGCTCGGATTGCTGATTCTGCGCGCGGCCTTTGGCATCATTTTCATGTCGCATGGTTATCCGATGCTGGCGCATCGAACAAGCGCGACCCAGGCACTTTTTGCGCAGCATGGATTACCCGGCTACTTCGTTTACATTTCGGGTGTGCTTGAACTTTTCGGCGGAGGATTGCTGCTGGTGGGGTTGTTTACTCGCGCGGCGGCGCTGCTACTGGCGATCGAGATGGTAGTGCTGATGTGGAAGGTGTATCCGCCACATAGTTATATGGCTGTGAATGAGTACGCATATCCGTTGGTGCTTGCGGCAGGATGTTTCGCGATGGCGACTTTGGGTGCGGGAGTTGCTTCGGTGGACTATCCTTTGTTTGAGAGTGGCGGGGGAAAGTCGCGGGCGCCGCGGAATCCGAAAGCAAGTAAATAGCACATTGTATATATCTCGCTGGCATCGGCTAACGTTTTTTTTGCACGGAGTGCACAGAGATCGCAGAGGAGACTGAGGTCGGAGCGACACAATAAGAAACGCGCGGCTTAGGGCTTACACGGGCGGGGCAAGCCCCGCCCCTACAAAGGGATTGAGTGCGGCTAGGTCGTTGTGACAGTGGTTGAAGTGGCGACGACTCCGCCGGGGGCTACCGGTAGAACGATCCAGAGAATTACGTAGGCTAGGACGCCTACGCCTCCGCAAACCACGCATAGCAGCCAGACCACGCGGATAATGGTTGGATCCATGTCGAAGTAGTCGGCGAGGCCGGCGCAAACGCCGGCGATTTTTTTGTCGGTGCTGGAGCGCATAAGGCGCTTGGGAGCGCCGGTGGCGGGAGAAAGACCAGGGGCGCCGGATTCGGCTTGTTTCGCGCCACAGTTGTAGCAGAATTTGGAACCGACGGCGATGTCTTTGCTGCAGGTTGGGCAAGTCATTGGCATAGCCTCCCCAAAGGGCTGAATATCCAGCCTTATCTACAATAGAATACGCCTAAATGGGCGAAAAAGTTTCCTCGATATAGGCCTCACAACCTAGGGCTCAGTTGCCCAAAGAAGAGAACAAAAAGCACAGCCAGGATTGGCTGTGCCACTCAATATTCAAGAATTTGTTTCACGGCGGCGGTGATGTGGCTGGTTTGCGGGAGGATGACGTCTTCAAGTTTCGGCTGGTAGGCGCAGAAGGTGTCCATGGCGGCGACGCGCTTTACGGGAGCGTCTAGTTCTTCGAAAAGTTCGTCGGCGATGCGGGCGGCGATTTCTGCGCCGTAGCCCCAGCTCAGCATGTCTTCGTAGGCGACGATGACGCGGTGCGTTTTGCGGACGGTTTTGGCGATGGCTTCCCAGTCATAAGGGGAGAGCGAACGCAGGTCCACGATTTCAACGGAGATGCCTTCGCGAAGCAATTGTGCGGCGGCTACCTCGGCGCGATGCACTAGAGCGCCGTAGGTGATGATGCTGACTTCGGTGCCTTCCGTGACCATGCGAGCTTTGCCGAAGGGCACGGTGTAATCCGGGCCGGGATATTCCGAGCGATTGTACGGCTGACGGTAGAGATGCTTGTGCTCGAGAAACATGACCGGATCGTCGCAACGGATCGCGGTGCGGAGGAGGCCGGCAACGTCGAGGGCCGTTGAGGGCATCACTACGCGCAAGCCTGGGCAATGCGTGAAAATCGATTCGCCGCTTTGGCTGTGATAGATGGCGCCGCCGGTTAGATAGCCACCAATCGGGACCCGAAGGACAACGGGAGATTTGAAGACGCCGTTCGAGCGCCAGCGCATGACGCATAGTTCATCGCGGATTTGCATCATGGCGGGCCAGATATAGTCGAAGAATTGAATTTCCGCTACCGGTTTGAGCCCGCGCGTAGCCATGCCAATGGCGCGGCCCACGATGGCGGCTTCCGCGAGAGGCGTGTTGAAGACCCGATCGTTTCCGTACTTGCGCTGGAGGCCGGAAGTGGCTTTGAAGACGCCGCCCTTCCCTTTCAACTGCTTCAGGGTATCTTCGCGGCTGGCGTCGGCTACGTCTTCGCCGAAAACGGTGATGCGTTCGTCGCGGGCCATTTCGTCGGAAAGCGTGGCGGCGACCATTTCGACCATGGTTTTCGGAGCGCCGTGAAGTTGCGGCTGCGCTTCGAACGCGGAAGATGTGGGATCGACATCCGGCGAATAGATGTTCACGCGAATCGAATCGATGGTCGGCTCTTCGGCGGCAAGGGCTTCGTCGGCGGCGTTGCGGACTTCCTGGTCGACATCGGCTTCCAGGGCTTCTATCTCTTTTTGGTCGAGGATGCCTTCGCGGACGAGGAACAGGGAGAACTTTGAAATCGGGTCGCGATGCGCTTCGTCTTCGCGCTCTTCGGGCGTTTTGTAGAGTTTCTCGTCGTCGGAAAGCGAATGGGAATAGGGGCGCGTTACGTGCGCGTGAACGAGAGCAGGTCCGCGACGCTCGCGGCAATATTGAACGGCAGTTTTGCAGATAGCGTAGCTTTCGAGGGGGTCGGTACCATCGCATTCAGCGATGTGAAGGCCCGGGAAGCCGCGCGTGAGTTTGGAGATGCTGCCGCCGGCGGTCTGGACCTCGACGGGAACGGAAATGGCGTAACCGTTGTCTTCAATCAGGTACAGCAAAGGCAGCTTTTTGGCGCAGGCGGCGTTCAGCGATTCCCAGAATTCGCCTTCGCTGGTGGCGCCATCGCCCGCGGAAACATAGACGATTTCGTCGGACTCGTGGCGGACGTGCTGGCCGAGCGGCGCCTTCTTGGCCTGTGCCAGGGCCTTCGGATGATTCCCGTAATAGAGCGTGGCTTCGGCGGCGCCTACGGCTTGCACAAATTGAGTGCCGGTGCAGGAGGACTTGTTAACGAGGTTCAAATGGGGGAGGCCCCAGTGCGACGGCATCTGGCGGCCACCGGAGCTGGGATCGTCCTTCGAGCCGACGGCTTGCAGGAGCATGTCGAGCGGCGTGACGCCGAGCATCAGGCAGAGGGCGCGGTCACGGTAGTAGGAGTAGAGCCAATCCGTGCCGGGACGAAGAAGAAGCCCCATTGCCGCGGTCACGGCTTCGTGGCCCGCTCCGGAAATTTGAAAGAAAATTTTATTTTGGCGCTTCAGCTGGATTTCGCGGTCGTCCAGCCTGCGGGAAAGATACATGGTGCGATAAATGCGGATGAGCGTGTCGCGGTCGAGGCCGTGCAGCTTTGGGGCGTCAAGCTTGGCAAGTTTGACGCGCGTTTGTAACGCCATTCGATCTGCCCTCGTTCGAAACCGGGATTCTGGCTCTGCGGAACCCTATTATACCCGAAGTCTGGCGCTACCACGCGAAACTGGCGACGCTACCCCAGAGATTCAAACTGTTTGTCGACTTCGTCAAATTGCTCTTCGCCATGGCGTATGACGCGGGGCGAAGCTTCCTTGAATGGCTCCTCGGAAGGAATGCGGTCTAGCCAGCGCTGCTCGGTGAGCTTTTCGTGTCCGGAGAAATAGAGCCGGACCAGCAAATTGACTTTGCCATTTGCGGCTGGCGCCTCTTCGGAGACTTCGGATTCCTTTGACTTGTGCTTGGCTTTGGACTTCGCCTTAGGTTTTTCGGCTTTCGACTTCTCCGCGGCCTCGTGAGCATACTCCGGCTCGTCCTTGGCCTCGTCATCTGGGCGTTCGAGCTTGTATTGCAGCTTTTTGTCCAGGCGGAAGGCCTGCTTCCAGCGTTCGAGCTTCTGACGCGCGAGCTGAGCTTTCTCTTCGTCTGTGCCGAAATCGAATAGGAGATACGTGTGAGCCATAAAATTAGTCTGCGACGCAGGCGCTGGCAAGTCAAGACGCACGAGGCGACGCCGTTCGCATGCAATTAAGGGGAAGGCTACACGGCGTGCTGGAGATGGATCCTTTCGCCATGAATTGGCTACCGGAGGGCTCGACGAGACGTCTAATTGGAGTATCATTGGGTGGTATCTGGTCCTTGTGAGTAGGAAAAGACAAAATCGCGTTCGGTCGGCCACGGCATGGCTTTGCCTGCTGGCGGTGGCGCTTTTGTATGCGCCGATGGCTGGTGCTGCGCTGTTGGCGTACGGTGTGGACTGCTGCGTGGGTGGCTTTTGCAACATCCCCGAGCATCATCACCACAAGTCGCAGCCCGCGCCCACTCAAGATACGGCTCCCATGGATTGTGGGCACGACATGAGCGGGATGAAGTCGTGCACGATGTCTTGTTGCAAAGATCCGGCGCGTCCCGCTCTGATACCGGGTGCATTTGTTTTGCCTTCTGCAAGTTTTGCTCCAGCGACCGGTGAAGTTTTGCGTCCTGTGCAGATGGCAAGGACTTTAGAAATATCGCGATTCGTCAAACCGCTTTCACCTCCTCCTCGATTTACCGCTTCGGTCCTATAGAGGACTACTCGCTCTCCACGCACGCCTATTCACCCGCACCGCGGCTTATTAGTCGTGAGAGAACCATTCCACAAGGAAAGGAATTGTTTATGCGAAGAGTTTTGCAGACGTTTGCAGTATTTTTACTGCTAGGAGCAGCGGCCTTTGCCACGGTGTTTGGCACCGTGCGAGGGATAGTGCACGATCCGCAGCACAGGCCTGTTCCGGGAAGCGAGATCGTTCTAAAAGCAAAGTCATCGGACTACACGCAGAAAACGCAGACTGACGTTAACGGAGAATTTCATTTCGATGCTGTGCCGCTTGGGGAGTACACGGTCACGGTGACGGACGCATCTTTTGCTGGGCAAGAGCAAAGCGTAACCGTACTTTCCGGGACGGCGCCGATTCTCCATTTCGAACTGCACATCGCCTCTCAGAACCAGTCCGTTACTGTTTCGGCGGAAGCGGCTCCCGGACAAACCGAATCGGCCACACCAACAACGCTTGTCGACCGCTCGGAAATTCAGCAGACGCCTGGAGCTTCGAAGACCAACAGCGAGGCGATGATAACGGACTATGTGCCGGGCTCCTATGTGACGCACGATCAGCTGCATGTGCGAGGCGGCCATCAAGTGAGCTGGTTGATTGATGGCGTACCGATTCCCAATACAAATATCGCCAGCAACCTTGGCCCGCAAATCGACCCAAAGGACATTGACACGTTGGAGGTGCAACGCGGCAGCTACACGGCAGACTACGGAGATCGCACGTATGGTGTGTTTAACGTCGCACCGCGCACGGGATTCGAACGCAACAACGAAGGTGAATTGGTTCTGAGTGCCGGAAATTTCTATCAAACGGACGACCAGATCAATTTCGGAAGCCACACCAACAAACTTGCCTACTATGTGAGCGCAAACGGCAATCGCACCGACCTGGGATTACAGACACCGACCTCGGCCGTGATCCACGATGCCGCCAACGGCTATGGCGGATTCGGCTCGGTGATTTACAACCTGGACTCGAAGGACCAGCTGCGATTCGTGGGACAAATCCGGCGGGACTACTATCAAGTGCCGTTCGATCCGAATGACCCCAGTCTTCCGGTCACTACGCCGCCGCAATTTCTGAAGGACGCCAATCAGGAGACCGATACGATTGCCACGTTTTCGTGGGTGCATACTTTCGGCCCGGGCTTGTTGCTGACGGTCTCGCCTTTCTATCACTACAACCGCGCCAATTACGAGAGCAGCCCCGATGACATTCCATCATCGGCGACGCAAAATCGCGCTTCTTACTATGAAGGCGGACAGGCGACTCTTGCGTGGATCAAAGACCGGAGTAATTTCCGCGGAGGGCTGCTCGGCTTTGGCGAGCAAAATGACGAGCTGTTTGCCCTTGTTTACAACGACGGAAGCAAACCGCCGCTGGAGCCGACTCCGGTGAACTCCACTGGGAGCTTAGTTGCGGCTTACGCGGAAGAGCAGTTCCGCGCGACGTCCTGGCTGACGCTGAGCGCGGGAGTGCGACAAACGCATTTCTCCGGAGGAGTGGTAGAGAACGCCACGGATCCCCGATACAGTGTTTCGGCGCGCGTGCCCAAATTGAACTGGGTTTTCCGGGCGTTCTATGGCGACCTCTACCAGGCTCCCCCGCTCGCCACCATTTCTGGACCGCTGCTCGAATTTATTACTGACGTCCAGCAGCTGGGATTCATTCCTTTGCATGGCGAGCGCGATGAAGAGCATCAGTACGGCGTCACAATCCCGATAAAGGGCTGGACGATTGACGCGGATAATTTTTTGACTCGCGCCAGAAATTACTTCGATCACAACAATTTCAATAACTCGGACATTTTCTTCCCCATCACGATACAGGGCGCGCGAATCAGCGGTTGGGAGCTGACGTTGCGCTCGCCGCGAATTTGGAACCGCGCCCAAGTCTATGTGACCTATTCGAACCAAGTGGCGCTTGGTTTCGGCGACATCAATGGAGGGCTGACGGACTTCTCCTTCGGCAATGGTTTCAGCCCGCTGGACCACGATCAGCTCAATACTTTGCATGTTGGCGGGCTCGTGAATCTGCCGTGGCATAGTTATGCTTCGACCGATGTCTATTACGGCTCGGGATTTGCCAACGGCGATCCGCCGCCGGCGCATCTCCCTGGCCATACGACCTTTGACATGACGCTCAGTAAGAATTTTGGCGAACGGTTCTCTGTCTCCGTGAGCGGGACTAATGTGGCCAATCGACGACTGCTGCTGGACAACAGTTTCACGTTTGGCGGGACACACTGGAACGATCCTCGCCAAATCTATGCGCAGGTTCGTTATCACTTCCATTTTTAGGCGGTTGCAGTGATCGCCAAGGAGCAGGCGGGCATGGCTGCCTCTCGATTTCCTTTCAGATCCAGCGAGCGCAATTGACTTCGGCTCGCCCGCGAATTAGTCTGGCCCGCGGTGCAATCACCGGCGGCGGCAAACATTGCCACTCGCAAAGCTTTAAAGGAGAGTTTGATGCGGAAAAGCTTGTTGGCTGCGATGGTGTGTTTGCTCGGTGGGCTTGTGGTGTTCGCGGCGCCACCGCCGAAAGTGGTCTATGTTCGCTGCGGGAAATTGATTTACGACGCAGAAAAACCGGCGATGGCACCTGCGATTGTGGTGATCACCGACGGGAAGGTGACCGCTGTCGGTAAGGACATCGCGGTGCCCGCGGGGGCGGACCAAATCGACCTTTCGAGTTACACCGTGTTGCCGGGATTTGTGGATGCGCACATTCATATCTGGGCTGGGGCGTTTGGGCAGTCCGTCTCCGAACCGCTGGCGGCGCTGCGCGGTAGTAGGGCGATGAGTTACGCGCTTTCTTCAGGCGTCGTCGGCGCGCGCGTGATGGCTACGCAGGGATTTATCGATGTGGCGCTGAAGGATGCGATTGAGGATGGCACAATTCCCGGACCGCATCTGGTGCCTGCTGCTCACGCGATTTCGATTCCGGGCGGGCACGGCGATTTCAATGCGCAGCCTCCTTATTTGCCGATGGATGATTTCTACACGCCGTTGCACGGATTCATTAATTCGACGGCGGATGCGGAGAAAGCTGTGCACCTGCAACTCAAGTATGGAGCGAGAGTGATTAAGGTGATGGCTTCGGGCGGAGTGCTTTCGCCGCTGGATTCGCCGACTTCCGAGCAGCTTTCGCCTGAAGAGTTGAAGGTGATTGTCGAGCAGGCGCACATGGCTCATGTTAAGGTGGGCTCGCATGCGGAGAATATTCGCAGTATTCGTGCGTCGCTCGAGGCAGGTGTGGACTCGATTGAGCATGGATCGGAGATGGATCAGGCGGCGGTTGAGTTTATGAAGGCTCACGGCATCGTGTTTGTTCCGACCGTTTTCGTGGTGGAAGAGAGTGTGGCGAACGGCGTGAAAATGCATTTTCCTGAGTACGTGATTACGAAGGTGAATGCGCTGGCGAAGACGCATTTTCCGAGTTTCAAGCTTGCGCTGGGATCGGGCGTGACGATTGCGGCAGGATCAGACCATTCTTACGGGCCGGGAACTGGAACAGTGCGCGACGAGATGATTGCGGAAGTGAAATATGGGATGACTCCGCAGCAGGCGCTTGTTTCGGGAACGAAAACGAGCGCTGCATTGCTGGGGCTGGAGCAGCTTGGGACTGTGGAAACTGGGAAGGAAGGGGATCTTGTGGCGGTCGAAGGTGATCCTTTGAGCGATATTCATGCGTTGGAGAAGGTGCGAGCTGTGGTTTTTCAGGGGAAGAGCGTGGCGCCTGCTAACCGGCAGTAAGAAAAAAACGGGCGGGGCAAGCCCCGCCCCTACAAACGTCTTGCGCACGGGCGCGGATATGGTGTGTTGCTTCGTGGGAGCAGCGGAAGTAAACTTTTTGTGACGGAAATATCGAAGGCGATGGAGTTCGCCTGAACCGGGCTGGCGGAACGAGCTGGCTCTGATGACTCCTGGCAGCCACTGGGCTCCAGGAGTTTTTTTTGTTGCGGGCCGCGGTTGCCGCCGGACTGGAGATAATTTGCGGATTTTATTGATTGCACTTTTTGGGGCCGTCGGCACGCTGGCTCGTTATGGGCTGCAGGGCTTTGTACAAACGCGCGCGGGAAGTACGTTTCCGCATGGGACATTGATCGTCAATCTCACTGGGTGCTTTTTTCTAGGGTTGATCGGGCAGTTTACGCTAAATCGAATGGTTATTTCGCCGGACTGGCGCATGGCCATAGCTGTGGGGTTTTTTGGCGGGTATACAACGTTTTCCAGTTTTGGCTGGGAGACGGCGAAGATGCTGGAAGACGGGGAGTGGCTGCGCGCCACGACTTACGTCGCCGCTAGCGTGATTGCGGGATTGTTTTTGTCCGTTGTAGGGATTCGGCTGGCCAACCGGTTCTAGGAGCCGCTATGACACACGAAAAATTCGAAGGCGAGCGCACGTTGATGCGCATTCATATCGGCGAATCGGATAAGTGGCACAGCAAACCACTGCACGACGCCATCGTCGAATTGCTGCGACGCGAGGGATTCTCGGGGGCGACTGTATTGCGAGGCGTGGCCGGCTATGGCGGTTCGAGCGTCTATCACACGGACAAGCTGCTACGTATGTCGCAGGATCTGCCGATCATTGTCGAAGTGATCGAATCGACAGAGCGAATCGAGGCGATTTTGCCGCGACTGGACGAG
>Ga0210394_10004794_pt1 | contig 15533 bp, 15 predicted proteins | sample IncBWC12MmetaG_FD_160121 | JGI IMG/M metagenome (GOLD analysis project Ga0210394, IMG submission 160121) | Forest soil microbial communities from Barre Woods Harvard Forest LTER site, Petersham, Massachusetts, United States - Inc-BW-C-12-M | ecosystem: Environmental > Terrestrial > Soil >... | reverse complement strand
ACCTCGCGGCGCATCCGAATGGCATCGCTGCGGCCCTTCAGGGCGGCAAGGTTGAACCATTTGTGTGCGGCGATCAGATTGACGACGCCGGAACGGCCGCTGGACCAATAAAGTCCACGCTCGAACAAAACGTCCGGAATGGCGGTCGCCAATACCGGCGTCGCCATATCCAGATCGAAATTACCCTGAAACATCTTCGCTCTCCCCGTTTTTTGTTTGGCCGCGCTGTTTCCCGCGCGCGGCCCCCGTCCAGTTTGCAAACGCCCCGTTTTTGCCGTGCGTCAGATATGCCGGCTGTGGGGGATCATGCGCGGTCAAATTTGAAGGACAGTTTAAGCATCGGGATGAATGGTGCGTAAACGCGCTTTCCTCGTCGCATCGGCGGAATCCGAGATGTGGGCATTTCATGCGGGTTTTTGAGGATCTGGGAAATCGGTTTACCCTGGCGCTTGGCGAACCGATAACCATCGCCGCAATGGGCCAGAGCCCAATCGCAGCTGCTGCGGCCAGCCGTTGCCATCGCGCGCACGGTCAGCGCGGCGCATTGGTCCCGGATTTTGGATCTCGGATTTGCAGAATGTTGGATAAGGGTTCGCCGGCCGGCTAAGCGCAACGGCTTGGAACGAGGGCGTCGGCGAACACGTCAGGACCAGATTTCACGATCGTCTTAAGGCCGATTGAGCCAAAGGAGCTTCGCGAAACTGCGAACCGCAAGGTTTCGCACCGAACGAAGAAAACCTGTTTCTTCTGCCGGACCGGCCTTCAACGGGAGCAAGCTCCCTCCAAAATGACGATCCAGCCGTTTGACCTGATGTCTCGCCGACACCCTCTTTCGTCGACAAGAGCCAGACTTCAAATCCGCTTCTTTAAGAGAAGCAAACGTTCAGAAGGCTCGTGTGACGTGCCGGCACGAAGTCGCCGGCAATTTTCTTGAAGCGAGATTTACTTCTTCTTGGCGACCTTGCGGGTCTTCTTCGCAGTCTTCTTCACTGCGCTCTTCGCCTTCTTTGCCTTCTTAGCTTTCTTCGCCATGTTGCCCTCCTAATGTAGTGAGATGGCTTAATCGCTGCGTGCACTCGGGAATCGAGATGCACTGCATCCCGAATACACCAACACACTGAAAAAAACATCTTCCCGCTTAAGGAAGTATTGACGCCTCAAGCCGAGCGCGCACGACAAACGGCAATCGCAGCGACGCGAAAGCGCTCGCGTGTTGATGCAAAAAATCCGCAAAAGATATCGACGTTATCTACGCGAGATTGCGGGAAACGCTTGTGCTGCAGTGTTTTTTGTTATTCGCGATATCTGCGATCGTTGCGCGATGACCATCGCAAGGCATCCGAAAACCCGCTCGAGCAGCGCTCGCACGGACTCTGAGTCGCGAATTTTGGCAATAAAAAAATTTTTGCGAGCAGAGCCCCGGTGTCTCATCTTAACTCGCCAAACGCGGATTTTCGTTCGAATCGATTGCGGCTGATTCGGGGCGACGTCGGGCGACCCATGCCGCGCATCGTCAAACATCGTGAACGATCGATGACCGCGCGCGTACTTCGACGAACGCCAAGCGCGACGCCGATACGGTCAAAAACTCAGATGCCGAGCTTGGACTTCAGGAGATCGTTGACGGCTTGCGGGTTCGCCTTGCCGCCGGATGATTTCATCACCTGGCCGACGAACCAGCCCATCAAGGCGGGCTTGGCCTTGGCCTGCGCGACCTTGTCGGGATTGGCAGCGATGATGTCGTCAACCACCTTTTCGATCGCGGAGAGGTCCGTCACCTGCTTCATGCCGCGCGTCTCGACCAGGGTGCGCGGGTCGCCGCCTTCCTGCCAGACGATCTCGAACAGTTCCTTGGCGATCTTGCCGGAGATCGTCCCCTCGCCGATCAGGTCCACGATCGCGGCCAGTTGCACAGCCGAAACCGGCGAGACGCCGATCGAAGACCCCTCCTTGTTGAGCCGCCCGAACAGCTCGTTGATGACCCAGTTGGCGGCGAGTTTGCCGTCTCTTGCCCCGTTAGCAAGCTTTGCCAGCACCGTCTCAAAGAAATCCGCGCTCTCCCGTTCGGCCACCAGCACGCTTGCGTCGTAGGGCGACAGGCCGAGGTCTGCGATGAAGCGCGCCTTCTTCTGGTCCGGCAGTTCCGGAAGGCCCGCTTTCAGCTCGGCAACATAGGCGTCCGTGAACTCCAGCGGCAACAGGTCGGGATCCGGGAAATAACGATAGTCGTGCGCCTCCTCCTTGGAGCGCATCGACCGCGTCTCGCCCTTGTTCGGATCGAACAGCCGGGTCTCCTGATCGATGGAGCCGCCGTCCTCGATGATTTCGATCTGGCGGCGGGCTTCATACTCGATCGCCTCGCCGATGAAGGCGATGGAGTTCATGTTCTTGATCTCGCAGCGGGTGCCGAGCGGCCCGCCCACCTTGCGCACGGACACGTTGACATCGGCGCGCAGGCTGCCCTTCTCCATGTCGCCGTCGCAAGTGCCGAGATAGCGCAGGATCGAGCGCAGCTTGGTCACATAGGCCTTGGCCTGCTCCGATGAACGGATATCCGGTTTGGAGACGATCTCCATCAGCGCGACACCCGAACGGTTGAGGTCGACGAACGACATGGTCGGCGACTGGTCATGCAGCGACTTGCCGGCGTCCTGCTCCAGATGCAGCCGCTCGATGCCGACCGTGACGCTGTCGCCGCCGGCGAGTTCGACCACGACCTCGCCCTCACCCACGATCGGCGACTTGTACTGGCTGATCTGGTAGCCTTGCGGCAAATCCGGATAGAAATAGTTCTTGCGGTCGAACACCGAGCGCAGATTGATCTTCGCGTTGAGGCCCAGACCGGTGCGCACCGCCTGCTTGACGCAGTGCTCGTTGATAACCGGCAGCATGCCCGGCATCGCCGCATCGACCAGCGACACATGGGAATTGGGTTCACCGCCGAATTCGGTCGAGGCGCCGGAAAACAGCTTTGCGTTCGAGGTCACCTGGGCGTGAACCTCCAAGCCGATCACGATTTCCCAGTCGCCGGTTGCACCCTTGATCAATTTGCCGGATTTGCGCAACGTACCCTCATGCACATCGGATATTTTCGAAATTGAAGTGCTCAAGCTAGACATTGTTTGTTCCGCTAATGACAAGAAATTCAAGGCCGGGAGCATCATTAGACCGTTCTTATCGGGATCACGTTCGTTTGAAAATCGGTACGTCTCTGTCGCCAAGTCTAGCTGAGCGAACATGTACGTGTGGCCGAGTGCATTTGGATGGCAACGTTCTGAAAGATCGAAATAGTACTTCTCGGCTCCAGGGTTCTGTTTGTCGAAGTTTGTTAGATGGGTCAGAATGTTCTTTGCTTTGACCTCCGGCGCTTGGTCTAAGACTTCGCCGTCTCGAATGGCGAATACTCCCACTTTTGCGAGAGCGTCCAATCCATCGACATCCCTTTTAGCTAGAAGTGAGCCAACCTGCTTCTCGAGGTCCCCTAGGACCGCGATGGTTTCCAATAGTGCTCGGCTCGATAGATAGACGGAAAGCGCACCTCGGGAATTCCACGCCATCGCAACTCCGTCTGCTAAAGCAACTATGCGATAGAGAAGACCTTGCTGCAAAGCGACCAAGTTCCAGGCGGCCCTCGAACGAAGTGCTCCCGAGTGCCTTACTTCTTTGGTTCTCAGTTTGGCGAGACGCTCGACGGAAGCATTGAAATTTTCGACCGATTCTTTGTCGGCTACGTCTAGACGGTCGTCCCAATTCATACAGGTCGGCACTTTTAGCGGCTGTTTAATCAGGTCAGCCCCGTTCGCTGCCGTCATGTTTTGCCACCTTCGAGCGCCAGCACGATCCGCTCCCACTCGGCTTGAAGCGCATCCTTTGCCACCGGCTGCCCGGCTCGGCGATACCAGTAACCGGCATTGCCGAGATCGCCCTCGACGCGATGCAGATAGGCATGCACCCAGGCGGAATTGGCGTCGGCCTCGTCCTGCACGATTTTATGCGCGGCGTCCCAGTCGCCCTTGGCGGCCCACCACAGCGCCGCAAGCGGCGGCGTGAGGCCTGCATCCGGGTTGGCGCCTGACAGCGTGGATTTGAGGTTCGCCATGCTCACCACCACCTCGGCGGCGTGAAGCGGCCTGCCGCCTGCTCGATCACCTCGCCGAGCGAAAGCAGCGTCTCTTCGTCGAAGGGCCGCCCGATCAGCTGCAGGCCGAGCGGAAGACCTTGGCTATCCTTGCCCGCGGGAACCGCAATCCCCGGCAGGCCCGCCATATTGACTGTCACCGTGAAGATGTCGTTGAGGTACATCTCGACGGGATCGGCGCCCTTTTCGCCGATGCCAAAGGCCGCCGATGGCGTTGCGGGGGTGAGGATCGCCTTCACGCCGGAAGCAAAGCAATCCTCAAAATCCTTTTTGATCAGCGTGCGGACTTTTTGCGCGCGCAGATAATAAGCGTCGTAATAGCCGGCCGAGAGCACGTAGGTGCCGATCATGACGCGGCGGAGGACTTCGGCGCCAAAACCTTCGGCACGGGTGTTTTCGTACATATCGCCGATCGCGCGGCCCGATACGCGCAGTCCGTAGCGAACGCCGTCATAGCGCGCGAGATTCGAGGAAGCTTCCGCCGGCGCCACGATATAATAGGCCGGCAGCGCATATTTGGTGTGCGGCAGCGACACCTCGACGAGTTCCGCGCCCGCCGCCTTCAGCCAGGCCGCGCCTTCGCTCCACAGCTTCTCGATTTCAGCCGGCATGCCATCGAGGCGATATTCCTTGGGGATGCCGATCTTCATGCCCTTCACGGATTTGCCGACCGAAGCCTCGTAATCCGGCACCTTGCGATCGACCGAGGTCGTGTCCTTGGGGTCGTGGCCGGCCATCGAGCGCATCAGGATCGCCGCGTCACGCACGGTGCGGCCGATCGGACCGGCCTGATCGAGCGAGGACGCAAAGGCGACGATGCCCCAGCGCGAGCAGCGGCCGTAGGTCGGCTTCATGCCGACGGTGGCGGTAAACGCCGCCGGCTGGCGGATCGATCCACCGGTGTCGGTCGCGGTCGCCCCCATGCACAGCAGTGCCGCGACCGCCGAAGCCGAACCACCGGAGGAGCCTCCCGGCACGAGCGTCGTGTTGGCGCCGTCGCGCCGCCAGGGATTGACCACGGGGCCAAAACACGAGGTCTCGTTGGAAGAGCCCATCGCGAATTCGTCGTTGTTCAACTTGCCGAGCATCACCGCGCCGTCGCGCCAAAGCTGCGAGGTCACGGTCGATTCGTAGGTTGGCACGAAATTGCCGAGGATTTTTGAGCACGCCGTGGTGCGGACATCCTTGGTCGCAAAGAGATCCTTGATGCCCAAAGGAATGCCCGCGAGCGGACCACCCTCGCCTTTCCTGATGTTGGCGTCAGCCTGGCGCGCCATGGCGCGGGCCTTGTCCGGCGTCTCCAATATGAATGCATTGAGCGCGCGCGCGGTTTCGATCGCCGCAAGATGGGCGTCGGTGAGTTCGAGCGAGGTGAACGACTTCTTCGCGAGGCCGTCGCGAGCCTCCGCGAGCGTCAACGATGTCAGATCAGCCATTTACTTATTGTCTTGCGGCACGGGGCTACAGAAAAACGGAGAGAGCGTCTTGTCGCTGGCGGGATCATCGCGCGTCTCATTGCGTGCCTGATCGGCGGCCTCCAACGCATCGAGCACGGCATCCATCGCCTTGTCAGGATCGTCCACCTTGCCCTGGCGCTCCATGGCGTCGATATATTCCATGTAGGCGCGGTAGGCCTTTTCATCATCGCAGAGCAGGCACATCGGACTTCTCGCTTATTGAATTTACTCAACGACTTTCGGCACCAGAAAGAAGTGATCCTGGGTTTCCGGCGCATTGCGGACAATGTCGTCGGCGATTCCGCCGTCGTCGACCACATCGGCGCGCTTCTTCATGGCCATCGGCGTCACCGAGGTCATCGGCTCGACGCCCTCGACATCGACCTCCTTGAGCTGCTCGACAAACGCCAGCATGGCGTTCAACTCGCCCTCAAGATGCGCAATCTCGGATTCCTTGACCCCGATCCGCGCCAGATGCGCGATACGGCGAACGGTTAAAGCATCGACCGACATTATATATGGCCTCAAACGGGGATTTCAGCCTTGCCGTATAGCAGAGGCCGGTTTTGCGCCGCAACCGGAACGATGCCTATCGGCCAGCCACCCCGGCTCAATCATGGGTTTTTCGGCCCTTGGGATCGCGGAATACCTCCGCTTTGCAGGGAATGTGGCCCGCGTGTTAAGCGAACTTCATGCCCGCGCTCATCCTATCGCTGATCGAAGCAGCCGAACATTGGCCCGAGCGCGGCGCTTTGATCGGGCTCGATCTCGGCACCAAGACCATCGGGGTTGCGGTGTCCGATCCCGATCGCCGGCTCGCTACCGGGGTCGAAACCGTCAAGCGCAAGGCGTTCAAGGTTGACGCCGTGCGTCTGCTCGCCATCGCAAGCGAGCGCGCCGCGGTCGGCTTCGTGCTTGGGCTACCGATCAACATGGACGGCAGCGAAGGGCCGCGCGCGCAGTCGACACGAGCCTTTGCGCGGAATTTCGCGCAAGTAACCGAACTGGCGATTGCGCTGTGGGACGAGCGGCTTTCGACGGCTGCGGTCGAACGCGAACTGATCGGGATGGATATGAGCCGTGCCCGGCGCGCAGAGGTGATCGACGAACACGCGGCGATATTTATTCTTCAGGGCGCGCTCGATCGGTTGACAAACGCTGCTAGCTGACGAGCAGGATGGTCTGCACCACCGCCGCAAAATTGTTGAGACCGTGCAGGATGATCGTCAGCCAGGTGGAGTTGCTGCGGTAGCGGATATAACCGAGCAGCAAGCCGATCGAAAATACTTCGCCAAGAAAATACCAGTCGTATTGCAGGTGCAGCGCGGTCCAGACCAGCGATGACAGGACGATCGCGCCCACCGGGCGGAGGAACGATTCCGACCAACCGCGGTAAAGAAAGCCGCGCGCGAAAAACTCCTCCGTGATCGGCGCCGCCACACAGAAGGAGACCACCAGAAGCCAAAGCGCGCCGTCGTCACGGGCCGATTTCAGCACATCGCCCATGAACCCCGGTTCGACCTCGCGCCCGGTGGCCCGCGAAAGCGCGTCCCACCCCATGACCAGGACGATCAGCGCGGCGACGCCGATCAAAAGGTTGGTCCAGGAGAACGAGCGTAGCGCGAGATAGTCCGCAAACCGCATGCCCTTGATCCGGATCGCGACCCACAATGCCGCGAGCACCGCCGGCAAGCCGGTGATCACCGACAACGAGATCGTCAGGCCATGGCTGACGACGGCGCTGACCGCCGCGCTGAACGAGTCGGAATCGATCGGACCGCCATGCCGGAGCATGAACCAGGCCACGACCGCGATCTGGCCGACGAACATGGCGGCAAAAACCACCAGGCCCCAAAACGCGGTGCCCCAGAACTTCCAGACCCGCAGGATGCGCGTGGCGGGAACGGCAGGTGCAAGCGCGGCGGGACTTTGGGGATCAAGAGAATCCATCAACGGGCCTTCAGGCGGGCAAAGCGCGGTCGAGCAACCGGCCAACATCTTCGTGTGCAAGATCGACAGCGCCGTACATGGCGCCGTGATTCCCGACAAGACGCGTGATGGCGAATAATTCGGCATGGCGCGGTGCGATCGCGTTGAGGGCCGCGACCGCAGCCAGCAATGCGAGCTTTTCTACCGCGAGCCGCGCGGCACCTTCGGCGTCCGGCCGGCGGAAGGCCTTCTCGATAAAGGCCGTCGCACTGGCGACGCCGGGTAGGCCGGTGGCCTCCCGCGCGAGCTGTTGCAGGGTTCCCATCGCCGTTCCGGCTTCGGTGGAGAGTGCGCGCAACACATCGAGGCACATGACGTTGCCCGACCCTTCCCAGATCGCATTGACGGGGGATTCCCGGTAATGCCGAGCCAGAATCCCCTCCTCGACATAGCCGTTGCCGCCGAGGCACTCCATCGCCTCGTAGAGAAATCCTGGCGCGCTCTTGCAGGTCCAGTATTTGATCGCCGGCGTCAGAAGCCGCATATAGGCGGCCTCATCGGGCTCTACGGCTGCGCGGTCGAAGGCACGGCAAAGCCGCATGACGAGCGCGATCGATGCCTCGACATGCAACGCCATGTCCGAGAGCACCGAGCGCATCAACGGCTGGTCGGCAAGGTGCTTCTGGAACACGCTGCGATACCTTGCATGATGAAGCGCGTGCGCCAAACCGGATCGCATCAGGCCGACGGAAGCGATCGCGCAATCCTGCCGCGTCAACTGCACCATCTGGATGATGGTGCGGATGCCCTTGCCTTCCTCGCCGACGCGCCGGCCATAGGCGCCGAAAAACTCCACCTCGGACGATGCGTTCGAGCGGTTGCCGAGCTTGTCCTTCAGCCGCTGGAACTGGATCGCGTTGACCGTTCCGTCAGGGCGAAAGCGCGGCATGAAGAAACAGCTCAGTCCCCGTTCGGCCTGCGCCAGCACCAGGAAGGCATCGCACATCGGCGCCGACATGAACCATTTGTGGCCGGTGATGCGGTAGGCATCGCCGTCGCGCGTCCCCCGCGTCGTGTTGCTGCGGACATCCGTGCCGCCCTGCTTCTCCGTCATGCCCATGCCGAGCGTCATGCCGCGCTTGGTCGTCCACGGTGCGAAGGTCGGGTCATAGGCCCTGTTTCCGATTACCGGCATTGTGCTGGCGAGCAGGTCCGGCTGCGCGGATAACGCCGCGACCGAGGCGCGCGTCATGGTGATCGGGCACAGATGTCCCGTCTCGACGCCGGCCGCCATGTAGAATTTCGCCGCGCGCACCACCTCGGCAGGTGCACCGGCGGGGCGGCCATCGGCGCTCCAGGTCGAATTATGCAATCCCGCATGCGTGCTGCGCGCCATCAGCTCGTGATAGGCCGGGTGAAACTCGACCTCGTCCCGCCGGTTGCCCCGGGAATCAAACGTGCGCAACTTCGGCGTATTCTCATTGGCGATCCGCCCCCGCTCGGCCATCGCGACTGAGCCCCAGTGCCGGCCGAATTCGGACAGTTCCTGCGCCGCGTTCGCTCCGCCATTGGCAGCGACCGCCTCCGCAAGCGGAACGTCCAGCGCAAACAAATCGACATCGACAAAGGGCGGCGATTGGTTGAGCACTTCGTGGGCCGGGGGTGAAGCTTCGCTCATCGAACATCGTCCTCTCAAAGAGGCCTTCGTGATGGTTAATCATACGCCGGAAGCCCTGCCCCCGCAGCGAAATATGCCGCAGCTCACCGACATAACTGAAAAAGCCGGGCCGCCGTCGCGGCGGGGGATCAGGGACAGACCGGGGGATAACTCGCAAGTTCCCTCTTGGCCCTTGCCCCCCGCTCCCACTCTGCCTATAGCTCTCCCTTTAATGACATCAGCATCGAAATCGACCTTCGTCCTCGGTCACCGGCATTTGCTGGGCATAGAGGGCCTTTCCGCCACCGATATCACCGGCCTGCTCGATCTCTCCGAGGAATATGTCGAACTCAACCGGCAGGTCGACAAGAAGCGCACCTCGCTGCGCGGCCGCACCCAGGTCAATCTGTTCTTCGAAGCCTCGACCCGCACCCAGTCCTCGTTCGAGCTGGCGGGAAAACGCTTAGGCGCCGACGTCATGAACATGTCGGTGTCCTCGTCCTCGATCCGCAAGGGCGAGACGCTGATGGACACCGCGGTGACGCTGAACGCCATGCACCCTGACATTCTCGTGGTCCGTCACCATGCCTCGGGCGCGGTGGAACTTTTGGCGCGAAAAGTGGACGGCTCCGTGATCAATGCCGGCGACGGCGCCCACGAACACCCGACGCAGGCGCTGCTCGATGCGCTCACCATCCGCCGCAACAAGGGCCGGCTCGAAGGACTCGTGATCGCGATCTGCGGCGACGTCATGCATTCGCGGGTAGCGCGTTCCAACATCATCCTGCTCAACGCCATGGGCGCGCGCGTTCGCGTCGTGGCGCCTACCACGCTGTTGCCACACGGCATCGAGCGGATGGGGGTCGAGGTCTTCCGCGACATGCGCGAAGGGTTGGAGGACGCCGATATCGTGATGATGCTGCGGCTGCAGCGCGAACGGATGAACGGTTCGTTCGTGCCATCGACCCAGGAATACTTTCACTATTTCGGCCTCGACCAGAAGAAGCTCGCTTATGCCAAGCCTGACGCGCTGGTGATGCATCCGGGGCCGATGAACCGGGGCGTTGAGATCGACTCGATCGTGGCAGATGGCGCGCAGTCGCTGATCCGCGAACAGGTGGAAATGGGAGTGGCGGTGCGGATGGCGGTGCTAGAGGCGCTCGCCCGCAACCTGCCGAATGCTTAGAACATGCTGACTGACCGCCGCCCCATCCTGCTTGCCAACGCCCGCGTCGTCGATCCTTCGCGCGATTTCGACGGCCCCGGCGACGTCCTGATCGCCGACGGCGTCATTCGCGATGCGAAGCGCGGCATTGGCGCTGCCGGCGTGCCCGAGGGCACCGACATCGTCAATTGCGCCGGCAGGATCGTGGCGCCCGGCCTGATCGACATGCGCGCCTTTGTCGGCGAACCCGGCGCAAGCCACCGCGAGACCTTTGCTTCGGCAAGCCAGGCGGCGGCAACCGGCGGCATCACGACCATCGTCTGCCAACCCTCCACCTCGCCGGTCATCGACAACTCGGCGACGGTCGATTTCATCCTGCGGCGCGCCCGCGATACCGCGATCGTCAACATTCATCCGATGGCCGCGCTGACCAAGGGCTTGCGCGGCGAAGAGATGACCGAGATCGGCCTGTTGAAGGCCGCCGGCGCCGTGGCCTTCACCGACGGCGAAAAAAGCGTCACCAACGCTCAGGTGATGCGCCGGGCGTTGACTTATGCCCGCGATTTCGACGCGCTGATCGTCCACCACACGGAAGATCCGCATCTGGTCGGTGAAGGCGTCATGAACGAGGGCGAATTCGCGACGCGGCTGGGGTTGATCGGCATCCCCAACGCGGCGGAAGCCGTGATGCTGGAACGCGACATGCGCCTCGTCGCGCTGACCGGCGGCCGCTACCATGCGGGCTCGCTGAGCTGCATCGAGTCGCTCGACATCCTCAAGCGCGCGCGCGAGTCCGGCCTCGAGGTTTCGGCCTCGGTCTCGATCAATCATGTGACGCTGAACGAGAACGACATCGGCCCCTACAGAACCTTCCTGAAACTGTCGCCGCCGCTGCGCACCGAGGACGATCGGCTGGCGCTGGTTGCAGCCGTCGCCGCGGGGCTCATTGATGTCATCATGTCCGACCACAATCCCCAGGACGTCGAAGTCAAGCGGTTGCCGTTCGCGGAAGCCGCCTCAGGCGCCATCGGGCTTGAAACCATGCTGCCGGCGGCGCTGCGGCTGATCCATAACAATGAGATGGATTTCAAGACGCTGATCCGCGCGATGTCGACCCGCCCCGCCGAACTGTTGGGTTTGCCCGGCGGATCGTTGCGGCCGGGCTCACCGGCCGACGTGATCGTAATCGACACCGATACGCCCTGGGTCCTCGATCCCGACGATCTCAAATCGCAATGCAAGAACACGCCCTTCGACGAGGCACGTTTTTCAGGCCGCGTCGTGCGCACCATCGTCGGTGGGCGGACCGTCTATGAGCATGTATGATAGCGTTTTCAAGCGAAAGGCTGCCCCGGACGCGATCCGGGGTGGGCACCGGTTCGCGTTAAGAAAACGCGTCAAAAAGATAAAAACATGCGCGCGAAATTCGCAGGCAGCAACGGGGAGGCTGTGATGTCCGCCAATGCGTGGCTGCCGCTGGCCTTCGTGCTCGGCTATCTCTTGGGCTCTATTCCGTTCGGGCTGATCCTGACCAAACTCGCCGGCACCGAAGATTTGCGATCGATCGGTTCCGGCAATATCGGCGCGACCAACGTGCTGCGCACCGGGCGCAAGGGGCTTGCGGCCGCGACCTTGCTGCTCGACATGGTCAAGGGCACCGTTGCCGTAATCATTGCCGGCACTTACGGCGGCGCGGAAGCGGCGATGCTGGGGGGGCTCGGCGCCTTCCTCGGCCACCTTTTCCCGGTATGGCTGAATTTCAAGGGCGGCAAGGGTGTCGCGGTCTATATCGGCATCCTGATCGGCCTGTTCTGGCCGGCTGCGATTGTGTTTTGCGTGTTGTGGCTTTTGACCGCCGTGATCACGCGCTACTCCTCGCTCTCGGCGCTGGTGGCAAGTTTCGTCACCCCGATCCTGCTGTGGTGGCTCGCCCATTCGGCGCTGGCAGCGCTATTTGCCGTGCTCACGGTGCTGTTGTTCTACATGCACCGCGAGAACATCAAACGCTTGCGCGCGGGAACCGAAGGCAAGATCGGGCAGAAATAAATACCCGCGCCGACAACGCCCTACGGCTTGAGCGCCCGCTCAAGGAATCGCGCGGCCGCGAGCGCCTTGGCGTCATCGCCGTAATCGGCGATGATTTGCACGCCGACCGGCAAATTTCCATCAGCCACGTAAGCCGGCACATTCACGCAAGGCGTGCCCAACAGCGTCCAGAGCTGGTTGAAACGGGGGTCGCCGGTCGAGTCGAGCCCCTTGGGCGGGACGCCCGGCGCCGACAGCGCGAGCAGCACATCGACATCCTTCAATATCTCGCTCAACGCCGCGCGCGCCTTCCCTGCCACGATACGGGCAGCCTCGTAATCGGCCGCCGTGTAGTGCCGGCTATCATCGAGCCGGCCGCGCAACAGCGGCGGCATCGCGTCGTAGTTCTCGCCGTACTCCCAGGCGAATGCCTGATGCGCCTCGAACTGCTGCACCACGTTGTGAATACGCCAGGCCTCCGCGACGATGTCCGGCATCTTCAGTTCGCGCACGGAAGCTCCCGCTTTCGCCGCAGCCCGCACCGCGGTCTGCAAGGCTTCCACACCGCCGGCTTCGAGGCTGCCTGCAAAATCCTGCGTCACCACGCCGATGCGCGGCGATTTCAGCTCAGATGCGTTCAATTCGCTGCGGCCGGTGATGGCCGATAGCGCCATGGCGACGTCTTCAACTCCGGCCGCAAACAGGCCGACCGTATCGAGCGTCCACGAAAAACATTTGACGCCGACCGGCGGCAACAGCCGGTAGGACGGCTTGATCGCAGCCACGCCGCAGAACGAGGCGGGGCGGATCACCGAGCCGCCGGTCTGTGTGCCGACCGCAAGGGGGATCATGCCGGCGGCAACCGCTGCCGCCGAGCCCGAGGACGATCCGCCCGGGGTGTGGCCGAGGTTGCGCGGATTGAGCGTCGGCGTCGGATCGTTGGCCGCAAACGCCGTCGTCGTGGTCTTGCCGACCACGGTCGCGCCCGCCTGCTTGAGCAACATCACGATCGGCGCATCCGCACGCGGTTGATGACCCCGATAGATCGCCGCGCCCATTTCGGTCGGCAGGTCGGCCGTATCGATGATGTCCTTGATGCCCACCGCAATGCCGCGCAACGGGCCTTTGGCCTGCGCGCGCGGGTTTTTCGCGCGGTTGACGAAGGCCTTGATCGTCCCCTCCTGCGCGTCGATGGCGGCAAGGGATTCGGCGAGCGCAGCCTCGGGCGTTAGCGTGCCTTTTTCAATGCGACGTTGTTGGTCGGCGAGCGAGATCATGGACGTTTCCTCTTTGTCATGCCCGCTTCATACCGGGCATCCGCGTCTTCTGTTTGACAGACGTAGCAAGACGTGGATGGCCGGGACAAGCCCGGCCATGGCGATGGCTGCCCTGCGAGGCCCGCTGCCCCCTTTCCTGCGCGCCAAGGTTGTTTCATGATATTTGCATGGACGCCATCAACACCACTCTCACCGACGCCCAGCGCATGGACTGGCTGCGGCTGATCCGCTCCGACAATGTCGGGCCGCGCGGCGTTTGCGCCATAATACCGGGGCCGCGCACCTTTCGCTCGCTGGTCAATCATTTCGGCAGCGCACGCACCGCGCTGGAGCGGCTGCCTGATCTCGTTCGCCGCGGCGGGGCGTCGAGGCCGCAACGCATTTGCAGCGAGGAAGACGCCCGCGCCGAACTGGAGAAAAGCGAAAGGCTGGGCGTCAGGCTCATCGCGCCGGGCGAAGATGGTTATCCGCCGCGATTGGCGACGCTTGACGATGCCCCGCCGCTGCTTGCCGTCCGTGGCATCCGCGACGTCCTGATGCGGCCGATGATTGCGATCGTCGGCTCCCGCAATGCTTCCGGCGCCGGACTGAAATTCGCAGGCGTATTGGCGCGCGATCTCAGCGAAGCCGGCTTCGTGATTGCCTCAGGCCTGGCGCGCGGCATCGATCAGGCGGCGCACCGTGCCTCGATCGACGGCGGCACGGTGGCGATGCTCGCCGGGGGTCACGACAAGATCTATCCGCCCGAACACGAGGATTTGCTGGCGGCGATCCTGGCCTCAGGAGCTGCGATTTCCGAAATGCAGCTTGGGCATGCGCCCCGCGCCCGCGATTTTCCCCGGCGCAACCGGCTGATCTCGGGCGCTTCGCTCGGCGTCATCGTGGTGGAAGCCGCACTTCGTTCGGGATCGCTGATCACCGCGCGGCTCGCCGCCGAGCAAGGCCGCGAAGTGTTCGCCGTTCCAGGCTCGCCGCTCGATCCGCGCGCTGCCGGCACCAACGACCTGATCAAGCAGGGCGCGACCCTGATCACGGAAGCCTCCGACGTGGTTCAGGCGGTCGAGCCGATCATGGGCCGGCCGATGACCTTGCGCGAGGAAGACGACGAGCCGCTGGTGGGCGAACCTGCCGCCAGCGATCGCGAGCGGATCATCGGCCTGCTCGGCCCAACCCCGATTCTGCTCGACGATCTGATCCGGATGGCGGACGCCTCGCCCGCCGTGGTGCGTACCGTGCTGCTTGAGCTCGAACTTGCCGGACGGCTGGAGCGGCACGGCGGTGGGTTGGTGTCACTGCCATAGCCCTATTTCGCAGCGTCCTTCTGGTCAAAATGGGATCGCGCCGACTTGATCTCGTCCTGATGCTTTTGCGCCCATTCGCCGAGCGCGATCACCGGCTTGCTCAAGCCGCGGCCGAGATCGGTGAGTTCGTAATCGACCCGCGGCGGAATGGTCGGGAAAACAGTCCGCGTCACAAGCCCGTCGCGCTCCAGTCCCCGCAGCGTCAGCGTCAGCATGCGTTGCGAGATACCCGCGACCATGCGCTTGAGCTCCCCGAAGCGCTTGGGCCCGTCGAACAGCATCATGATGACGAAGACGCTCCATTTGTCGCCGACCCGCGCGAGAACGGAACCGACGCCACGACAATCCGCATGCTGCGGATCCGGACGCGGAGGCAGATCCGGACGCGGGGGGAGAGTGGGAACTCGGCTGTTCGCAGGTTTCAAAGATGTGCCTGGGTTTCAAAAAAGTGCTTTCTTGTGGGGTTGGCGGAGAGTCACTCATATAGCGTTAGTTACAAACCTATACCAAGGGTGACCATCATGAAACTTCTTCATATCGACTCCAGCGTACTGGGCCCGCATTCCGTCAGCCGTCAGGTTTCC
>Ga0210394_10004791_pt1 | contig 15539 bp, 12 predicted proteins | sample IncBWC12MmetaG_FD_160121 | JGI IMG/M metagenome (GOLD analysis project Ga0210394, IMG submission 160121) | Forest soil microbial communities from Barre Woods Harvard Forest LTER site, Petersham, Massachusetts, United States - Inc-BW-C-12-M | ecosystem: Environmental > Terrestrial > Soil >... | reverse complement strand
CGACCCGCGGCTGACGGCCGCCACGAATCCCGGCCAATGGACTCTAGGGGACTTCTTGAATGGAGTGTCCGCGCCCACCGCGCTTGACGGCATCAGCGTGAGCATCAATGGAATGCCGGCTTACGTCTGGTACCTCTCGCCGACGCAGCTCAACGTGCAAGCGCCGGAAGACTCCGCCACAGGCAACGTCGCGATCACGGTCACCAACTGCAACGCAACCAGCATGCCGTTCCAATTCCCGCGCAGAACGCTCGCCCCAGGTCTTCTTGCCCCGGCGAGCTTTGCGGTGGGCGCCACACAGTACATGCTGGCGACCTTCGCCTCAGGCGGAGCCTATGTGCTAAACACCAATACCGGCGCGTCGCTCGGGCTTAATAGCCGTCCGGCGAAGCCCGGAGATTTGATTGTCGCGTACGGCATCGGGTTCGGCGACGTGATTCCCCCGAGCCAAGTCGGGTTCAGCGGTGTGCCTCCTCCTCCCTCGTCGATCCTACCCGGCACCATTGCGGAGGCGAGCAACACTCTTATTAACTCGGCGACGATTTCCTTCGGATCGACGAACGCGGCGCTCTCGTACTCAGGGCTGGCAGCTGGGTTCGTCGGACTCTACGAGTTCTACATTACCGTGCCATCGGGTCTGGCGAACGGGGATTACCAGATTAACGTGACGCAGAATGGGATCAGCGTGCCCCAGACGATGTACCTGACCGTGCACAACTGACCAACCGCGAGATCATGCCGCGCGGCTGACGCGGTGGTGAAGTGAGCGGATTTCGCCCGGATTGTCGGCCAACCCCATAAACATTGCATCGAAAAGTCGTCCGAAATTTATGGGCAAGCGCTATGGCTCGATTAAAACCAAACGGCGAGGAAGTTGGCCGGAGTACTAACGGGAAGTTGTTTTGGGACCGCCGATCAAAGACTTGGACTTGCCCGGGCAGACGTCCTAAGAATCGGACCGATGTGCGACATTAACGTCCGCTTCCCTCTGGGACGGACTTCGATCTACTCCTGTCGCAGTGCGAGGATCGGGTCGATTCGCGTGGCTCGCTGAGCCGGGACAAATGCCGCTAATAGGGCTACTGCGGTGAGGATAACGGCGACCGCTCCGAATGTCAGTGGATCTCCCGCCTTGACACCGAATAGCAGACCCGCTAGCAGGCGCGTCAGCCCGAACGCCGCCGCTAGTCCGATGACGACTCCTGCGACCACCAGCCGCATCCCTTGCCCGAGGATCATTTTCATCATTTCTCCACGCCCGGCGCCCAAAGCCATCCGGATGCCGATCTCCTGAGTACGCTGCTCCACTGCATAGGACATCAAGCCGTAAATTCCGACCGCAGCCAGGAGCAGCGCGACGGCGGCAAATACAGTGAGCATCAGCATGTTAAAGTTTTCGCGGGTGGTCGAATCCTTGATCACCGCCTCCAGCGTGAGAATTTTCGATGGAGTCAACTGTCCGTCCACCGCCTCGAATTCGTGACGGACAGCGGATATGGCAGATAGCGGGTCGGTTTTTGTCCGAATCAGCCAGCTCATCGGCAACAGGCTGTTCGCGAGTTTGGTGAGCCCCTCGGTTATTTGCCCTTGCGGAACGTACATGGCGGGAACCGGGCCGTTGCTGAGTCCCGCCTCGGTAACGCTGCCGACGATTCCAACGATCTGGCGCGGGGCCTCGTCGAAGTCCGCTCCCAGTCCTTTGCCGATGGTCATGCGCTGGCCGAGCGGATCCGCCTGGGGCCAGTATTTCTTGGCCAACGCCTCATTGATGATGACCACACGGTCGGACTTGCCGGTATCGCGCCGGTCGAAGGTCCGGCCGCGGAGAAGCGGAATGTGGAGCGCTTCGAAGTAATGGGCCGAGACGAAGCGCCACTGGTCGTCGCCTTCGTACTTACCCTGGGCCGGGACGCGGCCTTCGATGATAAAGGGAAGATCGATGGCGTTGCCTCCCATCGGGATCACCAACGCGGCGGCGGCGAACTCAACGCCCGGGAGGTTTTCGATACGTTCCGTGGCCTGCCGGACGGTGGTCTCCACCTGCGCAGTGCTTCCGTAACGGCTGCCGGACAAGGCGGTTTGCAGGGTGAGCACGTTCACTGGGTCCAGACCGGACTTCACGGCACGAAGGCCGGCAAAAGTGCGGATCATGAGGGCCGCGCCGGTGAGCAGGATAATGGCGAAGGCCACTTCTCCGACCACCAGCAATCCCCGGATGCGATTGTGTTTGAGACCCGTGCCCGACCGGCTGCTGGATTCCTTGAGCGCGGAGTTGACGTCGAGCCGCGAGACACGAATGGCCGGCAGCAAGCCGAACAACACGCCGGTGAGGAGCGAGATCGCGAAGAGAAAAGCGAGCACTCGCCAATCGATTAAGCTGAGCGATGCAGTGGGGTGTTGGGGATCGTTCACGCGCGGGATATTTCCGGGACTGAAGGCGAGCAACAGGCGAATCCCGGCTGCGCCGAGCGCCAGGCCGGCCAACCCTCCGGCGACGGCCAACATCATGCTCTCCGTGAGCAACTGCCGCACGATTTGTCCGCGGCTGGCACCGATGGCGGTGCGGATTGCGAGTTCCCGGTGTCTTCCGGCGGCGCGTGCGAGCAACAGATTCGCCACATTCGCGCAGGCCATGAGCAGCACGAAGCAGACGGCGCCCGCCAGAATCAGGAGGGCGAGCTTGACTTCGCCTCCAATGGCGACACGCAAAGGGAGGACGCCAATGGTCTCGGTCTTATCGAGGAAGATGGGGTTCGTCGCGCGGAATTGATCGGCGATCACTTTCAGCTCGGCTTGGGCTGAATCGATCGTCGCTCCGGGAGCGAGGCGCCCGGCCACATAGTAAATGTGCCCCTGATTATTGCTGTTTGGATCGAACTGTTGGGGCAGGTAAAGATCGGCGGGCGGATCGGGCTGATACCATTCGGGCAACACGCCGGCGATCGTATATTGCTCGGAGTTGAGGAGGATCGTCTTACCTGCGATCTGGCGGTCCGCGGCCAGGCGATTGTTCCACAAGTTGTAAGTCAGCACTGCGTACTTACCGGCGTTCGGAAGATCCTCCTGCGGAGAAAAGGTCCTGCCCAAGATGGGTTTCACGCCGAACACGTCGAAAAATCCAGCGGTAACGTGCACGGCATTCACGGGATCCCGCCGATCCCCCGCGCCGAGGTTCATCCCGACGCTGCCGAAATCATAGGCGGCCATGGACTGGAACGCCCGGCTTTGTTTCCATGCCATGAATTTGGGAATCGAGACGGAAGGCCCGTCGCCGTTGGGGAAATGGCGTTGGAGGCGCATGATGCGCTCGGAATCGGGAAATGGCAGCGGACGCAGCAGGACCCGATCGATTACGGAGAAAATCGCGGTATTCGCTCCGATTCCAAGCGCCAACGCCAGGATTGCGACGATCGCGAAACCGGGGCTCTTAATAAGAGTTCGGAATGAATGACGGATGTCGCCGATGGGATTCCACATGACCCTTAGACGGATTCCAGAGGGCTCATGTTCCGTTGCAGTTTTGGAAGACGATGGCGTTGATGGACGACTCCAGGAAGTAGCCTGATGTCCACCATTAACGGCGACTTCCTCCAACGCCGTTTACGGCCAACGGCGAAAACCAACATGTCGGGCAGATCGGTAAACACTGCGCGACTTCCCGAGCCCTATTTGGTTGCGCTTCTTTCGATTGTCGCCAATTTACTGAGCGATGAACACAGGAAGGGCCGCCGTGCCTACTGGATAGGATGTGAAGGGTGCGGCTAACGGGCCTACTGGCGCGCCTTCGAAGTTGAGCGTCAGCCCGAACGGGAACACCGGGATATTGGTTTGGAGACCCGTGCAAGACAGGTTTGCACCGGGCAGCCGAACATCCACCCGGTAGATCAGGCCGATCAAAGGCGAGTTCTCGACGTTGACCGGGCAACCGCCCAGCAGCGCTTGAATTCCCGTCAGGTTCGGGGCCCTCTCGCGGCCCGGCGATGCCGCTCCGCTCACGTAAAGCGAAATCAGCGAGCCGAACTTAACCGGGTTCGCGCAGGAGTTGTGCGAGCCATCCGGGTTGGTGATCAGCGGCTGGAAGACTGGATTCCCGTCGCACGGGATGCCCGTGGGGGCCGGCGTGGCGAAAAGGCTCAGGTTGGAGGACGCGACGGGAAACTGGCGCGCCACCGTCGCGCCGTTGACCGAGACCTGCATCACCGTGGCCGATTGCACCGGCGCGGGCACCATCACCGCGGGCACCATGAGGTTGATCTGCGATGCGGAGACGTACAGCAGTTGGGCCGGATTGCCGTCGAAAGTCACCGTTACTCCGGCGATGGAGGCGCTGGTACCGTCCGGCGCCGCGACTCCAACCGCGGGGCCGAGGCCGGAGCCAAAAATAGACAGGAACTGGTAATTGACCACCGGCCCCACTCGCGCGAAATCCGCGCCGTCGAGCACGCACGCGATCGCGGGCGGGCTGGCGGACAGGGGCGGCGAGAAATCGATTGCGGCTAGTAAAGCTCCGGGCCCGTGTCCGAGACCGCCGGACGTCAGGGCGCCGGGGGTGTACGGAACATCAGGCTGCGCGCTGTTTCCGGTGGTCCAGAGCTTGTTCCCGGCCAACGCCAGGCCGGTTGCCCGCGCGTAGGACCCGTCGATCCATTGCGCGTCTTGAGTGGCCCCGGTGGCCGGGTCGATCTTCATGATGTACGCACCGGCGCTGGAAGTGAGAAGGTTTGGGATGCAGGCTTCGGGAAGCGGAAAACCCACGCTGGTGGGCGGGACAGGGGGCGGCGATGCGTCTGCAATACCGAACGGGCCGAACAAGGAAATTGTGCCGGCGAGGTAAGGCGCTCCGCTTGAATCCAGCACGATTCCGCCTCCACCGAAGGAAATCGAAAAGATCACCGAGGCTCCGGTGGGATCGAGCTTGGTGAGGTAGGCGAACGTGAAATTGCGAATCGGGCTTGCGGGTTCGGTGAACGGGTATTGGCTGCCGGGTCCGGTGCCGGTAACATAGGCGTTTCCCGAGGAATCCACCGCGAGGCCGGTATTGGTGGTGGATCCGATCGATCCGGTCAGGTCGTTGAGGCCGGTGGAGTAAATGAGCCTCGAACCGGTAGGGTCGATTTTGGTGACGTGCTGAAGCAGGCCGGGCGTGTAGCTGCCGGGGCCGCAGGACACGAAAGTGCAATAGTAGCCCTGAACGAACGTAGTTTGATACGCGCCCGGCGTGGTGGGATAGCCGGTTCCGCTGCTGCTGCCGGCGGCGTAGATGTTGCCCGCCGCATCCACCGCGATGTGTTGCCCGCCAATTCCGGTGGCCGAAAAGATGACCTTTGATGCCGTGGGGTCGAGTTCCATCAGGAACCATTGCTGTCTGGAATCGGGCACGGTGAAGGCTCCCGGAGTGGTGGGGAAGCCGCTGCTGGCGCTTTGGCCGCTGACGATGATCTGGCCACTGGAAGCGAGCGCGATGCCGGGGGTGGCAGTGGCGCAGGATCCGCCGATCAAAACCGAAAACAGAATGATGCCGGTGGGGCTGATTTTGGCGACGTAGGTGCGAGTGTCGGCGGGACCGGTGGGCGGGGTTCCCAGTTGGCCGCCTCCCAGAACCGGGAAATCCGGGTTCGTGGTGATGCCGGTGACGTAAGCGTTACCGGAGGAGTCCGCGGCCAGGCCAGAAATGGTTCCTGGTTGCGCGGCGTCGATGTAGGAGAGATACAAGTAACGGCTGGCGTTTGCATCCAGCTTGACGATCGCGGCGGCCGCGGCGCCGGAGGCGGGATCGACCACCGAGCTTCCCGCCAGATACACGTTTCCCGCCGGATCGGAAGCGATGGCGGTGGGCGTGAAGCCGTCGCGCAGATAGGTGGAATACGAAAGATTCGCCGCCGTACACGAGGGAATCAGAGCGAGGAGCAGCGGCGCGAACAGGCGCAGTCGCATGCGGGCAGACCTCCGGATCGAAGCTGGCGGGACGCGGCACTTCTGATATTTAGCTGGGATTTCCATTTTGGCTTCCCAACTTCGTAGAGTATACAGCAAGGCATCGGCAACGATTTCCCGAATCAGGATACCCAAGTTGAGTGCCATGGTGGGCGGAGCGGAAGCGGCGGCGGGAAGAAGCCATTATGTGGCGCCCACGCACAAGGATTCGAGCAGCTTGAAGTCCTTGCACAAAGCGGTCTCGGGCAACAGGGGCCGCATCCCTCGCCACTCCGCAACCCGATGGCATATCCGAAGGGCATGGGAAAATCCTGGAGGTGGAGGACGACGATCTTGTTCGCGGCATGACTGTCGACGCCCTTCAAACGATCGGGTACACTCCGCTCGTGGCGGCAAGCCCGCAACATGCGGTCGAGCTGTGCTCCGCCCCGGAAGGGGAGGACATCCGGCTTATGCTGACGGACATCGTCATGCCTGGTATGAACGGCGACCAGTTGTGGGACCTAGTCTGTGGCCGTCGATGGCAATCATCTGGTACTGAGTTCGAAATAAGCTGCGTCAGCCGTATTCGCGAAGCTAGTCCTTAAAGGGCCACGCATGATGCGATCTGAAGAAATAGATCCTAGCTGACGGCGTAGTGCTTAGGATTGCGCGACCGCGACCTCCTACCTCACCGGAGGAGTGCGCGCCCATGAAGTTCCGATGTGGGAAGGCTTGAGTCCCGACAATCTGAACCGATGTCGCGCATTATCGGCGTTCCGACGAATACAACCGCTAATAGAGCTCCACGCCTGTGCTCGATTTACGTCTTAAACTGTGAGTATGCCGCGCGCCATTAGCCAGTTATTGTTGGTCGGCATCCTTGGCGCGTCCGCAGTGGCTCAGAATGGTCGCGTCTCCTGCCTTGAGCCTGCGAACATTCGTGATCTAGGCCTGAAGGTAGTGCGCGGACGAATCGACGCGGGATCGGACGATTTCTTCATTTATAAGCGACTCCTGGATTTAACGCCAGACAGACCAAAGCCGGGAGCTCTCGCGCCTGCCTTCGAGACAAAACTCAAGGAGCATCCGGACGACCCACGCTACCTGTATTTATACGGTCGATCGCTGATCGGCAAGCGAACTCCTGACGCGATTGTGCAATTGAACCGAGTTGTCGAACTGGCTCCGAATTTTCCCTGGACCTATCTGGAGCTTGCCAGAATCTACTTCAGTCATAACTTTGGCGACCTCACAGAGCTTGCAGCGGTTATTCACACCTACCGGGATCTTTGTCCTGCCGACCTTGATGGATATGATTGGGCCCGGAGCGAATCTGATTCTGTAAAAAACGCGGAATGGGCACAGAATTTCCGGCGCCTGCTAGAAAACAACACCAACCAATACAATCACATGCATTGGGCCGATCTATGGGCAACGGAATTTCGCTTCGCGCCGAAATCCGACTATCCCCAGCTGCGAGCCCGTGTCGCCGAGGACCTAAAACGCCTCGAAGGAACGCCTGAACCATGGACCCGGCCATTCATGGCCGACTTGTCGACCGGCTACATGTTGATCGAGCGACCGGATCTTGCTGCGCAGATAGATCTGCGGATCGACCCTGATCTGGAGGTGCACAAAGCGCAGCAGGCGTTCATGAAGGAGGTCAACTGGAACGCACCGCTAAATTCGGAGGAGCGCGAGAACGCAATGAAGGCACAGGCCAGAGCGGCGGCGCAGTACGTCGCAAAATGGCCGGATAGCGCGGCTGCCTGGAGTACCAGGCTAGGCTTCCTTACTCACGACCAGAGTTGGACTAAAGAGGAAATGGAGCACGCCGGCCTCGAACTGCTCAGAACCGACGCCCTGCGGGGCTTCGGCTGGACACCGAGCCCGGAAAGATTGAACGTCGCACGCCAATGGGTGAAGTACGGGATTCATCCCAAAGATTGCATCGCAATGGCAGAAGAGTCGCTCGATGAAATCGCCTCCGGTCCGGAGATCGCGAGTGATCTTTACGCGTCGCCCAATTCAAAGCCTGGAATCAACAACTACAGCCACACCCTATTTTTCGCGTTGGACGCGATCGTCGACGGTTCGCTTCAGTTGAAAGATTTTGACAAAACGCGCGGTGCGATCGCAAAAATGCAGAAGTGGGTGGACGAAAACCAGCCGCTACAGAGCGATCCGTCCACCGGGTTCTTCCGATGGCGCGGCATATGGCTCAATTCCTCGGGAAAGCTGGCCGAGGCCGAAGGCCGCAAAATGGACGCCATCGCGTTTTACACCAAAGCCATTGCGCTAGGAGCGCGTGATCCGGAAATGGCAAAACGCGCCCGCACATTGTGGGACCAAATGGACGGAACAAAAGATGGTTGGGATTCGCTCACCGTCATGACTCCGCCTCCTTCGAAGCCGGCTCCCAAGCCCGCGATCAACGCCGTCTATCAGATCGCGCCGTGGACCAGCGTCGGCAAGCCGCTCCTCGAAATGAATATTCTCGACGTCACTGGAAGAACATGGACACTCGACGACCTGCGTGGAAAGACTACGTTCGTAACCACATGGGCGACCTGGTGTGTTCCCTGCCGCGACGAACTCCCCAGCGTGCAAAAGCTCTATGAGCTTGTGAAGCATCGAAACGACGTTCAAGTGATCACGTTAAACGCGGACGAGGACCCCGGCTTAGTCGAGCCATTCCTAGCGGCAAATCGCTTCACCTTTCCGGTGCTGATGGCGGCGCGCGACTATGTCGCCAGCCATGCAACCGGAGAGTTAGGGATTCCCCAAAACTGGCTCGTTGACCACGCGCTGATCTTACGCGAGAAAAGCACCGGATTCGACAACCATATTCTCGATTGGCCCAAGGCGATGCTCGACAAACTCGTTTCAAATCGGCAATAGACTGCGTTCTGGCGGGACGCGTTTAGTGCCTGATGTGTGGTGTTATCGGAAGCGGCTTTGGCGCACATAATTTGGGAGTTGACAGTCTACATCTATGGGTGTAGATTATCTACATCCTCGTATGAATACGTCGAATCGCTACCAGAATCGGATTGAGCTCCTTCAGGGCACCTTGGACATGTTGGTCCTTCAAACGCTTTCTTGGGGCGCACAGCACGGTTACGGAATCAGCCAGTCCATTCGTTCCGCCTCCAGCGAGGTTCTGCAAGTCGAGACGGGCTCTCTATATCCTGCGCTTCACCGGCTAGAGCGAAACGGCTTGGTGAAATCCGCGTGGAAACAGTCTGAAAACAAGCAGCGAGCAAAGTATTACAGCCTGACGCCAGCGGGGAGAAAGCACCTCGTCAACGAACAGACTCGATGGAATCAGATGAGCGCCGCGATCGCGGGCCTCATGGCTGCAAAGCGGGGCGAAGCGTGAGCATCTGGGGGCGATTCCAACGCTGGCGCCGGTTCCACAGGGACTTCGACGAGGAGATTCGGAGCCATCTCGAAATGGCGAAACGCGAACGCGTTGAGCGAGGAGAGAGCCCTGAGGTAGCAGAGCGCCAAGCGCGAGCTGAATTTGGCAACCCGCTACTGATCAAAGAAGTAACCAGCGACGTCGCGGGATGGACCCCATTCGACAACCTGGCTCAAGATATCAAATACGGGCTTCGGCAAATAAGGCGCAGTCCCGGATTTTGTGCCGTCGTAATCGTGACGCTCGCCTTCGGTATCGGCGTGAACACGACGATGTTCAGTCTCGTTAACGCAATCTTGTTTCAGCCGATCCACGCAAAGGACCCGGAGCAGATTGTAGCTGTATTTTCGAGCGTCAACCGTGATGTGCCCTATGGTAGCTCCTCCTACCTCGATTACCTCGATGTCAGAGATCGCTCCAGGGACGCTTTCCAAGACCTTGCCGCCTTTACGTTGGCGCCCGTGGACCTGAGGATGGGCGAGAAGGCGCAGCATGTGAGCGCCGGTGTCGTCAGTGCCAACTACTTCAGCCTTCTTGGTGTAAGTGCTATGCTCGGACGCACGTTTCTACCTGAAGAGGACCGCCTCCTCGATCCGCGGAGCGTCGCAATCCTGAGTGAAGCGATGTGGCGGGAGCGTTTCAGCGCAGATCCAGCCATCATCGGCAAGACGATACGCGTCAGCAAGCAAAGTTTCACGGTCATTGGAGTCATGGACGGCAAGTTCTGCCGGCTGCGCCATTTCTTTGAAGTGGACCTGTTCATTCCCGCTGCGGCAAAGGATCTTTTGTCCGCAAAGGCGAATGGTGCGTTGAAGAAGCCTGATCAGCAGAGCCTCGCCTCCCGGAAGGCCCGGCAATTTTTCCTGCTGGGCCGCCGTGCCACCAGAATTTCGCTCGATCAGGCTCAGGCCAAGCTGCGGCTGGTTGCGTCGCAGCTCCATCAAGAGCAACCAGATGCATGGACCGACGATCGCGGAAATGCCGGCACGATCACTGCGGTATCCGAGTCAGAGTCGCGCGTGCCGCCGCAGGCGCGGCTCGGAATTATCGCATTTTCGATCTTCCTCCTTGCAATCGTTGGCACCGTGCTCTTGATTGCTTGCACCAATTTGGCGAACTTGGCTCTGGCCAGGGCACTCAGCCGCAGAACAGAAATTGCCGTTCGAGTCTCTGTCGGTGCGAGCCGTTGGAGAGTTGTTCGCCAATTGCTGGTAGAGAGTTTGCTGCTATCCGTGATGGGCGCGAGTGCCGCGATTTTGCTGACTCGCTGGGCCACGCGCCTCCTGATGGCCTACAGGGCTCCCTTGGAAGTATCGCTTGCGCTTGATCTTGTCATCGATGACCGCGTACTGTCGTTCGCAGTATTCGTGACCCTGGTCACGACCCTTCTTTTCGGACTCGCCCCAGCGCTGCACGCTACGGGGTCCGACGTGGTGTCGGCGCTGAAGGAAACCGCGGTTCTGGGAGGCTACCGCCGCTTCTCGTTTCGAAACATGCTGATCGTCGCGGAAGTCGCCATGTCGATTGTTCTGCTGATTCCGACAGGACTGTTTTTACGTAGCCTGCAAAACTTCAGGGATCTGGACATCGGATTCAAGCGCGACCATCTAGCCCTGATCTCCGTCACGCTCGACCCGGAGCGGTATCCGCCGGAACGAGGCAAGTTGGCGTATGGCGAAATCGCGGCGAGACTTCGCCGGACACCAGGAGTCGAGCAAGCAGATCTCGCAGCGGTAGTTCCTCTGAGTGGCATGTCCAACGCCCATGCCGTTCTCAAAACCGGAATGGATCAGGCCGCTCGGACGGTTGAATCCAACACCGTTGGACCGCATTACTTCGAAACTATGGGAATCCGCCTTTTGCGCGGACGCGGATTTGAAGGGGTCGGCCAGGATCGCGGCGCAGCGGTCGTGAATGCAGCGTTCGCCCAGGCATTATGGCCAAATGAGGATGTGGTCGGCAAGCAGATCATGCTTCAGGGCGAGTTGGGCAAGCCGATCGACATAATCGGCGTGGTGGGAACAGGCAAGTATGCCAGCCTGACCGAAGCTCCGACTCCGTATATCTACAGGCCGATCGAGCAGGAATATAGCTCCAGCATGATCTTTCTCATTCGCACGAAGGCCCCTCCCAGAGGCATGTTGAGCCTAATTGCTAGGGAAATTCAGGCTTATGATGTGAGCTTGCCTGTGTTCGACGCTAAGACGATGGAAGAGCAACTCGCGCTCACTGTGGCTCCCTATGAAGCAATTGCGGTTGCGCTCGGGGTCTTTGGCATTCTGGCTTTGGCGATTTCGTTTGCCGGGCTCTATGGTTTGATCGCCTATCAGACGGCCGTACGAACCCGAGAGATTGGCATCCGCGTTGCGTTGGGAGCGAATCCGATGGACATTCTCACCCTGATGACGAACCAAGGTCTGCGGCTGGTAGTTACCGGAATCGCGATCGGTGTGCCGGCTTCGATCGCCGTGGGTCTGTTGGTTTCGAAGTTTCTGTTCGGCGTCGCTCCGCTGGACCTAGAGACCTACGTAGCGGTTCCGTTGCTCATGGGCGTCGTCGCCGTGTTGGCAATCGCCATTCCGGCAACGCGAGGCATGAGGATCGAACCGTGGAGCGCTCTTCGAATCAGCTAGTTCAAGGAGGATGCTTACGATGGGAAAATCATCAGCGTTTCGACTACCTGCGTTAGCTCTGGCTGCCGTCGCCGGACTGAGCCAAACGGCAACGAACCCGCTGGTTGGTACCTGGCACAACGTTGACAGCCCGCCGGTTCCCCAGGTCTTACTGATAATCGCCGCGGATGGCTACTACGCGCAAGTTGCAATTCCCTCGGGCCGCAGCAAGCCCAAGAACGATTTTGATCACAGAACGAGAGAGGAATTGATGAAACAGTTTGGCGGCGTCAGAGCTTCTTACGGAACCTGGAAGGCGGCTGGAAATAAACTTATCCGGATGCGCACTGCGAGCGAGGACCCCGGCAAGGAGGGAACCGAAACGGCCGCGGAGTTTCGATTTGAGGGTGATGTTTTGGTGCTCGGGAGTCCGGGCACCCAGCAAGAGGGCCGGTTCCGCCGCATGAAATGAAGCATCGGCTGACAGGAGTCACCCCGAAGCGTTCGGAGACAAGTTAATTCCCATTATCGTCAACCTTCCCGGAACGGCGTTTCTCGGGATGAATTGCTCCTCCTTTGAAATGAAGAGCTGGCGCCCGACTTATCGTTCCTCATCCGACAACACGCCACCAAACGGCGCTTCTCGATCTAGTGGGGAATTGTCGCTAAACAATCCGCGAAACAGATAGGCGCTAAAATAAGTGTCGGCATCTTCCGCAGCGGACGATTAAGGGGCGGGCAGCGTGATGCGATGCGGTTTTTCTCTGGGTGAACGAGGAGATCTATTTTGGCTAACATCGCGATATTGATTGGCAATACCAAGTACGAGACGCTCAGCGGCTTGCCCTGTTGTGAGGCAGACGTGCTCGCAGTCAAGGAACTTGTTGAATCCACAGGTAAGTTCGAAAGCGTTGAAGTCATCTTAAACCGTACTTCTTCTCAGTTGAAGGATCATATGCGCAGCGCTTTTGACAATCGCGGGCCGGTTGGGGAAGTATTTTTTTATTTCACGGGGCATGGCTCCGGGAATGAGACGGACTTCTTCTTTTGCGCAACAGATTTTGACGCCAAGCGTCCCAACGAAACAGGACTTTCACATTCCGACCTTCTCGGCCTCCTCCGCTCCCTCGACGCCGACCTTGTAGTGAAAGTGATCGATGCCTGTAACTCCGGCACGCTCCTGGTCAAGTCGGATCAGGCTTTGTTTCCCACTAACAAGCAGGGCTTCAAGAATCTCATCCAAATTGCTTCCTGTCTTGATTCTCAAAATGCGCTCGCGGGCAATCCGCTCAGCCTCTTCACGGACAAATTTCGAGCAGCTGCGCTGCGAAAACAAGAGGGCGTTGTTTACTATAGCGATATCATCGATACGCTGCGCGATGAGTTTCTTACGAACGATAGCCAGACCCCTCACTTTGTCGCGCAAGGTACGGGGCGAGAACAGTTTGCCGAGAACGCTAAGAACTTCGACGCATTGAGGGCTAAGCTGCTCTCTCAATCTGCTGAGATGGAAATAGTCGCCAATACAACATCTGGACTTCAGCCTTCACCGAGTTCGCTGGAACTCTTAACGAGGGCCGAGGCCAAGCTCGCAAAGAAGGAATTGGTGCAAGAGTTTATATCCCGTTTTTTTGATCGACTTACGAGCGAAGCATCATCGAACGGGAGTTTGGAACAATTCTTCGCGTCGGAGTTTGTCGTGCATTCCGATTTCAAAGAGCCCACCGCTCACGATTTTATTATTCGCGTATTGTCGGGCGAAAAACGGCCCGATAACTTTGTGACAGCCTCGACCTCGTATGGAATACCAGAAGACCGCTTTGGTCTAAATGCGTTGAGCATAGTGATGCTTTCTGAGACCGAAGCACGTAAACACTACTTCTTACGGTTAAATTGTACGTTAGATAAGGTTCAGCTGAAGATCGCGTTCGCACCAAAGTTCGCTACTTTGAAACAATTCGTTCTCGTTGTCAGTTGTGCGCCGAGCCTCGATCGCTGTTACGTCATGGAGGTGCTTACCCAGCATGCCCTCCGCGACTGGGGTATTTTTGATTCTGACGGCGTTGAGGTTGTGCGCCGCTGGTACAAAATGAATTGGACAGACAATTGTGACGGCTTGGTAAATAAGATTAGCGGCAAGCTGAAGGAAATTGTGGATGAGAGCATCACCGGGGCCCTGAAAGCTCTACCCGAGTAACCAGTTGAACGCGTGCGGCACGGCGATCTACCTCAATTTCCGGTTCGCAATCAGTTACACTCAACGCGGTCGGCCCCATTGATCCGGTTTTCGAGATTGCATCGCCGCCGGGATCGGTCCCGATAAGTCGCCTCCACGTAATCTGGAAGGGTCCTCCAATTTGAAACAGCCAGATGTCAAGGATTAACGGCCACATTCCCGGAACGGCGTTTCCCAGGAGAAATCCTGCCGGCCCTCAGGCTGGCACGGCAGATATCCGAGCATTCTCCGAGTGGCGCGTCACTCGACCAAGTAGCCGGACCCAGCCGACTTGTTGGGACTGATCACCCTGCTCTGTCAGGCGCAACAGCCGCTCCGAGAGAAGTAGCCGTTCGGCATCGGCGAGTAAACTCGTTCTTTCGCCCGCTTGTGTCAACTGAGCACGCAACCGGTTTGCTGTTGCGTCAATCATAGGAGTCGAGACGGCTGAAGCGTGAATCATGATGGCGCTCAACGGATGGTCGCAGGCGGCTCGATAGTGAAAGATCACGCTGCTCCGGGATGCTGAACAGGATTATCCTGGGGAGTCCCGCTGGAAGGCGGAGCAATAGAAGTAAGATCACAACACCCGGCCAGGGATCGAAGGAGCAAGATGCTGCAGGATCGAACAACCATTATGAAAAAGAAGCGAATTGAAGCGGCAGCCAGGGCGGCAAATTCATCCTCAACCACCGAAGCGATGGAGTCGAACTCCCTCTTCAGCCGGCGTGAAATGCTGGGAATAGCCGGTGTGGCAGGCGTGATGGATTTGACCGGTGCCGCTCCCGATGCTGTCGAGCAGAGTGCGCCAAGACGGCCCCGTATTGCCTGTCTCGCCAGCTATTGGGGTCTCCCGACTTCACATGCGGATTGGATCATTAACAAGCTGTTGGACGGTTATTGGTGGAAGGGCGCCCACACGCCATCGCGGGTGGACGTGGTGTCCGTTTATGTCCACCAGTTGGATACAAGCCTGCTCGCCCAGAAAGTGTGCAAAGCGAAAAATATTCCTATCTATAAAACAGCAGGCGAAGCCGTCATGCTTGGCGGCAAGGAACTGGCAGTGGATGGTGTTGTCATCGTCTCTGAACAAGGGAATTATCCAACCGATCTCAAGGGGCACTGGCTTTTGCCGCGCTGGTGGATTTATCAGCAAGTTATCCAGGTTTTCGAGCGGAGCAAACGATCCGTTCCTGTTTTTAACGATAAACATCTTTCCTACAATTGGGACGACGCCAAATGGATGTTTGACAAATCCCGTGAACTGAACTTTCCCCTGACCGGAGGGTCTTCCATACCGGCCTACTTCCGCAGGCCCGAGATAGAGATGGCGGCTGATACGCCGATCAAGAACTCGATTGTGGTTGGAGGC
>Ga0210394_10004790_pt1 | contig 15539 bp, 18 predicted proteins | sample IncBWC12MmetaG_FD_160121 | JGI IMG/M metagenome (GOLD analysis project Ga0210394, IMG submission 160121) | Forest soil microbial communities from Barre Woods Harvard Forest LTER site, Petersham, Massachusetts, United States - Inc-BW-C-12-M | ecosystem: Environmental > Terrestrial > Soil >... | reverse complement strand
CAGGGCGGGAAGCGCCTCTGTGATCGGTAGATGGGGGAGCGATGGCGGAGTCACGAGCGCCCAAAGATAACCCACGGGCGGCCTTCGCAGCGCATGTTAAGATGCGCCCCGTCGGGCCTGTAGCTCAGTTGGTTAGAGCAGGGGACTCATCAACAAATGGTGCCTTCGCATCGCAAGGTGCGAAGTGGACGGGATGAATTCAGGGAAACCTTAACAGTTAGAGCTGATGGCAACCCTGAGCCAAGCCGGCGGTACACCGCCGGAAGGTGCAGAGACTACCTGAGCGCTGCAGTCGCGCTTAATGACAGGCTAGAGCTTCCCGCACCCCTCTGGGGTGAAGAGATAGTCCACTCCCTCCGGAAACGGCGGGGCCGAAGTGAATCCCTTGGTCCTCGGTTCGAGTCCGAGCGGGCCCACCACTCTCATTGCCGCGGCGCACGGCACGGAGCTTGGCGTCGCGCGACGGAAGGGCGGGTTTCGCAGACCTGAGCGCGCCGCCGGCGTCGAGCAAGGGCTCCGTAGTCGCGCCGCACAAAATCACATAACTAGTTGAATAATATAATAAATTATTGATTCGGCGACGACCTAACACGCATGTTACCGACGTGATGCGGGTGATACCGGTCTTTCCCGCTCCCCCTACGCTATGAATTGCGCAATGTCAATGTCAAGTATATAATCGACACATAAGTCAATGATTAGGTCATGAGTCGAGTACCTGGAGTGTCGATATGAATGCCAACGTGATTGCACGCAAATTGGAGTCGCTGCAGCAGAAGGGCTCCATACGATCGGTGGATGTAGCCAACGTTCTGCAGATCCGGCCGGAGACGGTGTCGCGCTGGAATCAGGGGAAGGCGTTCCCGCAGCCGGAAGCCGAGAAGACCTTACTGGATCTGGAATACGTCGTCGATCAATTGGCGGATTTGTATGAGCCCGATGAAGCGCGCATGTGGCTGCTGTCGCGACAAAAGCTCTTGAACGGTGACGTTCCGGCGGAGCTGATCAGGCAACATCGTACGGACGAGGTCATCAAGGTCATTCGGCAGTTGCTCGACGGCGTGTTCGTTTAATCGCCTGACCCCAACGCGCGATGCTGCACGACCAGGAGTTGCTGGATCGGTTGACGGCGTTCGCGCCCGTCGTATTTGACGGGGAAGTTTTTCGAGCCACGCGCCGCGGCCGCGATCCGCTCGCGACATCGGTGGCTGGTGGGCGTTGGATGGCGCCGAACCAGACACCCACGCTGTACACCAGTTGCGAGCGCGACGGCGCGTTGGCTGAAATCGTGCACCACTGGCATCAGTTGACCCCGCTGCCGTCAAAGCCGGTGATCGTGCATACATTGAGTGCTCACTTGCGAAAATCCTTGCGGTTGGGTCGTGCTGAACTGAGCGGTCTCGACGTCGATTTCGGCAGCCCCACGCCAGGGCGAACGCAAGAGATCGGGGCCGCCGTTGCTTATTTGGAATACGACGGGTTGATCGCTCCGTCCTTGCGCTGGGTCTGCGACAACGTCATCGTGTTCGGGAGCATTCTCGAGCGCCGTTCGAACGACTTCATCGTGCGCAGTTCCGAGGAAGTCGATTGGCGGCAGTGGATGAGGGACCATGGGGGTGTTTGCTGAACGGGCCCGTACTAGGGCGCGAAACCGGACGACCACAGCGGCGCTTCTCGAGAGCATCGAGTCAAGCAGAACGCCGCCCCTGCCGGTCCTGAGGAGTATAAGCCGTTCATCAACTGTGCTGGATCCGCAGGGTCTCTCGAATACAGGACGCGATACCCGAAATTGGATTCAGACAGCTGCGAGGCGTAGTCCGTCGCGCACGCCGAGAGTGCGAGGCACAGACCTAAGCACGAAATCAGCTTCATGATACTTTCTCCATCCGGGCTATTGGTCCGAAATAGCACGATGTTGGATTGGAAGCAAGATCGCCCCGGCCTTCAGGCGAGGGGCGTGAGGAGGGATGGCATGCGCACAGTGAGGGTACCGCATCGTGAATTGCAAGATCTTCGCCGCCATGCGGCGCCGAGTTGCACACTGTCCGGCGCGATTCTCGGGCTGCTGATCTGCGGCGCGATGGTTGCCCAGACGCGGGCTACAGCACAATCGTTGCCGGAGCAAGAAAAGCAAGTTGAGTCCGACGCAAAAAAAGACTTCCCGACGGAGAGCTACAGCGAAGCCGTACGGAAGGAGGCATTGAAGCGAGCGGACGAGGTGTCTAAGAGCTCGAAAAACGACGAGGCAAAAATTCAGTTCGCGATCGGTAATTTTTTTGGCTTTTATTTCGTCAATGTTCGAAGCCACGTGACTTACTGCAGGAATTTGGGTGTTGATATCTCGGCATTTACCAAGGCGTTCGAGGCGGCAAACCAGGAGATGTACGAGCAGGCTGGCAAGCTCCTCTATCGCCGCGGTGTAACCGAGGAGCAACTGTTCAAACAAATGGAAACCTCGCTTGCGTCCATGACCGCCAAAAATATGGATGATTTGGCTGCCACCGACAAAATCACGACGCGCCAAGAATGTGAAATTCAACTTCAGAATCTGGAAGCGCGTGTAGCGCGGGTCAATTTCGCGAAGATTCAACCAGACGTCGCGAAAATTCTGCGATCGGCGCAGTGAATTCTCGCAACGGGTCAGGTGGGTCTGTACGTCGGTAAGGTGCTCATGGCCACATTGAAAATCAGTACGGCTAGGGTATAGGCGGATGCACTGGCTCTTACGCTCTCGGCTGGGTGTGGTACTGGTCTTCGGGGTGCTGTTGCTCGCGCTCGATGTCGGCCGCTCCATCTGGGCGCGGGTGGGCCTGTCGCGCCCGAGCGCGGAATACCGGCCGGACTCTGCTCAGTACGCGGATCTGATCTGGCCGCCAGGCGCGGATTTGGACCGCGGCGCGCCGCTCGGGGCGCGGGTATTCGCGCGGCACTGCGCCGTTTGCCACGGTCCGGACGGACGCGGCAACGGTCCGGCCGCGCCATCGATGTTCCCGCGTCCTCGCGACTTCTCATCCGGCAGGTTCAAGTACAAGTCCACCGCGTTCGGCGAGCCAGCCACCGACGAGGATCTCCTGCGGACGATCCGCGACGGTCTGCCTGCCAGCGCGATGCCGTACTTTGCGGGGCTACTCTCGACCGAGGAGTTGAACGCCGTCGTCGAGCAGGTGAAGTCGTATTCAAGTGCGATTTCGCGGCCCGCCCGCCCCATCGAAATTCCCGCTGCGATTCCGAGTTCGCCCGATAGTGTAGCGCGCGGAAGGACGCTGTTTGCCAGCCAAGGCTGTGGAGCGTGCCACGGCGGCGACGGTCGCGGCGGCCAGCGTTACGAGGACGGATCCGGCCACGCAGTGTTCGCGCGCGATCTCACTGCGCCCTGGGCTTTCCGCGGCGGCAGTCGGCCCCAGGATGTCTGGCTGCGGCTGACTACCGGCATCACGCCCGGGCCTATGCCCGCCTACGCGGACGCGCTGTCGGCCGCCGCCCGCTGGGACCTGGTGAACTTCGTCGCCTCGATCGCTCGCACGCCGGCGTGGGAAAAAGGCGGTAGCTTCGGCGGCGCGGGATTTGCGGCGAATCCAGCGCAGCGCGGCGAATACATTACCCGATGGGAGATGTGCGGCCTCTGCCATACCCAGATCGACCGTAGCGGAATCTACAACGTTGATGGCGCGTTTCTCGCCGGTGGAATGCGCGTCGGCGCCTACCCCCACGGCTATTTGGTGAGCCGCAATCTCACTTCGAATCCAGAGACGGGCCTGGGTCACTGGGCTGTGCCGCAGATCATTCGCGCGCTGCGTGACGGCCAGGCGCCGGATCGCGCCCTCAATCCGTTTGCAATGCTTTGGGCCCAGTTCCACAACTTCACCGACGAGGACGCGACAGCCATCGCCACCTTCCTCGCGACGGCATCGCGGCCGGTGCATAACCCGATCCCGCCGAAGCTCGCCTATGGACTGGTGGAGACCATCGCAATGAAGTTCACGCGCCCGCTGCCGGCGACCGTTCCTAAGGCGCTGACCTATGCCGATGGCAACTTCGCCGTCGATCCCACCAAGGGCTCGCCGGCGCGCGTACAAGTCGTGCTGGTCGGCGCGCAATGGATAGTACTGGTGCTGGCGCTCGTGCTGTTTGTGCGCGCGGGCCCGCGCCCGGGGATGGCGGCGTCGATCGGGGGCGTGCTGGTGTTCGCCGTTGCCGGCGTGCTGCTGTTCGTACTGTCCCAGTGGCCTGCTATCCGGAATATGCCGCCTGATCCGCTGGTGAAGGCTGTGAACGCCGGCGATGTCAAGCCGGACACGCGCGGCATGTCGGCCGAACGCGTTCGCATGGTGGAGCGTGGCCACTATTTGTATTCAGTGAGCTGCGCCATCTGCCACCGCACCGACGGCAGCGGCGGTACGCCAATCAGCTGGAGGCCATTCGGCACGCTGTGGACCCGCAATATCACTGCCCATCCGCAAGTTGGCGTCGGCGGCTGGACGGACGCGGAGCTGGAGCGCGCGATCCGGAGCGGCGTCAGCCGCGACGGTAGGCAACTCCACTGGCAGGGCATGACTTGGGATCAACTCTCCAACCTCGACGAAGAGGATCTGCGCGCGATCGTTGCCTACGTGCGATTACTGCCGCCGGTGGCCCGCGTAGTTCCCCGGCCACGCCCGCCGGCATCGGATGACTGCGAGACCTACACCTTTTTTCTTGAGAAGAGCGACCAGCCCGGCTGCCGCTGAAGCCAGCCGCGTGAAAAACCGCCGATTTGAATCGACCTGAAATGGTGACTCTGTTGATCCAATGACTGCTCTCGCGCGAAGCAAACGTCACACAGAGCACATTCGGTCCCCGCGGAGAGCTGAATGAACTGGCGCTATCGGCCAACTGCTGCCGGTCACTGCCCCGACCGCATATCCCCTAAGCTGCCGTTCATTGGTTGCGGTACGCTACGCTACGCGGAGGCGGAGAATGGGTGCATACATTCGTGTTTCTTCTTCAATCGAGGTAGCTGCGTGAAGACTGCCGCATTCCTCGCGTTGCTATACCTATCTGGCGTCGCCTGCCAGGCACGCGCCAGCAACACCCGGCTCGCGTCAGCCCAAGTGAGTTCGTTGGGGAACACGGCCGCGTCAAATGCCGGATACGACGTAAAGAAGTTTTACGGCACTACGCCATTTTTTGATCCGATATTGCGAATATGGTCGGTGCGTTACACGCAATGGGATGAGAAGCATGTGAGCACTTTACCAGCAACGTTTACCGTCGTTGTCTATGACAAGTCGTCCCGAACGGAAGTTAGTTGTCTCGGGATAAGCGGCATAGATTACAGAGCAGCGATTGATGAAAGTACGACACCCCCTGAGATCAAGCCCTTCGTCCCGGCCGGGACGTTCGCTGTGCAAATCGACTGCGTGGATCTCAATGGAGACGGACGGCCGGACTATTTGGTTGTTGTTCATGCAGAGACTCAAAGCGAGTTGATGATTCTCGTGCGGCAACCGGATGGAAAGCTGTCTCTACAGGGAGCAAATACGCACGTGGCATGGGGTGAAGCGTTGGGCGGGGCCAACGGCAGCTATGCAGTCCGGGCAAGACGTAGTGGTTTTACGGTCGATAACTGGAGCGGCTCGGGCGGTCTCGGTGGGGGCGATAGATACGACTTCCAGTATTCCCGTAAGCTCAAGACCTGGATCTTGGTACGGACTGTAACAACCATGCAAACAGGGCAACCAGAGGATGCGACCGCAAAACCGACTATTCGAACGGTAAAAGATTTTGGGCTTGTCAAGTTTGACGACTTCCTACCTGAGTAGTTCCCTCGCATGGCGCCGCGGCGTCGACCATAAAGTCCGCCGGTAACCGACAGTCACGACTGGCAACAAGGGGTCGGCAGGAGTAGTACTGAATCGTGACAGCAGAACACGCCATACTTGGAGACGCCACGCTCAATTGCCATGCCGAGGCGCGCCCTTATGTGCACGGACGGAGCGTTGCAATTAATGTCTTCAACTCCTCCGCGGCGCATATTGCCTCACGGCTGGTACTTTGCTCGCGAAGCTGCCCGGGCTTCTTAACGATTGCGACCGAATCTGACAGCGACTTAGAGCGGCGGGCTCTGTCCTCCTTTCTAGGGGGCCGCTTGTCGATCGACCTCGGACGTGCAATCGATTCATCGCAGCAGCTCCGCGTCGCTGGACGTGTTGACTATCCGGGCCAGGTGATTGTCGAGTTTCACCGACGCTCACCTGACGATGGGGTAGAGCGATCGGGGGGCTGATGCCGCAAAGCCGACACTGACCACCGACCGCTTGGGGTCCGCGACCCGACTACAGCTGCGCCGGCTGTCCGCTTCAGCCGGAATTGTTTTCTGGCTTGGGGTAGCCGCGGTGTGGGCGCATGACGGGCCGGAGCGCTCCCGTCTTCGCGATGCTCGCAGTCGCGGCCTGGTCGGGATGCTATTCAGGCCCCCTGTATTGGTCCACAGCGATCCAGCGCTGGTCGGCTCTCTCGCCTGGGCGCGGGGTCGCATCCGCAAACCCTGATCTACCAGTTGCGGTAGGGAATCTCTGAATGCCGAACTGACATGACTGTGTGCAAACCGTTTCGCGAAGTCATTTCACCGACCGCAAACTCTAGCTCACCCTTGTGGGGCGTAGGGCCAATTGTGATCGCCCCAATGGGTGAGTCCACCGTGCGCCCTTTGCTCAGCACATGCTGTTGCTGGGGCAGCTCGTGCAGCGGCAGCTCGTAATACGGGACCACTAAACTACCCTTTTGCCTGAACTTCAACTCTAGGAACGGTGTCTCTTTAAGAATCGGCTGTCGTCGGATCAGTCGCCATTCCTCCTCGACTTTGAATTTCGGATGCTTATAGCGCGGCAGAATTGGAAGCATCGTTATTAGGATGCCAGGCGCTACCTGGTCAGTGAACTTCTTCGGTGTCATCGAGGGATTTGCCGCCAGTTGCTTCCTCACCAACTCGATCAGAGGCAAAAGTTCGCCCGCTAGACTCTTTGCAATCTCATCATCCTCGTACAGCACGCGATGCAGACTGAAATCCGCATCGGCCGCTTTCTCTTCTAATTTTTTTGGGTCAAACCCTACTGCAAAGGACGGGCGACCATCGATGCCGTATCCGCGCCACTGGGCTAGGTCGTCCTCTTTCTGCGACAGTGAAATAACGTAGAACTCGTTTCCTGCGTAGCCGCGCATGAAGTTGCTGAGCGACGCCAGCATCGACTTGAAGTGATCGCCATCGTTGCGCAACTCCTCGCTGAGCACCTTCATGGCGATTTCTACGGCGTAGCGAAATTCTTGTGTGTCGTTCAGGAAGCGCAGGTTTGATGCCCACATCGTTCCATTGACGATGCCATGCAATCCGGCGAAGTCTGTGTAGTGCCAAAGCAATCGGCCTGGCCCCAGTTCTTCCGACGCATGCTTCTTGAGATCCATAGCAGCCGGATTATAGGCGACAAATCGTTTGGGCCGACATTCCCAGCGCCTAGGTACGCCTTGCACCTATGATCGTGAGCATGGATATCAAGGAAGGCGGCGGAGGCTTGGAGGCAATCCGCGCCGCGCTCAAGACACTTCAAGAGTCGCATTCGGACTTGCTGGTGCAGGTCTCAGCGGCTTCGACGGCAAACCGCGGTCAAGGTTCGAATGTGTCTCTCCCGGTGGCAGGAGCGTCGGCGACGGGCAGCGTCCGGCCAACTTGAGACATCCGAGCACACGAAATCGGTGGAAGAAAGCTGCCACACATTGCTTAGGGTAGGCTATGCGAGCATTAACAAAGAGGCGTTGAATGGACGACACCGACGAGCCCGCCATACCGCAGGCACCAGCAGACGACCAGACCTCTGCGGCGCTCCCAAATGCAGAAGCACTTTCCACTCCGGAGACCTCAGAGCCTATGCTCGACGTACACGCTGCCCATGAGACCATCCATACGTGGAAAGACTTTCTTATCCACCTCACGACCATCGTCATTGGTTTGCTCATCGCCGTGGGGCTGGAGCAAACTGTGGAGTACTTTCACCATCGGCATCAGGTTGCGGAAATGCGTAAGGCTCTTGATGTCGAGCGCCGTATCAATGCCAGTGAGTTCGGAATCTTGACGGAGGACTTCCATCGAGTCATTCCGATATTGCAGTCGAACATAGCGGTCTACAAATATTTACAGCTACACCCGGGAGCCCCACCCGAACAGTGGCCCGGTCGGCTGAGTTGGGTGTCGATATCAGGCTTCTTCTTTGATTCCGCATGGAAGACTGCGCAGCAAAGCGACGTGCTGCAGTACATGCCGCGGGCCGAGGTGCTACGGCAGTCCGAACTATACGCGCGGTTGTATCGGTTGAACCAATCCTACCAAGAGCTTACTGCGGCGAAAGATGAGGCAACAACTCTGTCGATTCATGAACCGGATCTCGCGAAGCTATCGCCAGCCCAGATCGACCGCCAAATCGACCTTACCGCGATTGTGCTTAGGCGCGAAGCAAGCGTTGCAAGACTTTTTCGCAATCTGAACGCCAGGTATCCGGACTTCGGGCCCCCGCCCAGCGCTGCCGACATCCACGATATTCTGCATGACTCGACTGACTCGGAAGCCCAAAGCGAAGCGGCTGCGCTCTTGCTCTTGGACAGGCTCTACCATTTCGAACAACAACAAAGGGCCGAATTGGTCGAGTAATAGGGTGAATTACGCCGTGCGAACGCTGCGATTTGCATGGGGCGGCGATAGTGTTCGATCTTTACGCTTCGATGTCCGCTGCGTCACTTCCAGGAATTCGGCCTGCCACATAGCGGCCGGTCACGAATGGCCGTGGAGGGTCGAAAGTTCGCATTGGCAGCGAACCGCCGTTGTCTCAGATCGGCCACGACCGGAAATTCGGTGGTTCGAAATGGGTTCGTAGAAGCTGCCTTTCGCGATAACCTCTGTGTCACAGTTCATTACGGTAGATTGAGCCGTTCCTGCGATTACGCGATTCACGCTGCCGCTCTTGCAGAAATGAGTCTCGATCAGTTCCGGCAATACGAACACGATCATCGCCCGCTCGTGCGGGATATGGGCTTGATTCGGTAGAGACTCTAACCGGCCAACTCCGGTCCCTCAGCGGGTCGAAGCCGGCGCCTGTTTCCTGGCATTCGAGACGCACGGTAACTTGGTCCACAATTGAGCGCGGAGTTGCCACAGCGACGCCACTTTTGCGGCAGATATTGGGGGCGACCGACGACAACAGGGATCGATCTCGATCGCGAACAATGCGTAGAACTGTCCAATTGCTGATTCCGGGAATCACACTCTTCGTTGCGCTGTTGATCGGAAGCATTGTGGTGAGGTCCCTGCCGGTACTTCTCTTCGTCGGCATGTTCTTCTATGGTTTCGGGCTTATCCCGATTGCGGTGATTCTTGCAATCGCTGCTGTTTCCTTTTCTTATTGGCGTCGCCACTGGCTTTCTGGGTTTTCCCTAATCTGCGCTGCGCCGCTGGTGTTTGCGTTTGGGATCTTTCCGCACCCGGTCAATTCTCCGGTGGGGTGGGCGGCTAATGTTTTGAAGGTCATCTATTACCACAACGATTTGCAACATTCCTATGTGGAGGCAAAGAAGATCGGGCAAACCTCGCCAGTCGGCCAGGTCTATACCGATGGATTTGGAAGCCTCACGTCCGGACTTGCTTACGACCCATCAAGTGAAATTTCGCTACCGGCCAATCAGCGTAGTAAAGCCTGGACCGATGGGCCGGGCGCAACCGAGTTAGGAATTGATAGCCTCGAAGCGCATCACATCTTTGGCCCTTACTATCAGTGGTTTCACCCTTGAGGCATTCGGTTGGCCTAACCTTCGCTGGAGCAGACAGTAAGGATACGGGCGCCTTTGGTCGAGTGTACGCATTGACGACCGGCCAACACCGGCGGTTGGCGGTCTCTGCTGACGCGGCCCACAGTGGATCTTGGCGCGCTACGATAACATCGACTGCATGAAACTCCGATTGCTCGTCACCGTAATCTTGGTCGGTATCGCCGTGGTGTCGCTAGCGTTAGAGTATGAGCTTCACTTCGGCGGAAATGCCGTCGTAGCAACACAACGAGCGAACGTCTTCAATTCGGAATTTGCAGCAGCTTCTGAGAGAGCGCTCAACCGACCCCCGATTACGCCCATAACCTCAATCGATTTAGGCGAACAGGTCGCTGTACTTTGGGACACCTATGGAAAGGACTACTGGGCCTGTTACGTGCGCACACTCAAAGGCGTGCGTGGCTGGGCTCTTTGCAATTCTCTCAGGATGGGCTGGGAGGCCCCCTGCTCGGTGGCGTATTGGGATGACGCCAGGACTAGCGAATTGACGGCTTGTGAAACCTCCGCTAGAACTGGCAGAGCCGTGAGCGCGGGCCGCAGTTCAACGCCCCAGGTCTTTGCGGAGCACCAAACCCGGAGGGTAAAGTCAGCAGTGCTGCCCAGGGTCTTCGGTGCGTGCATCGCGCGGCAATCCAACAATCGGTTGGAGCGATCACGGGGTCGCATCTTCGGTGGGCCAAGGAGGGAGTCGATGATTGAGATAAATCAGCTTCGTTTGTCGTCGCGCACCCGCGTCGCTCAACCTCATAGTTAACGGTGCGAGCGATTCGCCGCATTTTCTAAGATGCGCACGATATGAACGAGATAAAATCGGCCCCCGGCACTGATTCGGACTCGGCGGATGTGTTGAAGGAACTTGAACGGCGCGAGCCGATCTTCCACCGCCCCAAGTTTGGAACCACTCGGCGCGACTTTGAAGAGATGACAGATCTGAACTTTTGGGAGGTCGGCGCGTCCGGACGACGCTATACTCGGGAGCAAGTCATTGACACGTTGGTCGAACGCTTTTCTCGTGCACATGAAGATGTCTGGGAGACAAGCGGCTTTCGTTGTCTGGCGTTGTCTTCCGATACCTACTTGCTGACCTACACTCTTGTGCAAGACAGGATTCGAGTAACACGGAGGTCCACTGTCTGGCGCAAATGCGAAGACGGCTGGAAAATTCTCTATCACCAGGGCACGGTGGTGGAAAGAACGTGAATCGCCGGCCGTGCCTTGCCGCCAGGCCCGACCGGAACCGGAAATGGAGCCGTCATGGACGAGTGTGCTCGCTCAATACTAGACGTCGCCTTGATTGGTAACATCGGGGCATGGCTCCCGATGCTGTCCAGCGCACCGACACCGTGGCCCTAGTGACTCGCTTCTTCGGATTGAAGCGCTGGTTGGCAGTCTGGCTCCTGCTACTTGGTGTGAGCGGGATCCTTGTTCGGTACTTCGATAACGGGCCACCGGCCTCCTGGTCCAATCCAGCGCGGGTGGGCGCTGAGAGCTTCCTTGCCCCTGGAGGGATTATTTGGACGGCGCTTTTCTGGCACGCGTTTGGCTACGGCCCGACACCAGCGGGGCTTGTATTCATCGCGGCAGTGAATTCAACCTTGTGGGCGATCGCCATCTACCTAGTGGCCAGGATTCTTGGGTGGCTACGGCGCAAATGATTCCGCGAAAGGAGCGTGGACAATGGCTACCACAGCGTGCACGGGGGCCGTCTCATGTGCCCTCATGCCGCCGGAGGGGGTTGTCGATCGACTTTCGGTATTTTGTCCGAGATGTAGGCCCAGCTCGGCGCTTGTGATGTCCAAATGGTGGCGGTCGGTTTCGCGACCTCGGGATCATCGAGCGTTCCAGCTCGAACGAAAATTAGATGGGGACGCGCTTCGGCCTCGCTGAACAGCTGTGTGCCGCAAGCCGCGCAGAACCGCCGGTGCATCACGTTGCCGCTGTCGGCGATGCTGCGATAATCGCGCGGCGCTCCGTTGACGGTGAAGGTCGCCGTGGGGAAGCAGACGTTGACCGTACCGCTACCCGCTCCGAGATATTGACAAACGCGGCACCAGCACAGACGCGTGATGATTGGTTCCGACGTGGATTCGTATCGGATCTCTCTGCACAAACAGCCACCCGTAATTGTCATGTTCCTCCCCCACATTTTGCTGCGACCACAACACCTGTTGCTCACATGGTGCAACGCTCCCGCAATTTAGCATGTGCGAAAGATCTGTTCTCAATGCGGGACCGCGCGACTGCCGGCGATAGTTTTCGGGGAGGCGATTTACCGAGCCCTCTTCGCGTTCATGTAGGTGTCCATCGGAGAATGCGCGGGCAAATCTGGTATAGAGCCGGCTTCGAATATCGGTCCGATGTACATTACTCGCTCGGTCCTTGGGCTGAACTCGGGCCAATTTTGCATTCCCTGGCCATTGGGATTTCCCGACTTCGCGAAATTCGTCCAATACGCGCCAATGGTTCGGCCAATCTGCCGTTGGTCGTCGTTCCAGGGCGCGCCGAACGGGTACTGGAATACGTACGGAAGCTCGGCGCCGTGGCCGTTCCCGTATTTGGAGGAGAAGTAGTAAAAGAATGTCTTGCTGTGCGAGGTCTGGGCGTTGATTCGTGCCCATGACCACATTTGCCAGCCAAAGGTTCTTTCCGCGTCGAGCTGACTGTTGGAACGCACCGCCTCGTCATCGGTGTTCGCGGGGAAGAGCGCCCAGGACTTGATCTGCGAACTCTCCGTATTTCTTGCGAACGGCGGCGCCATAATCAGTCTTTGTTATCGCTGTTTGGAAATACTCCCCCTCGTCGGCGTTGTAGCCTAAGAGCAGGGGAACTTGAGCTTGCTCGCCCTTGGCATAGAGCGAGTAGCTGTCGTCCGGCAGTACGTAACCGTCAACAATCGGCAATGTTTGATCCGTTCCGTAAACGCCGGGTAGTCCTTCGAACGTCGAAGGTAATCCTGTCGGCGGGAACCTTGCGCAGCTCGGCGATGGATTTCGCCCCGAAGGAGGCGGCAAACGCCGCTCCGGCCTTTTCGGCGTCGGCAAGCACTGCCATGCCTTCGTTGGTGTGCTTTGGACCCATGTCGGCGTTGCTTTCGCCGATCGCTGCGTGAAACAGGCCTCGAACGGGCGGCGACACCATGAGCTTGCTGACGAGCTGACTTCCGGCCGATTGCCCGAAAATCGTCACCCGGTTGGGGTCTCCGCCAAAGGCGGACACATTGCGTTTGACCCACTGCAATCCCGCGATGGCGTCGAGCAGTGCGTAGTTTCCTGAGACGTTGTGGGGTGATTCGGCGCTGAGCGCGGGGTGAGCCAGAAAGCCCAGCGGGCCCACTCGATAGTTGACGTTGACCAGAATGATGCCGGTGGCCTTAGTGAGACCGCCGCTCGCATACAAAGGCGTGGAAGCGGACCCATGGCGAAAGGCGGTGCTTTCCAGCGCAGATTGCCGACGGGCGGTGCGGCGAAGGGGATACCTTTGTAGACGATGACGTCGTCGTCGAGGACACCCTGGACGAGACCCGTGTCGGTCCTCACAGCGGCTGTATCAGCGCTGCCGGAGGCGCTTAACAACACAAGCGCGATAACTGATAGCGAGCGCATAACTAATTGAATAATAATGAAATAATCGCTTCGACAACGAGACGGGACGCACCGTAACACGCGTGTTACCGGAGCCGCACGAGTAGATAGTGAGTCGTTCCTTAGTCGGCAGCCCCCGCCGCGCGTTCCTTGAGCCAGGCGCGCAACCATTCCTTCAGGTCCTGCTGCAATTGTTTGCGCAGCTGCTTGTCGACGTGCTTGCCCAATCTGATGCCGTAGCGCCCGTCGTGCGCGGACAATTGAAATAGCACCCTGCCGCCCTCCTTGATCGATTCTGCGCGCCTCCTGGGCGACCTTCGTTTTGGGGCCGCGGCCACAAGTTCGGCGAATACCTCTTCGGGCGAAGGTGGCGGGCTGCGCTTGGCGAGTTCCTCGGTCACGGCCTCGAACTCCCGGCCGCGAGCTGCCGCAGCGCCGGCGAGATCCGAGCTCCAGCGCAGCGAGATGAGTCGCGGATCGCGAAACGCGGCCAGGATGCAATCGGGCAGGGACGCCAGAGCAAGGTACCTGCCGACGTTTTGCTTCGACTGACCGATTGCAGCGCTAATGGCTTCTTGGGTGGGGAAAATCTCCGCCTCCAGCCATCGCTTGAACATGCTGCCGCTCTCGTACGGCGATAGATCTTCGCGATCGGCGTTTTCGCGGTACATCTTTAAGACGAGTTCACGGGTGTCGGCGGCCGCCGCATCCACGATCGCCAGGATGGAAAAGCCCTTATTGGTCGACGCATCGAGGGCCAGACAAGCAGCATGACGGCGGTGACCCGAGATGATTTCAAATTCGAAGGGCAGAGCATCCTTCACGGGCCGCACCCGAATCGGCGTCTCTTGTCCGTGGGCGGCCAGGCTCTTGGTGAGTTGGATGAATTGGGGATCGTGGAGCAGGAGCGATCGATCGTCGCGATTCTTGAATTTGGTCGCGCGAATCTTCTTGGGATCGAGCTGCAGCAGCGAAGGTGCGCCACTCGCCGTCATGGTCAACCTCCGATGGGGTGAGTTGGGGCCGCGTTGGCCCGAAGTCTAACGTGCGCGGCCTGTTTCGCGGAGGGTTTAGTCTATTCCTGTATATTCTCGTCGAGAGTTTGCGGGAGAAAGAATGGTCACGCGGCCTCGGCATGTTGATAGGTCGAGACCGCGTGATCCGAGAGGATGTCCTGCAGTTCCGGCGTACTTCGGCCCTCCGGCGTCAGCCACGCATCGACATGCCGGGGTTGCAGATTGATGATGCAGCGATCGTGGCCGGCGGCGGCTACGTCGGCGGGCGGCTCATCGGTGATGGCGGCAAATCCTCGCACATCCGCTTCTCTCGGATCCCTCCAGTGGGACCAGAGGCAGGCGATCAGCATGGTTTGCGGCGGATCCGGCGTGAACTGAAGCACCAGGTTCTGTTCCCGCTCGTCGGCACGAAGCGCGCGCCGTTGCGAGGCGTGCAATTTGACGTTCTCGTAGAAGCTTTCCACGACCATGACGGCGTGGTGATGGCCGAATTGTTGGCCCCAGAACTTTTCGAGGTTGTCGCGCCGCGCGTTGTAGAGGCCTGGAAACTGCTTGTCATAGGACGCTGGCTTGCCTGCCGGACGGCAGAAGTAGCGCATCGGTGTGAGTACATTGGCACCATCTTTGTTGATGATCACGCCGGCATAGACCATCGGGAAAATGCGGTTGTCGTCGGGCTGGGTATCGGTGCTCCGCAGGTTCGATAGCTTCGTCGTCAGGGCATCGATTTTACCGGTTGCAATCCGAACGTCCTCGCGCGCTTTCTTTGTTTCCCTCTCTTTGAGGGAGCGCCCAGCATTGACGAGGCGAGTCTTTTGGGAAAACAATTCTTTCTCGAGCTTCGAGCCCAGGCGCGAACGATGTTCGTCGATGGCGCGCTTGATCGCCCGTTCCTGCTCCGTTGACGGCTCATCGAAGTTCGCCTCGAAGCCGCGCGAGATGTTGAGGGTGGGGTCATCGAGCCGCCGAAAGAACAGCTTTTCGGCTTCAGCGTAGTCGAGTCTGATCCCAAGCTGGCGGTGCAGCTTGCGCGCGGTTTGTATGACTTGAGCGGAGTAGCACATGCGAAGGATTTTACGCGGACGCGCGGCGCATG
>Ga0210394_10004788_pt1 | contig 15544 bp, 12 predicted proteins | sample IncBWC12MmetaG_FD_160121 | JGI IMG/M metagenome (GOLD analysis project Ga0210394, IMG submission 160121) | Forest soil microbial communities from Barre Woods Harvard Forest LTER site, Petersham, Massachusetts, United States - Inc-BW-C-12-M | ecosystem: Environmental > Terrestrial > Soil >... | reverse complement strand
CCTATTTCACGCCGACCGATCAGAACACGGATGACCTCAACGATTGGGATTTCGGCTCCGGCGGAGCGGCAATAGTCCTGAACCTCGATGCCGGCAGCGGCCCATTGCTGCACGCGGTGGTCGGCGGCGGCAAGGACGGGGCGCTGTACCTGCTCAATGGCGACAGCATGGGAGGCCTCGGCGACGGCAACGCCCTGCAGCGGTGGGTTCCCGGGGGCCCGATCTTTTCCACCGGCGTGTTCTGGAACGACACGCTCTATATCGGACCTGAGGGAGCGTCGCTGCAGGCCTACGCCTTCAACCCGGTCAGCGACCAGTTCAACGCGACGGCAACCTCGCTGTCGTCGACAACCTACGGCAAGTTCGGTGCCGGCCTGGCGATCTCGTCTTCGGGAAGCAGCGGGGATGCCGTCGTCTGGGGGCTCGACAGCGCCAATTTCTGCTTCGGCACAGCGGCCTGCGGTCCGGCCGTCCTGCACGCCTACTCGGCCGCGAACCTTGCGACGGAGCTGTGGAACAGCTCGATGGCAGGCACAGATGCCGCGGGCAATGCGGTGAAATTCACCGTACCGACCGTCGCCAACGGCAAGGTGTATGTCGGAACGCGCGGCAACAACGGCGGCACGACCGGTAACGGCAGCGGCACCATTGCCGGCGAGCTCGACGTTTACGGGCTGAAGCCCTGAAGGCGCGCGCCGCGCGGCGGATTTAGCGCGTCGCCTCGACGGCCAGGGCGCGGGTCGCTCCCGCGACAGCCGCACCCGGAACATCCTCGACTGCGTAACCTGCGGCGATCCATGCATCCAGTCCGCCGTGCAGGGGACGCACCTTGCGGAAGCCCTGTCGCATCAGCACGTGTGCCGCCTGCGCGGCCGAAGCCTCGTTGGGGCAGCTGCAGTAAAGGATGATCTCGCGGTCGCGCGGCAGCGTGCCGGCGCGCTGCCCGACCTCGTGCAGCGGCATGTGCAGCGCCCCGGGGATGCGGCGCAACTGCAGCTCCTGCGCGGTCGTGGAGCGCACGTCGAGAATCGTCGGCGGAGCTGCGCCCTGTATCAGCGCATACAGCTCGTCCACGCCGATGCGCGCCACGTCGAGCGCTGCGTAGAAGCGACGCCGCTCCCGCCATTTAAAGGCGACGTAGGCCGCGAGCAGCGCCAGCACGATGAGGAGGGCGGCGCTGCCGAAATCCACGATTCGCGGCAGCAGCCGCTCGATCTGCGAGCGCAGCAGCATGCCGGCCAGCAGCGCCGCGCCGACCCACAGCGCCGATCCGAGCGTGCTCAGGGCGGCGAAGCGCGTCAGGCTCATGTGGGTGGCGCCGGCGAGCGGCGGCGCGATCATCGACAGTCCGGGAACGAACTTGGCGATGATCAGGGATTTGGCACCCCAGCGCTCGAAGCTCCGTTGCGTCTGGCCGACACAGATGTCAGGCGTCAGCGAGATGCGGCACAGCAGCTTCATGACGCGGCCGCCGCTCATGCGGCCGGCGGCATACCAGGTGGCGTCGCCGATGATGTAGGCCAGCAGCGACGCGGCGAACACCTCGGCCGCCGGCAGGCGGCCCGCCGCCGTCAGCGCGCCGGCGAGCAGCAGCGTAGGCAGGGCGGGCAGCGGCAGCCCCAGCTGCGTGAGCAGCACGTTGCCGAAGATCAGACCCACGCCGAGCGAGCTGCCCATCGGCCGATCTTGCGCCGGGCGCAGCGCCGGTGCCAATTGCGCTGCGGTGGGAGCTGCTAGTGTCTCAACCGGGATACTTGGTGAAGATCGCGGCGACCGCGGCGTCGATGCGCTTCTGCGCCTCCGCGCCGCTGGCTCCCGTGAGATTCTGGTCCACCGAGGCATGCCACAGTGGCTGGTGGCTGCGGGCGTCATACAGATCCACCGCAATGATGCCCTCGGGATACACGTAGGGGCCCGGGTAGCCCCAGCCCCAGCCCCAGTAACCGTAGTAGCCCCAGCCGGGGCCGTAGGGCCAGTCCACCACGCGGGTCGTGCCGATGCCGTAGCCGAGCAGGCAGTCGGCGTTCCCGGGAGCGTCCTGGACCGGGCCTTTCACGTGCGCGGCAATCGCGGCGCGCAGACGGCTCTCGTTAATGGGATTGGCAATGGTACCGCGCAGCGGGCTGTTGCCGCGGAACGAGCCCGCCCAGGCGAACGTGTTGCAGCGGACCTGTCCGATGAGCGCCGTGTTGACGTCGGATTTCACATAGAGCGAGCACGCGGCGACAGCGCATGCGAGGGCGGGAACGAGGAGGGCGCGCAACGGGTGCCTGACGACCATGATCCTTACCTCGGAGGAAACCGAATCTGTGCGGGTCCTGAAGCCGGGTACATGCTAACGCAACGACCGGCGGCAGGTTGACAGCGGCGCAACTGGAACGGCCCGCCGATCAGCAGGCGCCATCCGCAGAGGCAGCCGCACCAGGTCGACCTGCGGCGCGGCGCCGCCGGGCGCAGATGATAGGCGGGCGTGAGCTGGTAGACTTGAATGGGTGCGGCCGCTGGTAAACCACGCAAGGAGTCGCGACATGAACCCGACCGCAACCCCGCCCGGTCACTGGAGCATGCCGCACGGCATGCAGTATCTCGGGCCGCACACCGATCCTGCTCCGCTCGAAGTTACGCTGGTGCTGCGGCGCCGGCAGGGCGCGGTCGCGCGCAGCGCTTCCTGGCCGCAGCGGCCACAGTGGGAGCGCAGCGAATTCGGCCGGCAGTGCGGTGCGGACGCGGCAGATCTCGCGCGCCTGCGCGCCTTCGCCCGCCAGCAGGGTCTGCGCGAGACCGGCGCGGATGCGAATCGTCGCGTGCTGCACCTCGCCGGGGCGCCGCCGGCGCTCGAGCGCGCCTTCACCGTGAAACTCGGCCGCTACCAGCTGGCGGACGGACGTGGACCTTTTGTCGGCTGCGGCCAGGCACCGGCACTGCCGCCCGAGGCGATTGCGGTGCTGGGACTGGATCGGCGCCCCGTCGGCCGCTCGCAGGTGCGCCGGCCGCAGGCCGCACCGCTCGCGACCTATACGCCGATCCAGCTGGGCGAGCTCTACGGCTTCCCGGCTGCGACGGACGGCAGCGGCCAGACGGTCGCGATCATCGAGCTCGGCGGCGGGCTCAGCACGGCCGACCTGGCGCGCTACTTCGCCACTCTCGGCATTGCGCGGCCCCCACAAGTGACGGCGCTGGGAGTCGCCGGAGGATCCAGCCAGCCCGGCGGCGCAGCCGACGGCGAGGTGATGCTCGACATCGAGGTGATCGGGGCGCTCGCCCCCGGCGCGAGCATCGTGGTGTATTTCGCGCCCAACACCGACCAGGGCTTCTACGAGGCGGTCTCGCAGGCCGCGCACGATGACACTCGCAAGCCGGCGGTGATGTCGATCAGCTGGGGAAGCGCCGAGGACAGCTGGACCGCTCCCTCACGCGATGCCCTGCAGACGGCGCTGGAAGATGCCGCGGCGCTCGGTGTGACGGTCACAGTGGCGGCGGGCGACAGCGGATCGAGCGACGGCGAAAGTGACGGTCAGCCGCACGTCGATTTTCCGGCCTCGAGCCCGTTCGCGCTCGGCTGTGGCGGCACGCGCCTCACCGCCAGCGCCGACACGATCGCGAGTGAGGTGGTGTGGAACGAAACGAGCGCCGGCGAGGGCGCCACCGGGGGCGGCGTCAGCGTGGTGTTCGCCTTGCCCGCGTGGCAGCAGGGCAGTGCGGTGCCGAAGGCGCCGAACGGCAGTACCGGGCGCGGTGTGCCCGATGTGTCCGGTAATGCCGATCCGCTGACCGGTTACCAGGTGCTGGTGGACGGGGAGTCGCAGGTCATTGGCGGTACGAGCGCCGTGGCCCCGTTGTGGGCGGCATTGATCGCACGCTGCAATCAGAAACTCGGCCGGCCGCTCGGTGACGTGCACGCGGCGTTCTACCAGGTGGGCACGGCGGCATTCCGCGACATCATCCAGGGCAACAACGGTGCCTACCGCGCCGGACGCGGATGGGATGCGTGTACCGGATTCGGCTCGCCCAACGGTCAGGCGCTGCTCACGGCACTCGGCGCGCTGGCGACGTGATGACGCGGCGGCTGCGCGCCCACGCCCATCCCAGCAGCGCGAGCAGCGACAGCGCGTCGCCGGCGCCCCCGCCGCCACCGGACGCGGGCGCCGGCGAGGACTGCACGCTGAGCTTTGCCGAACTGTCTTGCGAGCCGGCGGCATTCATGCAGGTGAGCGTGTAGGTGTAGGTGCCGGCCGCTGTGGGCGTGAAGATCTGCGAGCCACTCGCCGCCTGCGATCCGCTCCAGCTTCCCGAGGCCGTGCAGGAGGTCGTGTTGACGGCGAGCCAGCTCAGGGTGCTGGAGCTGCCCAGCGTGATGCTGGCCGCGGAGAGCTGCACTGACGGCGGCCCGGGAGGCGCCAGTTTCATCGCTGCGTCCACCTGGATGAAGCCATAACCGGAGTCGTAGTTGGGGGTGTTGCCGGCCATGCTCTGCGCACTGTTGCGCAGGCTGGCAAGGATCTGAGCCGGGGTCAGCGCGGGGTTGCTCTGCAGCATGAGAGCGGCCGCCCCCGCTGCGTGCGGTGTGGCGGCCGAGGTACCGAAGAAGTTCAGGTAGCTGGCATCGTTCGCGCAACCGGTGACGGAGGACGTGTCGCTGTAACCGCTGCCTGCGAGGAAGAAGCCGAAGAACGAGGTGTTCACACCGTCCGGTCCGGTGAAGTCCGGCTTCTGGCGCACTTGCGGTGTGGCCAGTCGGCTGCCCGCGGTATCGAACAGGATCGGCTCGCCGCCTGCGGCGGAGAAGCTCTCGAGTATCGCCGGTGTCGTGCCGCAGCCTGGCGTCTGCGCAAAGAAGGCTGCGGCCACGGCGGCGGCGCCCGCCGCCCCGGGGTGCCCCTGCAGCGTGGGGCTGTGCGTATCGAAGGAATCGATGGTGCTGCCCGCGCCGTCGTCGGCCACGACCAGCTTGATTCGTCCGGGCGCGGCGGTGCCGTTCGCCAGGCCGATGACGATGTTGATCTGCACCGCCGCCGTGTTGCCCACCGCATTGGCGGGGTTACCCAGGATCAGTACCTGCAGCGCATCCTGGCCGGTCGCGTTCGGGGCAGTGCAGGTCACCGCCTGACCGTCGAGGTTCAGGACCGTGTCAGCGCCGGCCCCGCTCACGCACAGGTTGATGTTGCTGCTGGCACCGGGACTGCCCGGCGCACCGGTCACGTAGGGCTGGTCCCACTGCACGATCAGCGCCACGAACTCGCCGGGAAACAGCGCGGGGATCGACACGGGCAGGGCGTACGCCATCGTCGCCCCGCTGGGGTCGAAGTTCAGCAGCAATTCGCCGGCCGTCTGACCTGAGCCGGCTCCGGAAAAGCTCGGCGCGGTGTTCTCGTAGGAAAGCTGGCCGTTGTTGCCGGCCGCCGAAAAATACGTGACGCCCGTGGCGGCCGCCGCATCGATCGCCTGCGCCACCATGCCGTCCTGGAAGAACGGCTCGTCGAAGTAGAAGGTATCGTCGGCGATGACCTTGGCTCCCGCGCGCGCCAGCGCGCCGATGCCGTTGGCAAAATCGGCCTCACTGTTGCTGGCGGTGTAGAAGGCGAGCGCCGCGCCCGGGGCGACGTCGTGCACGATCTGCAGCATCGCGCGCCCTTCGTCGGTGAACGGCAGTTGCAGCGGCTGTCCGTACTGCAGGCAGGATGCGTCCGCCACTACCTCCACACTGGCCGGCAGGTAACCATTGGACTCGTCGAACGCCGCATCGTCGTGGGCGAAGCCGTTCGGCGCGTAGCCCTGCGTGCCGCTCGCCGGTACGCCGCTGCCGGCCTGTGCATAGACGGCGTAGCAGTTGAAGCTGTCGGAGAGAATTCCGACGGTCACTCCGCTACCGTCCAGCGTCGGGTACGTGGTGCGCAGCGCCTTGCTTCCCTGGGCGAAGTCTCCCTGCGAGGTGACGACGGCGGCCTGCATGCGCGACAACGCGGCGCGCATCGCCAGCACCTCGCTGCGGGCGGCGGCGGCGCCGATGGCACTCACCGGGAGCCAGCCGCCGACGTCGTTAGCGTAGCGCGCGGCGTGCTGCAGTCCGAGTGCGATGAGCGCTTGTTGCAGTGCGCGCGGGTCGCCACGGGTGACGGCGTCGATGGCGATGAGCGGTGCGGCGCCCGCGCCGCGCTGCAGGAAACGCGCCGCGGGGCTCAACGCATGCAGGTCCGCGAGCTCGTGACCGGGGCGCACGCGGTTCGCGTGGCGCACCAGATCCGCCAGTACCGCATCGAGCTTGCCGCCGAGCCCGCTTTGCTGCTGCGCGTCGCTGCGGCCGCCGAAGGCCATCAGATGCGGCGCCGGCGCTGCGGCCGGCGCCGGTCGGACGGGGCGTATCGCGCCCATCATCGCGGGTGAAGCTGCGACTGCCAGCACCGCCAGTGCCGCAGCCAGCGGTCGCGCCGCCGTCATTCGTCCCATCGCAAACCCCCTTGCGGCTCCATTGCCCGTCCCTAGGTCTGCCTGCGTCCGCTTGAGGGCGCGCGAGCAGGCGCTGACTGAGCCGCTACTGTACGCAATATCGGGGTGCCGGAAGCACCCACTGCTTCACGGTGATGAGGCGCTGCGCACTTTGTAACAAAGTGCGCGGGCAAAGGCCGCGGCCGCTGCGAGGGCGGGCCCCTCAGGGCGTGAGTCCGTACTTCGCGGCCTGTTCGGCAATGTTGGGATAAAGCGCAGTTGCGGCGCTGATGTCGGCGTGCCCCTCGTCCGGCAGGCCTTTGCGCAATCGCGCGAGGCCGCGGCCGTAAAGCGCCCAGGGCGCCTGCGCTTGCAGCCTGAGGGCCAGGTCGTAGTCGACGATCGCCTTGTCGTAGTCCCCGCGGCGCAGCTGTACGAGCCCGCGGCTGTTGAGCATCGCCGCCGTGTTGGGTTGCTGCTTCAGGGCCGCGTTGCAGTCCGCCAGTGCCTGGTCCAGCTCCTGATTCGCCAGGGCCCGGGTCCAGCAGCGCAGGTTGAGTGCGCGCGCCATTTGCACATCGCCCCGCTTGTGCACGTCGATCCACAGGGTGTACTGGGCGACCGCCTGGGAGAACTGACCGTTACGCAGAAAAAGCTCGCCCAGATGCAAGCGTGCGTGCGCTTCCCTGGCGGCGGCATGGTCCGCAGCCTGCAGGTCGGCGATCGCAGCCGGAGTTTCATGGCGCTCGGTATGCAGTTCGGCCCGTGCCAGCAGCGTCGGCACGTCGTCGGGCCTGAGCTGCAGCGCGTGATCGAAGTCGGCCATTGCGAGGTCGGCCTGCCCGCTAGCGAGATATGCCGCGCCCCGCTGGTAGAAATACTCGGCCTCTTCGGGAGCGAGCTCGCAGGCGCGCGTAAGGTCGGCGATGGCGTGGGTGAAATCACGGCGCGCGGCAGAGGCGGCGCCACGCCGGCTGAAACCGGAGGCATCGTGGGGCGCATCGGCCGACGCCACTGGGGGTGCAGTTGCCGGCGTGGCAGAGCTCGCCGCAGTGTCGGGGGCAGCATCCTGCGCCGCCGCTGCAGCGGCCGTCCCGGGGGCGGAGCCAGCGGCGGCGGGCGCAGCCACTGTCAGATTGAAGACCGGACCGCCGTTGTAGGTGAAGTACAGCTTGCGCTGACTGTTGGCGACGTAGATACGGTGCGACAGGAAGAAATCGGGTCCGAGCAACATGTCGAAGGTACGGTGCTCCATGTGAATGTCGAGCGCGCCGATGCGCAGCCGCGTGTTGCGAATCTCCTCGTCACCGATCCTGAAGCTTGCGAAAGGCGCGATCCAGCTCTTCACCAGCTGTCGGCCCACTCCGTACGTTACGCCGGCGGGGATGACGCCGTCGCTGTCCGGGGTCACGCCTGCGCGTTTCGCGGCATCCAGCGAAAGCATCGAGACACCGGCACCGGTGTCGAACACCACGTGAATCCTGGCGCCGTTGACGAAGGCCTCAGCCGTGGTGTGCGGGGCAGCCGGGGTCGCCGAATCGATGTCGATAACGGAAAACGGCTGCGATTTCGCCCAGTACGCCAGGGGTGAATTGCGACAGTCCTTGGTCTGCACGAGCCGGATAATCCCGGCGCCCAGGTCGTACTCGACGTCGCCCAGCATCCTGAACACGTTCTGACCGAGCAGACCGACCGCGCCCCCGCCGACGTCATTGCCGGCGACGATGAACTTCACGTCGGGAACCGGCACGTTGAAAATGGTGAATGTCTTGATGGTAGTCAGCCATGTCTGTGCCTCACCGCCGATGCCAGTCACGCTGAACCCAAAGGGAGCCATTTCCAGGCGCAGTTTGTACTGGGCCGCGGCTGCCGGAGACAGCATGCTGTAAAAGGCGCCGCTATCGGCGACGAACAGGGCGTCACTGCCGTTGACGCTGGCGTGCACCAACGGCCTCAGACCGTTCATCGTTACCGGGAGCCCCGCAACCTTGAGCGTGCAGGCGGCCCAGGCCGGCGGCCCGGCCAGCCCGCCGAGGATGACGGTCAGGAGCCAGATGCGCATAGGCTTCGCAGCCAGCCAGTCATTCACCCGGCGTGCGGGCGGCAGCTAACCGGTGCAACCGGCCTTGAGCTGCAGCCGGCGCTGTTGGCGCAGGGCATACAGGCCGATGCCCAGCCAGATGACGTTCATCGCCGCGGACGGCAGTGCGCCGTTCCAGCCGCTGTTCACCACGAAGCCGGCCGCACCGAGGATGTTCATGAGCTGGTAGGTGGTCGATTCCGCTTTGAGCCTGCCGCCGGACAGCAGCGCATAGGCGCCGAGGAGCAATGCCGCACCGGCCCAGCCGATCACCTCGACCGCAAGCTTCATACTTTCACGGCCGCCGGCCGCGCCTGCAGCGCCATCAGGATCAGCGCCCAGCCGCCGAAGAGCATGTTGATGCCTACCAGCAGCCCGAGTGCCCACAGTGCCGTCCCCGGCAAACCGATGAACAGCAGCAGCCCGAGGATCAGGTCCACGATGCCGCTCGCCAGCATCCAGCCCCAGCGGTTCGACAACGCGCTCTTGTGCTCGAGGGCATACAGGATCGATACGCCGCCCTCCAACAGCAGGAACGCGATCAGCACCGCGGTGAGCGACAGCGTCCCCTGCACCGGCCACCCCAGCAGCAGCACTCCCGCCACGATGCCGACGAGTGCCGACAGCAACGACCACACGAAACCCGGCGCGTGTCGCGCACGCAGCGTGGCGACCAGACCCACGATGCCGCTCAGCAGCAGGATCCAACCGAAGAACACGGTCGCCGCCACCGAGGCGACCACCGGCGCCAGCAGCGCCAGCAGGCCGAGAATCACCAGCGCGATGCCTTCGCAGAGAAACAGCACCCAATGACGGCGTAGCGCGGCGCCGAGCCGCTCACGCACCTCATGTTCGGAAAGCTGAGCGGCGTTCATGTTATGGCTCCTTGTTGCGGTAAGCGCGCTGCTGAACAGCGGCATTATACAAACACGCTCACGCCGCCGGCAGATCCACACGGTGCTGGCTGACGGCGCTGCCGTCGGTGCGTCTGAGTCCGGCAAACACCAGCGTCGATACCACGGTGCCGATGCCGAGCACCAGAAACGCCTCGTGGATGCCGCTGATCATTTGCGGCGCGGCAGCATGCTGGTGGTCCGGGATGAACAGTGCGGCCACCAGTGAGGCCGCCGCCACTCCGAAGCTCATGGACAGCTGCTGCGCGGTGCCGGCGATGGAGCTGGCGGCACCGGCCTCGGCACCGCTGACATCGGCGTATACCAGGGTGTTCATGCTGGTGAACTGCAGCGACTGAAAGAAGCCGTACATGAAGAGCTGCGCCACGATCAGCCACACCGGTGTGGCGGAGCCGATGGTGGCGAACAGCATGATGAGCAGGCCGAGCATCACGGTGTTGCCGACCAGCACGCTGCGATAGCCGAACTGCGCCAGGATGCGCGGCATGGTCATCTTCAGGCTCATGGCGGCGAATGCCTGCGGCATCATCAGTAACCCCGACTGGATCGGCGTATAGCCGAGTCCTACCTGGTACAGCAGCGGAAACAGGAACGGAATGCCGCCGATGCTGATACGCGTGAAGAAGCTGCCCGCGACTGCGGCGCGAAAAGTGCGAATGCGGAACAGCTGCAGGTGCAGCAGCGGGTAGGGGGTGCGCGCGGCATGCACGCCGTAACCGGCCAGCAGCAGCGCCGACACCGCCAGCAGCGCCAGTATCGCCGCGGTGCCGAGACTGTGCTCGCCGAACACCTCGAGCACGTACGACAGCAGCGCGATGCCGGCGCTGAACAGCAGCAGTCCGCGGAGATCGAGCGGTGGCGTGGCCTCCTCGCGGTAGTCGGGCAGACGGCGCCACACCAGGTACAGCCCCGCCAGCCCGATGGGCACGTTCAGGAAAAAGATGACGCTCCAGTGGAAATAACCCGTGATCAGGCCGCCGGCGATCGGCCCGAGCATCGGGCCGACGAGGCTGGGCAGGGCGACGAAGCTCATCGCGCGCACCAGCTCGGATTTGGCGAACGCCCGCACCAGCGTAAGGCGCCCCACCGGCACCATCATCGCGCCGCCACAGCCCTGCAGGATGCGAAAGGCGACCAGCAGGTGAATGTTGCGCGCCAGCCCGCACAGTAGCGAACCCAGCGTGAACAGGCCGATGGCCCCGGTGAACACGCGCCGTGTGCCATAGCGGTTCGCCATCCAGCCGCTGATCGGAATGAACACGGCGAGGCTCAGCGTGTAGCTCGCGAGCACCGCCTTCATGCTGAGTGGCGCCACCTCGAGCGCCCGCGCGATGCTCGGCACCGCCGTGTTGAGAATGGTGGTATCGAGCGCCTGCATGAAGAACGCCACCGCCACCAGCCACGGCAGCAGGCTCGTCGCCGTGGCCGGGGACTCGCGGGGTTCTTCAGCAACGGCCATGCGCGCGCGTCCGGAGGGTGCAGCGTCCAGCGGGAAAGCGGACCCAGTATAGGGGCACCGCCGCGGGCAGGGCCGCGCGGCGCGCGGCACCTGCCCGCGCAGGCTCAGCGGCGGGTGACGCGGGCGCGCGCGGCTGGCGCAGCGTGTCGCTGCGCAAAGTGTCGACGCGCAAAGTCTCGGCGCGCGCCGCGTCGCCGAGCGCTGCTGCGCTTACTGGCGATCGTAGACCAGCGTCGAGGTCACCGATGTGCCCTGGTCACCCGAGGGCTTGTTCACCAGCGTCAGCGTCTTGCCGTCCTTGGAAACGCTGCGCGTCGTCGTGCTGACGATCTTGCCGCCACGCTTGAGGGTCGCCTCGGTCGTGTGGCTGTCGATGCGCTTGGCGCTCAAGGTGTCGTAGGCGGACGATCCGCTCACGGGGTAGTCCTTGCCGTCGGGCTTGTACGTGGTCTGCACCGTGCTTTCCTGGCCGTCGGCGCCCAGGCGCGTATAAGTGAGCTTGGTGCCGTCGGCGACCGCCGAGTAGGTGCGCGTCTCACTCTTGGGCACCGCGCCGCTCGACTGCGCGACGTTGAGCTTCCACGTGCCGATTACCGGGTCGGGTGCCTGGCGTCCGGCGAATACGGCGCAAGCGAAGGCGAGCAGTGCAGCGGCGGCGAAGGTCCTGGGCATCGATTTCATGGGGTCACCTGCGGTTGTTGTTCTGCTGCGCACCGCGCAAGGTGCCGGCGGCGCCGCGCTTTGCACAGGTCGGGAGCGAATCTGACGCTGCGGCCACGGCTTGTCAATGTCGTGCCGCCGGGGCGCTGCGCGTCAGGCCCGTCGGCGCGGCGAAACCAGGCGCGTTGCGCTGCGAGTCGCGCGGCAGTCGCTCTATTCGCTGCGTCGCGGAGAGTTTGCGACGGTGACCAGCGTGAGCCCGTCGGCGGGGATCTCCAGAGTGAGACTGCCGGACTCGAGCTGCCGCGTGAGCGGCGCTGGCAGTGCCGCGGCGGCGCGCAATTGCCCGAGTTGCTCCTGCGTCGGATAGCGCGGCGCGCCCATCTTCTCGTACGCGTTGCGCACATTGCCATGCTCGGCATCGAGCGACTCAACGCTCGCGCTGCGCGCGTCCGTATGCACGAACTGCAGCACCACCCTGCGGCTGGCAGCCGTGGCGCCCACGTCCGCATAGTTCCACACGGCGAGCACCAGCGCGCCGTCGGTGCGGCGGGTGAGCAGCGCGCCCGCGCCGTCGCTCGCGAAGCGCTGCTCGCCGAGCCGGTGCAGCAGCGCAAAGGCGTTGAACGCCGGCTTGGGAATGCCGCCCACCGCGAGCAGCCCGAAGCCGCCGTAGAAAGGTGTCTTGACGACACCGGCTTCCTCGAAGACGTCCGAGAAGGTCCAGTAGGACATGTCCTGCACCAGTCCGTCGCATTGACGCACCGTCTCGGCGAGCCACGGCCCCATGTAGGGGGCGTCCGTGACCTCCGGATGGTTGCTCCAGCTGGCGTTGAATTCCGTCCAGATCAGCGGCAGCGCCGGCAAAGGCGAGGCGTGGATCTCATCGTGAACCTTCGCCACCGCGCGGCACACCATGGTCCTGCGCGCCAGCGGTCCGGGAGTGCCGAACACGTCCTTGGGCGAATCATCGCCGTAGACGTGTGTCGAAATGAAGTCGACCGGCACGCCATGCTGCTTGCAATAGCGGATGAATGCCACGACCCAGGCAGCCTGCGCGGTCGCCGGTCCGCCGACGCGCAGCCGCGCGTCCACCGCCTTCAGGCTCCTGGCCGTGTGGTCGTACAGGTTGAAATAGGTCGACTGCTTCGGCCGTCCGGCCCAGAAGTCCAGATTGGGCTCGTTCCATACCTCGAAGTACCAGCGGCTGACCTCGGCGATGCCGTAGCGCTCGATGAGATGGCGCGCGAGCGCGTCCATCAGCGCATCCCAGCGCTGGTAGTCCTTGGGCGGGGAGACCACCGGACGGTACCAGAAGGTGTGGCGGATATCATGCTGCGCCAGCTGGCGCGGCATGAAGCTGAGCTCGACGATCGGCCGTACACCGTTGGCGAGCAGCCCGTCGTACACCTGATCGATGTAGGAGAAGTTGTACACCGGCGCGCCGTTCGGCTTTTCCGTATACACGCCGATCTCGTCATGGAGGATGCCGTGAAAGCGCACGTAGGAAACTGCGGTGATGCCGCGCACGGCGCGCAGATCGTCACGGTAGCTCGCGCGCAGGCTGAGCACTGCGCGCCCCGAGCCGAACATCCGCTCCCAGAAGTGCGGAAACGGCTGGCCCGGCGCAGTCGCATCCACCGTGATGGTCTCGGGAGTCTGCGCCGTCAGCGGAGCGGCGGCGGCGAGCGCGAGCGCCAATGCGAGCGGGCGGATCAGCACGCGGCGCGGCCCGGGACCGGCAGCGTGTGCGCCGTGTGTCGCCGCGTCAGCCGGCTCATGGGTTCTGTGCGAGCCAGCCGCCTGAGAATCCGGCGCCCTCCAGGCCCTGCCGCAGGTAAGGGTTGTTGCGCATAACCCGCCAGACCAGATCACTGCGATAGTTCTCAATCATGGCGAGTATCGGGCCCTGATCGATGCCGAGGTAGTCCGGGTCGACCCAGCCTGCGTGCGTCCGTGCCTGTCCCGACGGCGGGTTGGCGGGGTTGCGGTAGCTCGCGTTGAAGGCATCGAGAAATCCGTACGACGAATAGATAGAGCTGCCGAAGCGATGATACATCTCCAGCGTCGCCGGCAACACGATCTCGGGCGCGAAAGGCAGCGAGCTGATCGCGGCGGTCGGCGCGATGGTGCCGTCGTCGATGAACGGGCCGATCCCCACGCCGCGCGCCGCGTACTTCAGGAACGGGCGCTCCTCGCCCAGGTACGGCTCACGCCCCGGCCCGGGTCCGTCGGAGGCGCTCATGCCCCAGACGTTCTTGCCGTACGCCTGCCAGTGCTGTGGATTCGCGATCGCGTAACGGCGCTGCGTGTACGTGGCCCGGCGGCTGTTCTCGAAGTAATCGAGCCCGTGCTCGCGCATGAAGGCGTCGCGGATACCACGGAAGTCCACCCACACGTGCGTGTACTGGTGCCCGAAGAGCGGCGCGAAGCTCAGGTAAGTCTGATTGTAGAGCGTGCCCCAGTGCTTGTCGTAAGTACTGGTCCATAAGGTCCACGCCTGGGGTCCGATGGGGTGCGTCGGCGAGCCGAGCGCCAGCAGGTACACGAGCATCGCCTCGTTGTAGCCGCGCCAGTCGTCTCCGGAAAAACCCTCCTCCGGCGTCCAGGCGAGTGCCACCGCCGGAGGCCGGGGCTGTGCCCAGGTCCAGTCCACGCGGCGGTAGATCTCATCGGCGAGCTTTCTGATCTGCACTTCGCGCAGCTCGCGGCTGTCGAAATAGCTCTGGCAGAACAGCACGCCCGCGAGCAGCAGCGCGGTGTCGACGGTCGAGATCTCGCTGTCATTAGCGCGCGCACCGCTTCGCATGTCGACGTAGTGGTAGAAGAACCCGTGCTGGTTCTGGGCCTTGGCGAAGAAGCGCAGCGTCGCCAGCACCCGCTCGCGCGCCGCCGCGCGACTGATGTAGTGGCGCTCGACGCCGATCGGATAGGCGGTGAGGCCGAAGCCGACCGCGGCAATGCTGGCGAACGAGGGTGTCGGGTAGCGGTCCGGAATCAGGCCATTGTTCGGATTCGCCGTCTCCCAGAAGAAGCGGAAAGTGCGTTGCTCCAGGTCCGTGAGGAATGGATCGAACAGCACCGCGTGCGGCTCGAGCAGTGCCCCGGCCGACTGCGGCGTCGGGGTCGGCGTGCCGGCCGGGTGCGCCGCGGAGGCGGCCGGCGGCGTCGCTGCGGGGGGCGCCGGGGCAGTGGCGCCCAGCGCTGTGCCCGGAGCCTGTAACGCGGCAGCGCACAGCAGTGCTGCCCAAAATGAAACGCGTGCAAAACGGGCCGATGAAACCATGAGGCGTCTGCCTGTCGCTGACATGCGCAAGATCCGATTCGCTAGCAGTATCCTGCAGGGAAAGGCAGCGGCACCTGGACCTGGTTCACGGCTGAGGGGTGGCACCTGGATCTGGTTCACGCTTATGCGGCGCGGGCCAGCGCCCGGATCACGTTGCGGGGATCGTTGCGCAGGGCGCGCAATAACGCCCTGGCCGGACCGGTGGGCTCGCGCCGCCCCTGCTCCCAGTTGCGCAGCGTGCTCAGCTCCACTCCCAGCAGCGCGGCGAAGGCCGGCTGGCTGAGTTTGGTGCGGGCGCGCAGTGCCTTGATGCTCATCGCGTTGACCTGCAGGGCGCGCGACGGGCGCGCGATTGCGTTCGCCTGTTTCATGCCTGCCAGTAGCCTCTCAAAATAGGATTTCTTCTTCATTGTTCTCAGACTCCACTTGTGCGGTTCGCGGAACCGGCGCGCTGCGGCTGTTGTTGTGCAGGTTCGCATGCCAGCCCGGTAAGGTCGGGTGCCTTATATGCCAGTGGCGTACATGCGTCAATGGCGTACGGAGTGAGTCCAGACAAACGGTCGTGCCGGGCGCCTGAACGTCGCGACCGCCAAGCTTTCCGCAGGCCGCGCTGCCGCCGGCTGGTGGAGCCCGCGCCAGCCGCCCGGGGCGGGTGAGGCGCGCCGTGCGCCGCGCCCGGTTGCGATCATTGTCCTTCCGGATTTGCGGGTGACATTTTATTC
>Ga0210394_10004787_pt1 | contig 15545 bp, 10 predicted proteins | sample IncBWC12MmetaG_FD_160121 | JGI IMG/M metagenome (GOLD analysis project Ga0210394, IMG submission 160121) | Forest soil microbial communities from Barre Woods Harvard Forest LTER site, Petersham, Massachusetts, United States - Inc-BW-C-12-M | ecosystem: Environmental > Terrestrial > Soil >... | reverse complement strand
TGCGCGGATCAGATCGGCGATTTCGCGAGAAATTGCCGTTGTATCCTGCTCCACTACAAGCTGCGAGAAGATGCTTTCGAGCGTCGGCAATTCCATGAGAGAACGAAGCCGTTCAATAGAATCGTCGGCGACGATTTGGCCGCGATGCAGGATTACGACGCGCGATGAGACGCGCTCCACTGTTTCGAGCTCGTGGGAGCTGAAGAGGACGACTTTGCCCCGCGCAGCAAGTTCCTGGATCAAACTGCGGAGCACCAGTGCTGTTCCTACGTCGAGTCCAGAGAATGGTTCGTCAAGCAGGAGAAGATCCGGATTGTGAAGCAGTGCGGCGGCGAGCAGCACCTTCTGGCGCATTCCTTTTGAATAGGACGAGATTGCCACATGACGATCGCCGTGAAGGGAGAAGAGGCGCAGGAGTCCGTCGATGCAATCCGCCGTGGATTTCGGCGGGAGCTGGCGGAGTTGACCAACCATGGTGAGGTATTCGAATCCTGATAGATGCGCGTAGAGATGTGGCTCCTCCGGAACATAGCCGAGGCGGCGCTTGAATCCCATAAGGTCATGATGAATGCTCAAACCATTGAAGAGAATTTCGCCGGAGGTGGGCTCGAGCAATCCTGCGATCATTTTGATCGTCGTCGATTTGCCGGATCCGTTGGGTCCGAGGTAGCCGGTGATTTCGCCGGCGCGCGCGGAGAAGCTGACGTGGTCGACGGCGGTTATGCCCGAGAAGCTCTTCGAAATGCTGTGTAATTCGAGCATAGGTGACCTTGGGGGTTGGACACCGACGCACGCGGTTTGGTTCCCGGCTTACTCGACGAAGTGGACGAATCCCCATTTTTCGGGGACGTGCATGTGTTCGACAACGCGGGCAACCTTCTTTACACAGTGTCTGGACCTAAAGGGCATGCCGGAAACCTGACGCGCCTGTCGGCGACGCAACTGCCTATGTTATGCGACATTATCGGCTGCGAGCGCGGCGAAACCAAGCGAAGGCTGCTATTGACGATTATCGGCCGTCGTCTGGGTCAGAGGGATGAGCGCCATGGTTGCCCAGTTGGTCGCCGCGGCCGAAATATACTGGTCGAGTCCGTAGGGGAAGCCGGCGTCGAAGTACGGCTGAAGCGGTATCGCGCGGCTCCTGACATACCAGGACCCGTCTTCCATCTGCGTGTTCATTAGAAACCGCCCGCCACGTTTGTATGCCTCATCGGAGGGCATCACCGCGCCCACTTCCTTCAACGCAACCAATGCCTGGCCAGTCGCGTAGGCGTCACTCGAAAGCGAAGGAGTCTGTCCCCATCCACCATCGGATCGTTGCTCCGCCAGCAGAACGCCTGCTGCCCTAAGCGCGACTTCCTGCCGGCCGCCCGCCCACACCAGGCCGAGAATCTGGAACACACGATCCTCGGTGGTCAACGGTTGCGCCTTCGCGATCCAGTCTGCCGCCAGTTGAACCGTCTTCTCATACTCCGCCCGGTCCGGCTTAGGCATGTACACCTGGATCGCCCGCATCGCGGTCGCAGTGTTTTGAATATCGCTCGATTCGATCGGCGGACGGCCCCCGAAGGTTCGCCAGTATCCGTCTGCCCTTTGACGGCCCTTCAGGTAGCGGGCCATCGCATCTGTCGCAGGGTCCGGCAGCCAGCTTTCGGCCGCCATTCCAAGCAGTATATAGCTTGTGGTGTCGGCGCCACCCGGAATAGAAACCCCTTGCAGATAGCGCTCGCGATCGCCCTCGACATACAAGGCGATGGCTTTAACTTGCGCGCGCGCGACGCCGTCATCGACTCGAATGCCCTGCTTCCGCGCCGCGGCGACTGTCATCGCCGTCAGATTGTTGTTGTGGCAGGACACGCATCCGGATCTCTTCAAAAATGCGACATCGCTTCGCTGTAACAGCGGGATGCTCCGGTCAATGGCAACGCGCGCGGAGGCGGCCGGCTTCGGCTTCAAGACGGGCCGCACAGAAGCGCTGCCCTCCTTGGCCCCGGCCTTCCGCAACACTTCCACAACCGACTGGTCGCCTGAACGCAAAGCAAAGTCGAGGGCGGTCATTCCATCTCCTGTCTTCGCATTGATCTCAGCTCCACGCTCGATCAGATTTTTCACCCTGTCCTCCGCGCCGGCTTCCGAATCCGCCGCGACCATCAAGGAGGTAAACCCGAACCCGAGGCCTGGCGCCACCGCCCTCGCGTCCGCCTGATGGTCGAGGAGAATCTTGAAAGCGCGCGCATCGCGGCCGCCGGCCGTCGCGATCAAGACTGAACTCAGAACTGCTTTGGGGACCAGCGGAATTAGCAAATCAACGCAAGCCGTGCAATTGGATGCCAGCGCCGAGGCCAAAGCCGGCGACAGGCACGCCGTGTCCACTCCGTGCTCGATGAGGGCTCGCAGAACCGCTTCGTCACCACCCGCGCCTGCGAACATACTCCGGCCCTGAAAGGACTTCGCCTCCACATTCGCGCCGTGGTCGAGCAGCAACTTCACGACCGCGGCAGACCCTCGGTTTCCCAAGGCGATGGCCAGCGCCGTGCGGCTGTCGATGGACATCGCGTTCACGTCGGCCCCGTGCTCAACGAGCAGGCGCGCCTTCACAAAATCCTCGACCGCCCACATCAGCGCGGTCGCACCCGCGTCGTTGGCGGCATTGGGCTCCGAGCCGCGTTCGAGAAGTTCCCGGACCGATGCTGGATCGCCGTAAAGCGCAGCATACATCAATGGCGTCGAACCGCCGGCGCCTTTCAACTTGACTGCCCCCGGATCCTCGCGGAGCAGTCGCATGAACGTCTGGCGGTCTCCACTGCGGAGCGTTTCCATGATTCTCGCCGCTCTCGGATCTGGCGTGGTAGGAGCCTTTTCTCCAGCGAGATCGTCAGGCCACTCCGCGCCCTGGTCGATCCACGCCTTGATCAGGCTGATTTGCTCCGGACTCAAGGGTCCCGTTGGAGGCATGCGGCCTCCAAACTTAGTCGAAATAAGCTTGAGATACAATCGGCTTCCGTCTGCGTTCCCTGGTCCAATCGTGGTTCCCGAGCGAATCCCCATGGCGGAGCTTCGCCGGTCCAGCCGCATTCCGCCCATCTGCTGCGCAGGTCCGTGGCAACCGATGCACTTCTCCTGAAAGAGAGGCCGAATGTCGCGACGAAAATCGACCTTATCGGGCGTTTGCGCCTCCACGAATCCAGCAAACAGGCACACGCTGAACAGGGTAATCGATCGAGGCATCGATCGTCCGAAAAGACTTTGAATTCTAATCACGGTTCTCGCGCCAGTATATACCGGATTGATGATCCTCGCACCGAGGCTAACCGGCCGTTCGAGCGATCCGTGTGCCAAGCGCAACAGTGAGAGTGTACTCGTTTGAAAATTAGACTGCTCGCAGGTCATGGCCCGGCCAGTCGGCTCGGAGTCCGCGCTGCGCGAGAAATCGGAAGGACTGATGTCCACCATTAACGGCCCGAAGTGGGTGTGAGCGTGTGACTTTGGATCGCATGAAAGCATCCGTTTTCGGCAAATCCGTTTTCGTGTACGAGCGGACAGCCTTTCCCAGATCCGGAATTGTTTTCGCGTCAGTTCTATCGAGGAAGTGTTGCAAAGGCAGGTCCTTCAGTTACGAGGGTTTGGAACAAAAATTGCGCTTGCTGACCCATTTAGGAAGCGTATGATAAACGATCTCCGCTATGCATTACGCCAGCTTTTCAAAGCGCCCGCCTTTTCGATCGCGGCGATTCTAACGATTGCGCTCGGGATTGGAGCGAACACTGCGGTCTTTAGCGTCGTGAATGTGGTGGTGCTCCGGCTTTTGCCGGTTCCGAATCCGCAGCAGTTGGTTTTGTTGCACCTAAAAAATCAGCCGCTCAGCACATCCCAATCGGGATACGACGATTCGTCATTGTCGTGGTCCGTTTTTGAGACTTTGAGACTGCGGCACGACGTGTTTACAGATATGGTGGCGTTCGCGCCTCTGGCGTTTGGGAAGGTTCCCGTGCGCTTCGGCGCCGAACCGGAAGAAGTTCACGGAGAAGTGGTCAGCGGCAACTTTTTTTCGGGGCTGGGAGTTCAGCCGTTCCTGGGCCGCGGCCTCACGCTTGAGGACGAATCCCGCTCCGCGCCGGTCGCGATCCTCAGTTATCGGTGGTGGGATTCCCGCTTCCGCCGCTCCGGCGAGGTGTTGGGCCAGACGCTGTACGTCAAAGGGGTCGCGGTTACAATCATCGGCGTTGCTCCTCCAGGCTTTGAGGGCACCGATCCGGGACAACCGAACATGGATTTCTGGCTTCCGCTGCAGAAACACCCTGCCTTGAATCCATGGGGAAGGCCCGGCAACGATCACAGCTACTACGGAACACCTAACTGGCTGTGCCTGCTGACGATCAGCCGCTTGAGACCCGACGTATCCGTTGGACAAGCGATAGCGGCGTTGACTCCGGCGTTCCGCCAAGCGTTGGCGAAATCCTCGCCAGTCAATCCGAAAGACCGCGCGCCGGAGCTCGCCTTCTCCGACGTTCGCGGCGTGGGAACGCTGCGCGATGACTATGAACAACCGCTTCGCGTTCTTATGGCCATGGTCGCCCTCGTTCTGCTGATTGCTTCCACGAATGTCGCCATGCTTCTGCTGTTGCGAAACTCTGCCCGGCGACGGGAGTTTGCTCTCCGGCGAGCGCTCGGCGCCAACGCCCGGGTCCTCTTCGCACAACTGGCCTCGGAGAGCTTCCTGCTCGTGGCTGCAGGTTTTGTCCTCGCGTGGGCCTTCGCCGGAGAAGCGACGCAGGTGCTGACGCGCTGGTCTGGTCTCGACATCATTATCGAGCCGGATCGCCACGTTCTGTTCTTTACCGTGGTGGTCTCCATAATCATCGCATTTCTGTTCGGACTTCTTCCGATGCGCGTGACGAATGGACTTCCACTGGCTTCGACTCTGACGTCCTCCGCGGCGGCCATCAACGGAAGCCGATCCCGCTTCCTCGCACGTAGGGCGATAGTAGTGGGGCAGATCTCGATGTGCGTAGTTCTCTTGTTCGCCGGCGAGCTGCTCTATCGAACTTTGAGGAAGCTGGAATCCCGCGACTTGGGCATGCGCACCGCAGACGTGCTGGTCTTCGGTCTCGATCCCCAGTCGAGCGTCCGGAGTGAAGCCGAAGCCATCCGCCTTCATCTCCGGATTTCGCAAGCGCTGAGAGCTCTTCCGGGCGTAGAGAGCGTGACGGTTTCGGCAGTTCGACTGGGTGCGGGCTCTAGTAATAACGACGGCGCTCTCGTGGACGGGCGCAACCCACTGCCAGATAGACCTTTTGCTCCCATGCGTGTAAATGAAGTTGGCTCCGATTTCTTGCGAACTCTGGGGATTCCGATCGATCTAGGCAGGGACTTCAACGAGGCGGACATTCTGGGTTCCCGCAAAGTCGCGATCGTCAATCAAACTTTTGCGGATCGATATTTGCCGCATACGCCTCCGCTGGGCCACCAGGTTTCGTTTTTCGGAGACCTGAAGACAGCCTACACGATCGTCGGCGTCTCCCGGAACAGCCGCTATACCGGAGTGAAAGATCTCGACCGCCCAATCGTCTATTTTCCGTTTACGCAGGTGCCAGGAGTTTCTGATATGCAGTATGAAATTCACACTTTCGGCGCACCCAAAGCGATAATTTCCGCGGCCACGGGAGTGGTGCACGCCATTGACCCGAACCTGGCTTTGGAGGATCCGACCACACAAAAGGAACTATTCGATAACACGATTTCCCAGGAGCGGCTTATCGCCCGACTAGCGATTCTTTTTGGTGCGATCGCGATGGGTCTCGTATTAATCGGCCTCTATGGGAGCATTTCCTACACCGTGAGCCGGCGTACGGCAGAGATCGGAGTACGAATGGCGCTGGGAGCGCAACGTCGCCAGGTGCTCGGCATGGTGTTGCGGGAAAGCGCGCTGCTTGCCTTCGCCGGGCTCGCCGTCGGGTTGCCATTAGCGCTTGCGCTGGCTCGTACCTTGCGCTCGATGCTCTTCGGATTGAACTTCGTGGATCCTATTGCATGCGTCGTGGCAGTCGTCGGTATTGCAATTGTCTCCGCATGCGGTACTTTTTTTCCGGCTCGGCGGGCGATCTCGATCGATCCGATTCGCGCGCTTCGCATGGAATGATCCTTGCCGGCAGGCCGTCTGGCTGCGAATCGTGCAGGTTGGAACTGCAAACTGGCACCGCATCTCGCTAGATGCGCCGACGAGTGAGTAAGTCTCTATGGAGCCTGTGTTTTTGTCACAGCGAATAGCGACGCATTATCGGACATTATCGGCAACCTTCCAGGAAAGGGTGTTTCGCGGAATGAACAGGCGGCAATTCGCAGAAAATTGCATCAGCTTGGCTTGGCGCATCACACAATTCAACCCCACCGCCAGCTTATAGGCATGCGAAGGAGGGGCTGCCGGGATCGCGATGGTTGTCCTTAAAACAGCAACTTCAACGCAAACTGAACGATTCGCGGGTTACCCTCTGTCGCAGTGATAATTCCGAACGAAGTGGATGCGATCGACCCGTTCGGAGAGGCGAAGCTCACCATATTCAGCACATTGAAAAACTCGCTGCGGAATTCGGCGGAAATGCGCTCGCTCATTGGGATCCGCTTGTTCACCGAGAAGTCAACGTTACGCTGGAAGGGACCGCGCATGGTATTGCGTCCCACATTGCCGAAGAAATTACCGGGCCGTGTGAACGCTGCCGTGTTGAAGTATTCGCTCAAGCGGCTTTCGGTGGAACCGGACAACTGCGCCGTGGTGAGTGTCGCGCCGGGAGCATAACTGGCGCGGCTCCCCGTGGTGCCATAGAAAACCCCTCCACCGCTATCGGTGATCGAAAAAGGCGTCCCGGATTGCGCTACTAAGACGCCAGAAACTTCCCATCCCGAGAACAGCCTCTTGCCCAGCGCGGTCTTGTTGAGGGCGAATCCGAAGCTCGGAATCTGGTAGCCGAAGTTCGCGACCACGCGCTCGGGTCGATCGAAGTCGGAAGGTCCTTTGCTCGACCCGATATTGGATTCGTCTCCGGTAATTTCGCTGAAGATGCTGGTGCTCCCGCCGGAGGTATCGTCCATGGACTTAGAAAAAGTGTACGAAACCAGGAACCGGAGGCCGTTGGCGTAGCGGCGTGTCACGGTTGCCTGTAGCGAGTTATAGCGCGAGTCTGCCGCGGTCTCTTCGGCCAGCAAGCCGGAGGGTGAGAAACCGATGTACGGCACGCGCAGGGACGTATTGGCACTTGTGTTTGTCGTAATTCCGTTGATCGCGTTGGTGGGACTGGCAAGAAGCGCCTGATCGATGGCCCGGCGATCCGGCAAGGCCACGCCCTTTGAACCCGCATAGCCGACTTCGAGCAGCAGATTCTTCAGGACTTCGTACTGGAAGTTGGCGCCCCACTGGTGCAGATACGGTGTGCGCAGATTCGGGTCCACGGAATTCAGTCCGATCGCGGGCTGGGCCGGGATGTAGTTGGGCGAATAGAGCACCGGAAGCACCGGATACTGCGATTGCTGCGGCAGCACGGGAAATGGATTTTGTAGCGACGATGCGATGTTTCCTGAACTGGTGAGCGTGCTGCGCAGGTAATCCGGCGCCGACTGCGAAGTCAGCAGGCCGAGCTGATTCGACAGCCGGTCATAGAAAATGCCGTAGCCGGCGCGAAACACGAGTCTGTTCGTAATGCGATACGCCAGGCCGAAGCGCGGAGCAACGTTCTTATCCGGGGCGTTCCTCAGAAGCGTCGGCGAAACGAGCGGAAGGTTCGGCAAAGGCTTCGGAGAGTTCGAAGTCTGCACAAAGCCGGCGGATGTGGAACCACCATCCGGGGCTGGCTGATACAAGGTGTAATCGAAGTTTCCGCGCCGCCCATACTTATCCACCGGCCAGCCGAGATAATCCCAGCGCAGGCCGATGTTGACCGTCACGCGAGAAGATACTTTCCAGTCGTCCTGTACGAAGAGGCCGGCATCGGTAATCCGGTCCGCCCCATTCGGCAGGCCGCTCGCGACGTCGGCAGTGCCGATATTGCTGAAGCCGCTGCCGTTGCCTCCCTGCGCGAGTGGAGTCCCCGGAAGTCCAATTAGGAAATCCGCAAACGTCGGGATGGTGAGCGACCCCCGATAGCGGTTCCGGCTGTAGTAGTTATCGTCGTAGCGGCGGCCTTCATAACCAGCGCGCACGTTGTGCTTGCCCTTGACCCACGAAAGCGTGTCGCCATAATGCCAGGTAGTCGGGAACACTCCTTGATCCCCGTTCGTGTCGTATCCGATCGCGAAGGCGCCCGTCACCGTGATCAGAGGGATGTCCGGGTAGTCGGCGGAATTGAAGCGGCTCATCCCGATATCTTTTAGATCGAAAATGGCTTGCGGGTTAACAATTCCCAGAACTCGCGACACTCCGAACCGGGCCTGGTTCACCAGCGAACTGGAAAAGATATGCGTGTCCGTCAGACTTGCGAGCCGGCCCTTAAAATCCTGAATGGAACCGAAACCTGGAACGTTCGCCGTCCCGAAAGGCTTGGAGGTGGGCTGATTGCCGATCATCCCTTTGAACGCAAGGTGGTTGGCTTCACTGAACTGGTGATCGATGTTAACGATGCCTTGATCGTCGTGATAAGTCGATGGTTCGGAATCAGTGTAGTTGACGCCGGAACTGGAGATCTGCGGGGACGGAATCACATAGTTCCCGTTCGGCAGTTTGAGATTGAGAATCGCCAGCGCGACAGGATTGACGTCGGAGCCGTCGGCCGCGACGGTCAACCCGCCTTTGGATGCTTTGCCGCCCGCGAACGCTGCACCGAGAGTCGCGGCCGTTCGCACCAGCGGAATATTGGGAAGTTTCAACGAGGTGGAACTCGACAGGCCGTCGGTCTGGCGCGTGCCCTGATACGAAAGGAAGAAAAAAGTCCTGTTCTTCCGGATGGGCCCGCCAATGGTGCCGCCGTACTGATTTTGATTCAGGACGGCGCGCGGCTGGGCCGTCGCGTTGAAGAAAAAGCTGTTGGCGTTGAGGTCCCTATTGCGGAAGAACTCGAACAGCGAACCGTGGAACTGATTGCTGCCGGACCGCGTGACCAGAGAAATGTTCGCGCCGCCGCTGCGGCCGGATTGCGCGTCGTACAGACTGGTCTGGATCTTGAATTCCTGCACCGCCTCTGGCGACGGAACGAGGATTCCGTTCGAGCCCACACCGTTGTCGGTGGCGCTGTTGGTATGAATGTTCATCGCGTCAACACCATCGAGCTCTATGGCGTTTGATGTCGTCCTGGCGCCGGAGGCAGAAATGATCTGCGTCCCGCGTCCGAGCGCACCCGCGTTATTGAGCGCGGATGAAGTGCCCGCGGACAAAGAGAGAAGCTGGGTGAAGTTGCGGGTCGCCAGGGGCAGTTCGCGGATGGCATCTCCTTCAACGACTCGTCCCAGCGTGGCGGATTCGGTTTGCAACGGCGAGCCTCCCGACGTCACTTCGATCCGGTCCGAAACCGCCGACGGCTTCATTTCCGCGTCGACGGCGATACGGTCGGTCACGTTCAGCGTAACCTTGGCAACGCTTGTCGCAAAGCCCGCTGATTGAAAGGAAATTTCGTACTCGCCGGGAGCGAGGAATGGCAGCGCATACTGTCCCGCGGCGTTGGTCACGGTCCCTCGCGTCTCCTCGAGTCCTTTGAGCGTGGCCGTCACTCTGACGCCCGGCATCGAGGCTTTGGTGGAGTCGGTAACTGTTCCGGTGATGGTGCCGGTGGTTTGTGCGACGGCCGGCAGCCCCATGAGCGCGGTCAGGACAATGATTCTATGGAACGACATGGTTTTTCCTTAAGGCTTTAAATACTTCATCAAAAATGCGTAGATCTCCGCGCGCGACTGGCGCGCCAGCTCGGTGTCGAGGCGGTTGAAATGATGGCCGCCCGGCGCGGCCTCGTAGATTTTGTACTGAAAGTCGCGGCCCGCCGCCTGAAGCGCCGCCACCAGATTCCGCACTTCGCCGACGTGTACTGTTTCATCGGTGGTGTTGCCATGAACCAGCAGAGGCTTGGTGAGTTTCGCGGCATAGGTTACCGGGGAACGCTTGCGGTACTCTTCCTCGTCTTTTGCAGCTTCCTCCCCGGCGCTCTCGGCGATTGTGGCCGGCATGGATTTAAGATACTTCCGCCGTTCGATGAGGTCGCTGACCGGTTCCCCGGCGTAGGCGCAGGCGTAGGCATCGGGGTGAAGAAAAATATTGAACAGTGCGATCATGCCGCCGTGGCTCCAGGCCATCAGGCCGACGCGCTGCGGGTCGATAAACGGATATCGCTCCACCATCCAGTTCCGCGCGCCGAGAACATCTTCGTTCTCTTTGCCGCCGTAATCGATGGCCCTCGCATAGGCCGAGCCATAACCGGTGCTGCCGCGGTAATCCGGCGCAACCACGACATAACCCTGCTCGATAAGCTCCCGCACGATGGTCGCAGCGTTGGCCGGTCCACCGGTAATATGGCTGGCATGGACGCCACCATGGATCATCACCACCATCGGCGCTTTCTTAGCGCGATCCAGTTTTTTGGGGATAAAGCTATAGGCGTAGAGAATCATAGGATTCCCGCGGCCGGGAGCTTTGGGGAGGCCGGTGTAGCGGAAAGTGCGGACTTCGGCGACGTCGCCCAGTTCCAGCCGCCACAAAACATCGTCGGAGAGTTTGGCGATGTGATCCGGATCGTTCTCGATGCCTTCGGAGGCGCTGGCTTGCTCGGCTGCGGGTTTTTGGGCAACCGCCGGCCACAGCAACAACAGAAGAAGCACGGGGAATCTGAATCTCACGTAGATTACTTGTAGTCCCAAGCCGGGCGATTTGGCAATAGGACGGCGGCTAGCAGGCTGGGTAGCACCTCTAACTTGATGAAAATACTAAGTGGTATACAAGTGAGCAGCATCGCATGTTGTGATATGATTTTCCCAAATGATCGCCAGCAGCGAGACACTTCGGGCCTGCGTCGATCATATTCTTCAAAGTGGAACGTTCGGAAACGCTCCGTCCTCACGAAGGCTGCTGAAGTACCTGGCCGAGCACTCGGCGGACGGCAGTGCGGAGCACCTGAAGGAATACACCATCGGAGTGGACGCGTTTGGGAAAGATCCCGGGTATGACCCGCGGCAGGATTCCACGGTCCGGATTCAAATCGGCCGTCTGCGGCAAAAGCTGGCGGAATATTATCGTGACGAAGGCGGCGAAGATACGCTCGTCATCGATTTGCCGAAAGGGCAGTTCAATCTGACGTGTGAACCTCGCCCGGCCGTCCCTGTGACGGCCCTGCCAGGGACTCTGGTGCCCTCCCCGCCTGCCGCGCAGAAATGGCGCGTGGCGGCGATTGCCCTTGGGGGATTAGTCTTGCTGCTTTTGTCGTTGGGAGCTTACGCGTGGAGCAGATCGCGGACCAGCGCGACGGCAACTGCCGCCGAGCCATGGTCGCCGGAACTGACCGAGTTGTGGGCGCCGTTCATCCACACCGGGCGGCCTCTGCTGATCGCCGTCGGCAACCCGCTCTTTTTGCAATTTGAGAACAAGGCAATTTACCGCGATTTATCGGTGGAGAATGCCGACGATCTGTTGAAGTCGGCGAACGCGGAGGCGGTGAAACAGGCGCTGGGAAGCCGGCAGAGCCGGCCGGTTCACTACTATGCGGCGGTGGGTGACGTAAGCGCCGCCTTTCTGCTGGGGCAACGGCTCGGATCCCGCCAGGCTTCCATGTCGATTGTGCGCAGCAGCCAGCTGCAGTGGCAACAATTGGCGGACGCGAATGTTCTGTTTCTCGGCCCGCCCCGGTTTTTCGGCGATAAATTGAACAGTTTGCCCGCGTCACTCGAAATCATTGAGGGCGCCTCCGGATTTCAGGTCGTCCACCCGCAACCTGGAGAGCCGAGTCTCTATAGCTTCCGCGACCCGCCCGGCTTCTTCAGTGAAGATGGAGAAGCGTGTGTTCTGATTACACGGGCCGCCGGCCCCGGCGGGAATACGGATGTGATGACCTTCGCGAGCAATAACACCTTCGGCCGCATGGGTGCGGTAGGCGCTTTCACCGAAGTGGGTTTTGCCCGATCGCTGGCGAACCGGATGCGCGGGCCAACGGGCCATATTCCGCAGTACTTTCAGGTGTTGCTCCGTGTGAAATATAAAGGCGGTGTGCCGACCGAGACAGTTTATCTGCTACATCGCGAGATTTACCGGCGAAGCTAAAGCCAAGCTTAGGTTTGGAGACGCCCTCCATTTACCGTCGATGAGAAGTGCCCATTGTTGCACGTTATCGGCTCAACTTGGCCCGCTACTTCAGTTGTTCCAGCCTGGCTGCGGGAACGAGGCGATCTAGAGGGAGCATAAGACCCGAGGGGCGTAAGCGCTCGGGCTATTTATCGCCGGCGCCAGTCAATCGAACGCTCGCATCGACAGCTCCATGGAGCCGTTCAACTCTCCTCCATCAGCGCGGCAGCGCGCCTGCCGACTTTCTTAAGCGCCAGTTCGAGGCGGTGAAGCTCTTCCGGACTCAGTTCAGAGAACACTCTCTTCATCTGCCCGGCATGCTTTCGAAAGGCGGAAACAATGAGATCCTTGCCGTGTGGGGTGAGGGCAACGATCCGAACCCGGCGGTCTTCGGCGCTCTCGACCCGACTGACCAAGCCTTTTGCAAAGAGGCGGTCGACGGCGATGCTGATCGAACCCGGGGTCAGATCGACGATCGGGCCTATCGCATTGACGGGCAAAGGTCCTTTGTGTAGCAGGACTTCCAGCACGCCGAAATCCGAGAGGCCGAGTCCGGTCTCTTCAATACCCGCCGCGGCGTAGCGCGTCAGCGCTCGCATCGCCTTCATCATGACAAGCCAGGCGTGCTCCGGCTCCTGAATGCGTTGAGCCATAAAAACCTGAATCTTTTAACAGTATACGCCATCACTTCTATTGAAATCAATATGATTGACGCCATGTAATGGCCGCCAATCGAAAAGGAGAAACCATTATGAAAACCGCTTCCGCAATCGCCCGATATCTGGCGGGCGTGATCTTTCTTGTTTTCGGCCTGAACGGCTTTCTGAACTTCATTCCAATGCCGCCGCCGGGAGGCATCGCGGGACAGTTCATGGGCGCCCTGTATGCCTCACACTATCTGTGGGTGATCTTCGCTTTCCAGGTGATCGCAGGGGTGCTTCTGCTGGTCAACCGTTACGTGCCGTTGGCGTTGGCCGTGCTGGCGCCGGTGATCGTCAACATTCTTTCTTTCCACGCTTTGATGGCCCCGAGCGGGCTCCCGCTGGCCCTTTTCGTGGCGGTACTGTGGGCGGTGATCTTCGTCGACGTACGACCGGCGTTTGCCGGGCTGTTCCAGGCCCGTCTGCAGGCCCGCACCTGAATAAGGATAAACCATGACAAACGATCGAACGATTCTCATCACCGGAGTGACGGGCAATCAGGGTGGCGCGGTCGCCCAGGCGCTGCAAGGCGCCGGGTTCCATCTGCGCGGCCTAACGCGAAAGCCAGACAGCGAGCGAGCGGCGGCGCTGGCGCGGCAGGGCATCGACATCGTTAAGGGCGATCTGGATGACGAGGCGACGCTGCGCCGAGCGCTGGCCGGCGCCTGGGGCGTCTTCGGCGTGCAGAACGCGGGGGAGGCGGGCGTCGAGCGGGAAGAGGCGCAGGGCAAGCGTCTTGCGACGCTGGCGCGCGAAGCAGGCGTCGAACACTACGTCTATACATCCGTGGGATCGGCGCACAAGCGAACCGGCGTCCCGCACTTCGACAACAAAGGGCGTATCGAGGAAACCGTGCGCGGCCTCCGCTTCCCCTCGCATGTGATCCTGCGTCCGGTGTTCTTCATGGAGAACCTGCTGGCGCCTTTCAGTCTCCAGGGCTCCACGCTGGCCTGGGCGCTCGGGCCAGGCACGAAGCTACAGATGATTGCGGTGGACGACATCGGCTGGTTCGGCGCGCGCGCCTTCACCGATGCTGCTGCCTTGAACCGCCGCGAGATCGATCTCGCCGGTGACCTACGAACGATGCCGGAGGCGGCGGAGACCCTGACGGAGGCGCTGGGTCGGCCGATAGCGTTCGCGCAGACGGCAATCGAACCGGTCCGGCAATACAGCAAGGAGATGGCGCTGATGCTGGAATGGTTCGAGCGTGTAGGCTACAGCGCCGATATCGCTGGCCTGGAGCGCGAGTTCGGCCGCAAGCTCACGAAGCTCCCGGACTGGGCACGCGGCCACGCCCGACCAAATGCGCGCTGAAACGACTTAAGGAGAGTTCGCATGAAAGCTGTCAGATTGTTGGAATACGGTGGGCAGTTGGTGTTCGACGAAGTACCGATGCCGACGATCGCACGCGATGAGATTCTGGTGAAGATCAAGAGTACCGCCGTCAATCATCTGGATCTTGTCGAGGCCTCCGGAACGGCAAGACAAATACTCCCGATCGACCTGCCATGGATACCCGGTCATGAGTTTTCTGGGGTCGTCGAACAGATTGGCAGTGACGTTGCGGCATGGGCGGCAGGTGATGCCGTGTTCGGTACCACCACGGGAATGGGCGCGTACGCGGAATATCTGGCTGTCAAGGCGGCGGCCATCGCAAGGAAACCATCCAACCTCTCCTTTGAGGAGGCGGCATCAGTGCCGGTGGCGTCACAGACCGCGTGGGAGGGACTCTTCACCCATGGTCACCTGGAAAAGGGACAAACGATCCTGATTCATGGCGGCGCCGGCGCGGTGGGGGCCTATGCGGTGCAATTGGCATCGCATGCCGGCGCCACCGTCATTGCCACCGCAAGCGGTGACGATGAGGCGTACCTCAACTCCATCGGGGCCAGCCGGGTTATCGATTATCGAGAGGCGCAGTTCGAGAAGGTTCTGAGAGAGAAGGTCGATGTGGTCTTCAACTTGATTCGTGGCGATACACAGCAGCGGTCGTTCCTGGTCTTGAAGGAAGGCGGCTATCTCGTCTCTGCCACCCAGCCCGTCTCCCAGGAAGAGGCCGCGATGCACCGTGTGTCGGGCGTGATGATGAGGCTCGCGCCGTCAGGGGACGGGCTCGGCAAAATCGGGCGACTGCTGGAAGAGGGGACGATACGACCAGACGTCGCGACCGTGTACGCGCTCCAGGATGCGGCCCAGGCCTGGAAGGACATCGCCGGGAACCTTCCAACGGTTCACGGGATGTCGCCCAGAGAGCCCGGAGCGCCAAAACGCAACTCACACGGCAAGATCGTGCTCCGTGTGGCGTCGCGTGAGGATGAAATCAGGGGTCGCGCCTACGAACTTTATCGTGCTCGCGGGGCACAGCGTGGCCGTGAACTGGAAGACTGGCTTCAGGCCGAACGTGAGCTCATTGCTGAGTAACGCATCCCGCAGGCCGCCGACATCGTTGCGGAGCGAAAGGTGGCCCGTTAACAAGCATTGAACAAAGCCTACGGCAGGTAAAGGGGCGAATGGAGGCTCCGCCGGGCTGAGCCGCCACGTGAGCGTCGATTTGTGATGTGGTCACAGCGAAAGGAGTTTTTGCTGTGACCTTACTTCGACAA
>Ga0210394_10004786_pt1 | contig 15546 bp, 15 predicted proteins | sample IncBWC12MmetaG_FD_160121 | JGI IMG/M metagenome (GOLD analysis project Ga0210394, IMG submission 160121) | Forest soil microbial communities from Barre Woods Harvard Forest LTER site, Petersham, Massachusetts, United States - Inc-BW-C-12-M | ecosystem: Environmental > Terrestrial > Soil >... | reverse complement strand
GTGCGGTCGATCGGCAGCGCCTCGATGGTGTGGCCGTTGCCGGTGGTGGTGGTCGCCTTGAAGAGTGAGTTGTAGACCGCCTCCTCGGTCGCCTCGATCGCGGCGAGGAAGAGCGGCGTCATGGCATTCGTCGTGACGACCTCCGTGTGGCGCGTGAGTGCCGGATCGTCCGCATGGATGCGCACTTGCGGCGCCGTCGAGAAGGCAATCGCGTACTCGCCGCTGCCGTTGGTGGCCGTGCCGCCGGTACGCGCGAGCCCAAGCCAGGCGCGCGCAGCGAGGCGCTTCAGGCCCCGCGCATCGAGGGGTGCATCGGTGGCAACCACCATCATGCAGGAGCCGTCGCCCCGGTCGCGGCCGTTGCCGGCGCGCTCGAGTTCCTGGCGCAGCTCATAGCGGCCGAGCTCGATGCCGATCGGGGCACCGCCGATCGTCAGCACGCCACCGAAGTTGGTCTGTACCAGGACGCCGACCGTGTAGCCGCCGAGACTCGCCGGCAGGCGGCGCGAGGCCGTGCCGATGCCGCCCTTCCAGCCGAACGCCACGGTCCCCGTGCCGGCGCCCACGGCGCCTTCCTCGACCGGCCCGCCGCGGGCGTTCCTGAGCGCCGCGAGCACGTCGTCCGCGCTGATGTGGCGGCCGCGGATGTCGTTGAGAAAGCCGTCGTTGGTCTCTCCCACGACCGGGTTCACGGACTGCACTCTCTCGTTACCGGGAAGTGCGAGCATGTAGCTCATGAGCGCATCCGCGACGCGCGGCACGCTCAGCGTCGAGGTGAGCAGGATCGGTGTCTCGATCTCACCGAGTTCCTCCACCTGGGTGACGCCGGTGAGCTTGCCGTAGCCGTTGCCTGCGTAGATGGCGGCCGGCACCTTCTCTTTATATAGATTGCCGGGATGGGGCACGATCGCGGTCACACCGGTGCGGATGTCGTCGCCGCGGATGAGAGTCGTCTGGCCGACCGTGACCCCGGCGACGTCCGTGATGGCATCGAGGGGACCTGCGGGCAGGATCCCGACTTTGAGCCCCAGGTCCGCGGCGCGGGGACGGGCCGGAGTGTCGGCCCGGGCGGTGCCCGAGAAGGCAATGAGAAACAACGCGGCCGCGGTGAACAGCTTTTGAACCACGCCGCTAGCATACGGGGTCGGGCGTCCGGCCACGACCCGCTATACTGATCCGCCATGAACGAAGCCGTCTCGTCGATCGCTGCCGCCGACACCCAACAGAGCAGCCACGAGCTGAGCCGCTCACTGCGCCCGCGCCACGTCGCCATGATCACCATCGGCGGCATCATCGGCGCCGGGCTCTTTGTCGGCAGCAGCGTGGCCATCAATGCGACCGGGCCGGCGGTCATCATCAGCTACATCCTCACCGGCTTCCTGCTGCTGCTCGTGATGCGCATGCTCGGCGAGATGGCGGTCGAGATGCCGCAGGTGCGCTCCTTCACCGAGTTCACGCGCGCGACACTCGGCAACTGGGCGGGGTTCTCCGTCGGCTGGCTCTACTGGTACTTCTGGGTAACGGTGATCCCCGTCGAGGCGATCGCCGGCGCCGCGATCATCAAGGATTACGTACCCTTGCCGCAGTGGGTAATCGGCACCGGGCTCATGGTGTGCATGACCTCCGTGAACCTGATGTCGGCCCGAGCCTACGGCGAGTTCGAGTTCTGGTTCTCCTCCATCAAGGTCGCGGCCATCATCTCCTTCATCCTGGTGGTCGGCGCCCACGCGTTCGGCTTTCGCTCGCCGACGGGGCCGACCTTCTCGAACCTAACCGCTTTCGGCGGCTTTGCGCCGCTCGGCTGGTTCGCGGTGCTCGCCTCCGTGACCACGGTCATCTGGTCGATGATGGGGGCCGAGGTGGTGACCATTGCCGCGGCGGAGTCGCCTGAGCCCGCGCGCGCGGTGGCCCGCATGACCTCCACCATCATCACCCGCATTCTCCTTTTCTACGTGCTGTCGGTGTTCTTCATCACCTGTGTCGTGCCCTGGAACAAGGTGGTGCCGGCGCAGTCGCCGTTCACGCTGGCGCTCGATGAGGTGCACTTCCCCTACGCCACCGACATCATGAAGGCCGTGGTCCTCACGGCGGTGCTTTCCTGCCTCAACTCCTGCTTCTATATCGCCTCGCGGGTGCTGTTCGTACTCGCGACGCGCGGCGACGCGCCCCACTGGCTGGTGCGCACCAACCGCCGCCACGTGCCGGACCGCTCCGTGCTGCTCGCGAGCCTGTTCGGCTTCGCCGGCGTGATGGCGGGGATTCTCTCGCCCGCCGGGGTGTACGTGTTCCTGACGAATTCCTCCGGTGCCATCATCGCGATCATCTATCTCATGATCGGCGTCGCGCAGGTGGTCTCGCGCCGGGCGCGTGAGCGCGCCGGGCTGCCGCCCTCGGCGCTGCCCATGTGGCTGTTTCCGTGGCTCAGCTATCTGGGGATCGCGGGAATGGCGTCAGTGCTGGTCGCGATGGCGTTCACCCCGTCGCATCGCTCCGAGCTCTGGACCAGCATGATCTCGATCGCGGTCGCGCTGCTGGCCTACGCCGTCTTGCGGCGCGGCAAGCCTGCACCGGCCGGCGGCTGAGCCGCTCTTAATTTTTGTCCTGTAGCGTCTGCTCGAGCGCCCCGAGCAGCAGATCCGCGTGCTCGATCCCGAGCACCAGCGGCGAGCGAATCTTGAGCACGTCGGCATTGCGTCCCGTCGAGCCGATGAGCACGCCGCGGCGGCACATACCGTTCACCACGCGCTTCGCCTCCGCGCCTCCCGCGAGCCCGCTCACCGGGTTGGCGCGCAGCTCCACCCCGAGGAAGAGTCCGGCGCCACGCACGTCGGCGATTGCGGGGTGACGCTGTGCGAGTGCGCGCAGGCCCCGCAGGAGGTGCGCGCCCGTGCGGCGGGCATTCTCCAGCAGCTTGCCCTCCCGAATGACCTCGAGTACCGCGAGCGCGGCCGCGCACGAGACGCTGTTGCCGCCGAAGGTGTTGAAGTAGTGCCGGCGCTTCGCGAAGCGGGCGAAGATATCGGCACGCGCGGCGACCGCCGCCACCGGGTGCCCGTTGCCCATCGGTTTCCCCATGGTCACGAGGTCCGGCACGACGCCGTGGCGCTGGAATCCCCACATGGTCTCCCCGAGCCGCCCGAAGCCCGGCTGCACCTCGTCGGCGATGAACAGGCCGCCGGCCGTTTGCACGTGGCGCACGGCCTCTGCGAGGAAGCCCTTGGGGTCGGCGAACACCCCATCGCTCGAGAAGATGGTATCGACGAGGAGTGCGGCGAGACTCACGCCGTCGTGACGCATGCGCTCGAGACATTCGCCCACGTGCTCGGCGAAGGCCTCGGGTCCGCCTGCGGCGGCGGGTGAGGGCACCGCGTAGACACCGGGACCGAGTGGGCCCCCGTCCTCGGGCGACATGCCGGAGAGTACGTCGGTAACGCCGTGGTAGGAGAAATCCGTGATGATGAAACCCGTGCCGCCGGTCACCGCCTTGCTGACGCGCACGGCGAGATCGTTGGCTTCGCTCCCCGTGCAGGTGTAGACGACGTTGCCGAGCGCGGACGGCATGGTGGCGAGCAGCTGCTCGCCGAGCTTCAGGGGGAGCTCGGCGAGATAGCGGGTGTGGGTGTTGAGAGTGCGCGCCTGGCGGGTGATGGCCTCCACCACGGCCGGGTGGCAGTGACCCACCACCGGCACGTTGTTGTAGGCATCGAGATAGCGGCGACCCTGGGCGTCGTACATCCACACGCCCTCGGCGCGCACCAGCTCGAGCGGCTGCTCGTAGAAGAGCCGGTAGGTGGGCGCGAGGACGCGCGCGCGGCGCGCCAGGAGCTCTGAGCGGTCGCCCGAGGCATCAGTCGTCAAAGTCGTATCTCCTCGCGGGCCAGCGCGTCGGCAATCCCGAGGCGCGCGCGCATGGTGTGATCCGGGAGCGGCGCGTAGTGGTCGCTCGCGGGGTTGTGATGCACGTGCCACTCATGGATCACCACCGTCATCAGCACCCGCGCCGCGGCCAGTATCCCGAGGAGCGCGAGCTCGCGCTCGTGAAGCGGCGTGCACGCATGATAGGCGATCGCTACTTCGCGCACGGCCTGGCGCGCCGCTGCCTCGCTGCAATCCGGCGGAATGAGCTCGGCCGCTGCGACGCCGACATCCGCGATCACCGCTGCCCGCGTCATGTCACCGAAGTCGATCACGCCCGCGACGCGCGCCTCGTCCGCCGGGTCGACGAGGATGTTGAGGGGATTCAGGTCGTTATGGAGGATCTGGTGGCGAAGTTTCGGGAGCTCGGAGTCGATGTGGGGCACGAGCCGCTCGAGCAGCGTCTCGGACGGTTTCCGGTAGGGGAACGCGGGCATGTCCGCGAGGAGGTGGCGCATGTAGCCGGTGTGGCGCACGTCCCAGACGATCGCGCGTTCTGCAGCCGCATGCCGGAAGTCCCGCAACGCGAGCGCCAGCTGCCCGCCGATCCGGCCGCAGGCCGCCCGCTGTGCGCTCGAGCGGAGCGACGCGCCGAGGAGCTGTCCCGGGAGATAGGTGAGCAGACGCGCAGTGCGCTCACCGCCCGCCTGGTCGGTGAAGCGCACGTAAGGTTCGCCGGCGTGCGTACGCACCACGCGCGGCACCGGGAGTTGGGGGTCGGCGCTCTCGAGATGCAGCAGTGCCGCCGTCTGAAAATCCGTCTCGGCCGCCTTCTCGGCCGGGTTCGCGATCTTCAGCACATACTCGGCGCCGTCCTCGCCTCTCAGGCGGAAGTTCTCATCCCGCTCGCCGGTGAGCCTTGAGACCTGCGGCGTGAAGCCGTAGCGCTCGCGCACCAGCGCCAGTGCGCGCTCGACGGGCACGGGGCGCGACGTGGCGACCATGGTCGCCATAAAGGCTTCGACTGCGACGGACACAAGCGTCTTTTTACTGTGGGCGGCTCGCCTTCGGCAAGCGCTGGCCGGTGGCGCGGCAGGACTTTGCCGCCGCCTGAGGCAGAGGCTTGCCGCGTGCGGCGCTCGAGAGTGTGCGGCGCACCGCGATTCAAGATTTTCGACTTGCTGCCGAGCGGCGCCGCGCTGCGACCACGCTCGCAGTTTCGGCGGGAATCCTCAATGTCGCGCTGCTGCGACCGATATGAAACCCGTGGGACGAGTGCACCACGGGACGGAAGCGAAAGATCGATTCATGAAGACGAACCATGTAGAGATGCTGCGGTTGTGCGAAGTGGGCGAGCAGCCCAAGGCGCTCGCCCCCGGCGGCCGCGTAGTCCACGACGTCCGCGGCAACGCCCGCTGGGACTGGGCGGTCGCGACCGGCGTGCTGGCGACCAAGACGTTCGCCGAGCTCATCAACACACTCGATGTTCCGGCTCTGGCCCTCGACGGTGACGTCGAGATGGTCCGGGCCAGCGATCCCTACAACAGCTGCGGCCGGCGCGCGTAGTGACTCCTGCGCCGCCGGCTGCGGCTGTGACTCCTCGATAGCCGCCAACTCCTCCCCCGAGTTGACTGAATATCCCCGGGTCCCCGGCGTTGCGGCTCGCCGGGGCCGGGACCAAACCAAAGCTCTTGCGGCCCGCTGTACACTTGCCGGCCAATACCGACGGCTGGGGGTGGGTCATGGCGTTCCGACTTCCCGGATTGACGCCCCTCGTTCAATACCGCACCGACTACAACCCGTGCGTCAGCACGGATCCGGGGCGCGACTGCACCCACCGCGCCATCCAGGAATGGCCGGCCGGCGCCGCCACCCCCGGCTTCCTCCTCCATCTCGTCGAGCTCGACGACCAGGGGCAGCTCTTCGACCGGGGGCAGCTCGATGCGGTGCTCGCTCACATCACACACGTCTCCGCCACCGAGGATTTCCTCGCCGTCGTGTTCGTGCACGGCTGGAAGCACAACGCGAAGGAGGGCGATGACAACCTCGATCACTTCCGCCAGGTGCTCGCGCGTCTCGCGGCGACCGAGCAGGCGCTGAGCGCCGCCCAGGGTGTCGTGCCGCGGAAAGTCATCGGCCTGTTCCTCGGCTGGCGCGGACTCTCGGTGAGCGCGCCGCTGGCGGTCGAGCTCACCTTCTGGGATCGCAAGAACACCGCGCAGAAGGTGGGGCACGGCGGCGTGACCGAAGTATTGAGCCGCCTCGAGGTGATCCGCCGTGACAGGACGGCGGGCACCGACCGCAGCCGCCTCGTCATCGTCGGCCACAGCTTTGGAGGCGCGGTGGTGTACACGGCGCTCGGCCAGATCCTCGAGTCGCGCTTTCTCGCGGCGGGCGCCACCGGCGCCGGACCCGATGCCAAGGGCTTCGGCGATCTCGTGGTGCTGGTGAACCCGGCGTTCGAGGCGTTGCTCTACGCGTCCTTGAGCGATGTCTCGACGGCGCGCGCCGCGTACGCGCGGAGCCAGCTCCCGGTGCTCGCGATCCTCACCTCTGAAAAGGACACCGCGACCGGGTTCTGGTTTCCGCTCGGGCGCTGGTTCTCGACCTGGTTCGAGCAGCATCGGAGCCAGAAGCGCTTCAATCCCGTCACGGCCAGGAAGGACCCGATCGGCGAGCGCTCGGCGGATATCCGCTCAGTCGGCCACTTCGATCCCTACAAGACGCATTACCTGCGGGCCGCCGCCGATACCAGCGCCGCCGAGGTCGAGAGCCGCACCCCCGAGCAGCGCGTGCACTCGGTGATGGGCGCCGGGGCGGGCTGGGAGGACGATGCGCCGGGCAGCCGCATCGCCTTTCCGGGCAGCGTGCTCGAGCGCACGGCCAACTCCGCGGGCCGCAACCCCTATCTCAACATCCGCGTCGATGGAGCGCTCATCCCGAGTCACGACGCGATCTGGGATCCGCGCGTCGAGACCTTCCTCGGCCACCTGATCCTGGTCTCGGGTCAGAGCCGCGATCTCACCGAGCGCACTGAGCTGCGTCGCCGCGCGCTCAAAGCACCTTAGCTAGCGGTGCCGCGGCCGGGCCCGCGACTGTCCGGGCACGAGATCGAGGACCAGCACCTCGTAAGGTTTGAGCGTCACCCGGGCCGGCTGGTCCACGCGCAGGTCAAGCGCGCTCCCCGGTGCGAACGCCGGCGTCGCCTGCCAGTGGAGCGGCTCGGTCGGCGGGAGCTCGAGCACCGCATCGAGCGCGAGCTCGAACGCCTGCGGCTGATCGGAGGGGTTGCGCAGCGCAATCACCGCGCGCCCCGGGGCCCAGGAAGCCCAGCCGTACACCTCGCCGCGCGCCGGATCGCCCCCGACCCAGTGACTGTCGCGCAGCACCGCCGCACGCGCGCGTGCCCAGTTGGCAGCTGCCGCGAGCGTGTCCCAGTTGCGCTCGGTGAGGAGGTCGGGAGAGATGTAGAGCTCCTGCAGCCCCGTGCCGCAGGCGAAGTAGTCGTGCACTTCGTCGGGGAAATCGCCGTACGGGTCGGTATCGAGCCCGTGGGCGTGGCGCGCGTAGATGATGCCGTGGAGCATGAGGGAGTTCAGCGGAAAGAGCGGTCCCTGACGCACGATGCCGCCGTAGGTAGCGGCATCGCGGTAAGTGATCCAGCGCTGACGGTTGCTGCCCGTGCCCGCGAAGCTGTGATCCTCGCCCCCGCGCCAGATGGAATCGGCGCTGCGCAGCCAGAAGGGTGAGGGCCAGGTGTTGGTGGTGAGATTGATGAAGAGATCGGGCTTCACCGCGCGCAGATCCCCGATGAGCGCGATCGCGGCGGCGAAGTCACTGTCGAAGGCGCTCCCGGGCGTCACCTTGTCTGGGCTGCCGGTGCCGTCGAGCTTGAACTGGTTGACGTCGTCCTCGCGCAGGAGGCGCAGCGCCGCCTCGTGGAACAGCGCGTAGTACTTCGTCCCCGAGAGCGCGATCCCCTGCTCATCGACCTCGTAGCCGGCTTCCTGCGCCGCCGCGAGCCGCTCGCGCCGCGGTTTGCCGTAGCCGCCCCAGGGTGAGAGCCAGACGCCCACGCCGGCGCCCAGGGGCTCCGCCGCCTCGCGCAGTGGCGTGAAGCCATGCGGGAAGCCGCTGCTGAACTGCCACAGGTGATGGGTGTCGTCCCAGCCGTCATCGAAGAGGAAGGAGTCCATGTGCACCTGGTGCGCCCGCACCAGCCGCTCGCCGAAAGTCCGGATGACGTGCAGCGCGTCGGCTTCGGTGTAGGGCGTGAAATAGCCGATGTCGTACCAGGAGTTGTAATGCAGGAAGGTCCGAAACGGCGCCGCGCGCTCGTTCTCGAGGTAGGCGGCGAAGCCGCGGCGCCGCTGCCCGTGCGGCAGCACCCCGAGCACCGCGGAATATTGCACCGGCACCCCGGCACGCAGCGGCAGCACGCGCCGCAGCATCATGGTCGCGTGGCCGTCGACCACGTCGGCCTCGGCCATCGGATGCTCGAAGGCGAAGAAGGCGTTGCCGGCGATGAGCGGCGAACCCTGCGCGGTGCCCGCGACGAAGGCGCCCGGGAGGTCGAGGGCGACGAGCGTCACGCGCGCCAGATCGAGATCGGTGGCTGCCTCGAAGGTGAGCTCCTCACGCAGGTAGTTCGTGCCATCGCGCAGCGTCGCGCGCCAGTGGACCCTGAGCCCGGTCGCGCCATCGGTGAGGTCGGCATCGAGCGCCTGACCCGGGCGGCGCTCCGCGGCACGCGCCGCTTGCGGGTGCGCGGCGATCGCGCTGCAGGCGGGAGGCGCGGCGAGGACGAAACGCGTCGCGCCGACCGCGGCACTCTCGCGCGGCGTCACGGTGAAGAGTTCGCCGGTCAGCGCGCGCGGCTCACGGGTGATGCCGTTGTCGAGTGCTGCCGGGAGCAGATGCTGGCCTTCGACCTGCACCGCGAAGCGCAGCGCCGCGTTATGGAGCGCCGCGCCTTGCGCGTCGCTCATACACTCCGCGGCCCCCGGATCGAGCGGCAGCCAGGGTGGTGGCAACTCCGCTGCGCCGGCCGCCGCCACGGCGAGTGCCGGCAACACCGCAAGTAACATCGTGGCTCTCATGGGGTCGCGATTATAGGCGGCCCGATCTCTGCTAATCTCTCAGTCCCTCAGGGGCAGAAGCGGAGGCGTCGTGCACTTTCTGCTCATTTACGATTTCGTGCCGGATTACCTCGAGCGGCGGCCGGCGCACCGCTCCGAGCATCTGCGCCTTGCATGGGAGGCCGAGCGGCGTGGCGAGTTGGTGCTCGGCGGCGCGCTCGCCGAGCCCGCCGACGGCGCGATCCTGCTCTTTCAGGGCGAGAACGATGGCGCCGCGCGCGCCTTCGCCGAGCGCGACCCGTACGTGCGGACGGGCCTGGTGCGGCATTGGTCGGTGCGCCCCTGGACCACGGTCGTGGGAGCAATGGCCGCGACGCCGGTTCGCCCGGTCAGCTGACGGAGGTCTTGAGGCATGGCTGCGGGTGTCGGCAGGCGAGGCGCGTCGCGGGTGGCGCTGTGCGCGCTGCTCGGCGCGCTCGCGGGCTCAGGGGCGGCGCCCGCCGCGAATCCTGAGCCTCTCACCGCCATCCTGATCGTCGCCCGCGCCGAGCTGCCCGATCCCACCTTCGCGCACTCGGTCGTCCTGGTGCTCAATAACTTAGGTGCCGCGCCGGCGGGCATCATCATCAACCACCCGACCGGGATTCCGGTGGCCGAGCTCTTTCCGCAGGAGAAGCGGCTCGCGCAGCTGCCCGACAAGGTCTACTTCGGCGGGCCGGTGGAGTTGAGCTCGGTGTGGTTCCTGGTGCGTGCCGTGCAGCCGCCGGACGGGGATGCCGTCAAGGCGTGCGCGGGGGTGTACTTGAGCGGCAGCCGCGATCTGCTGTTGAAGCTCCTCGCGCGCGCGCAGCCGATGGCGGGACTCAGGATCTTCGTCGGCCACTCGGGCTGGGGGCCGGGTCAACTCGAGGCCGAGATCGCCCGCGGCGACTGGAAGCTCGAGCACGCCGAGGCGCAGGGCATCTTCGACCGTAAGTTCGAGCGAGCGTGGCCCGCGCCGCAGGAGCCGAAGGACGGTACCTGAGCCGCGGGCGCGCCGCGCGGCTGCGCCCCTCAACGTTTACTGCAGGAGTCCCGCCGCCACCGCCGTCATGGCCGTGACGCCCGTCTCGAGCGTCGGTTTCGGCAACGGCTCGAAGTGGCTGGTGTGCATTCCCGGCAGCTGCTTGCCCGCGGCCTGCGCGGCGGCGAGTTTCGGCGGATCCATCGCCCCCAAGCGGAAGTACACCACCGGGATGACGCTTTGCTTGAGATCCGCGCTCATGCCGAACACGCCCACGTCCTCGCTCCCCATGACCCGCTCGGCCGGGCGCACCCGCTCGGCGCCGAGCGCCTTGACGAGCAGATCGCTGACGCGCGCGGTGAGCGCGGGATCGTTGTACTGCACCGGCGTCGACTCGTGGTCGAGCACCGTGACGGTGGCGGCCTTCTCCGGCGGCAGGTTCGCGGCGACGGTGAGTCCCGCCGCCATCTGCTTCAGGCCATCGATGATCAGCTGGCGGCTCTTGTCGGAGTAGGAGCGCGTCGTCAGCTCGAGTTTCACTTCGTCCGGGATGATGTTGCGCTTGGTGCCGCCGTGGATGGCGCCGACCGTGACCACGGACGGATCCTGCGGATCTTCCTCGCGGCTCACGATGGTCTGGATCTGCGTGATGTAGTAGGCGGCGAGTGTCACCGGATCGCGCCCCAGCTGGGGCGCCGAGCCGTGGCCGCCGATTCCCCTGATCACGACGTCGATGGAAGTCGAGCTCGCCAACTGCGGCCCCGCGATGATGCCCACCTGGCCGGCCGCCAGCGTGTTGGTATCGTGCAGACCGATGATCATGTCGGGACGCCCGAAGCGCTCGTAGAGGTGATCGGCCAGCATGGCCTTGGCGCCGTCGATGGTTTCCTCCGATGGCTGGCCGATGATCATCACCGTGCCGTGCCAGCCGGCGCGCGTGGCGGCGAGCGCCCGCGCGGTGCCTAGCAGCACCGTCGTGTGCACGTCATGTCCACAGGCGTGCATCACCCCGACGTCCTGGCCGCTCGCGTTCTTGGTCATGACGTGGCTCGCATACGGGAGGCCGGTCTCCTCGATGATCGGCAACGCGTCCATGTCGCCGCGGATCAGGAGCGTCTTGCCGGCGCCGTTCTTCAGGATCGCGACGACACCAAAGGCCTGCGAGCCGTCGGGGTACACGCCGACGTGCTCGGTGACCGAGTAGCCCGCTTCGCGCAGGCCCTTGGCGAGAATCGCCGAGGTGCGTGCCTCGTGGTGCGAGAGCTCGGGATGCGCGTGAATGTCCTTGTAGGTCTCGAGGAGCGAAGCGCTCTGGCTCGCCACCGCGGGCGGCAGGGTCTGCGCCGGCAGCAGCGGCGCAAAAAGCAGCGTGCAGCCGAGGGGGGCGAGAATCTTCACGGGCGGTGCTCCCTTGGGATTGTTAGCGGCGCGGGAGCCTTGAGATTGCACTAAGTCGCGCGGGCCGTCGAGCGCGCGTGCCCCCGACGGCCCGGATGCGGGAGATCAGCGCCTCAGGCGCCTTCGACGCTGAGCTCGACCGGCACGTTGTTGCGCGTGGCGTGCGAGTAGGGACAGATCTTCTCGTGTGCCTCGCGCGCGTAGGCCTCGAGCTCGGCCTGCGGGAGCGATGTGTCCTTGACGTGCAGCTTCACCGCGATCCCGAAGCCGCCGGCATCGCGCGGTCCGATCGACACGCTGCAGGTAATCGCAGCGTTCTTGGCGTTCTTTTTCTTCTGTACCGCGACGAAATCGAGCGCGCCGCCGAAGCAGGCTGCATAGCCGCAGGCGAACAGGTGCTCGGGCGTCGTGGTGTTGGGGCGGCCGGGCCCGCCCATGGCCTTGGGCACCGACAGGTTGACCGATACCGAGTGATCCTCGGCCTCGGAGTGGCCGTTGCGGCCGCCGACGCAGGTGGCGACCGCCGTGAACAGGGGCTTGATGGTATCCATAGAATCCTCCCTTCTGCCGTAATGTTCCCATGACTCCGGAGGAATTCAAGGCGCAGCTGCAGCCGCTGGGTTTCCGCGAGTTCGCTCGTCGGCCGAAAGTGACACCGGCGAACATGAACGAGCGCGGCCGCGACCGCGGCCGTTGCAGCGCGATTCGTTACAAAGCGGCGCGCGCACCGACCCATTCGTGGGGTAGGATCGGGAAAAATCTGGGGATTCACATGACCCGGATCCATGTCGCAATCGCGGTTGTGGGCGATGCACGCAGCCGCCTCTATGAAGTGGCCACGATCTGTCGTCGGCTCGGCTTCGGACATACCTCCACGAATACCGACGTCGGGGTCCTGAAGGGCCTGGCCGAGCTCGAGGATCTGCCGGCGCTGCGCGCCGTGCCGGGCGTGCTCGCCATCGAGATGGAGGAGTCGCGCGGTTCGCGCGGCTCACGCCGTTCGACGCCGGTCAGGATCCGCACGCCGGGCGCCCGCCGCGTGCGCCGCGCGGCCGGCCGCACCGGGCAGTAGGGCGGCCTTACTCGCTGGCGATGGCGCGGGGCGCCACGGCATCGATCTGCACGTGATCGGTGCGCGCCGCTTTATCCCAAGCCTGCAGCGTCAGCCCGTTGTGCTCGAGCAGCGCGCGGATCTCGCCGGTGCGCCAGTCGAGGATCTGATCCAGCACCGGCACCATGATGCTGAAGGCGTTGTCGCTCAGCACGGTGCTGCGGGCGATGTGCGCGAGCTGACGGTTGTCCGAGACCGCGATGGTGAAGCCGTCGTGGTTGTTGACGTGCAGCATCACGTGTACGTCGGAGTTCCCGTCGCCCACGTAGATGACGCGATCGGCCGGCACCGCGAGCCGCCGCTCGAGCTCCTCGATCACCGCGACCTTGCCATAGCCGGCCGGCACGCGGCGGATGGCGTGCACCTCACCCGAGGTCGGATCGAACTCGAGCTCGGTGCCGTAGATGTGATCGGGCGCGACGATACCATCGAGCGCGGACACCACGATCTCGCGCGGCGCGGCTGAGATCACGTAGAAGGAGAACTTGAGTTCCGCCAGCCCCTGCTCGAGGAATTTCACCAGCGCCGGAATGTCGCTCTTCAGGCGCACGCGCTTGCCGGTCTCGATCAGGTGCTCGAGCCGCACGCCGCGAAAATCCGGATCGTGGCGGATGAGATAGGCGAGCTCGCCGCCCTGCTGCACGAGATTCGTGTGCGCGAGTCCCTTGACCCGCTCGTCGTAGTCCGTGACGCCGAGCAGCCTGCTCAGCACCATCCCTGAGTCGTTGAAGCTCAGCGTCTGATCGAAATCCGACGCGAGCAGATAATGTCTTGCCATGTTCCTTTCCGCCGACACTGAGGTTTCCCTTTCCGTTGCAGGAGCCGTGCCAGACTACCGGGAGCCCTGGGCGGGCGCCTCTCCCGGGCGGTAGACCGCGCCGACGCCCGCTCGCGGAGCGCGCGCCGCCCCGTGCGCACGTCCTTGGTGCACGCGTATGGTGACAGACTTCCGCGACGATGAGGTTACGAGAATTGACGCCCGGCCACTGCACGGGCTATAACCAATATACAAGCACTAACTTGTATGTAATGGGAGACTCCCATGTGGCTCATCATCGGCCTGTTCGCGGTCGCCGCCGCCGTCGGTCTCACCATGGCGATCGCGGCCTTCCAGGGTAAATTCCCGCCGGTGCCGAGTGCGATCCTGCACGGCGTGTTCGGCGCGACCGCACTCGTACTGCTGCTCATCGCGGTGCTGGTGAAGGGTGCGGGTGGCGCGGCTCTCTGGGCGCTCGGTTGCTTCCTGATCGCCGCCGTCGGAGGCCTCACGCTCGCCTTCGGCTTCCACGCCCGCAAGAAACCGCTTCCACCCGCCTTCGTCGCCGGTCATGCGCTGATCGCCGTGGTGGGCTTTCTGCTGCTGCTCGCGGGCGCGCTGAAGCTCATCTAGCAGCGCCAAGCATGCCGCGCTCCGCGTTCCTCCACCCGGTGCATCCGGTGCTGGCGCATTTCCCCATCGCCTTCTGGCTCGGCGCCTCGGGCGCCGACCTCATCGCCTGGCGGACCGGGAACGTGGCGTGGTGGACGCTGAGCCACCACGCCATTGTCGCCGGGCTCGTCGTGGGGACGCTCGCGCTCCTGGCGGGGGGAGTCGAGCTCGCACTGCGCCGGCTGCCCGCCCCAGCCTGGCGCTGGGCGGGCGCGCACGCGGGGCTCATGAGCACGGCGCTGCTGTGCTTCCTCGTGAGCCTCTCCTGGCGCGGCGGCACGCCGCCGCCCGCATCCGCGGTGTGGGTCGCGCTCGTTGGCTCGGCGCTGCTCCTCATCGGGGGCTTCTGCGGCGGGACGCTGGTATACGGCTATGGAGTGGGGGTGGCGTGGCGCGCGGCAAGAGACGAGTAGCGCCGCGGCGCGCGCGCCCGGCGGCCGCTCCTGCGGTGGGCGCGGCCATCGCGCCGAGCGCGGCGCCCGCGGTTCTCGAGGCGCTGAAGCGCTCGGGCGCACTCACCATCCGCGAGCTCGCGGCGCTCCTTCACATCACCTACGAGGCGGTGCGCCAGCAGCTGCGCGAGCTCGGCCAAGCGGGCTGGGTCACGGCGGACCCCGCGGCGCTCGCCGCAGCCCCCGGCCGCAGACGCGGACCCGCGTCGCGGCAGTACCGCCTGAGCGCCGCCGCCGAACATCTTTTTCCGAAACAGTACGACGAGTTGTCGGTCGAGCTCGTGCAGCGCGCGCTCGAGCAGTTCGGCGGCGCCGGGGTCGTCGGCATGCTCGCGCGCATGACGCAGGCGCGGGTTGCGCGCTGGGCGCCCCGGCTCAGGGGCCTCGGCGTGAAGGAAAAGCTCAAAGCCCTGAGCGCCCTCTACGGGGATCGGGACGCCTGGATGCAGGTCCAATGGCGCGACGGTGCCCCGGCCCTGATCGAGCGCAACTGCCCCTTCCTCAACGTCGCCACCGCTCACCCGGCGATCTGCAGCGTCTCGGTCAACACCCTGAGTCAGCTCCTGGGCTGCAAGGTGGTGCGCGAGCAGCGCTTTCAGGCGGGCCACGGCCGCTGCGTGTTCCGCGTGCGGCTCGATGAGCCCCGGCCTCCCGGTGCGGCCTTTGCGCTCGAGACCTGACGGGCGCACCTTAAGAATTATTTCTCCTGCCTGTTCAGCGGGTTAGCATCCGGCGGCGAGTCTTCCCGCTCCGGGCGTCAATTTTTTCGCATCTCATTCGTCGTATTCCTGAAGGCGCGTGCTCACTGCCGCGGCCACCTTAGAAGAGGAGACCTGACATGCGCGTCATGGTGATCGTGAAGGCCACTCCCGACTCCGAAGCTGGCGTGCTGCCGAGCGAGGAACTCCTGAGCGAAATGGGCAAGTTCAACGAGGAGCTGGTGAAAGCCGGTGTACTGCTCGCCGCCGAGGGGCTGCAGTCGAGCGCCAAGGGCGTGCGGGTCCGCTTCGGCGCCGGCAAGAGCACCGTCATCGACGGACCCTTCACCGAGACCAGGGAGCTGATCGCCGGTTTCTGGCTCTGGCAGGTGCGCTCCTTCGAGGAGGCCGTCGAGTGGATCCGCCGCTCGCCGTTCGGCAAGAGCAACGAGGAGATCGAGATCCGCCGCGTGTTCGAGGCCGAGGATTTCGGTCCGGGGCTGACCCCGGAGCTGCGCGCGC
>Ga0210394_10004785_pt1 | contig 15549 bp, 14 predicted proteins | sample IncBWC12MmetaG_FD_160121 | JGI IMG/M metagenome (GOLD analysis project Ga0210394, IMG submission 160121) | Forest soil microbial communities from Barre Woods Harvard Forest LTER site, Petersham, Massachusetts, United States - Inc-BW-C-12-M | ecosystem: Environmental > Terrestrial > Soil >... | reverse complement strand
CCCCGTTCGTCGTAGAAATCAGCCCCGCCCAGCGCGTCGGCCCCGGCGGCAGCGGCAGCGCTGCCAGATCATCGTAGTCAATGTGACCGTCGGCGGTGAATTGGCGCAGTTCGCCCATCGCGATGTAGTGCATGCCCGCGGCGAAACTGATGTAGCCGGCAAGGATCACCAGGCCGATGCGGCACCACGCCACTCGCCCGAAGCGCGATTCGCCCCGCCGCCGGATTGGCACCAGCAGAAAAACGGCCATGAGAACGCAAATGCCCGTTACCGCCTCAGGCGAAAGCGGCACGTCAAGCGAGCGTATGTACGGCGCCAATCCAAAAACCGCGCCCGATAGCGCCAGCCACACTGCCGGCGCCAGCCAGATCGAGCAACCTGGACGGTGCACCCAGGCCGCCAGTTGCGGTACCAGTGCGGTTAGCGTCACCGTCAGATCGATGATGAACAGCCAATCAAACGCGAGCCGCGAGTGATCGATCGGACTCCAAACCATCGTGCCCCAGGACGTAAGCAGGTCCAGAAAAATGTGGCTCACCAGCGCGGCGCCAAATACCGAGAAGAGCTCGGCGAAGCTCGGCGCCCGCCAACCCACACTTCGAGCCAGCCACCCAGCCAACAAAGCCAGTCCCGCAGCCCACACAACCAGCATCAGCAACGAATGCGTCACGCCTCTGTGTCGCGTGATGAAGGCCAGATTGTCGTGGGTAAAAAAGCCGAAGAAAACGTCGATGTCCGGGAATACGGCGCCAACCGTCGCGCAGATAATTGCGACGCGCCCTTCTGAGCGCGACCGCCCGAGCCAGGAAGTTCCTACCGCTGGAGCATCATCCGCGAAAAATGCTTTGCCGATCAGCGCGCCGACGAGCCCGTGAGTTACCGTGTCCATGAATAGAGTGCGGGCGGTACGTACAGCCCGCCCAGGATTTCGACTGCGCACCGCGGAGCAAGGCAACCGATCAAAAAAGTTCTCTCAGAGGTCTCACAGAGGCTTTCAAAGGCTGCTGCAAGAAACGAGACTGGTTCGGGTCATCCCTGGTGCGCCACCCGGATAGGTATCGTCAGAGGCTTGCGCGACTCGGTCGCTGCGAACATGTGGCACTGGCCGTCAAAAATTCCTCCCGGCTCGATCACTACGCAAGGAGCGTGAATCTCACCGGTGACTATCCCCTTGGGAAGTATCTCGACGCGGCTCTTCGCGATAATGACGCCATCGAACCGCCCGCAAACCACAACCTGATTCCCTTCGATCTGGCCTTCGACGCGGGCGCCCTCACCCAGAGTCAGGCTGCCGCTGGAGATGATGTTGCCCTTCACCTGCGCCTCGAGCCGGAATGTGCCCGGCACTTCGATCGTGCCGTCAAACCGAACAGCCTTGTCCAGAAAGCCGGACCAATCGCCTGCGTTGTTGCCGTGCTTGGATCGTCTCCAATTCATGCCCGACCGCCTTTGGTTGAGAGCTGAACGGATACTGTCTCAAACCCGTCGCCCAAAAGCAACTGCACCGTTACTCTATATACTACAATCATAGTATATACTCACTGCGTCAAGCGATCATACAGCCCGGCCAGTTGCTCCTCATCGTAATATTCGATCTGCAATTGCCCTGGTCGCGTCTTGGTCGGAGTACGCAGCGTCACTCGCGTGCCCAGCGTCCGCTGCAACTGCTCGATCGCGGAACGCGCATTCGCGTCGAGTACCGGCTGCGCTGGCGATGCGGGCGCCCGATTGCGCCGCGAAGCAAGCCGTTCGATTTGTCGTACCGTCAATCCGCCCCGGGAGGCTCGCTTTGCCAGCGCCAAGCGGACATTGACATCGGCGACGCCGAGCAACGCACGGCCGTGGCCCGCCGACATGCGCCCGTCTTCGATCAGCTCCAGTATGGGCTTTTCCAAGCGCAGGAGGCGCACTGAATTGGCCACCGTGGCGCGATCTTTCCCCGTGCGTCCCGCAACTTCTTCTTGCGTGAGATGAAAGTCATTCATGAAGCGTTCAAATGCGCGTGCCTCTTCCACCGGGTTCAAATCCTCACGCTGGATGTTTTCGACCAGCGTGATCTCCAGAGCCGCTTCGTCGCCAACCTCGCGGACCACAACGGGCACGCGAGACAAACCAGCTCGCTGCGCCGCTCGCCACCGTCGCTCGCCTGCCAGCAGTTGAAATCGCGAGCCGACCGGACGAACCACGAGCGGCTGCACGATGCCCGTGGACTGGATTGATTGCGCCAACTCGGTCAAACCTTCCTCGCGGAACCGGGTGCGTGGTTGATAGGGGCTAGGATCAATCAAGTCGACATCGACTTGATTGGTCGACGGTGCGCGGGCGGGAGCTGCTGCGGTCGCTCCTGCCGATGCTACGGGTGGCGGTGGTTCGGCCTCACGAATTAATGCTCCCAGCCCCCGCCCCAATGCGTTTCTGGCCATTGGTTATGACCTCCGTTGCAAGGCGTTCATAGGCTCTTGCTCCACTACTACTAATGTCGTAAATAAGAATTGGCTTCCCGTGGCTTGGGGCCTCCGCCAGCCGCACATTCCTCGGGATGATCGTCTCGAAAACCTGTGTTCCGAAGAAACTCCTCAGGTCCGACGTAACCTGTCGCGAAAGCGTCGTGCGCTCATCGTGCATAGTGAGGACAATGCCTTCGATGGCTAAGTCTGGGTTAAGCGTCCTGCGAATGCGCATGAGTGTGTCCAGCAACTCCGAAACTCCCTCCAATGCGAAGTACTCGCACTGGATCGGAACCAGGACAGAATTGCTGGCTACTAGCGCGTTCAATGTCAGAAAGTCGAGCGCTGGAGGACAATCTATAATGACGAACGCATAGGTCGATAAAAGAGGTTCCAAGGCCTTCTTCAGGCGGTATTCGCGGTTGTCTGAACCGACCAATTCGACAGTTGCCCCGACTAGATTCTTATCTGCCGGAATAAGATCCAGCCCAGCGACTTGCGTGTTCAGAATGACCCGGTTAAGCGATTCCGCAAGGATAAGCGAGTTATATAGAGTTTTCCTGGAAGGATCTCTGGAGAATCCTATGGCCGTCGTCGCGTTGCCCTGAGGATCTGTGTCTATTAGGAGGACTTTTTGCCCTGCACTGGCGATAGATGCGGCTAGATTGACGGCAGTCGTTGTCTTTCCGACGCCGCCCTTTTGATTAGCGACTGCAATAACGCGAGCCACAATACTTCCCCCAAAGTTGATGCGGAATCTACCAGATACAGAAAGCGTGCGCAAGATGTTTCACGTGAAACAAATTGCGATACCTTCGCGAGAAAAATGTTTCACGTGAAACATTCTATTCAGGACGCCACCTCTCCCGCCAAAATAACCCGGCGGCGCGACTCTGGAATCGCCACAGGCGTTTGCCATCTAAAGCCCTTTCTTCGCCCCATTCGAACCGAATCCTCGGTACCCAGCCAAAGGACGACATGACCGCCTGGTTTGAGAACAAGCCTTGCCCACTGCAGGAATTTGGCATAGTCGCCAAGCGCCCTGGCACAGACGAAATCGAATCCCTGGCCATTCGCGCTGAACTCTTCGTAGCGCTGACGATTGATCACGACATCTGAAAGACCCAGTCGTTGCGATATTTCCGTCAAAAACGCACATTTCTTGGCGTTAGACTCGAACAACACCGGCTCCATGTCAGGAAGAACGATCTTCAGTGGCAAACCAGGGAATCCAGCCCCGCTCCCAACGTCGGCCAGCCGACAATGCTCGATTTTGAGAAACGTAGCCGCAAACAAGCTCTCTCCAAAGTGCCTCGAAACGATCTCGATTCTGTCCTCTATCGCTGTCAAACTAATGGACTTATTCCACCTGAGCAACAGCTCAACGTAATCATGGATGGCCAAGAGTTGAGTTTCTTCCAGATCGACTTTGAATGGAGCTAGTGTGGCGGCAATCGCTTCAAGGGGAAGGGCACCTTCGGGAATTCTCTGTGAACTCATACGCTATTAACCATATATAAAATAGTCGGCCGCGTCTGGGATGCGCTCCGACCGCCGGTCGCCGCCTGCCGTCCAACCAAGCCCGCAGCCAGGTCGACCGCCAAGTGCGCCATAATCGGCGGTACGAGGCTGCCGGACCAGCTTCGCGCGCCAGCAAACAGCAGCCCCAGCACAAAGGTATTGGCCACTCCGCGCCGCCCTTGATAGACATGTCCGACCGCGAATAGCGCCGATGAGGCCATCACGGCAACCGCCGCGGAGCCGCCGCTGAGTTGCCTGAAAGCAGCGAAAGCGAAGCCGCGAAACATCAGCTCTTCACACAGGCTCACGGTGCCGACCAGCGCGACAAATACCAGCGCCTCGCTCGAGTTTTGTGGCATCAGCTTCGCGGCGACTTGATACAGGTGCCCTCGCTTTTCGACAGGCAATCGTGAGAGCTGGCGCAGGCTTGCGATCTGCATCAATGTCAATGCCGCAGCCATCGCGACGCCGAGGACAATGGCCAACGTTGACCGGCCTGAAGAAAGACCGAGCGCTGCCGGAGTCAGACCGCGGGCGGCGGCCCGCCAGGCAATGATTCCCGCCGCGAGCCACTGAAACGCAATCGTCGATCCGTAAAGCGATATGCGCTCGGCAGAGCTTAATTGCGGGCGGACCAGCAACATCCGAACGCGAACCAAGCCGCGCCATGGCACGACGGTCGCCAGCACCAACAGCATGACCCAGAAATCCCAAGGGAGTGCGGACATTGGCATGGCGACCGATGAAAACACCATTTCGCTCGGTACGCAAGCAGGCGCACTCGGACCGGCGTTGACAGCGGCGCAGCCTGCGCTTATTGTCGGGTTCGGGCTGTACTTGCAGCCCGGTCAGAACAGAGGGCCATGAAAATACTGGTAGTGGGCGGCGGCGGGCGCGAGCACGCTTTGGCCTGGAAACTGAGCCAGAGTCCCAGCGTCAAAAAAATCTGGTGTGCGCCAGGAAACGGCGGTATCGCGCAAGTGGCTGAGTGCGTCGCTGCCGACACTGGCAACGTCACCGAACTGGCCGACCTCGCCACTCATCTCCGCGCCGATCTGACCGTCGTTGGCCCCGAGCAGCCGCTCGTGCTGGGCATTGCCGACGAGTTTGCGCGCCGGGGGCTTCGTCTGATCGGACCTAGCCGGCAGTCCGCTCAGCTCGAAGGCAGCAAGATTTTTGCCAAGCAGTTCTTGGCGCGCCATGAGATCCCCACGGCGCAAGTCTACGGGACGTGCGACTCCGCCGTCGAAGCCTATAAGATCATCGCCTCCATCGACGCGCCAGTCGTGCTCAAAGCTGACGGCCTATGCGCGGGCAAAGGCGTACTCGTGACGTCCGACCACGATGAGGCACGCTCCTTTCTCAACCGCGCGATGGAAAAGCGTGAATTCGGCGATGGCGGAGCTCGGATGCTGATTGAAGAGACGCTCTCCGGCCGTGAACTCTCCTACATTGTCCTCGCCGACGGCCAGCATTTTGTCTCGCTGGTGCCCACGCGCGATCACAAGCGCGTTTTCGACGCCGATCGGGGACCGAACACCGGCGGCATGGGCGCATATTCGACCGACGGCATCATTCCAGCCGACCTTGAGGAACGCATTCTGCAAACGATTGTCCGCCCCACGCTCGAAGGCCTACGCAAAGATGGTGAGACCTATCAGGGCTTTCTCTATTTCGGCTTGATGCTGACGCCCTCAGGGCCAAAGCTCCTTGAGTTTAATTGTCGACTGGGCGACCCGGAGACCCAGCCGATCGTCGTGCGCATGGACTTTGACCTTGCCGAAGCGCTGGCCGCCGTGGCTGAGGGCCGCCTCAACCAGATCAAGCTGGCATGGAAGCCGGGCGCGAGTATCTGTGTAGTCTTAGCCTCCGGCGGCTATCCCGGAAAATTCGATGCGGGTGCTGAAATTACCGGCCTTGCCGCAGCCGCAACAGTTCCCGGAGCAGTCGTATTTCACGCAGGAACGAAACGGGACGGTAATATATACTACACGTGTAGTGGCCGTGTCCTTGGCGTTACTGCAACAGGGCCCTCTCTCGACTCTGCGCGCACGACGGCCTACGAGGCCGCAAGCAAAATCCATTTTGCTCGGGCGCACTACCGCACCGATATCGCCGTCCCTTCCGAGAGAGCCAAGGTCGCGGGCGACTAAATATGAGCCTTGTGTTACATCTTTTCCTCGGCACCGCGCTGCGGCGCCCCATGCGCGAAGTCCAAAGCGCGCTTGCTGTCCCCGACTGCGGACTTGAAGGTTGCAGGCACGCTCGTCCGGGCCGTCGCCGGCAAGTGCTCTTGATGGATTGCGAGACTCTCGAATGTTTCGGCCTCATGCCTGGCCAGATCAAGGAAAACATCACCACACGCGGACTCCGCGTAAACGATCTCTCTAAGGGCCAACGTCTTGAGTTCGGCCAGGCCGTGCTCGAAGTCACCGGGCCATGCGAACCCTGTGAGCGCATGGACGAAATTCGCACGGGCCTGAAGCAGGAACTATACGGGCGGCGGGGAGTCTTGTGTCGCGTGATCGAAGGCGGCCAGATTCAGCGTGGAGACACTATTCAAGTGGTGGCCGCGGTCGCGGCGCCCACAATCGGAGGCGAGCGTTGAGTTCATCAGCCGATGGAGCAAAAGCAAAACCGCTGGTCGGCATCATCATGGGTTCGGATAGCGATCTGCCCGTGATGACCGAGTCGGCGCGCATGCTCGAAAAATTCGGCATTCCATTCGAGATCGAGGTGGTCTCAGCGCATCGCTCTCCTGCACGTACGCATGAATACGCTTCGACGGCCATCTCGCGCGGACTCAAGGTGGTTATCGTGGCCGCCGGCGGCGCGGCGCACCTAGCGGGCGTGGTCGCGGCGTATACCACGCTCCCCGTGATCGCCGTTCCCATGGCCACGACGGTGCTTTCGTGAATCGATTCGGTGCTTTCGACTGTACAAATGCCGGCCGGCGTTCCCGTCGCGGCCATGGCCATCGACAAGCCCGGCGCGACGAACGCAGCCATCTACGCCGCCGAAATTCTAGCGACCTCCGACCCTCGAGTGGCCGAGCGCCTGGTGACATATAAACAGGAGCTGGCGCGTTCCGTGGCGGAAAAGAACGAGCGCGTGAAGCAGCAATTCGCGGGGAATAAATCCTAGACCGCTAGTTCAAACAAGCTATGGGGCCGTAGGCGGGCCCGCGCGCCGCAGCGACGGTCGGTCGGTCTGCGTCTGTTGTCCTGGCGGCGCTTGGTTGGCTTTCGTCTCGGTGGGCGCCGACCGCGCATCCTCAGGCGCCAACAGCCATTGAAAATGGGTCTGCTCGTCAATCGCCCCAATTGCCAATTTCGCCTGCGGGCCCGCGATCACCGGCATCGCCAGGCGCACAAAATCTTCCACCGGCCGGGCATCGGCCTTGACGCTCTCTCCGTTCAAAACTGCTGTGATGGCGGCATTCATCTGGAGTGAAGAATTGCGAATTCGCTCGACTTGCGCATCAGACTGGGCGGCGCGCGCAAGTCCCAGCGGCGCGAGCTTGGCCGGGTACTGTACCTCGACGAACGTCCGCGGCTGGCCTTTCTCCGGCGGATAAAGCTGGTAGTAAGCCGGCCGCATCGGCCGCGTTTCCCAGTAGTCGGGACCAAAACTCTGCTGCTGCACGCGATAATGTAGATCCCAGATCTCCGGACCGTAACCCTCGGTATAGCCCGCGAGCAAAACCTCGATCAAGGGCTCGTTGGCGGCCAGATTGAGCTTGTAATGAATGTCTGAGACGAGCGGCCGGAGAAACTCCAGTAACGTCACACCGACGGCTTCGATATCGCTCGCGGATTGATCGAGAGGATTTTTGGTAGCCGTGGCGTTGAAAACCTGCCGAGCGATTGTCGGCAATTCCGCATCGAGCTGCGTGAGTTTCCCGTCGTCGCCTGTCCAGTCGGCCGCGCCCAGCACTACCGCGACGCGTCCCGCGCCCACTGGCTGCACTGCCGGCGGACGCGAGCCCGCGCCGCCCCCATCCGCCACCGCGATGATTATGGCGCCCTTGGCGACGCAGAAGGCCACTCGCCCGGCCGCCTGTTTGAACACTGCATTGGGAACGCGTACTTGCGCCGCAGCGCCGGCCGCGCGTGCCGGCCGGGGAACGAACGCGCCGAGCAGAACCCAGCCCAGCGCGCCCGCGGTGCAAAACTCAATGGCCACGCGCGCGCAACGACTTCCCTTCATACTGCTACCTCGCAACTCTCAGAATTCAGCCTGCTCCAGCCGCGCTTTTTTCGCGCCGCGCAATGGCCTGCAGTGCGGTCATGGCCACCACGTTCATGATATCTTCCGCCGAGCAGCCGCGCGAAAGATCGTTGGCCGGACGGTCCAGACCCTGCAGGATCGGCCCAATCGCTTGCGCTCCGGCCAGCCTCTCCACCAGTTTATAGCCGATGTTGGCGGAGTCCAAATCCGGGAAAATAAGGACATTGGCCCGCCCGGCCACGCGCGAGCCTGGCGCCTTGCTCGCGGCCACTCCGGGCACCAACGCAGCGTCGGCCTGCAGCTCGCCGTCGGCAACCAACTCGGGCGCGCGCGCCCGCAGGATGCGCAGCGCCTCGCGCACTTTGTTGACGCGCGGGTGCTCAGCCGATCCCTTGGTCGAAAATGAAAGCAGCGCCACTCGCGGTTCCGCTTCGAGAACCAGGCGCGTGCTCTCTGCCGTGGCGCAGGCAATCTCGGCCAGCTCCGCCGCCGACGGCTCGGGCACCACTGCGCAATCGGCAAAGACCAGCGCAGCCGCTTCAGCGTCTGGTGCAGGGCGCTGCTGCAAAATCATCAGGAAAAAACTGGAGACGAGCTTGGCTTGCGGTGCAAGGCCAATCGAGTGCAGAGCGGCGCGAACGGTTTCGGCGGTGGTATTCGCTGCGCCGCCAACGGAGCCGTCAGCGTCTCCCGCGGCCACTGCCAGCGCCGCGAAATACAAGGGCCGCCGCGCCAAGTGACCGGCTTCATCCAGCGTGAGTCCATGGGCGCGGCGGCGCTCGTGCAGAAGCCGCGCGTAGCCTCCCAACGCCGAGCTTGACGCCGGATCCACCAGCTTCGCTCCGTCGAGCGAGACTCCGGCCCGCGCCGCCGCCTCATGCATCACAGCTTCGCGCCCCAACAGCGTCACGCTGGCGTAGCCCTGCTTCACAATGTGTGCCGCCGCCGCGATCACGCGCGGGTCTTCTCCCTCCGGCAGCACGATGCGCTGCCAGTCAGTCCGCACGCGCGCTTTCAGTTTCTCGAGGATGTCCACGGTGTCTTCACGTTATCATAATTGGTAGCTCCGGGCGCGGGCTGTAGCCGTTGGTTTCACGCCTCGAAGGGCAGTCGACCGCAGGAAAAATCTGCGCGCTGACGCTACCCTCTGCGCGACTTTCGAGTAAAATGAACCCCGTCGATTTTCCAACTCTCGCGCGTAGTCTCAGGGGCTCAAATATGGGATTGCTGGAGCTATTGTCCGGAGGCGGGGCCAAGGGCCTGCGCAAACCGAAGAACATCCGCCACGGCGGCCGGCGCCTTTCGGAAATTCTCGAGGCGCACCAGAACTTTTGCGCGGGCCGCGATGGCGGCGTTCGCGCCGATTTGCGTGGTGCCGACCTGCGCCTGGCCGATCTGCACCAGGCCAATCTGACCGGTGCGTTGCTGGCCGGCGCCAATCTCGCCGGCGCCAGCCTGCGTCAGGCCAAGCTCGGACGCGCGGACTGCACCGGCGCCGACCTGCGCGGCGCCGACCTGCGCAATGCCGACATGACCGAATCGCATTTCCCCGGCGCCAATCTCACCGAGGCCCAGGCCAGCGGCATCGAGTGTTTTCGCTGCGATCTCTCGAACGCCATCCTCGAACGCGCCAATCTCCGCAATACAAATTTCCGCGCCGCCAATCTCAAGGGCGCGCGCCTGGCCGGCGCCGACATGGGCGTCACCATCCTGCGTGAGACCGATCTCGACGGCGTCGATCTTTCCGGCCTCGACCTCACGACCACGCTCATGCCTCGCGGCTACCAGCCCGCGCCTTCCACGGCACCTCACAACAGTGCAGCAGGCGGAACAAAGGCCGCCGGCGCCGATCACTGAGAGCCCATGCTCGTCGGTCGCGCTTCGGCCCCGCCTAAAGTTGGCGGGAGAGGGCTTTGGATTGTTCTTGGAGAAACTACTTCCCGACGGCGTGGGCCAACGGGTCGCCGTCGCCCTTGACGGGATTGCGCCGGCGGACTTCGATGCCCAGTCGCTTGATCTTCTGATTGAGAGTCGAAAGAGGAATCTGAAATCGCTCGGCGGCCTCCGTCTGGTTCCACCCGGTCTGCTCGAGCATGTCGGTAATCACACGGCGCTCGAATTCCTCGACCACTTGAAATAACGACGGCGCTGAGCTGTCCGCACCCAGGCGGGAGCCGGGCTCACCCGGCAGCGGCGGCATGAACTCTGAAAGCTGCAAGCGCAGGCCGCCAATCACTTCCTGCGTGCGCACGCTCTCCGGCAAAAGGTCGGCGTCCATCAACTCTTGCGTTGAGAGCACCACCGCGCGCTCGACTACATTTTCCAGTTCGCGCACGTTTCCCGGCCAGGCGTAGTCCACCAACGCCTTCATGGCCCCGGGCGTGAAGCGCCGCAGGGGCTTTCCATTTTCTTTGGAAAAGTGCCGCAAAAAAAGGTCGAGCAGCAGCGGAACGTCCTCTCTCCGCTCGCGTAGCGGAGGCATTTCGACGCCAATCACGTTCAAACGATGGTACAGGTCTTCGCGGAAGCGCCCTTCGCGCACCAGACGCAACACATCCACGTTGGACGCCGCCACGATCCGCACGTCCACCTTGATGGTTTCCGTCCCGCCCAGCCGCATGAACTCGCGCTCTTGAATCACGCGCAGCAGCTTGGCCTGCGTCTCCGGACTGATGGTGGCGATTTCGTCGAAGAAAATCGTGCCCTGGTCGGCTGCCTCAAAAAGCCCTTTTTTGGAAGCTACCGCGCCGGTGAATGCGCCCTTCACGTGGCCGAAAAGCTGCGATTCCAGCAGGTCCACGGGAATCGATCCGCTATTGACCGGCACGAAAGCCTTATCCGCGCGCGTGGACGCCGAATGAATCGCCTTGGCGATCAGCTCCTTGCCCGTGCCGCTTTCACCCGTGATCAGGACCGTCGACCGCGACGGAGCTACCTGCGCCACCAGATCGAGCACGGTTTGAATACGCTCGCTCTTGCCGATGATATTGGGAAAGTTATAGCGCTCTTTGAGAGCGCGCTTGAGCTGCACGTTCTCTTCGCGCAAGCGGCGATCCTCAACTGCTAGCGCCACCTGGGCCAGCAGCTCATCGTTGGACCAGGGTTTGGTGATGTAGTCCTGCGCGCCGCTCTTGAACGCACTGCGCGCCATATCGATCGATCCATACGCGGTAATCAGAATGATAGGCAGCGCGGTTTCGCGCTGGCGAATTTCACGCAGAAGCTCAATCCCGTTCCGGTCTGGCAGACTCACGTCCAGCAGCACCAGGTCAAAGGGCCGCTCGCCCAGGCGAGCCAGTCCTGCCTCGCCGGTTTCCGCCAGCGTGACCGCGTAATCCTCCGAGGTCAGCAGCAGCTCCAGCCCTTCTCGAATCTCCGTTTCGTCGTCAATGACCAGGATCGAACCCTTAGGCATGAACCGCTTTCCTTATGGCCGACGGGAATTCCACTCTGAACGAAGTACCCTTGCCCGGCGTCGAGTGCACCTCGATTTTGCCAGCGTGTTCCTTGATGATACCGTAGCTTACGGAAAGACCGAGGCCGGTGCCGCGCGCGCTTCCTTTGGTAGTGAAAAACGGATCAAAAATCCGCGCCAGGTTTTCCCGCGGAATGCCCGCGCCGGTGTCGGTCACTTCCACTTCTACCGTGCCGTTGTGCGCCCAGCTGCGCACTTCCAGTATTCCGCCGGAAGGCATGGCGTCGCGCGCGTTTAGAAAAAGATTCAGAAATACCTGCTGCAGCCGATTACCGGAACCGAGTACCGCCGGCAATTCCGGACTCAAGTTGCGAATCACTTGCACCTTCCCGGTGCGGAACGGATGCGTCAGCAGCGATAGTGTTTCGTCGACCACCTGGTTGAGACTCACCGGCTGAAATTCGGACGCCCCGGTGCGCGAAAAATTCAGCAGGTGGTTGACAATTTCGCTCGCCCGGAAAGTTTGCTTCACGATCTTGTCGATCAAGGACTGCCGCGTGTCGCCTGCGGGCAGTTGCTTGGCGAGCATCTGGATGTAGTTGGAGATTACCGCCAATGGCGTGTTCACTTCGTGCGCCACGCCCGCTGCCAGCAGGCCCAGCGATGTCAGCTTCTCGGCCTGCAGCAGTTGGTCCTCCAGATGCGTGCGCTGTGTGATGTCGTCGAGCAAAATGAGCCGCCCGATGCGCTGGCCCTCTTTGCCGACCAGCGGGGCGATCGAAACGTTCACCACCAAGGTGCGGTCGTTGCGCGTGCGCAGAGGCACTTTGTACAGACTGGAGACATGATCCAACTCCGAACGCGCCGCCAATTCAGCCACCAGGCTCGCAGGCAATACCTCGTCGAGCTGCCGATTGACCGCTTCATCTCGCGGCACGCCAAGGAGCTCTTCGATCTGCGTGTTCCAGGATTCCACGCGCCCGCTCAGGTCCACCGCCAGCACGCCAACGTTGAGCGACTCCACGATATTCTCGGAAAAATCCTTGAGCCGCTCGATTTGCAGCGCTTTATTCTCCAGAGAGGAATAGAGCCGCGCGTTATCGAGTGCGATGGCCACGTACCCGGCCAGCGTGAACAGCAGCTCCACGTCTTCGCTGCTGAGGAAATCTCCGTGAACCGTCTTCCCGATGCCCACAATTGCCACCGTGTGATCGCGCATGCGGCAGGGAATGAAATAGTTCAGATCCAATTGCTCGAGCGCGTGCCGGACCGATTCGCTTTCTCCGCGCGCCGCGCGCGGCGACTCGTAAAACAGGTACCCGCGCGCAAATTCCGGACGCGCAGGCGACAGAAAACTTAAGTCCAGAGATTCCGCGGAGGCTCCAGCGGCGCGCAACCCCATCGAACGTTCCATGTGGAACCGGGTCGAATCCGGAGGATCTTCGGTGAAAAGCGCCAGGCGATCCACCAGCAGCGTCTGAGACAGGCGGTCCATCACCGACGCCAGCATCGGTTCCAGACGCACCTCGTTCGTGAGCGTGCGCCCGAATTCAATCAGGGTGTGCCGGTAATTGAAACGGTCGCGGTAGAAAAAACGGTCCAGGCGCGCCTGAATCCACTCGCGCAACGGCTGGAAGAGGAAAGAAGCGACCACGATGATTGCCGCGATCCCTACGGGCGAGCTGGTCGGCGACGTGTGAAACAGCACGCCGGTCAGCGACACGATGGCTACATATACCGCCACCACCCCGGCGCTCGCCGCCGTGTAAGCCAGGCCCCGCTTGAAGATGATGTCGACGTCCATCAGACGATAGCGGATGATGGCGTAGGCAAAGCATAGCGGCAGCAGGGCCAGGGAAAGCGCGGATACGTTCATCCACGGCTGCGGAATTGCCCCGAGCAGAAACGGCAGCACGTTGAAAAGCGCGAAGGGAGCAATGGCCGCCATCGTCCCGCCCGTCACCCACTTCAGCTGCTGCCGCAAAACTCCGGCCGGCGCACGGCGGTAGCTATTGAGGAAAGTTCCCGCGGCCAGCAAAAAGTAGAGCGTCAGGTAACCCAATTCCAGTTGATCGAGCGCGATCCGCGCAGCCAGCGATGGCACAAAACCCAGCGTGCCCGTCGCCGCGTTCGCCTGCACCAGCAGCAAAAGCGCCGGAGCCACGTAAGTCCCCGCGATTGTCAGCCGATGGCTCACGCGCCGCACGATGCTGCGCTCCGGAAACACCAGCGCGAAGTGCACCAGCAGAGCCGGCGCCAGAAGCGTCGCCACCGCCTGCGCCCAGTAAACCTCCCAATCGAAAAGATTTAGCTTGCCTGTATAGCGGAACTCATACAGCACAAACGACACCAGGCAGAACAAATAGAAGTGCACAGCTCGCGGTGCATTCCACCGCCGCACAAAAATGAAAAGCCCGATGAACAGATAGAGCAGGCCAACGATGCGCAGATAGTTCTCAATGGTTACCGGCTTCGGCGCCGGCGCGACCACCACCCGGGCCTGGTAGGGCTTCCCGTCGCGCTCCAACCGATACTGCACCTGCGCCCAGAGGCCTACGGCCCACAATCGCTTGGTCACATCCAAGGCGCGATGGACGGCCAAGCCGTCTATAGCCACCAAGCGGTCGCCCGCTTTGATGCCCGCGCGCTCCGCGGGAGAGTTCGAGGCCACCGCAAACGCCTGTATGCCCGAGGATCCGTCAAGCCAAGACACACCGTCGTCTGGGACATTGAAGAGCAACCGCTGCTGAAAATTGACAATCGCGAAGGCAACAGCCGCCGCGGTCGCCAGCGCCAGGAAAATCGCGCCCAGTCGCAGCCTTAGGTGTCCTTTTCGGTCTGTCATCAGCTGGCTCTTCCCACATCCATAAGAGCTATGTCGCCCTGTCAGAACATGCCCGCCCGGCAGTTCCTCCGAGCACTTCCGCTACCATAAAATATGGATTTCCGTTTTAATAAGTCCATTCATCACAATAAGATAAAATGTATCATGCCGCTGATGCAGGAACACTATGTTTTTTGGAAGGCCCAGTTTCTGTTTTGCGGATGGACTGAAGTCTAGAACTGGAAACTAACCCCGCCTCGGAATGACCGCAGAACAGGCGTCAGCAGAAGTTGACCACCAGCCTGATTCACCGGAACATATCCTTGAGCCAGGAGATTGCGGAAATCGGCTAACGCTTCCCAGTGGCCGCCGCCAAAACACGGGAAAGGCTGCCTGACCGTAACGCTCAAATTAGGGTCAATTCCCAGTGCAGCCTCCCCGAACACGTCTTGGCGGCTCACTACAGTTCCGTTGATCCACTTATAGCTGGCTGAAATTTGCGTATGAGACACCGGCACCCGCCCTGATACGCGAGCTGCCAGGCTGTGATGCAAGGTCGTCTGCAAGCCATTCGAGAGACGCTCCGTCGCATTCCCTTCCGGGCTCAACGCTCCCGCCCAGGCATAGATTGTCGCCACTTCCATGTGATCGGAGACTTTCTGCCGGTAAACCACGCGACTGCCCCAGGAATCACTCCTGCCGCCGTCGTGAGCGTAGGGAACGATGGGTGGCGTCACAGGTCCGTTGGGATTATCCATATCGAACCCAAAAACGGCCGTGTGCGCTGAAGAATCGCGAAACGCTGCCGCCTCTAAGCTGCCGTGCGAACCCACCTCCCGCCGCAAAGCTAGCTCGTAGTGCCAGACACTCGCAATCCTGCTGCGGCCGTCGCTCCACATGATCACCGGCAATGTGTCCAAGGCGTCGAGCGCAGACTCAAGCGCTGCTCCACGGGTCCGGAAACCCTGCGAGTCGGGCTCCGTCTCAACGGAATAGGCCACCGACCAATGGGGAGCCACCTCGCGAATGACGCGCACGCTGGGCCGCAGCGACGACGTCATCGCGTTTGCCCCCGCCATAAGGTAGGCGGTTCCGAATTCAATCTGGGTATT
>Ga0210394_10004783_pt1 | contig 15554 bp, 10 predicted proteins | sample IncBWC12MmetaG_FD_160121 | JGI IMG/M metagenome (GOLD analysis project Ga0210394, IMG submission 160121) | Forest soil microbial communities from Barre Woods Harvard Forest LTER site, Petersham, Massachusetts, United States - Inc-BW-C-12-M | ecosystem: Environmental > Terrestrial > Soil >... | reverse complement strand
CAGCCGGATGTCTTCGAGCAGCTCCGGGCTGAGGTTCTGCGCCTCATCCACAATGAGCACCGCAGGCTCGGGATGCCCGGCGACGAATCGATCCAGCAGCCAGGTATTGAGCCGGATCAACATGTCGCTCTTGGCACGGGACGCGCAGGGAATTCCGAAATCCGTCAGAATGTAATTAAATAAGTCTTCGACACTTAGGCGTGTATTGAAGACAAAAGCGGTCGCCGCCTGGTTCTGCCGCAGCCAATCCATGAGCTGATTGAGCAGGGTGGTTTTTCCCGTGCCAACCTCGCCCGTCAGAAGGATGATTCCCTTGCGCCTCTGAACTCCGTAAGCCAAGCCTGCCAGCGCTTCCTGCATGACGGGCGTCAGGAAGAAGTACCGGGGATCCGGACTTACGTTGAAAGCGCTTTCTTTCAGCCCAAAAAACTCGTTGTACATAATTACTGCCTTCCGGGTACTGGGTTCAATTTGATCCCGCGATTCACTGGTGCGACTCTGCGAGTACCGTTCTTCCTGGGAGCCGCCGGCTCCAGGAGGGAAATTTGAGCCAAGGTCGGCAGCCGCAGATAAGTCTCGATATCCTGTTTGGATCGCATTGACCTGTCCCGCCACTCGGACAATTGCACAAGTCCCACGCCGAGAAGCAGCCCTGCACCCAGTCCTCCCAAACCGAATAGGGGCCGATTGGGAAAGGACGGCCGCTCCGGGAAGCTTGGGGCATCCAGCACTCGGAACTGCTCGCCTTGTTGGCGATGTTCCAGTTCGGTGGCCATTTGCGATTCATTTCGCTTCTTGAGCAGATCGTTGTAAAACTCCAGGGCCGTTTGGTAATCGCGGGTGAGGTACTTGAACTCCTGCTGAACTTTGGGGCTCAATTGGAGCCGGCCTTGCATCGGGCTAAGTTGCTGTTGCAGGTGCGCTTGTTCGTTCTGCTTTTGGGTAACGGCCAGCTCAGCTTGATGAAGCTGGGCCCGCAGCTGTTGAATTTCCAGCGGCTCGATGGACGATGCTTTTGGTTGTTGCTCAGCCGGTTCGTTTTGCTTTCTCGTAGCTGTTTGCTGAATTCTATTTTGGAGCTCGGCGATATCCGTTTTGAGTTTCACCACATCGGGATATTCGTCGGTATACCGTGCTTTAAGTGACAAAAGTTGTTCTTGCTCTTTCGCGAGTTGCTGTTCGAGTGTTTCGGGATTCTGACCCTTTTGCGAAGATTCCCAGCCCGCGACCTGCTGTTTCAACATGGATTCCGCGAATGCTTTTTCTTCGCGCGCCTGGTTCAAAGCCTGCGTGGCAGCTTCGAGTTGCGGGCTCAGCCCCATCAACAACGTGAGATTGTTTTGTTCATTTTCCGGGAGTTCGCCCACATAGCGGCCCTGGAAATCAGCCAGTTTGGCGTCCTGCTCGTCCAGCTTGTTCTTAGCTTCCTGCAGTTGTGCGCCTAGGAACTGAGTTGTGTCTTCGGCTTGCTGCTGATGCAGCCGCAGGTTCTGCTCCATAAACATCGAGGTGATCTCGGTGCATATGCGTTGAGCAAGCCAAGGCTCGCCCAGCGTAACGTCGACGTTGAAGCCTGGCAGCGCCGTCGGTTGCGTTCCCTGCGTGGGATTCAGCGGCTTCACCGTGATTGCTTTTTGTAACCGGGCGACGAGCACCTCCATCGGTACCTTGTTTACGTCTTCCTTGTACATCCCAAATTGCTCGACCAGATGTTGCAGGCGAGTGCGGCTCAGGATCTGCTCCTCCATGCTGGCCAGACGTTGATTCAGATCCTCGCTCACCACTCGCTTGACGTAGCTGTCAGGGACGGTCGGCGATTCAACCAGAACTACCGTGTGCGAAGTAAACCGGGCGGGCAACGCGAGGCTCAGCGCATATCCGACGAGGGCGCCGAGTATCACGGGCAGGATCAGCAGCCAGCGTCGCCTGCTGAGAATCGCCAGATAATCCTCGAGTTTCAATTCTTTCTGTTTTGTCATCGCCATTAATCCGCTTTCGCCATTCTGTGAGCTATGCCGCTACCCGATCGGGCGGGCCTGCGAACGAGCCGTAAGCCCTACTGATATGAGCTGCCGCGTAAATTCGCTTCCGCACGCGCCGCCGGCACAGACAAAATTCGTGGCCTGACGTTGCACCTGGTAACTAAAAAAGATGCTCGCCCTGCGACTCAAGGCGTGGTTGATCGTCACTCCCGCGAACCAGTCCCTGTAAATTTCGTTCGTTGCTTGTTGCGTCGTCTGCATCAATCCTTGATTCCTAGCGTAGCCGCCAATGACTTCAGCCGTCAGCGTTCGGGAGAGTGGAGTGTCCACGGCCACGGATCCTTGATCAGTGACGGCACCGGTCAGGAAGCCGGCTCCATCCGTCAGGCTATGGCCGTAGCTGAGCTTCAATACGTTTTTCTCTATGTCGTAAGTCATCGAGCTATCGAGACTCCAATAAAGTTTTCGGGATGCGACAGTTAGGGGTGCGCTTGCCAAAGACGTTTGGCTTGAGGCCGCGTGGAAGAAAGCCAGCTCAGGGCCCGCGGCTACTTGAAATGCCATCCGGCCGGTAACCTGTCTTCCGAAAGCTAGTTGGAAAACGTGCCCGTCCATCGGTTGGTAGGCATTGCTAAACCGGAAGGCAGTAAGACGGTAGAGCAAAGCAACTGTGTTGTTGCGCGTAACGTGGCGATTGAAAGCCGCTTGAACCGTCGTGTCGTTTGAATCCAGGAAATTGGATTTGAAGAAACGCAGCAGTGAGTAAGATCCGAGAAACGTTAGGGTTGTCCGTTGACCGATAGGAACATCTACTTCGCCTACGAACGAATTAGTGAGTTCCTGCCCGAGTGTGCTGACGATGGATTGATTCGGCAAGAATGCCGGCTGCAGCGAGGATTCCCGATTGGCGGAAAGGTCCGCGCCCATCGGCACATAAAACTCCGATACCGCTTCGGGGAGATAACCGAATTGATCGAAGAGCGAGATTGTGACGTGGCGCCAGCTGAGTCTTTCTCTCAATGCAAGCTGTTGAATCGGCCCGTCCTCGGTCGTGTACTGCGAAAGCTCGCCGCCGCCGAGATAATTCAAACTCAGCTCGGAGCTGTGCGATGCCCAGTGGAGGTCTGCTCCGCCATAGAAAGAGCCCCAGGGAGCTAAGGTAACCGTGTTTCCCACCCCGAGAGGATTGGTATCCAGAACTGAGGTCAAGTTGAAGAACGGTTGCCAGTAGCTCCGTCGGGACTCAGATGCTTCGGGCGAAAGGTCTTGAGCTCCTGCCAGGGCACGATCGTTCGCCGTGGACGTTTCCGAAGCGCCGCTCGCGGCCCCAGAATTCCCCGCGTAGAAGGGTGTAACAACCGGTTGTACCGTAAGTGCTGACGTGCCCCCGGGCTGACTTTGGGCAAGGCCCGCCGTCACCCCCAGGGCTGCCGCCAACAGCGCAATACCGATCTTTGGCTTTAAAGTGAGCATTTTTCTCGTGTTTTTACGGAACCACGATGGTGTCGCCCACCTTCAAGGCAACGTTTTGCTCGGGGTTACTGCCCTTCAGAAACTCTTTGTAATTGAAGGGAAGCCTTGTCTGGCCGGCGTCGCCTTCTCGCAGTACATAGATTTTCTGCATGCGCGCATATTGCGTCAGACCGCCGGCGCTGGAGATCGCCTGCAGAACAGTCATTCCAGGCAGCAGCGGATAGGCACCGGCGCGCGTCACTTCGCCGAGGAGGTAAATGCGCTGGCTGTTGATAGCCGTGACGATCACCGTCACTTGCGGATCGGTAACATATCGCTTCAGGTTTTCGGCCAACTGGGCCGAGAGCTGCGTCGGCGTCTCCCCTGCCGCCTGGATGTCGTTCAGTAAGGGCAGTGAGATCTTTCCGTCCGGTCGCACTGGGACCGTACGGGTCAGTTCGGGCTCTTTCCAAACACTGATATCCAGGAGATCTTCCGCACCAATCACATAGTTGGCATTGGGGGTTACAGAGTAGGGGACCGTTTTGGCGACAGGCCCGGTTCGGGCCAATAGCACTTGATCCGACTTCTGCGCTTTGTTCGAGTTCTGCTGAGCAGGTGCGGAACCGGGCATCAGGATCGCCAGCGCGAAGATCGCAAGCCCTGTCCACGGCGTCTTGCTCGTGTGGCCGAACTTCTCAATGATTGCTGCCATTTTTCTTACCTCCCGCGCACACTACGCCCGTCAAATTGCCACTTAGCGTCTTTTGGCCGCTAAGAGATGGGTGCTGCAGTTTTGTCAAGCAAGGCGAGCAAGCCTTGGTGGAGGATGCGTTCGTGCTTGGCCGGCTCGTTCCAGCGATGTCCCGGTATCCCCACCATCAGTCAAAATGCCCCCGTTACCCCCAACTCTGTGCAGATTTGCTCTTACAAAATCCATTAAGGTCAATTGGTTAAGTAGAGGAATCAGTCTTACATCAACCACCCGTAAACCCTACGCGGGACTCCCTAACCGAACAATCAGGTGGATTGCTGAGCGAATGCCTGTGCGTACCTTATATACACATGGGTACTGCTAAGTAGCGCGCTTTAGTCTGCGGTCTTTCCTTGATCTAACGAGCCCCTGCCTCGAGAACGCTTTTTCCGAAGAAAAGAATCGACCGCGGAGGCTTGCGTAAGAAAACGCGGCCCTGTACGTTATTCCCAACCTGTGAAGGATTCCGCATTTCAATGGAGGTGGACATGCGTACGTTTTGGGGACGTGTCGTTTTCCTGTTCTTGGCGCTACTCACTGGGATCGCTCCGCTATACGCGCAAGGTTCGAAGCCAAATAGCCAGCCACAACGCACGCTGGATATCTATTTCATCGATACGGAAGGCGGCCAAGCCACGCTTTTCGTCTCTCCTTCGGGCGAATCGATGCTCGTGGATACGGGTTTCGCGGGAAATCAAGGTATGCCTGACGCGACAGCGACGAACTCCTCCGGCGCGCCGATTACGCGCGACGCTGATCGAATTAGCGCCGTCTTCAAGCGGGCCGGTGTTACTGTCCTCGATTGGATGGTGATCTCGCATTACCATGGGGATCACGTCGGCAATGCTGCCGAAATGGCGAACCGCATTCCCGTGCGTCACTTTGTCGATCATGGACCGTTCAGCGTGGAGTTGCAGCCCGGCCGGTCGGCGGCATTTCTGGCTTACATGGCTGTGCGGGATAAAGGCCGGGCCATCGTGGCGAAACCCGGAGACAAAATTCCATTTGCCGGGGTGAACGTGCAGGTCGTCTCGTCGGCCGGCGAGTTGATCACTACGCCGTTGCAGGGAGCGCAGGGCGCGGGTTTGCCCAATCCCTTGTGCCGCGATGCCAAATTAAAGGAACAGGATCCTACGCCGGAGAATTTTGAGTCCGTGGGCATTGTGCTCCGCTACGGCAGTTTTCGCCTGCTGGACCTAGGCGACCTGACGTGGAACCAGGAGCATGCGTTGGCTTGCCCAAACAACCTTATTGGAACGTTTGACGTCTTCCACACGACGCGTCATGGCGACCCGCACGCCGGAGCCCCGCAACTGGTCCACGCTATCCGGGCGAGAGTGGCGGTTATGAACAACGGTGAGAGAAAAGGCGGCGATCCAACATACTGGCAGATTGTTCACGATGCGCCGGGGCTGGTGGACTTCTGGCAATTGCACCGTTCGGCTGCGGGTGGGGCCGAGCACAATTCGCCGGAGCAATTTCTGGCCAACCTGAACGAAACCGACCATGGGCACGATCTAAAGATGTCTGTACGCCCGGATGGCAGCTTCAGCATGACCAATGAGCGCAACGGATTCACACGGCAGTATCCCGTGCGGGCAAAGACCACCGTCTCTTCTTCTCGGCAGTGACCAAGAAAGCTGCGCTTGAATGAAAGTGGTGGTGGTTTTTACGGGGCCTGAGACGCCGCGTAAGCAGACAAAGCAATAATGTCGTCCATCGTCAAATTCTCGGCCACCTTCTGCATCTGTTGCGCAGCGGCGGACTTGCTGGTTCCAGCCTTAAAGCCATAGAGCTGCCTGGCTATATAAATTGGGTGCTGTCCCGCGAGCTCAGGGATATTGCCGAAGCCCTTCAATCCGTCTCCATGACATACAGTACAGGAGATCGTCTTGCCGCCACCCGTTGTGGCTAGCATTTCGCCTTTGGCAACGCTCCCGGCTGGAACGTAAGCAATGAACCCGGACTTGGGATCGCGTGCGGTGGCGCGTGCGGGATCCTGGGGCAGCTCGATGATCCGATTGCCGAGCGCCTCCATGCCTCCGGCGGGAAGCGGCAGGCGCATGCGGGCTGCGTTTACCCACGTCTTTGGCACCATATCGGCTTCCATCACTTTGACCCAGGCCGTGGGCTTTTGCATGGAAAAGTAGTCCGCCGCCGCCTTGGCATCCTCGTCCGATGTGGCTTGGCTGATAGTGTTCATGCGGGCCGGATCGATCCTGTCTCCGCTTTTAAAATCAGCCATTTGTTCAACCAGGTAATCGGCCGAAAGTCCCGCAAGATTGGCGGATTCCGGATGGCCATACCCGGTAAGAAGATGGCAGGAGCCGCAGGCAAACCCCTTGTCGGATGCGCCGCTTTTCACGATTGGTGGCACAGCTCCGTGTTCGTCCGGGAACCAATCCGGCGGGTTTGCCAAATCATCGATTTCCTTTTGCGTATAGCTCTTCGTGCTGCCCGACACCTTGACCGGCCCCGTGGCCTCTGCGCCAGCGGGCGGGGTAGCATCGGGAACGAGGAAAGCCCAAGTCGGACGGTCCGCATTTTGCTGCGGAGGCTCCGCGGCGATGGCAATTACACCTAACAGTGCCGGTATTAAAAGCCAGAAAACTTTTTTCATCTAAATTCCTTTTTGGCCCCTTTTGGGGCGACGCGACACGAGTTTTGATTGCCGCTTATTGATACACGACTCCGGGCTCTGATTCAAGGGCTCTCGAACCTTATGACATTGGCGGATATGCTTGTTTATTGATATTCGAGTCATACGTATTCCAAGTTCTCAGGGCTTCGTGCTGTTACTTTCCGCCAACAGGCTTCGCAGGACGAATGACAGGTTCGCGGGGCGTTCCGAAAGCCGCCGCATGAAGTAGGGCACCCACGCCTCGCCAAATGGAACGTAAACACGAAAGGGATGCCCTTCGGAAAGGACTTTCTCCTGCAAGTCACGCCGGATTCCGAGCAACATCTGGAACTCATATTGATGGGCTGTCAGATGAAGCTGTCGGATTTTTGCGAAAGCATAGTCGACGAGGGCGGGGTCGTGCGTAGCAATGGCGATTCTGGGCCCATTGCCACCCGGTGGAAGCATTTTGCCGATCAGTTGATCGAGGAGCTTCCGGTAATTCGCATCAACATCGCTTTTTTTCTGGAAGGCGACACTTGCCGGTTCCTGATAGGCGCCTTTAACTAAGCGTACCTTCGGCTTCAGAGGTGCCAGTCTCTCCAGGTCGGCCTGGCTTCGGAAGAGATATGCCTGTATGGCAATGCCTGCGTTGCCGTGCTCGCGCTGTACAGCCTCGAAAATTCGCAGCGTGGCGTCGGTGTATGCGGAGCCTTCCATATCGATCTCAATAGTGTTCTGCAGTGTCGCGGCCTCTGCGGCAATTTCGCCCGCCAGCGAAAGGGATAGTTGAGGATCGAAGTCCAGGCCCAGCTGCGTTAGCTTGACGGCAATATTCCCGCCAATCCCGGCGTCGTGCATCGCGCGCAGCATCTGCACGTAACTATCGCGGGCCCGGCGCGCTTCGTCTGCTGAGGCGACGTTTTCGCCCAAGTGGTTGAGGATGATAGGCTGCTCGGATCGAGCAAAGGGGCGTGCAGCCCGGAGCGCCTCGTCCAGCGTTTCTCCGGCGACGAATCTTTTGGCGAAGCCATATCTCAAGCCCAGGCGCCCAATCCGATTCGTCACCGCCTTCTTTGTTGAAAGCCAGAAAATCAGATTGCGCAGTGGGTTCGTTGTCTTTCGCCTTTTTCTTTGATTTGCTCTTGAGAATCTAACAGAACGCGCTAGAATGCCCTACGCCGCACTCCCCCCAGCTCAGTTCAGCCGCAGGTTGAACCCAAAACCAGGGACTGCAAGCGATTAGCGTACAGGTTGGCCATAAATGATGCCCGGCCGGTACGAAACTCGGGGATGTCTTTTGCGCGATGGGCTGCATCTCAGTGGTAGACCGCATTTGGGACGCGGATGGTCCGTTTTCGTCTAGGGAGGGTGAGCCCATTTCCAGCACCTTGACCGCAGCACTCGAAGCCAAACGCGCCGAGCAGCCCTTTCAGTTTGTGGCAGCCTCCTATCTGATCCGAATCGGAGCGGAACCGGTTCAGACCCTGGGAGACTTCGCCAAAAGCTTGCGGAACTGTCCCCAAGCGTCGATTTTTTATCATACCTTCCAGAGCCTGGAAGCCCATCATTACACATCGTTTTCGAGCGATTTTGCTCAATGGGCACTGACGGCCTGTAATGAAGCGGCGCTTGCGGAGCAGTTGGCGGTGGTGGATCTTCGTGACATTGTGTCCGTCGAGGATTTGCGCGTGATGCTGGCCGATATCGTCGGCGACTACTTGAAGCAGCACCCACAGGCGGCGGATCGCCGGGCATTTGAGGCTTTCTATTTTTGCGAAGCAAGAGAGGTCACGGTTCCCTCGGGTTCGCCGGCCTGGACGCTGGCCGAATTAGCCGAAGGAATTCGGCACCTGGGACACCAGTCGCTCCACTACCATTTCATTAACTCCAGGCTGCGGCTGCAACTGAAGACCAACGATTTCTCTTATTGGATCGAGCACAGCCTGAATCATCCCTGGCTTGCTGCTCGGCTCAATCGCATCGACTTTTACAACGATACTCTCGACGATCTCCGCCAGGATATCTTGGCCATTCTTGAGCCGCAGGAAACTCTATGAGCACAACTGAAGTCGCCAAACCGGTTCTGCCGGTTCTGGAGGATTACGCCCCAATTGTTGGTGAGCCTGAAGTCCTTGAGTTGCGGGAATTGGCCCGTCGCCTGGCCGGGCGTCGCGTAAAAATGGTCAACTCCACGGCCGTGGGCGGCGGCGTCGCGGAAATCCTCAATCGGCTTGTTCCCCTGATGGAAGAAGTCCAGGTGCCCACCCGTTGGGAGGTAATTACTGGCGGCGAAAAATTCTATAACGTCACGAAGGCCTTTCACAACGCCTTACACGGCGCTCCTTACGACGCAGCGCCGGACTGGTTCGAAACGTTTCTAGCTACAAATGAAGAGAACCGCCGGCGCATGCACTTTGACGAGGACTTCATCGTTATCCACGATCCGCAACCCGTCGCGCTGATTGCCGAGCGCAATTCCGACCCGCAGCACTGGGTTTGGCGATGCCACATCGATCTTTCCAATCCGGATCCGCAGGTGTGGGATTTTCTCAAGCCCTGGGTGGAACGGTACGACGCTTCTCTTTTCTCCTCCCCTCAATTCACACGTGGCTTGCGCATTCCGCAATATCTCTTTTATCCCACGATCGATCCGCTGGCGGACAAAAACCGCGATCTCGACGACGAGTTCGTGCGCTCCGTGCTGGAACAATTTCAGGTCGATCCCGCACGGCCCATCCTGACGCAGATTTCGCGGTTCGATCGGCTGAAGGATCCAGTGGGTGTAATCCGCGCTTATCGTCTGGTTAAGAAGTATGAGGATTGCCAGTTGGTGCTCGCCGGCGGTAGCGCGACCGACGATCCTGAAGGCGCAGCCGTGTTAGCCGAAGTGGAAGCCGCCGCTGCGGGCGACCCGGATATTCATATCCTCAATTTGCCGCCCTGGAGCCATGTAGAGATCAACGCTTTGCAGCGCGGATCCACGATCGTTATCCAGAAATCGCTGAAGGAAGGCTTCGGCCTTACCGTAAGCGAGGCGCTCTGGAAAAAGAAGCCAGTAGTGGCTTCCGCGGTTGGGGGCATTCCCTCGCAAGTGATCCACAAACTCACCGGAATGCTGGTGCACTCGCCGGAGGGTACGGCGTACCAGATTCGGTTTCTGCTTGCCAATCCGGCGTTTGCCAAAGTGCTCGGCGAAAATGGGCATCAGCACGTGAAAGAGCATTTTCTGCTGACGCACAATCTCAAACGCTATCTTGTTTTATTCCTGATCCTGCTCCAAGGCGATTAGTGCGCCCAGTGGCCGGTTCGCCGGTTCAATTCTGCCCCGAACGCTTGTGCCGTTAGCTTTTTCGCACCCGGTCTGAGCGGCGCACAACTTTTGTTCCCGCAATGGGTTTACCATTCAGGGCGTTAGAGGCGTTTCCCCTTATTTATCCCAGTATCCACCGTTCGCCGGGAGCCCCAATGGCCAAGCGAAGATTTCAGAGCAACCAGTCCTCGTCACGGCGGCACATTTTGTTAGTGTTTGTCGGGAGCCTGCTGTGCGCTGGTCTGGTCGTTCTGTTGCCATACTTGGCTGAAGGCGGCGACAAATCCGGCGCCAACGATCCGCAGACGGGTAAGTCGGCGCAGCCCTCCAGTCTTAAAGGGTTGCCTCCCACGGACCTTACCGAAGACCAAGCTATCGTACATGCTCTGAATCGGCTGGGTTATGGCCCACGACCCGGCGATGTGCAGCGGATCAAAGAAATGGGGATTGCGAAGTGGATTGACCGCCAGTTGCGTCCTGAATCCATCAACGACTCGGCAGCCGAAGCGCGGCTCTCGCGCTTTTCAACATTGAGCATGTCTTCCGAAGCCCTCTTGGAGAAATTTCCGCGGCCGGCAGTCGCCGCCAAGCGCGAGGGTGTAACTCCGCAAGAATATCGCAAGCAGCAGGAAGAAAAGCTGCAGGCCGCGCGGCAAGCGGCAGAGAACCGGCAGGGTGCGGACAGCCAACAACAAATGACGGCTCAGACTCCTGGCCAGCCGAATGATGATGCGCAACAGAACGAAAGTATGACGCCGAGCGGGAGTTCGCGGCAGAGCGGAAGTAACAGTTCGCCTCAGACGATGGCTCCCGATGAGCTCGCGGAAATCCTGCTACCCGGCGCAAAGAATATTGCGAACCAGAACGGCCCCGGCAATCGCCCTGGCACTCCGGCCATGAATTTTGAGCAGATCCAAGCGCCCCAGCGCGTCATCGCCGAATTGGCCATGGCCAAGATGGACCGCGCCGTTTACACCGAAAAACAGCTCTACGAGCAGATGGTGGATTTCTGGTTCAACCATTTCAACGTCTTTGCTGGGAAAGGCGCGGATCGCTGGCTGCTTACCTCCTATGAGCGCGACACCATTCGCCCGCACGCCATGGGTAAATTCCGCGACCTCCTGGAGGCCACGGCAAAAAGCCCGGCCATGCTCTTTTATCTCGATAACTGGCAGAGCGTCGATCCGAAAGCTTGGGCGCGATTTCAGCAGGAACAGGCGGCGCGCCGCGCTTATCGCGCCCGATTTGGCGGGCCTTTCGGCAGGCCCCCTTTGCCTGCTCCAGCTGCCAATCCGAATCAGGCCAAAAAGCAGGAGCGCGGCTTGAATGAGAATTACGGCCGCGAGCTTATGGAACTGCATACGCTTGGCGTTGACGGCGGATATTCGCAGCAAGACGTTGTCGAAGTCGCGCGTTGTTTCACCGGCTGGACCATTCGAGAGCCTCAGCGCGATCCGCAGTTTTGGTTTAATGAGCGCCTCCATGATCCGAATCCGAAGGTGATTCTGGGGCACAAGATCAATGCCGGCGGGATGAGGGATGGAGAAGAGGTGCTCGATTTGCTCGCCCGCGATCCCCACACGGCGCATCATCTTTCACTCGAGATTGCACGCCACTTCGTCTCCGATAATCCTCCGGACGCCCTGGTGGACCGCATGGCGAAAGCCTACGAGGGCACCGACGGCGACATTCGCGCGGTGCTGCACACCATGATCTATTCGCCGGAATTCTGGTCGCGCGAGGCCTATCGCGCCAAAATCAAAACGCCGTTCGAACTTGTGGCTTCCGCGGCCCGCGCCGTAGGAGCCGATATCGACGTGCCCCTGACGCTGGTGCAGTGGACCGGACGAATCGGCGAGCCGCTCTATCAATGTCAACCGCCCACCGGGTATTCCGACAAAGCTGATGCATGGGTGAACACGGGAGCGTTGCTGAGCCGGCTGAACTATTCACTAGCGCTCACAAGCAATCGTCTCCCCGGCGTGCTCACGGATATTCGAAGCCTCCTTGGAGCCGGCGCTGCCGGTGAGCCCGTCCAAGTGCTCAATCAGGCCATCGCTGTCTTGCTTTCAGGGGAAGCTTCTCCGCAAACGCGCGAAACGCTGGAAAAGCAGATGAACGATCCGCGAGTCCTGCAGGCCAGTCTGGATGACCCCATCACACGCGTCAACGAAGGCATGATCGCGGGCCTGGTGCTCGGCGCACCCGAATTCCAGCGCCGCTGAAGAAGCTGGGAAGGAGAACCGCATGAACTTTACACGACGCGCATTCCTGAAAAACGGCGGCGTGGCCATGATCGGCATGGGCACGCTGCCCGGATTCCTGCGCCGCGCCGTCGCCGCAACGCCCATGCCGAATCGGAAGAAACTCGTCGTGCTCTTCCAGCGGGGCGCGGCGGACGGACTGAATATCGTCGTTCCTTTCGCCGAGCCGAATTACTATCGCATCCGCCCGACGATAGCGATTCCCCAGCCGCGCCAAGGCGGGGAATTGGCCGCACTCGATCTCGACGGTTTTTTTGGATTGCATCCCAGCCTGGCGCCGTTGATGCCGCTTTTCCGGAAGCAGCAGCTCGCGATCGTGCACGCCGCCGGCTCGCCCGAAACCACACGTTCGCACTTCGATGCGCAGGACTACATGGAATCTGGCACGCCCGGCGTGCGGTCCACCGACGACGGCTGGCTCAATCGCGCGCTGCGCTCGAATCCCGAGCCAGGCGCTTCGCCATTCCGAGCCGTGGCCATGGGACCAAACCTGCCCCTGACGCTGCGCGGTTCCGCGCCTGCGATCGCGCTGCCTGATGTGCGCCAGTTCCGCGTATTCGCGCAATCCCCGGCAGTCGAAGGCGGATTCGAAGCGCTTTACGCGCAAACCGTGGACGAAGCGCTGCGCGGCACCGGTACGGAGACTTTCGAAGCCATCGACATGCTGCGCAAAGCCGACCCGTCGCGCTTCCAGCCAGAGAATGGCGCCGATTATCCCCGCAATCGAGTGGGCCAGGCCCTACAGCAGGTCGCGCAGCTCCACAAAGCCGACATCGGATTAGAGGTCACGTTCGTGGATACCGGAGGCTGGGACAATCACGTCAACGAAGGCGGAGCGCAGGGCCAGCTTGCGAATTTGTTGCGCGATCTCGGCCAGTCGCTTGCCGCTTTTTCGCAGGACATGGGCGACCGCATGGATGACGTCGTGGTAGTCACGATGTCTGAATTCGGCCGCACCGCGCATGAAAACGGCAACCGCGGCACGGATCACGGCCACGCGAACTGCATGTTTGTGATGGGCGGACCGGTGAAGGGCGGAAAAGTCTACGGCAAATGGCCGGGACTCAGTCCCGAGCAACTTAACGACGGCCGCGACCTCGCGCTAACTACCGATTTCCGGTCCGTGCTGGGAGAAATCATTTCGCGCCATCTCGGCACGAAAGAACTCAACAGCGTTTTCCCCGGCTTCGAAAACGACGCGCGCAAATTCCCAAATCTGCTGAAAGCCTAATCTGCTGTGGCGCGGGAGACTTCCTTCGCACCTTCCGACGTGCGGATGCGCATGCCGTAGAAGGAGCGATACACGAAGATAAACGAAATCACGAAGAAAATCGCCGCGAGCACGTGAGTAATCATTGCCCCGCTTGTAGCCGTCAACTGAACGGCCAATTCCACCGCCAGCAGCCCAAACAACGTGGTGAACTTGATTACCGGATTGAGCGCCACTGAAGAAGTGTCTTTGAAGGGATCGCCAACCGTGTCGCCGATCACGGTGGCGGCGTGCAGTTCGGTGCCTTTTTGCTTTAGCTCGACCTCAACGATCTTCTTCGCGTTATCCCAGGCGGCTCCGGCATTGGCCATGAAGATGGCTTGGAACAGCCCGAACATGGCAATCGAAATCAGGTAGCCGATAAAGAAGAAAGGTTCTACGAAAGCGAATGAGAGTGCGGCGAAGAACACCGCGATGAAGATATTTAGCATGCCCTTCTGCGCGTATTGCGTGCAGATCTCCACGACTTTCTTGCTGTCGGCAACCGAGGCCCTCTCCACACCTTCGAGCCGGATATTGGCCTTGATGAATTCAACCGCGCGATACGCGCCTGTGGTAACCGCCTGTGTTGACGCGCCCGTGAACCAGTAGATCATCGATCCGCCGGCGATAATTCCCAGCAAGAAGGGCGCGTGCAGCAGGGAAAGCTTGTCCACGTTTTCGGTGAGGCCTGAAGTCAGCGCCATGATGATCGAAAAGATCATCGTTGTTGCGCCGACGACAGCCGTGCCGATGAGCACAGGCTTGGCCGTAGCCTTAAACGTATTCCCGGCGCCATCGTTTTCTTCGAGTAGATCCTTCGCGCGTCCGAAGTTAGCGTCGACGTGAAAATCTCGCTTGAGCTCCTGGTGGATACCGGGAATCTGCTCGATCAGCGAAAGTTCGAAGACGGATTGCGCGTTATCGGTGACGGGTCCGTAGGAGTCGACGGCAATCGTCACCGGACCCATGCCCAGGAACCCAAAGGCCACCAAACCGAATGCGAATATCGGCGCGGCAATCATCATATTGCTCAGCCCCTGCAATCCGACCATGTATGCGATGGACATAAGCCCAGCCATGGCGAGGCCCAGGTAATAAGCTGAGAAATTCCCCGCGACGAACCCGGACAGAATGCCAAGCGAAGCTCCGCCTTCTTGCGCGGAGATGACCACTTCCTTTACATGGCGCGATTCAGTCGAAGTAAAGACCTTTACGAGTTCCGGAATTACCGCTCCCGCCAAGGTTCCACAGGAGATGATCGTGGCTAGCTTCCACCACTGCGTTGTGTCGCCAGCCAGGCTAGGAATCACTAACCAGGAAATCACATAAGTCATGGCGATAGACACGATAGACGTCAGCCAAACGAGCGACGTGAGCGGAGCTTCGAAATTCATGTGGTCGACGTTGGAATAGCGCGCCCGCGCAATCGCGCCGTTGATGAAGTAAGAAGCCGCACTGGCGACGAGCATGGCGATGCGCATCACGAAAATCCAGACCAGGAGTTGCACCTGCGTCGTGGGGTTACTCACGCCCAGCAGGATGAACGTGATCAGCGCTACACCGGTCACTCCGTATGTTTCGAAACCATCAGCGCTTGGGCCCACCGAATCGCCGGCATTGTCGCCTGTGCAGTCGGCAATCACGCCGGGATTACGCGCGTCGTCTTCCTTGATACGGAAGACGATCTTCATGAGGTCGGAGCCGATATCGGCGATCTTGGTGAAGATGCCGCCGGCGATTCGCAGCGCCGCCGCTCCCAGAGATTCGCCAATAGCAAAGCCAATGAAGCACGGGCCGGCATAATCCCCCGGAACAAATAGCAGAATGAAAAGCATCATCAGCAACTCGACGCTGATCAGCATCATGCCGATGCTCATGCCTGAGTCCAGCGGAATCTTGTAGATGGGATAAGGTTTG
>Ga0210394_10004781_pt1 | contig 15569 bp, 12 predicted proteins | sample IncBWC12MmetaG_FD_160121 | JGI IMG/M metagenome (GOLD analysis project Ga0210394, IMG submission 160121) | Forest soil microbial communities from Barre Woods Harvard Forest LTER site, Petersham, Massachusetts, United States - Inc-BW-C-12-M | ecosystem: Environmental > Terrestrial > Soil >... | reverse complement strand
AACATGCTCGAGCTCATCAACAACATCGCCAAGCAGTACAGCGGCCTGTCGGTGTTCGCCGGCGTCGGCGAGCGCACCCGCGAGGGCAACGACTTCTATCACGAGATGATCGAGTCGGGGGTCATCGACAAGGACAACCTGTCGAACTCCAAGGTCGCGATGGTGTACGGGCAGATGAACGAGCCGCCGGGCAACCGCCTGCGCGTGGGGCTCACCGGACTCACCATGGCCGAGTACTTCCGCGACGAAACGCGCGAGGACGGGGGCAAGGGGCGCGATGTGCTGTTCTTCGTCGACAACATCTACCGTTACACGCTCGCCGGCACCGAGGTGTCGGCGCTGCTCGGACGCATGCCCTCGGCGGTGGGCTACCAGCCGACGCTCGCGGAGGAAATGGGCGTGCTGCAGGAGCGCATCACCTCCACCAAGACCGGCTCCATCACCTCCATCCAGGCAGTATATGTGCCGGCGGACGACCTGACCGACCCGTCACCCGCCACGACTTTCGCTCACCTGGACGCCACCGTGGTGTTGTCGCGCCAGATCGCATCGCTCGGCATCTACCCGGCGGTCGATCCGCTCGATTCCACCAGCCGCCAGCTGGACCCGCTGGTGGTGGGCGAGGAGCACTACAATACCGCGCGCGGCGTGCAGGCGGTGCTGCAGCGCTACAAGGAGTTGCAGGACATCATCGCGATCCTGGGGATGGACGAGCTGTCGGAGGAGGACAAGCTCAGCGTGTACCGCGCGCGCAAGGTGCAGCGTTTCCTGTCGCAGCCCTTCAACGTCGCCAAGATATTCACCGGCCAGGACGGCAAGATCGTGCCGCTGAAGGACACCATCCGCGGCTTCAAGGGCATCATCAGCGGCGAGTTCGATGAGTTGCCTGAGCAGGCCTTCTACATGGTCGGCGCGATCGACGAGGCGGTCGCGAAGGCGAAGACGCTGCAGTAAACCATGGCGGAAGCACTCACCATCCAGGTTGACATCGTGAGCGCCGAGGGCGAGCTGTTCTCGGGCCCTGCCGCCGTGGTGTTCGCACCCGCGAGCGAGGGCGACCTCGGGATTTATCCGCGCCACGCACCCCTGCTGACTTTGCTGAAGCCGGGCGAAGTGCGTGTGCAGACGCCCGACGGCGAGGAGCACTACTTTTTTGTCGGCGGCGGAGCGCTCGAGGTGCAGCCCACCCGGGTCACGGTGCTCGCGGACACGGCACTGCGCGCCAGGGACATTGACGAGGCGGCGGCGCTCGCCGCCAAGCAGCGCGCCGAGGAAGCGCTCAAGGACAAGGCCGGGCACATCACCCAGGCCGAGGCGCTGGCCGAGCTCGCCCGCGCCGCGGCGCAGCTGAAACTCCTCGCGCGCCTGCGCAAATTGCGGGGCTGAGCGCTGGACCCGTCACCGGATCATCCGGTCCCTTCAGCGGCAGCGCCCGCCGCGGCGCCGCCCCGGCTGCTCGCAGGCCTGGCACGCAACCTGCGCGGCGGTCTTGCGCTGCTGGCATTGCGGCGATGCTGGCCGCCGCGCTTCGTCGTCAACTTCGACCAGCTGGTCACGCTGCTGATCGTGAACCTCGCCGTCTGGGTCGGGCTCGACGCCCTGCATGCCGAGGCGCATGCACCGCTGGCCCTCGACGGGCTGTTTGGCTGGGCCTGCTATCTGCTGCTCGCGCTCGGCGCCTGCGCCGTCGTGGCGCGCGCGCACAGCCGCGCCGCCGATACCCGCGCGCTGCTGGTGCCGGCGCTCGCTGTCTCACCGTTCGTGCTCACGATCTTCTGGCTGGCGAGCGACCGCACGCTGGTGCAGGCACGGCCGCTCACGGCGCTGATCGTGGCACTCATTTATACCGCGTTCCTGTGCGTGCGCGTGTTGGGCGCGGCGTACGGGCCCGTGCGCACCCGCGCCGTACTCATCGCTCTGGTGCTGGTGCTCGCTTCGCCCTGGGTGATGGGGTTCCTGAACTTCGACACGCGTCTGTGGGTGGCCGAGGAGCCGGAGCAGGCCCGGGACGCGGATGACGCCGACCAGGTGGAAGCACTCTTCTACGATCAGCCGGCGCAGATCCTGGCTGCGGTCGCGCGCGTACAGAGCGCGCCAGCCGGCAAGACGGGGACCTACTTCGTCGGTTTCGCCGGCGTCGGCAGCCAGGCGGTGTTCAGGCGCGAGGCGCTGTTTGCCAGCCAGGTGTTCGCCGAGCGCTTCGGTTCCGGGGAGCGCTCGGTCCTGCTCGTGAACGACGTGGAGGACCGCGATTCGTATCCGCTGGCGAGCGTTTCGGGACTCGCCCAGACGCTCAAGGGGCTCGGCTCGCGCATGCATGCGGATGATGATGTGCTGGTGCTGTTTCTGACCTCGCACGGCTCGCGGGACGGCCTGGAGGTCGAGAACGGCTCGCTGCCGCTCTCGCAGCTCGCCCCTGCGGACCTGCGCCAGGCGCTCGATGATTCCGAGATCCGCTGGCGCATTGTGGTGGTGTCGGCCTGCTACGCGGGCGTCTTTCTCGAGGTGCTCAAGAGCGACACCACGGCGATCATTACCGCAGCCGATGCCACGCACACCTCCTTCGGCTGCGAGGACGACCGTGACCTCACCTGGTTCGGCGAGGCCTTCCTCAAGGACTCCCTTACCAGCAGCAGTTCTCTGGAGGAGGCGTTCCACAAGGCCGCCGCTCTGCTGGCGCGCCGCGAGGACGCCGAGCACGAGGCGCATTCCAACCCCCAGCTCTACGTGGGATCCCTTATGCGCAGGAAACTCGCCGAGTTGCCGGTGGGTCGCCCCGAGCACGATCAACGCTCATTTACCGTAGAACGGTGAGTACAATTCCGTCCATGCGCAGCACCCCACCCTCGAAGCGCGGCAGCCGCGAAGCGCGCCGCACCGGAGCCGCGCGCGCAGCCTCCGCGGCCCCGCTGTCGGTCGTGATCCTGGCGGCCGGGGAGGGCAAGCGCATGAAATCGGCGCTTCCCAAAGTGCTGCAGCCGCTCGCCGGCCGCCCGCTCCTCAAGCACGTGATCGACACGGCGCGCGCGCTCGGGCCCAGCGCCATCCAGGTGGTGTACGGACACGGGGGCGAACGGGTACGCGCGGCACTGCAGGGCGAGCCGGTCTCCTGGACGCTGCAGGCCGAGCGCTTAGGCACCGGGCACGCCGTCCTGCAGGCGATGCAACACATCCCCGACGGACACCTGGTGCTGGTGCTCTATGGAGACGTGCCGCTCATCGGTCGTGCCCAGCTCGCTGAGCTGCTGGCACTGGCGGGGCCGCGGCGCGTAAGTCTCCTCACCATGAGGGCGGACGATCCGGCCGGGTACGGCCGCATCGTGCGCAGCGCCCGCGGACTGGTACAGCGGATCGTCGAGCAGCAGGACGCGACGCAGCGCCAGCTCGCGATCCGCGAATGCAACACCGGCGTCCTCGCCTGCCCGGCGCAGCTGCTGCGAGGCTGGCTCGCTCGAGTGAAGCCGGACAACTCGCAGGGCGAGTACTACCTCACCGACGTCATCGCCATGGCGGTGCAGGAGAAGATCGCGGTCCAGCCACTCATCGCGCCGCGGATCAGCGAGGTGCTGGGAGTGAACGACCCGGCGCAACTTGCGGAGCTGGAAGCGGTATGGCGCGCTCGCTGCGCGCGCGAGCTGCTGCTCGCCGGCGTCACGCTCGCCGATCCCGCGCGCCTCGACGTGCGCGGCTCGGTGACCCACGGCACGGATGTATTTATCGACGTCAACGTGGTGCTCGAGGGCAAGGTGGTGCTCGGCGACCGGGTGCGCGTGGGGGCGGGCTGCTTGATCCGCAACAGCGAGATCGGCGCCGACACCGAGGTGTTCCAGTATTGCGTGATCGACGGCGCGCTCATCGGTCCCGGCTGCAACATCGGACCGTTCGCGCGCTTCCGGCCGGCCGCCACGCTGGGGAGCGGGGTGCACATCGGCAACTTCGTCGAGGTGAAGAACTCGCAGCTGGGCGCGGGCTCGAAGGCGAACCACCTCGCTTACCTGGGCGATGCGCGCCTCGGCGAGCGCGTCAACATCGGCGCCGGCACTATCGTCGCCAACTACGACGGCGCCAACAAGCACACCACTGTCATCGAAGATGACGTGCACACCGGCTCCAACAGCGTGCTGGTCGCGCCCATCACGGTGGGCGCGGGCGCCACCATTGGCGCCGGCTCCACCGTGACGCGTGCGGTGCCGGCGGGCAAGCTCACCGTGGCCCGTGCGCGGCAGGCGACTGTCGAGGGCTGGCGCCGGCCGGTGAAAAACAAAAAGTAACGCGCTGCGGCTGCGCCTGAAGCGGGGTGTGCCGAATCTTTAGATTGCCTCGGCGCGACCTTGATCACGGCTTTGATGGGTGAAATCAGCGTTTTCCGCCCGTTTCAGGCAAAATGCGCATCGAGCCTAGCGGCCGAGGCAACCATGTGCGGAATCGTTGGAGCGATCGCCGAGCGCGATGTCGTCCCCATCCTGATGGAGGGTCTGCGGCGGCTCGAATACCGCGGCTACGATTCGGCGGGCCTTGCCGTCCTCAACGGCTCCAAGCACCTGACGCGCCTGCGCACCGTCGGGAAAGTGCACATGCTCGATGAGGCGCTCGAGCAGACACCCACCGCCGGCAGGATCGGCATCGCCCACACACGCTGGGCCACTCACGGGGTACCGAGCGAGCGCAACGCCCACCCGCATATCTCGCGCGATGGGCTCGCCATCGTGCACAACGGCATCATCGAGAACCACGGTGCGCTGCGCGCCGATCTGGAGCGCCGCGGCTATCGTTTCTCCTCTGAAACGGACACCGAGGTCATCGCGCACCGCATTCACTACCACCTGCAGAGCGTGCAGGATCTGTTCAAGGCGGTGCGGGCCACGGTGGCGGAGCTCGAGGGCGCCTACGCCCTGGTAGTGGTCAGCGAGCACCAGCCCGAACGGCTGGTTCTGGCGCGCGAGGGTTGCCCGGTCGTGGTCGGGCTGGGGGTCGATGAGAATTTCGTGGCCTCGGACGTCGCGGCGCTGCTGCCGGTCACGCGGCGCTTCATTTTCCTCGAGGAGGGCGACGTCGCCGAAGTGCGGCGCCAGGCGGTGCACATCATCGATCGCAACGGCAGCACCGTGGAGCGCCCCGTCCACGAGAGTGAGCTGTCGGCGGATGCCGCCGAGCGGGGGCCGTACCGGCACTTCATGCTGAAGGAGATCCACGAGCAGCCGCGCGCGATCGCCAACACCCTGCAGGCGCGGGTCGCGAACGGGCGCCTCCTGGAAGCGGCGTTCGGCCCGGCCGCCCTTGAGGTGTTCAGGCGCACCCAGAACGTGCACATCGTGGCGTGTGGTACCAGCTTTCACGCCGCAGCCTGCGCGCGCTACTTCATCGAAGAGATCTGCAAGCTTCCCTGCACGGTGGACATCGCCAGCGAGTACCGCTATCGCAACCCCCTGGTGCCGGTGAATTCGCTGTTCGTCGCCATCTCGCAATCCGGGGAGACCGCGGACACGCTGGCCGCGCTGCGCCTCGCGCGGCAGTCCGGCTACCTCTGCTCGCTCGCCATCTGCAACGTTCCGGAGAGCTCACTGGTGCGCGAGTCGGAGCTCGTCATGCTGACGCGCGCGGGACCTGAGATCGGTGTGGCCTCCACCAAGGCGTTCACGACCCAGCTCGCCGCGCTCGGCATGCTGGTGATCGCGCTCGCGCGGCACCATGGCGCGGATGCCGAGCGCGAGCGCGACCTGGTCACGCGCCTGATCGAGCTGCCGGGGCTGGTCGAGAAGACACTCGAGCTCGATGCGGTCATTCAACGCCTGGCGGAGCGCTTCGCCGACAAGCACCACGCGCTGTTCCTCGGGCGCGGAGCGCTGTACCCCATCGCCATGGAGGGCGCGCTGAAACTCAAGGAGATTTCCTACATTCACGCCGAAGGCTACCCCGCGGGGGAGCTCAAGCACGGGCCGCTGGCGCTGGTGGACGCCGACATGCCGGTGGTGACCGTCGCGCCCAACAACGACCTGCTGGAGAAGCTCAAATCAAATCTCATGGAAGTGCGCGCGCGCGGCGGCGAGCTCATCGTGTTCGCCGATCCGGAGTCGGGCATCCGCTCGAGTGACGGCGTCACGGTCATCGAGATGCCGCGGCACGTCACGTACGAGCAGGCCCCGGTGGTGTACACCATCCCGCTGCAACTGCTCGCCTACCACGTCGCGATCCTCAGGGGCACCGACGTCGATCAGCCGCGCAACCTCGCGAAGAGTGTCACGGTCGAATAGCCGCGGAGGCTTGTGAGGCGCGTGGCGCCTGCAGCAGCGCGTGCAGGGCTTTCGGACCGGCCGCCTTGTCGATGCAATCGTCGAAGCCGGCGGTGCGCGACAGGCGCAGGGTCGTGTCATCGAGCGTCATACCGCTCAACATCACCAGCCGCACACCGGAGCGCGCCCGCGCCTTCAGCGCCTGGGCGAGCCGGTAGCCGTTCATCCCGGGCAGATGAATGTCGATCAAGGCCACATCGGGCACGGCGTTGACCGTCGTGCGTAGCGCTTCTTCCGCGTTGCCGGCTTCCGTCACCGTGTAACCGAGTGCCGCCAGCGCTTCACGGTAGAGGACCCGTACTTCGGTGCTGTCCTCGACGATGAGAATGCGGGTGCGCGCGGCCTTGGGGCCCGGCGCGGCGGCACCCTCCCTGTTCACCGCCGGCGGGCGCGCGCCACCGGAACGCCCGGACACGTCCGCGGCGCCGACGGGCGCGAAAGCAGCCACCAGCTCCGCTGCGCCGGGGGAATGCAGGCTGAGATCCAGAGTTCCTCGCTGCAGCGCCATGACATAACGCGCCGTGCGCAGCGCCATACGGCTTCCCGGGGCGCGTCTGCCGTAGCTCTCGAACCAATCTGCGCCAACTGAGTCCGGCGTTTCGATGGAAAAGCGCACGCGGATCTGCGGCCCCGAATCTGCGGCCGCCGCCCGCACTTCGATCACCGAGCGCGGCGGCGCAACCGCGCTCGCCTGCTCCAGCATCGCGCTGATGACCCGCAGGGTCTTTGCGCCATCGGCCATCGCCTCGACACCGGGCGTTGACGGCGTGAACTCACAGCGCTGCGAGCGCCCCCCGAGCAGCGGCGCGAGCGTGGTGCGCGCGGCCTCGACGATCTGTTCGAGCGAAGTGGGCGCCACGGCGACGGACAGTGTGCCGTTCTCGCATTGATCGGCGGCAACAAAGGCGTCAACCGCGGCGAGTGCGCTGTCGAGCCCCCGGTCGACTTTCTCCGCCACGCGCCTGCTGACCTCGGCGTCGAAGTTGCGCAGCCGTAACAGGTCGATCGCAGCGCGAATCGGACTGAGGGCGTCGCGCAGCTCATGCGCCAGCTCGCGCACCAGGGAGGGGCGACCGTCCATTGTCACAAGTTAAGATATCCGGCAAATGACAACAAGGGCTTCCACAGCGGACCTGCTCGCCGGGCTGTCGATCGCGGGTCTGCTGTTGCCCGAAGCGGTGGCCTACTCGGGGGTTGCCAACCTGCCCCCCCAGGCGGGCGTGATCGCCCTGTTCGCCGGACTGGTGTGCTACGGCCTCATCGGGCGCAGCCGCTTTGCCATCGTCAGCGCGACCTCCTCGTCTGCCGCCGTGCTGGCCTCCGCCACGCTCACTCTCGGCGGCGGGGATCTCGCCCAACGCGTGGCGCTCGCTGCGACCCTGGTGGTCGGCGGCGGCATCGCCTTCGCCCTGGCAGGGTTTTTACGCCTGGGCGCGATGTCGAACCTGATCGCGCGCCCGGTACTGCGCGGCTACGCCTTTGGCCTCGCGCTGGTGATCGCGGTCAAGCAATGGCCGCACCTGGTGGGCATGCATACCACACGGGGCGATTTCTTCCCGCTGGTTGCCGAGATGGTGCGCGGCACCGCAGCCTGGCAGGGTCCGAGCCTGGGTTGTGGCCTCATCGCACTCGCCGGGCTGTTCGGGCTCGAGCGCGTGGCGCGCGTGCCCGGCACGCTGGTGGTGATCCTCGTGAGCATCCTCGCATCCCAGTGGCTCGCAGCGCACGGCGTGGCGCTCACCGGACCCGTTCACCTCGCGCTTGCCATGCCGGCGTTCGCACTGCCGTCCGGCACAGGCTGGCTGCCGCTCACCGAATTCGCGTTCGCTCTGATGTTCATCCTGTACGCCGAGTCCTACGGCTCGATCCGCACTTTCGCACTCAGGCACGACGAGGAGGTGCAGCCGAACCGCGACCTGCTCGCGCTCGGCGCCGCCAACATCGTGTCCGGCCTGTTGCAGGGCACGCCGGTCGGTGCAGGCTACTCCGGCACCGCGGCAAACGCCGCTGCCGGGGCGCAGTCGCGTCTTGCCGGCCTGTTCGCGGCAGGCATCGTGGGGGTGCTGGTGCTGCTGTTCCTCAGGTGGATCGAGCGCATCCCGGAGCCGGTGCTGGCGGCGATCGTCATCCACGCGGTGAGCAAGTCGCTGCGCATCAGCGTGTTCAGGGACTATTTCCGCTGGCAGCGGGATCGGCTGGTGGTCGCGGCGGCGGTGCTGGCGGTGATGATCTTCGGCGTGTTGAACGGGTTGCTGGCGGCGATCGCGTTCAGTCTCGCCCTGCTCCTGAAGTCGCTCGCGAGTCCGCGCCTGTCGGTGCTCGGCCGGGTCGGCGCGCATGATTACGTCAGCGTCGAGAGATTTCCAAACGCCGTGACCGTGCCCGGCGTGCTGGTGCTGCGGCCCGAGGCGCCGCTGTTCTTCGCCAACGCCGAGCCGCTGCTGGCGCAGGCGCGGCAGCGGGTGCTCACCGCACCGGACACGCGACTCGTGGTCCTCAGTCTCGAGGAGTCCCCGGACCTCGACAGCACCGCGCTCGAGGCGCTCGAGGAGTTCTGTTCCTGGCTGAGCGCGCGCGGCGGCGCGTTGCGCCTGGCACGGTTGAAGGAACGGGCGCGCGAGGCGCTGCTGCGCGCGAACCTCGCGCACCTGCGCACGACTGCGCTCGACTATCCGAGCGTGGACGATGCCGTGCGGGGCCAGGGCGTCAGTCCAAATCAACTACTTACGACTTGAGACGCGAGCGCGACAGCGCATCCTCCCAAGGTGGCGCGCCGGGCGCTTCGTGTTACTCTTTACATATTGCACAGCACATGCCGCCGGTCCCCGCGGCTCCATGCGCGTTGCCAAGAAAACTGCAATGAGAGGATCTCAACAATGAAGAAGCAATCTGTCTGGCTGCTGGCCACGCTGGCGGCCGTGCTCGTTGTCGGTTGTGCGAACCAGAAGGCGCCAGCCGAGCAGGCGGTCGCGGGCGCGGAAACGGCGCTGGGCGCGGTACGTGACGACGCGCAGAAGTACGTCCCGGATCAGCTGCAGGCGGTCGATTCGCAGCTCGCGGCGCTCAAGGACAGTCTCACCAAGGGCGACTACAAGGCCGTGCTGACGGGGGCGCCGACCCTCAACTCCGCGATCAGCTCCCTGAAGGACGCGGCGGAGGCCAAGAAAGCCGATACCGAGGCGGCTCTCGTCAAGGCGAAAGACGCCTGGGGCCCACTCAGCGCTGAGGTGCCCAAGATGGTCGACGCGATCCAGAGCCGCGTCACTGCCTTGTCCAAGTCACACCACCTGCCCAGGGGCGTCACCAAGGACGGCCTCGCCTCGGCCAAGTCGGGCGTGGATTCGCTCAAGTCGGCGTGGAGTGATGCCTCGAACGCTTCCGCCTCGGGTGACTTCACGACGGCCGTGACCAAGGCTCAGGGTGTGAAGGACAAAGCCGCCGAGATCATGAAATCCCTCGGCATGTAGCGCTTTCTAGGCGAGGCGGGCGGTGAGATCGTAGTCATCCGCGGCCACGATCCGCACCTCGGCCCAGTCGCCGGCGCGCACGCTCCCGGCATCTTCGATCCGCACCACGCCATCGATCTGCGGCGCGTCCGCTTCGCTGCGCGCCGTAGCCGTGCCATCCTGCACCGCATCCACCAGTACCCGCAGGTGCCTGCCAACCCGCTGCGCCAGCCGCCGCCTGCTGATCGCCGCGGCACGCTCCATGAAGCGCACGTAGCGCTCCTCCTGCAGCTGCGGCGCTACGTGGTCAGGGAGCGCATTGGCCGCGGCGCCCTCGACCGGCGAGTACTTGAAGCAGCCGACCCGATCGAGCTGCGCCTCATCCAGCCACGCGAGGAGCTGCGCGAACTCGCTGTCCGTCTCGCCGGGGAAACCCACGATGAAGGTGCTGCGGATGGTGAGATCCGGGCACTGCGCGCGCCAGGCGCGGATGCGCTTCAGGGTGTTTTCCGAGTGCGCGGGGCGCCGCATGCGCCTGAGCACGGCGGGACTGCCGTGCTGGAACGGGACGTCGAGATACGGCAGCACGCGCTGCGCGGCCATCAGCGGGATCACCTCGTCGATATGCGGGTAGGGATAGACGTAGTGCAGGCGCACCCAGGCTCCCAGCTCCGCCAGGCCGCGGGCGAGGTCGATGAAGCGTGTCTGGTAACCCGCGCCGCGCCACGCGCCGGGCGCGTAGCGGATGTCTGAGCCGTAGGCGCTGGTGTCCTGCGAGATCACCAGCAGCTCCTTCACGCCGGCCGCGACGAGGCGCTCCGCCTCGAGCAGTACATCGTCGATGCGACGGCTCGCAAGGCGGCCGCGCATGGCCGGGATGATGCAGAAGCTGCACTTGTTGTTGCACCCTTCCGCGATCTTCAGATACGCGTAATGCCGCGGCGTGAGCCGCACTCCCTGGGGCGGCAGCAGATCAAAGAACGGATCATGCCGCGGCGGCAGGTGCTCGTGCACCGCGCCCACCACGTCTTCGTAGGCGTGCGGACCGGTGACCTTCAGCACGCGCGGATGGCGCTCGAGGATGCGCTGCGGCCTCGCGCCCAGGCACCCGGTCACGATCACGCGGCCGTTGTGCTCGAGCGCTTCCCCGATCGCATCGAGTGATTCATCCACTGCCGCGTCGATGAAGCCGCAGGTGTTGACCACGACGATGTCGGCGGCTTCGTAGGTCGGCGCGACCTCGTAGCCTTCGGCCCGCAGGTGCGTGAGGATGCGCTCCGAGTCCACCAGCGCCTTGGGGCAGCCGAGGCTGACAAAGCCGACTCGCGGCGCGCGTTCGGCGGGACGCATCCGCGTGCGGGGGGGCGGCACGAGCGCTCAGTTCCTGCCGGGCGCGCTCGCCGGCGGCGGCGGCGGTGCCGCCGCAGGGGCTCTCGGGTGCTGGTGTACCCTGGAGAGGGCATAGAACACCACCAGCACGATCGCCGGCATCAGCAGCCACGGCCATATGGCCGGCCGCCGTTCGCGCGGGCTGCTAGCGGCCATACAAACCCATGAGCTCGGCCTTTGCCAGGGACTGCGTGCGCACCATGAAGCCGATATAGGCGGCGGTCGCATCGGCCGGCACGTCGAGCTTTGCCACCTTCAGCGCGTAGAGGCGCAGGTAGTAGCGATGCGGCTTGCCGGGCGGCGGACACGGCCCGCCGTATCCGGGAGTGCCAAAGTCGGTGCGCCCCTGCACGGCACCTGCGGGCAGGAGATTTTTCTGCGGGTCGCCGGCGCCGGCGGCCAGCGAACTCACGCTGGCGGGGATGTTGTAGACGACCCAGTGCCACCAGCCGCTGCCGGTCGGCGCGTCCGGATCGTGCATCAGGAGCGCGAAGCTCCGGGTGTCGGCGGGTGGATTGCCCCAGGACAGCGCCGGCGAGACGTTGCCGCCCTTGCACCCGAAGCCGTTGAACACCTGGCGGTCGGCGATCCTGCCGCCGGCGGAGATATCCGTGCTGGCGAGCGTGAAGCCCGACGCACTGTCAGTCGGGGCCTTGGCGGCGCGCGATTGCGACGCCAGCAGCGCTGTCGTGGCCAGTGCCGTCGCCGCGAGCCCGACGCCCACCCTCCACACTGTCCGCCTCATGGATCCGCTCCTCGTGCTTGACCGGTCGGCACCGGAACGGCGAAGTGTGCAGCGCGGGAGACGCCGAGTGCAAATGCGGACCTCCCGCCGCCCTCGCGGGCAGGTTCGATGTCTAGCGGCGCCCCCGCTCCTCCCGCTCCCAGCGACCGCCCTGCATGTGCCAGCGGTTGCCATCACGCCGCCAGGTGTGAGGCACCCAGCGGTAGCCCGGTCGCCCGGCTTCCCAGCGGCCGGAATGCCAGACGTGTCGCCCGCCTTCCCAGAACCAGGCGCCGCCGATCCAGATGTAGCCGGGGGCGGGCGCGACACCGACCGCCTCGTACTGCGGCGGGGGTGGGGCCACGTCGGTCACGGCAACATCTCCGTAGTAGCCGGGCGCGGGCGCCACGATGCAGCCCGACAGCGCGGCGCTCAAAAGCACGCTCGCGACGGCGAGCCGGACGGCAATGGGTTTCATCAAGCAACCCTCCTATTGTTCACGCGCGGATGCGGGAACATATTACTGACCAACGCGCGGGCTTGGGTTCAAGCATACACACAGGCAAGATCAAATGAACAACCAGCCCGCAGAGCTCAGCAACTACAACCTGTTCAGCAGCCATTCAGCGCTGATGGATGCGCTCGCGCGCGAGGGAGCCGCATCCGACCACGAGGCGCTCGTGACGCTGGGCGCGCGGCTCGGCAGCGCCGAAATGTTCTCTCTCGGTGATGCGGCCAATCGCAACCCGCCGCAGTTGCACGCGTTTGATCGCTTCGGCGCGCGCCGCGATGAAGTGCAATTCCATCCGGCGTGGCACGAGCTCATGCGCCGCCTGGTCGCGGAAGGCCTGCACACCGGCCCGTGGGCACAGCCCCGTCCCGGCGCGCACGTGGCGCGGGCCGCCGCTTATATGCTGTGGGCCGAGATCGAGAACGGCACCCAGTGTCCGGCCACCATGAGCTACGGCGCGGTCCCCGCGCTCGCACAGCAGCCCGCGGATTTCGGCGAGTGGCTGCGGCTGCTGCTGTCGCGCGACTACGATGCGCGCTTCGCACCGGTCGCCGACAAGCGCGGCGCACTCGTCGGGATGGGAATGACCGAGCGGCAGGGCGGGTCGGACGTGCGCACCAACACCACGCGCGCGCTCCCCGCCGGCGCACCCGGGCCGGGACGGGAGTATCGCCTCACCGGTCACAAGTGGTTTTTTTCCGCGCCCATGTGCGATGCGTTTCTGGTGCTGGCGCAGGCGCCCGGCGGGCTGTCGTGTTTCCTCGTGCCGCGCTTTCTGCCCGATCGCAGTGTCAACCGGCTGCACCTGCAACGGCTGAAGGACAAGCTCGGCAACCGCTCCAACGCCTCGAGCGAGGTGCAGTTCGACTCAGCCTTCGGCCTGCTGCTCGCCGAGGAGGGGCGCGGCGTGCCGGCGATACTCGAGATGGGCGTGTACACGCGCCTCGACAACGCCATCGGTTCCGCCGGCCTGATGCGCCAGTGCGTTGCGCAGGCCATTCACCACGCCCGCGGACGCCGCGCCTTCGGGCGGCTGCTGAGTGAGCAGCCGCTGATGCGCAACGTGCTGGCGGATCTCGCGCTCGAGTGCGAGGCGGCGGTCGCGCTCGTCATGCGCCTGGCGCGCGCCTTCGACGCGCAGCGGGACGAGAGTGCCACGCTGCTGCGGCGCCTGCTTACTCCGGTCGCCAAGTACTGGATCTGCAAGCGCGCACCGGGGGTATGCGCAGAGGCGATGGAAGTGCTGGGCGGCAACGGCTACGTCGAGGACGGTCCGATCGCGCGCCGCTTCCGCGAGTCGCCGCTGAATTCCATCTGGGAGGGCTCGGGCAACATCATGTGCCTGGATGTGCTGCGGGCGCTGTCACGCGCGCCCCGCACCCAGGAGGTTCTGCGCGAGCTGCTCGGCGGCGCCCGTGGGGCAGATCCGCGCTTTGACCGCTTCGTCGCCGTGCTGCTGGAGGACCTCGGGGAGCTCGCCGAGCTACCCGATCCGGCCGACGGCGAACTACGCGCCCGCGAGCTGACGCAGCGGATCGCGCTCTGCACCCAGGCCGCGCTGCTGCTCGCGCACGGCCCGGCGGCCTGCTGCGAGGCATTCCTCGCCACGCGCCTCGCCGCAGGCCCGCCGGCGGCGTTCGGTACGCTGCCGCGTGGCACCGATTTCGGGGCACTGACGGCTCGCGTATTGGCGGGGAAAATCGCGGGCTAGCGATGCGTTTCGGCCGCGAGTACTACCAGCGTTACTACTTCGATCCGCGCACCGCGGTCGCCACGCGCCGCGAAATGCAGGCGCGGGCGCGCCTCATCGCCGCGCTCACCGGGCACGTGGGGCTGCCGGTACGGCGCATCCTGGAAGCGGGCTGTGGCACCGGCATGCTGCGCGCGCCGCTGCGGCGCCTGCTGCCGCGGGCGCATTACGTGGCACTGGAGAGCAGCGAGTACCTGTGCCGGCGCTATGGTTGGAAGCGCGGCCGGATCGAGGCGTACCGCGCAGCAGCGCCCTTTGACCTGCTGATCTGTTACGACGTGCTGCAGTACCTGGATGCGGCGGCGGCGCGGCGTGCGCTCGCCAATTTCGGCCGGCTGTGCCGCGGCGTGCTGTACTTCAGCGCCCTCACGCGCGGCGACTTCGAGCACAACTGCGATCCGCAGCGCACCGATGCCGACGTCTACCTGCGCAGCGCGCACTGGTACCGCTCGCGGCTGCGGCGCCAGTTTCGCGAGGCGGGCCTGGGGTTCTGGCTGCGGCGCGGCGCGCCGCTCACACTCTGGGAGCTGGAGTCGGACTGACGGCAGCGGCGCGGGTCTCGCGGCGCATCCGGAACAGCGGGTACAGCGGCAGTCCGAGCAGGATCAGCACCAGCGTGGCGATCGACTCTTTCGGGGCCGCGCGCAGTGCGCTCACCACAATCCACACCATCACCAGCGCGAACAGCAGCGGTACCAGCGGGTAGAGCGGCACGCGGTAGGGACGGGCGGCAAGCGGCAGCTTGCGCCGCAGTACGATGACCGAGAGCGCCACCGGGATCCAGAAGAGCGCGTACGACATCACCGCCATGTTGGTGAGCTGGTCGAAGGTGCCGGAGGCTGCGAGCAGCGCGCCCCAGACGGCGAGCAGCACGAGCGAGGTGACCGGCACGCGGCTGCGGGGACTCAGGCGGCCGAAACCGGCAAAGAACAGCCCGTCGCGCGCCGCGGCGTACGGAACCCGGGCCGCGCTCAGGATGACCACGTTCAAGGAACCGATGGTGGAGATCAGGAAGATCAGCGCCGCAATGAGGGTCGCACGCCCGCCGAGGAACGTCTGCACCGCGCGGGCGGCGACCGAGGGCGCCTCCGGATAGGCGGTGGAGTTGGCACTCGAGACCTGCCAGAACGGCAGCGCGTACAGGTACGCCGTGTTGATGATCAGATACAGTGCCAGCACCAGGAGGGTGCCGCCGATGATCGCGCGTGGCAGGTTGCGTTGCGGCTCGCGCACCTCGCCCGCCGCCATCGGCAGGAACTGCCAGCCGCTGTACGCCCACAGGGCCGCGAACATCGCGGCGCCGAAGCCGGCAATGCCGCCGTTGGCGCTGCCAGGAGCGGCGAGATTCTCCACCGTGCCCGTGCCGCCGAACAGGAAGACCCCCAGCGCGACGCCCAGGATCGCCACCGCCTTGGCCACCGTGAGGATCGACTGCACGCGTCCGCCGAGCATGACGCCG
>Ga0210394_10004779_pt1 | contig 15571 bp, 14 predicted proteins | sample IncBWC12MmetaG_FD_160121 | JGI IMG/M metagenome (GOLD analysis project Ga0210394, IMG submission 160121) | Forest soil microbial communities from Barre Woods Harvard Forest LTER site, Petersham, Massachusetts, United States - Inc-BW-C-12-M | ecosystem: Environmental > Terrestrial > Soil >... | reverse complement strand
GTCGGTGGTGCGCGGCATCCCGGAAGGCGTCTCCGCCGTCACCGTGATGGGCGCCATGGCGCCGCGCCAGATCATGAACGAATGGACCAAGGATCCGCGCGAGATTCTTGAAACCTTTGCCGCCGAGATGCGCGCCAACCAGCGCCACTATTCGATCTACGGCGGCAATTACGCCATTATCATTCCGAAACAATTGCGCGATCACATCCAGGATGCTGGCTGGAGCAAGCGCGACATCGCCGAATTCATCTACGAGCGCGCCCGCATTCGCCGTGCCGAATGGACCGACGTCGGCAAGGGCGCGGTGGTGCGCGACCGCGGCGAGACGGTTCACACCGCGCTCGCTTCGCCGGATGATCTGCTCGTCGTCGCGGCCGGCGGCCCGGCCGGCGGTTTTGGCGCCGTCATCGCGCCGTGGTTCGGCAGTAAGACCAAAGCCGTCACCGCGGCGATCGGCGCCTGTGTCGACTGCGAGCCGTCGAAGAATTGATCGGAGCAAAGTCATGATTCTACGCGTGTTCGATCCGACGAATGAAAGAAAGCCAGCCGGCGGCCAGCCGGCGCCGCGTCCGGCCTCGCTCAAGGGCAAGACCATTGGCTTCATTTCCAACGGCAAAGAAGGCACCGCGGGCTATTTCGCCCACCTCGACCGCATGCTGCGCGAAGAATTCGGCGTCGCCGATGTCGTCTTTCGACGGAAGGCCAACTACAGCGCGCCGGCCGACGCCCGCATCGTCGACGAAATCAAAAACTGGCAGGCCGTCGTCACCGGCGTCGGCGATTGAGGCAGCTGCTCATCGTGCAGTCTGCACGACTCCATCACCGCTGAACGGCAAGGCGTCCCCGCTTTGGGGGTGATGACGACGCGCTTCGTCAGCGCCGCCGAGATGATGTGCCGCGTTCTCGGCATGCCCGATTACAAGTTCGCGGTGATCGGCCACCCGATCAGCAACGCGTCGGACGAGCAGCTTGCGGACTATGCGCGTGCAACCATCGCGCAGGCGCGCCGGCTGTGGCTCGGAACGTAGGCCTACGCATTCTCGTTCGTCCGGCCGATGTCATCGTCGGGCAGAATGCGAAGCGCGGCGCCGTCGAGATCGTCGTATTGGCCGCTTTTGAGCGTCCACAGGAAGGCGATCAGCCCGGTGAGCCCAAGCATGAGCGCGAGCGGGACGAGGTAGAGCAGGACGTTCACGACACCAGCTCCACGGCGGTGGGTGCCACCAGCCCGCGCATTTTTGCCTCCGGTTCCACTAGGGGTACGGCCATCGCCGGCGCCGGCAATTCGCTGAATTGCTCGCCGCGCATCGGCAGCCGCGCCCGCAATGCATTCAGGGTGACCAGGATCGAAGAGCCCGACATGGCCACGGCCGCGATCAGGGGCGTGACCAGGCCCGCGATCGCGATCGGCACCGCCAAAGCATTGTAGATCACGGCGAGCGTCAGGTTTTGCTTCATCAGCGAACGGGCCCGCCGCGCCACGGCAACGGCACGAAGGGCGGGCGCGAGACGGTCGCCGAGAAACACCGCGTCGGCATGGGCTTGGGTCAGATGCGCAGCGGTGATCGGCGACAGCGAGACATCGGCGGCGGCAAGCGCCGGCGCGTCGTTCAACCCGTCGCCGACCATCAGGACGCGCCGGCTCTGCGATTTCAGACGCTCGATCACCGCGATTTTTTCCGCGGGCGTCAGGCTGGCGCGCCATTGTCCGATTCCGAGCCGGCTTGCCACCGGACCGACCGCTTCCGGCCGGTCGCCCGACAAAATAATGAGATCGAGGCCGCGCGCCGCCAGCGCTTGCGTCACCGCGACGGCATCGGGCCGCAGGCTTTGGCGGATCGGGATGCGCACGGTCTCTCCGCCGCACGCAAAGAAAATAAATGACGCGTCGCTCGCATGCGTCGTGGCGTCCACGGTTTGACAAAAGCTCGCGCTGCCAAGACGCGCCGGTTGCCCGTCGATGACCGCACTGACGCCCTGCCCCGGTTCTTCGACGGCCCCCGGATAAGGCGCGCGCTCGCGCGCCCGACGTGCCAGCGCAACAGCCAACGGATGATGGCTCGACAGCGCCAATCGTGCCGCGCGTTCCAGCATCGCGGGATCGATCGACGCCGCGTCGACCGCGGGGTCGGGCAAGGTCAGCGTGCCGGTCTTGTCGAAAATGACGGTATCCACTTCGGCGAGCCGCTCGATGGCGTCGCCGCTATTGAGGATGACCGACGACCGGAACAATTGCCCGGCCGCGACCACTTGCACCACGGGAATGGCGAGCGCCAGCGCGCAGGGGCAGGTGATAATGAGCACGGCGATGGCGGTGACGATCGAATCATGAAGCGAGGCGCCGGCGATCAGCCAGCCGATCGCCGTGAGCGCCGCCGTTGCGTGCACGACCGGCGCGTAGAGCCGCGCCGCGCGATCGGCGAGCCGCACGGTGCGCGACTTGGCTTCAGTCGCCTTCTGCAACAACCGCTCGATCTCATCGACCAGCGTCCCCGATCCGGCGGCGCTGACTCGCAAGGTGAGCGCGCCGGAGACATTGATGCTGCCGGCATAGACCCTCGTTCCCGAAGCGACGCCGCGGGGCATGGTCTCGCCGGTCACCAGGCTCTCATCGATTTCCGACGCGCCATTGACGATGGTGCCGTCGGCCGGGATGACTTCGCCGGGCCGGACCAGCACGTCGTCGCCGGGCTGCAATGCGGCGACGGGGACGCGGGTCAATTCGCCTTTGCCGTCGAGCCGGTGCGCGAACTCCGCCTTGTACGAAGCGAGATTGGTGGCGAACAGCCGCGTCTTTCGCCACATCGCCTGTTCGAGGTAGCGCCCGCACAACAGGAAGAACAGCAGCATGATCGCGGAATCGAAATAGACGTGCTCGGCCTGCGCCGCGGTCTCATAGACCGAGAGGCCGAGCGCCAACACCACGCCGATCGAGATCGGCACGTCCATATTGGTGTGGCGGGCGCGCAACGCCCGCAGCGCGCTGTGAAAGAACGGCTGACCGGCATAGGCCGCGGCCGGCAGCGCGATCAGCGCCGACAGCCAGTGAAACAGGTCGCGCGTCTCCGGCGTCATGTCGGAAACATTGCCCGACCAGACCGAGACCGATAGCAACATGACGTTCATCGCGGCGAAACCGGCGACGGCGAGACATTTCAGCAACCACTTAGCCTGGCGGGTCTCGTCGGCTTCGGCGCGTTCGGGTGCGAACGGATGGGCGCGGTAGCCGATCTGTTCCAGCTCCTTGACGATGCGCGCGGCATCGATCTCGTCGTCGCGCCAATCGACCGCGAGCCGACGCTGCGTAAAGTTCAGCCGCGCATCGACGATGCCCGGCAGCTTGGCAAGTCCGCTCTCGATCTTGCGGATACAGCCGGCGCAGCCGACGCCTTCGACGGCAAGCGTCATGTGCGCCGTGCCGTTGGTCTTGCGTTCAACGAAGGTCGAGAAGTCGACGATCTTGCCCATATTCAAGGCCTATGTTCAAGCTTCACTTCAAAACGACGCGATTGCGCGAACGGAAAAGCCGATCGCCTTGGCGCGACAATTCGATGACCAGATCCCATTGGCCCGGCGGAATCTCGGCGCTGCCGTGATACCGGCCAGGCGCATCCTCGGTGACCGTGACGTCGCGATCGAGCCGGCGGTCGATCGGGCGCTCGAACACGGCCGAGAGCGTCATGCCGTTGAGCGGCCGGCCTGACGCATCGCGCGCCACGACGTCGACCCGCTTGGCGCCATCCGGCATCGGCGTCACTTTGGCCTCGACGCGCCACTGCAGCGCATCCTGCGCCTTGGCCATGGCGACGTCCTGTTCGAATTTCCGCCCGGCTTGATAGGCGCTGTCGGTATCGACGCCGCCGAATGTCGACAGCGCTTCGTGGACCAAAATGCCGTTCACGCCGAACACGACGCCGAAAAAGCCGACCAGGCAGAGCAGCACCATCCGCCCGGTGAGCCGCCGCGGCAGCGCCGCTCCGTCGTCGTATTGCGTGAGCAAGTCGCGCATCGGCACACCTCACGGTCCGAGGAAGTGATCGGCGGCGCTGACGGTGGCGCCGCCGCCGTCGGGGACGATGGTGAAGGTCAGCGGCAGCGAAGCGTCCGGGCCGAGCGCCTGGTGCGTGGTGACCAGCACGCGCACCTCGCGGCTCTGATCCGGCCCGACCTCGATCACCGGATCGCTGCCGCGGCGCGCTTCGCTGCCGATCACCGCGACGTCGGCTTCGGCAAGGCCCGATATTTTCAGGACAAAACTTTGCGTCTCGTGAGTCTTGTTGAGGATGCGGACCGTATAGGCGTTGCGCACCGCGCCATCGGAAAGGCGCACGAACACCGGATTGCGGTCGTGCAGGACGCTGACGGCTTCATGCCGCCGCGTCGTCAGCGTGTACAACATCACGGCGCCGACCAGCGCGATGATGACGGCGTAAAGCACGGTGCGGCTGCGCAGGATCCGGTAGAACGGTTGCTGCCCCTGCAGACGCCGCTTGATGTTGACGTCGGTGTCGTAGGCGATCAGGCGCGCCGGCCGGCCGATTTTGGCCATGACCGCATCGCAGGCATCGATGCAAAGGCCGCATTGGATGCAGCCGAGATTGGAGCCGCCGCGGATATCGACGCCGGTCGGACAGACATGGACGCATTGCAGACAATCGATGCAATCGCCCGCCGGCTGAGCGTGCTCGTGCAGCGTCGCGGCCTTCTTCAGCGAAGCGCGCGGTTCGCCGCGATCGTACCGATAGGTGACGTTGAGCGCATACTCGTCGGTCAAAGCCGCCTGGATGCGCGGCCATGGACACATATAGACGCACACTTGCTCGCGCATCCAACCGGCGAGCGCGTAGGTCGTGAACGTGAGCATGGCGATGAAGACGTAAGCCGCAACCGGCGCCTGAAATGTCGCAAGGTCCCTGACCAGGGTTGGCGCGTCGGCGAAATAGAGCACCCAGGCGCCGCCGGTCCACCACGCCACCACTAGCCACAAGAAATGCTTCAAGCCTGAGCGTGCCAGCCGATCGAGCGACCATGGCTGACGGTCGCGCAGCAGGTGCTCGCGGCGATCGCCTTCCGTCCACCGCTCGATGGCGAGAAAAAGATCGGTCCATACGGTTTGCGGGCACAGATATCCGCACCACACCCGGCCGGCGACGGCGTTCATCAGGAACAAGACCATGGCCGCGACAATGAGCAGCCCGGTGAGGTAGTAGGCTTCCTGCGGCCAGATCTCGATGAAGAAGAAATAAAAGCGTCGCCCCGGCAAATCGATCAGCACCGCCTGGTCCGGCGCGTTCGGTCCGCGATCCCAGCGCACGAACGGCAGCAGATAATAGATGCCGAGCGTGACGAACAGCAACGCCCATTTGATCCTGCGGTACGTCCCCGTCACGCGCTGCGGATAGATTTTTCGGCGCGCCGCATAGAGCGGGGCGTCGTCATCGTCGGGTTCATCGGGATGCGGTGGAGGCGCGCCATCGACCGTCCGCTTCGCTTCCTCGACGAGCTTGGCGAGCGGCGAAAATCCCTGCTGCGACGGGGTCGCGGCCGTCATGGCGAGCGCGGTGTCGCAGCACGGGCACATCCGTCACTTCTCCCCGCCGCCGAACGTGTGCACGTAAACCGTCAGCGCCTTGATGGTGACATCGTCGAGTTTTCCGCCCCAGGCCGGCATCACGCCGCCATGGCCGTTCCAGATGCCGTCGATGATGGTCTTGGTGTCCGGCCCGTAGAGCCAGATCTTATCGGTCAGATTGGGCGCGCCGAGCGCACGGTTGCCCTTGCCCTGCGGGCCGTGACAGACCGCGCAATTGTCGGCGAAGACTTTTGCGCCATGCGCCAGGTCGGCGCCGGGCGTCGTCGACAGGCCCGACAGCGAACGCACGTAATCGGCGGCGGCAACAATGTCGTCGCGCTTGAGCATGCCGTCGCGGCCGAATGCCGGCATCGAACCTTGATGTCCTTTGTCGTCGGTGGAGCGGGCGCCGTGGCGGATGGTCTGTTCAATGTCGGCGAGCGTGCCGCCCCACAGCCAGTCGTCGTCGGTGAGATTGGGATAACCTCTGGCGCCGCCGCCGCCGGCGCCGTGACACGGCGCGCAATTGTCGGCGAAGGCGGCGCGGCCAAGCGCGCGGGCAAAATCGAGCAATTGCGGCGTCGACTCGATATCGGCGAGCGGCGTCGCCTCGAGCCGCGCAACCATCGGGTCGCGCTGTGCCTTGAGCGCGGCGAGATCGCTCACCACGGCGCTGCGCGCCTGCCACCCGAAAACGCCTTTGCTGTAGGACGTCAATAGCGGCCAGGACGGATAGACGATCCAATAGCCGACGGCCCAGATGATGGTGGCGTAGAACAGCCACAGCCACCACCGCGGCAGCGGCGTGTTCAATTCGCGGATGCCGTCCCATTCGTGGCCGGTGGTCGCGATCTGCGGCGGCGGCGTGTGGCCGTGCTCGGTGCGCTCGGTCACGTCAGTCCTCCCGCAGCGGCACGCGCGCCGATTCGTCGAACTGCTTTTGCTTCGACGGCCGCAACGCGTAGGCGACGACCGCGAGGAAGATCGCCATGAAATAGACGAGGCCCCAGGTCTGCGCGAAGTGCGAGAAAAATTCGTAGCTCGGTGACACGATCGCCTCCTCAGCGCACGTTGGCTTTGTCGTCGTAGAGCTTGAAATCGACCAGCGTACCCAGCATCTGCAGATACGCGATCAGCGCGTCGGCTTCGGTGATGCGGCCGGGATCGCCGCCGAAATTGCGCGCCTGCGCCTTCGGATAGCGGCGAGCCAGATCGGCGGCCTCCGGCGCATCCGTCGTCGCTTGCGTCCGCACGTCGGCGATCGCGTTGGCAATCATCTCGTCGGTGTAAGGCACGCCGAGCAGCGCCTGCACTTTCATGTCTTCGGCGATGTGCGAGTAATCGAGATCGGCGGTGAACAGCCACGGATAGGCCGGCATGATCGAGCCGGGAACCACCGAGCGTGGATCCTGCAGGTGATCGCGATGCCAATCGTCGGAATATTTGGCGCCGACACGGGCAAGATCGGGACCGTTGCGCTTGGAGCCCCACTGGAACGGGTGGTCGTACATGCTCTCGGCGGCAAGCGAGTAATGTCCGTAGCGCTCGACCTCGTCGCGCAGGGCGCGGATCATCTGCGAATGGCACAGATAACAGCCTTCGCCGACATAGATGTTGCGGCCGGCCAATTCGAGCGGCGTGTACGGCCGCATGCCGTCGGCGGTCTCGATGGTGCTGCGCAGGTAAAACAGCGGCACGACTTCGACCAGGCCGCCGATCGCGATGACGATCAAAATGCCGATCAGAAGGAAGATCGAGTTGCGCTCGAGGATCCAGTGCTTTTGCCACAGCGACGTCGACATGAGCGATCCCCCTACTCGGCCGGAACGAGACTGACGGCCGGCGCCAGCGCCACGCCCGGATAGATCGTCCGCCACACGTTGTAGGCCATCAGCAGCGCGCCGATCAGGAACAGCGAACCGCCGAGCGCCCGGATGACATAATACGGATGCATCGCCTGCACCGTCTCGATGAAGGAATATTCGAGGAAGCCGAGATTGGTGTAGGAGCGCCACATCAATCCTTGCATGATGCCCGACACCCACATCGAGCTGACATAGACGACGATGCCGATGGTCGCGATCCAGAAATGCCAGCTCACCAGCTTGAGCGAATAGAGCGGCCGGTTCCACAGCCACGGCACCAAACAATAGATCGCGCCGAACGAGACGAAGCCGACCCAGCCGAGTGCGCCGGAATGCACGTGGCCAATGGTCCAGTCGGTGTAATGCGACAGCGAATTGACTTCCTTCACCGACATGACCGGGCCTTCGAAGGTGGCCATGCCGTAGAACGCGACCGACAGCACCATCATGCGCAGCACCGGGTCGGTGCGCAGCTTGTCCCACGCGCCTGACAGCGTCATCAGGCCGTTGATCATGCCGCCCCACGACGGCATCCACAGCATGATGGAAAAGGTGGCGCCGAGCGTCTGCGTCCAATCGGGCAGCGCGGTATAGTGCAGATGATGCGGGCCGGCCCAGATGTAGAGAAAGATCAGCGCCCAGAAGTGAATGATCGAGAGACGGTAGCTGTAGATCGGCCGCTCGGCGCGTTTCGGAATGAAGTAGTACATGATGCCGAGGAAGCCCGCGGTGAGGAAGAAGCCGACCGCGTTGTGGCCGTACCACCACTGCACCATGGCGTCCTGCACGCCGGACCACACGATGTAGGATTTCGGCGAGAATATCGACACCGGCACCGCGGCGTTGTTGCCGAGATGCAGAACCGCGATGGTGACGATGAAGGCGAGATAGAACCAGTTGGCGACATAGATATGCGGCTCCTTGCGCCGCATCAGGGTGCCGAGAAACACCAGGAGATAGACGACCCAGACCACCGTAAGCCAGAGATCGGCGTACCATTCCGGCTCGGCATATTCCTTCGACTGGGTGATGCCGAGCAGATAGCCGGTGCCGGCAATGACGATGAAGAAATTATAGCCGAGCACCACGAACCACGGCGCCAGATCGCCGGCGAGCCGCGCTCGGCAGGTGCGTTGCACGACATAGAACGACGTGGCGATCAATACATTGCCGCCGAACGCGAAGATCACCGCGGAGGTGTGCAGCGGGCGCAGCCGGCCGAATGAAATGTAGGAGATGTCGAAATTGAGCGCCGGATAGGCGAGCTCGAGCGCGATCCACAATCCGACGGTAAACCCGGCAATGCCCCAGAACACCGCGAGCAGGGTCCCGAGCTTGACCGGCCCCATATTGTAGTTCGGCTTACCGTCGATCTCGCGCGGCGGCGCCACGTCGCTGCGCTCGAAATAGCGATTGCAGATGGCAAACACCGCCGCCACGCAGGCCGCGGCGGACAGGTAAGCGTGAAAAGCGTATCCCGGCGTGTAGGCCTTGGCGGCGATCACGAGCGAAACGAAGCCAAGCACGGTCATGACGGCGGCGAGACCGCCTTCTCCGAGCGTCATATATTTCGGCGGCGATGTGGGCATGGATTTATCCGTGGGAGCGAAGGCGTTGAGCGCCTTAGAACATCCCGGCGGGGTCGCCGTGTTGACCTAGATCAAGGCGGGGATCTTTTACTGGCCCCGGCGATCATGCGCTTCGCGCGCGCCCACGAAGTTTCCGGTCCCAAGTGCCGTAAGTCGTGCGCGACCTGCCGGCGCCAGCTCGCTTAACACCCCATTAAGCCTCCTGCCGCAAAGTGACCCGAAACGGCACAGCGTGCTGCAACGAAGCCGCGAGGGGACAAGTAAATGGCCATCCTCATTGTCGATGACGATCCGGTGCAGTGCAGGTTGCTCGAGGCCATGCTGCAGAAATCCGGCTACGAGACCGTCGTTCTCGACAACGGCGATGCGGCGCTGACCTTGCTCGGCGGCGCCGACGGCGCGCGGATCGATTGCGTGATCCTCGGTCTGGTGATGCCGAATCTAGACGGGCTCGGCGTGCTGGCGCGGCTGCGGCAAGCCTCGATCAATGTGCCGGTGATCGTGCAGACTGCGCACGGCGGCATCGATAATGTCGTGTCGGCGATGCGCGCGGGCGCCATCGATTTCGTGGTCAAGCCGGTCGGCGTCGAGCGGCTGCAGGTCAGCATCCGCAACGCGCTCAATACCAGCGCACTCGAAGGCGAGCTCGCGCGCATCAAGCACAGCCGCTCCGGCACGCTCGGCTTCAATGACATCATCACCAAGTCCCCGGCCATGGCGGCCGTGCTGCGCATGGCGGAGAAGGCGGCGACGTCGACGATCCCGGTGCTGGTCTCGGGCGAGTCCGGCGTTGGCAAGGAATTGATTGCGCGCGCCATCCATGGCTCGGGCGAGCGGCGCGCGAAACCTTTCGTCGCGGTGAATTGCGGCGCCATGCCGGAAAACCTGGTCGAGTCGATCCTGTTCGGCCACGAGAAGGGCTCGTTCACCGGCGCCACCGAGCGCCATGTCGGCAAGTTCGTCGAGGCGTCCGGCGGCACCTTGTTTCTCGACGAGGTCGGCGAATTGCCGGCCGCGGCGCAGGTCAAGCTCTTGCGCGCCATCCAGGAGGGCGAGGTCGAGCCGGTAGGCGCCCGCAAAGCCGTCAAGGTCGACGTCCGCATCGTCTCGGCCACCAATCGCGACCTGATCGCCGACGTCAAAGCCGGCCGTTTTCGCGAAGATCTGTTCTATCGCCTGCACGTCTTCCCGATCACGGTGCCGCCGTTGCGCGAGCGTCCCGCCGATATCCCGGCGCTCTCCCGGCATTTCCTGGCGCGCTTTGCCGCCGAAGAAGGCAAGCGCATCCGCCTGATCACGCCCGAGGCGCTGCGCATGCTCGCGGCGTTCCAGTGGCCGGGCAACATCCGGCAGCTCGAAAACACCTTGTTCCGCGCCGTGGTGCTGGCCGAGAGCGACACCGTCGGGCTTGCGGAATTTCCGCAAATTTCGGCGCAGGTCCAGGTTTCGTATCACGACAGTACGCCGGACCACGCCGGCGAGCCGCTGGTCCCTGACTTCGATCATCCGGTCGAGCTGCCCGCCCCGTTCGAAGACCGTCCCGCCGCCGCGTCGGCCATGGCGCCCCTGGCCGCGACCGACGCGCTGCCGCTGCTGGACGGCTCAGGCGAGGTGCGGCCGCTGGAAGAGCTCGAGGCTGAGCTCATTCGGTATGCAATTACCCACTACCGGGGCCAGATGTCGGAGGTGGCGCGACGGCTGCAAATCGGCCGCTCCACGCTGTACCGCAAGCTCGAAGCGCTGGGCCTGAATACCGAACGGGATGAAGCCGATAGCGACGCCGTTGCAACAGAGCGACAGCCGCTGAAAATCGCATGAAACGCCCGAATTTTCTTAAGCGTGCACAGGACAAGCTGGGCCGGCTCACCTAAAGTGCGGCCGCTGCGGGTTTAGTTCCATACTAAAGCCGCGATGGGGACCTTAATCCTCACGCGGCGTGGCTGCGTTCTTGGCGCAGGCTCGTAAGGAGAAATCGCAATGCCGGGCGTCCGCATCAACCACCTTCTCGCCTCGACCGCCGTCGCCCTGCTGCTGGCCGGCGCTCCCGCCGTGACGCTCGCCGGACCGAATGACACCGGCGCCAACGCCGCGGCGACCGCGCCCACACCGGTCGACTCCGACAAGGCCCCTGCTGCGATAGCGACGCCGCAACCGCTTGATTCGCCGAACTTGCCGGCGATGACGGGATCGACACCGCCGGCTTCGGCGGAGACGACCCCGGCCGCAGCCGCTGCGCCGGCCACGACTGCGGAACCCGTGACGACGGCCAGCGCGCCTGCCGCGCCCGCTGCTGCGGCGACACCCGCCCTGAGCGCGGCCGATGCCGCGGTCGTCGATCAGCTGCGCAATCTTTCCAGCGGCAAATACGACCGTATCGTCGGCAACAAGAAAGACCGCACCATCGTCGACGCGTTCTATTCCGGCCGCGATTACGCGCCGCTGTGGATCACCGACGGCAAAGTGAACGAGCGCGGCAAGGCCGTGATCGCCTATCTCGGCCATGTCGACCAGGACGGTCTCGATCCGGCCGATTACCCGGTGCCGAACTTTTCCGCCCTGAGCGATCCGGGCGACCTCGCCGAGGCCGAGCTCAAGCTCGACATGACCATCATCACCTACGCGCACCACGCCTCGATCGGCCGGGTGCACTGGTCGCGGGTCAGCGGCGACATCTCCTACACCACGACGGCGCCCGAGCCCGCCGACGTGCTCGCCGCTATGGTCGAAGCCAAGGACATAGCGACGGCGCTCGACGCCTACGAGCCGCACACGCCAGGCTACCTCGCGCTCAAAGCCAAGCTCGCCGAAATCCGTGCCGGCAAGGCTGAAGCCGGCAAGACGCCGATCGGAAACGGCGCGGCGCCGAAGATCGGCGGCCAGGACGAGCGGGTGCCGCTGTTGCGCGAACGGCTGAAAGTCTCAGGCGATGGCGACACCTACGACAAGGCGCTGGCCGACGCGGTGAAGAAGTATCAGCAGGACCATCAGCTCAAGGTCACCGGCACCCTGACCCAGCAGACCATCGAGGCGCTCAACGGCCGCCAGCCGGACAAGCCGATCGACATCATCCTCGCCAATATGGAGCGCTGGCGCTGGATGCCGCACGATCTCGGCAACACCTATGTCATCGTCAATCTCGCCGACTTCACGCTGCGGGTGATGCACGACGGCAAGCCCTACTGGACCACCCGGATCGTCGACGGCAAGCCGGAAATGCCGACGCCGATCATGCAGGCGGAGATGAAATACATCACCATCAATCCGACCTGGAACGTGCCGCCGTCGATCGTCAATCGCGAATACCTGCCGGCGCTGCAGCAGGATCCGACGGTGCTCGACCGCATGGGACTGAAGGTCGGCAAGAACCCCGACGGCACCGTGCACATCTGGCAGCCGCCGGGCGAAAAGAACGCGCTCGGCCGCATCCGCTTCAACTTCCCGAACAAATTCCTGGTCTATCAGCACGACACGCCGGACAAGTATCTGTTCGCCTACGACAAGCGCGCTTACAGCCACGGCTGCATGCGAGTGCAGGATCCGCAAAAATATGCGGAGGTGCTGCTGTCGCTGGACCGGCCGAACGACGGCTACACGCTCGAGCGCATCAAGAAGATGATCGACGCGGGCGGCGAGCAGGATATCCAGCTGCCGACCTTCATCCCGGTCAATCTGACCTACCAGACCGCCTTCGTCGACGACGACGGCAAGCTGCAGTTCCGCGACGACGTCTACGGCCGCGACCGGCAGCTGTTGGCGATCCTCAAGGGCGACGACCGCAAGATGGCCGATGTCGCCGTCGAGCGCCGGGAAGATCCCTCGCATCGTCAGGTTCTGGCGATCCCGGATTCGACCCCGCTGTTTGGCGGCCGCGGCTATGGCAGCTACGGCGGCCCGGGCGATGGCGGCAGCTTCTTCTCGCGGCTGTTCGGCGGCGGCTTTGCCGCCACCCCGCCGCAGCCGGTGCGCCACGCGGCCCCGCATCGCCGCGAGACCAGTTCCGGAGCCCCAGTCCAGCGCTAAGTCACTGGAAAACCGCTAAAAACTGCGCCGGTCCGTTAACCACTCCACGCCATAGGCCGCCGCTTTTGGGCGGCCTATCCCCAGGGCGCTGGGTCTGGCCACTTTTCGCCACACTATGCCGTTAGCCCTAATGACGTCGGGGGATGGGGTGACGGTAAGGTTTCGTTAACCCTTCCCAATTTAACACTGCGTTAGCGTTAATCGTCACGGCGGGGAGCCGGGACGTGCTCGTGTCGCCAACGCGTCAAATGGGATGGGCTCGTGCCGTTTTGTAAGGCGCGCCTGAAAGCTGTGCGATTCGTTGCGGCGCGCGCCGGCTATTCGTGCGGGCTGGCGGTTCTTCTGCTCCTGTTCGGCTCGCGAGCCCTGCAAAACGCCGTCGCCGAAGGCGACACCCGCACCATCTCGCTGCATCACATCCATACCGACGAAGACATCACCATCACCTTCAAGCGCGACGGCCGCTACGACGATGCCGCGCTGGAAAAGCTCAACTGGTTCCTGCGCGACTGGCGCAAGGCCGAGCAAACCAAAATGGACCCGCAGCTGATCGACCTGGTGTGGGAGGTGCAGCGCGAGGCCGGCAACACGGCGCCGATCTGGGTAGTGTGCGGCTATCGTTCGCCGCAGACCAACGCCATGCTGCGTCACCGCAGTAACGGCGTGGCGCGCTTCAGCCAGCACATGCTCGGCCGCGCCATGGATTTCTATATTCCCGGCGTTGACCTCGAACATTTGCGCGAGATCGGCTTGCGGCTCGCGCGCGGCGGCGTCGGTTTCTATCCGACGTCCGGCTCGCCGTTCGTCCACATGGATACCGGCAGCGTGCGGATGTGGCCGCGCATGACCCACGAGCAGCTGGTGCGCGTGTTCCCCGACGGCAAGACCGTGCAAATCCCGGCGGACGGCAAGCCGCTGCAAGGTTACGCGCTGGCGCTGGCCGAGATCAGGCAGCGCGGCAACAATCCTTCGGACAATTCGGTCGATGCGGCGCGCAATTCCGGCGTCGACGTCGGCACCATGGTGGCGAGCGAGGACCATCACAGCATCAACCCGTTTGCCAAGCTCCTTGGCCTACGGAAGGGCGAGGAAGACGACGATGCCGACTCCTACGCCCCTGCCCCCGCCGCGGCGCCGGCTTCCACCGCAACCACCCGCACCAAAACCAAAGCGGTCGCCGTTGCCGCGGTCGAACGGGTGAAAGCGGCGGTGACCCACGTGGCGGCGCAGACCAAGCTGATCCACACCAATTCATTTGCCGCCGCGGCCGTCACGCCGGCCGCACAGAAAGTGGCGCCGCCGGCGCAGACCGACGACCGCTTCGCGTCGCTTTCGCCAAACCAAGTCATTTTCGCGCGCGGCTATTGGCAGAGCCCGCAGGACACCGCCGCCGCGCAGCCTTCGCCGAAGATCGCGCGTGGCGTTGAAGTGGCGAGCGCCGATCCCAACGCCACCGGCGCCGTCGGCCCGTTGCCAGTCGCTTCCGACGACCGTATTCCGCCCCAACTCGCCCTCGCCTATGCTGAACAGCCCGATTCGCCGTCCCACGCCATTGCGGCCGCGGCGCGCGCCGCCGTGGACAAAGCGGGCGCAGTCATCGGCGAGAGCGAGACCACTCTCGCGGTGAAAGGCGTCAACGATCAGCCCAAAACCTCGGTCCAGATGGCCATTCAACTCGCGGTGGCCGCCGTCAAAGTCAGCGAACGTCTCGACAATCCGTGGCTGCGCGCGATCATTCTGTCGCCAAGCGTGCACCGCTTCCTGTCGACGCTCGCCTTCGGCGCCCGCGACGTGACTTATTTGGCGAGGCTGATGGTGAAACCCTCGAGCTCGGTGATGATGACGTTCTCAGCCGACCCGAATCTCGGCCTGAGCCAGGATCACTTCAGCGGCAGCGCCATCGTGTTCCTGTCGACGATCACCTACCCGACCCGCACCGCGTCGCTACAATAAGCCTCGTCAAATCATTCCCAGCGCGTGCAGATAGGTCTCGAGAATGGCCTCCTGCTCCTTGCGCTCATTGATGTCTTGCTTGCGTAGCCGCACCACGATGCGGAGCGACTTGACGTCGAAGCCGTTGCCCTTGGCTTCCGAGTAGACGTCGCGGATGTCGTCGGCGATGGCTTTCTTCTCTTCCTCGAGCCGTTCGACCCGCTCGACGAAGGCCTTGAGCTGATCCTTGGCGAAGCGGTGGGCGGTTTGCTCGTCCTTGGTGGCGGCGGCGGTGGCCATCGGGTACTCCTCGCATTGTGGCATGATCCCGAAAAAGCCTGCCCTTGGACTTGATCCGAGGGTGGAAACCGGTTTTCGGATAAAGATCATGCCTGCTTAAAACGCTGCGAGAGGTGTCGAACGCCGGCGCGCTTTGATCAAGCCAATAGCCCGCTCATCCACGCTCTGCACAGGAGCGTGGCGCAAAAGGCGGGAGTTCAGTGCTTTGGGCTTGCTTTTTCGAATGCCGCCTTCTGGTCGGCAGACGCTTCCTTCTGATGCTTGGCGCGCCATTCGTCATAGGGCATGCCGTC
>Ga0210394_10004777_pt1 | contig 15575 bp, 8 predicted proteins | sample IncBWC12MmetaG_FD_160121 | JGI IMG/M metagenome (GOLD analysis project Ga0210394, IMG submission 160121) | Forest soil microbial communities from Barre Woods Harvard Forest LTER site, Petersham, Massachusetts, United States - Inc-BW-C-12-M | ecosystem: Environmental > Terrestrial > Soil >... | reverse complement strand
TCTGGTCCGGGATGAACAGCGGTTCCGTTTCCTCACAAGCGAACTCTTTCCGCGACCTGAAGGCGATTTCGAGCCGCGCGAGCATCCTGATGCTGGATCATCAACGTCGCGATAACGCGACGGGGTTCCAGCAGAATGGCGATACCGGCAAGCGGATCCACTCGCTGATCGGTTGGGACAAACTGGCGCCCGAAAGCATGGCCATGTACGAAAATGGGCGCACGAATTTCCGGTTTGCGAGCAAACCGGCCGCCGAGGCCCGCATGTGGATGATTGCGGGGATCGCAGGCGGCATCCAGCCGTGGTGGCATCACGTGGGCGCGTATCAGGAAGACCGCCGCGCGTATCGCACCGCCGGGCCGGTCATGAAATGGCACAAGGCGAATGAAGCGCACCTGCTAAATCGCAAGCCTGTGGCGAGCGTGGGACTGGTCTGGTCGCAAAGGAATACCGATTTCTACGGGCGGGACAATGCCGCCGAGCTGGTAGATGGGCCTTATGAGGGCTTCGCCCAGGCGCTGATCCGGGCGCGCATTCCTTACTTGCCTGTTCACTCCGATGACATCGATCGCGACTCGGCTGGGCTGGCCGTGCTGGTTTTGCCGAACGTCGGGGGCATGTCGGACGAACAGTGCGCCGCGATTCGCCGGTTTGTGGGGCGCGGCGGTTCGCTGATCGCGACCGGCGAGAGCAGTTGTTACAACGAGTGGGGCGAGCCGCGTCCGGATTTCGCGCTCGCCGATCTGCTCGGCGTTCACTTGCGTGCGAAACCTGTCTGGCAGCGTGCGCAGGCGACGTCGATCCATACGTACCTTCGTCTTCATCCTGAGTTTCGAGGGCGCGTTGACGGACCTCGCACGGGTAAGGAACCGCCAGTCATCGAACGTCGCCATCCGGTGTTGCAAGGTTTCGACGAGACCGACCTGATCGCGTTCGGAGGGACGCTACAGCCTCTCGAAGTGGACCAAAGCGCGATGGTTCCTCTCACCTTCGTGCCGGAGTTTCCGATGCTGCCGCCGGAGACTTCTTGGATGCGCGTGCCGGACACAAGCATTCCCGGCCTGGTCGTGAGCCAGTCGCCGGCCGGAAGCCGCGTCGCGTATCTCGCCGCCGATCTCGATCGCCGCTATTTGCGCGAGTTGATGCCCGACCATGGAAATCTGCTGGCGAATCTGGTGCGGTGGGCGAACCGGGAGCCGGTTCCGCTGCGCGTCGAAGGGGCAGGCCTGGTCGATTGTCATCTCTACCGTCAGCAAAACGCGTTGATCCTGCATCTGGTGAATCTGACCAACTCGGGAACCTGGCGAGCGCCGATTGACGATGTGATTCCGATTGGGCCGCTGCACGTGGGAATCAAACTTCCAGCGGGAGCGCGTTGTCGAGGCGCGAGACTCACGGTGTCGAGCGGAGCGCTGCCGGTGAAGACGAATCAGGGATGGATTGAGTTTGCGGTGAAGTCGATCCAAGAACATGAGATGGTGGTCGTGTCATGCGGGTAGTCGAGACTGTCACGAATGTCCGCATGCTCACGCATGGCGGTTCCAATGCGGCGCAGGCCCTGAAAACCTGAGCGTTGGCCGCTGCCGGCGGTCGCGGCCGCGACTATCAGGAGCGGCGGGGACTCGGGTTACTGGAACGCTTTGAGCGCGCTCTTCGGGACCTTGGCGACTACGTTGAACTGCGGGTCCACCAGCTCGGTGATGTCGTACTTCAGCACGGCGCCCAGAAGGACCGCGACCTCGCTGTCGCTCAGTTTGTATTCCCTCTTCAGCCATTCCACGAGCTGGGTGGTGGCGACCTGAATCGAATCGGCCACCGAGCCCGCGACACCCATGGCCATCAGGTAGTCGGCGTTTTCCAGGCGGGGGCCGGCGCTCGCGAAGCCTGGGATCACATCCACGGTAAAATCGACGTCGACCGAGGTTTCGAGCGCGCTGCCCGTCAATTCGCCGTCGCCCATGGCTGCGTGCGCGTCTCCCATGGTCAGCAGCCCTCCGGGATGAAACACCGGAAGATACAGCGTCACGCCCTCGCCCATATAGTTGTAGTCCATATTGCCGCCGAACGGCCCCAGGTCGGTGCCGCGATATGCCTGCTGGCCGGCGGGCGCGGTGCCGATGCATCCGATCATGGCGAGAATCGGCACCGTGAAGTTCTTCATGCGCGGCGTGGGGTGGGTGAGGCGGGCGACGCCTTTTTCGCGATCGAGAGTCCACTCTCCGTCGAACCCCGCATCGTACTGCGCGGCGGCGACGTAGGCGGGTGTAACGGCTCTGCCATTGATGCGGCTGCCCTGGCGAGCCGAGTCGCGGTTCACTCTCACCCGATTCAGCTTGACCACCAGCGTATCGCCCGGCAACGCGCCTTCCACGTAAAACGGCCCCGTTTCGAGGTTGCCGCCGGGCGAGCGGCGGTCGTTGTCGCGGCCGCTGGCGTCGAAAGTCCGCGTGCGCACCGTATCGCCTGGGAAAACGCGCAGCGCTGGGGGATTTGCAGCTGAGTAGTAACCATAAAAAATGCGCGGCTCGAAATCGACCTTACGTGGTCCGCCTGGCGGAGGCGCTGCCGGCCGCGCCAGCCTGAAGGCGACGCTGCTTTCCTGCCCCGCGCCGCCGCGGCCGCCTGCTCTCATCCGGCCTTCGCCTGAAAATCCGCCGCCGCTGGCCGCGGCCGTCAGCGTGCCGGCGGGAGCGCCGTTGCGAAGTAGCGAAAGATTCAAATGGTCGCCGGTGGCTGTGCCCGTTAGCGTGAGTTGATTCCAGGTGCCGGTGATCGAGGTCCCCTCGCCATGCAGCTTCACGCGGGCATACTGTGGATCGGCGCCCTTCGCGGAGACCTCCGCGATCCAGTCGCCCTGAATATCGGCGGCAGAGGTGAGGCTCGCCGCGACGAATAGAATCCAGATGGGTGTATTCTTCATTTTTTGCTCCTTTCGACGGCGGATACGATTGCGCGTCTCGAAGCGTGGAGATGCCTGATCTGAGCACCGGCCGACGCGGCTGGTATCAGCGAAGTATATCCCATTTAATCAGCCCGCCGATCATCCGTTCCAAACCATGGTCCGCCGGAAGGGTAGTGCCTGATATCTGCGTTGAAGAAAAAAATCCGCCTTTCAGGCGCTACCGCCGGAAGGATGGCGTGATAATCCTCCTTATTATCGGCATTGAGGTAACGTGGTTACCTTTCAGCCGAGCTTTTTTACTTGGGCTGCGACGCTGAGAGTTTCAGGATATTGGGTAAATCCTGGTTGCCCTCGGCGCAGGCGTATTCAAAGGGCGGGTTTAACACTCGGTTAAAGGTTAGTTCGCCCTTCCAGGGCTGCGTGTAGGCGGTTGGATCCTCCACCTCGAAGCGGTAGAGGATGGTATTGGCGTCGAGCAAACTGAAGCGTTCCACAACGTGCATGTTGCGGTCCCAGCCATACATTCCCCCGGCGTCCCCGTAGAAGCCGCCGGCATCGTTGAAGTTGGTGGTCTCCACCACCAGGGTCGCGCCTTCCCAGTGCCCCACGGAATCGCCCAGCCATTGCCGGACATTGGATGGCAGATGCGTGCTGCGATCGAGCCGGATGATTCTCGCCTCGTGGATCATTTCCGCCTCCACCACGACCGCATCCCCTGTCTGGACGATTTGATAGTTGCTGTTGTAGCGGTAGGGAATCATCGGCGGCACGGAGGTTGGGAAGACCAGGCATCGATCCTGGGTCCCCATATCCTTCGCCTCGGACGGATGGTGAAGGCGTTCCACGCGAGCCTTCTTGGCAGCAGCCGCCGCGGGCGTGAGGCTGGGAAGCAAGCCATTGGCAGGTTCGGTGATGATGGAGGTCCGGAGGCTGGGCAGCATCAGCGAACCGGTCTCCAACCGGCTCAGCGGATCGTCATCCGCGCCGCGTGCCTTTTTTTGCAATTGGGCCGCTTGTTCCGGGGTGTAGAACGGTTGGTCCTTCAGTTTCGCGGGGCGCTCGAGTGGAATGGCGGTCGCGGAACTCCAGGCGCCGCCAAAGTCAGGATGTACGCTCGCAGATCGCTGCGGCGTTTGCGCGACGAGGCTCAGTGCAGTAGAAAACGCCAGAACCCGGAAGAAACCCGCAGTGTTCCGGCGGCGGCTCGATGGTATGGTATCCACATCCCTATTATGCCGGACCCGCTGGTGAAGGTCGATACCGATCTAAAAAAAGCGTCTCGCGACGGATGGTCTACGCCCCTTAAGTAACCCTAATTTCAGAGGCAAGCTCGCGACGAAGACGTAAGGGTTCTTTTCCTCCGATGCGCACGACCAGCGAGGCGTGGCGCGTTCCAGGCTCAACTGACACGCTGGTTCCGGGCATCAATCCCATTCGTTTCATTTCGCGCAATGCTTGTGGATCACGGTCTGAAACGCTGCTAATCACGGCAGGAACGCCGCAGGGCCACTTAGAAAGCGGGACCTCCCGGCGCTCTGCAACCATGCCGTCTTTCTCGGGGATGATATGCCCGTGCGGGTCGGTTTCAGGGTCGCCTAATTTCGCCGCGATCCGGTCCTCCAGCCGTTCCGAAATGTAATGCTCCAGCCGTTCCGCTTCGTCGTGCACTTCGTCCCAGGCAAAATCGAGGACATCGTGAAGGAATCGTTCGAGCAGGCGATGGTGACGCTGGATCTCCAGCGCCCGACGCCTGCCCAGTTCCGACAGGCGGACGCCATAATGTTTTTCGTATTTAACAAACGAGGGCCGCTGCTCAGCCAATTTTTGCAGCATGCCGGTGACCGAGGCCGCTCGCACCTCTAAATGCACCGCCAGGGCATTGCTGGTGACCCGCTCAGCCGAGGGGCCGCTCAACTCCAAAATTGCCTTGAGGTAGTCGTCGACTGCTTCCGTGGTCTTTGCGGTCACGAAATCAAGTATAAAACAACTATACTTTAGGCATGCCTAATGTTTGTCGCTGCACGCTCCCGCTGGTTATGACGATCTCTCTCTTTGGGCAAGGTGAGACCACCAGCGCTATCGCCGGCTCGGTCGCGGATGTGACCGGTGCCGCGATTCCCGGCGCCGCAGTGACGGTTGTCAGCATCGATAACGGGTCGAAGCGCAAGGTCAAGACCGACGACGACGGGCGTTTCAACGTCCCGCAGCTCAAACCCGGTGTATATTCCGTTAAGGTGGAGGCGGATCAGTTTGAGGCGCAGGAGAATCGCTCCGTCGTAGCGGGCCTGGGTCAAAAACAGACGGCCGATTTCACGCTGAGAATCGCGGCCTCGAATCAGACCGTCACGGTGACCGAAGGAGCGCCGCTAGTGAACCTCCAGAATGCGAATACCTCCACCACTCTGAACGCCCGCTCGCTCGAAGACCTCCCGAATCCCGGCGGCGACTTGACCTACCCTCTGCAATTCGCCGCGGGCGCGCTGATCAATACGGCGGGCAGTTCGAACGATTTCGTCGGCGGCTCCAACGGCTATGGGAACGTGCAGTTCAACGGCCTTCCGTCGCTATCGAATGGCTACATCGTGGATGGCCTCGAAACCAACGACCCGCTCACCAACCTGAATAGCGGACTTTCCACGAACCTGGTTCTTGGCCTCAACTCCATCGCGGAGGTGACCGTGAACACGCTGTCCTATTCGGTCGATCAGGGACGATACGGAGCGGCGCAGGTCAACTATGTGACCAAATCGGGAACGAATCGGTTTCACGGGAATCTGTACGAGCTGTGGAACGGTTCGCGATTCAACGCGGCGGATTTCTTCACCAATTCGACGCCGGGAAATCAGAAACCTCGCTCGACGGTCAACCATTTTGGAGGCAGCCTGGGCGGGCCCATCCGCCGCAACAAGCTGTTCGTCTTTTTCGATACGGAGTGGGTCCGCATCGCGCTTCCCATCGTCTCGGCGACGACGGTCCCGACACCCGCGTTTCAAAACTACGTTCTCGAACAGCTTCCGCGCGGAGGAGCGGATTCGATTACCGGATCGACCTATCAGCCCGCGCCGCAACTGGTGCCGTTTTATCAAAAAATGTTCTCGCTCTATCGCAGCACGGTTGGCGCGCCGCTCGCGGTGCTGGGGTGTCCGTTCAACAGCGATGGCACCGTGGCATCGGGAAGTCCTCCGAATGGAAATGGCTGCGCGAACCGGCAGAGCATTTCGCATTCGAGTGACGACAGCGAGCAGGTGCAGACCGCGCGGATCGACTACAACGTGAATGAGAGGAACACGGCATGGTTTCGTTTTCAAGCCGACACCGGCTTGCAAGCCGCGTATACGGACCCCATCAACCCGGTCTTCAACGCCTTTTCTCCGCAACCGCTTTATTCGTTCGCGACTGGATACACGCACGTGTTTTCGCAGAATCTGGTGAATTATTTCAATCCCGCATTCTCCTGGTATGAAAGCCTGTTCGGTCCGTCGAATTTAGCGCAGACGCTGGCCGCATTCCCGATCGTGCTCCAAGGCAGCCCGTTCACCACCATCGGGGGGCTCGACAACACGTGGGTGCAAGGCAGGCGCGCGTCACGACTGTTTTTGAACGACAACCTGGCCTGGACGCACGGCGCCCATGAGTTGAGGTTCGGGACCAATATCCGCATTTTCCGCCTGAACGATTACGATTTCGGCGAAGGCGTGGTGCCAACGGTGACTTACGCGACCCTGCCGCAGTTCATTTACGGCATCGCGTCGACAGCGTCAGAGACGTTTCCGCGGGCCGATTCGCAGCCCTACAATTTCCTCAATTTGGACGTGTACGCCCAGGATACATGGAAGGTCACGAAGACGCTGACGTGGACGTTCGGCGTCCGCTCCACGCATAATTCGAATCCGGTGAACCCTCACGACGCGGTGGCACGGCTGCCGGGATCATGGGGCGCGATATCGCACGACGTCAATCAGCCTCTCGATGCGTTGATCCAGACGCACCTGGGCAACATCTTCGGGTCGACGCCGCTGGCGATCATGCAACCGAGAACGGCGCTCGCGTGGCAGGCTGGTCCGAAGACGGTGTTGCGAACCGGATTCGGGCTGTTCAGCGACATTCTGCCCGGCAGCGTGGTGGATCTGGTCGGGATCAACCCTCCGTATTCGAAAACCTTTCTAGGCGGCCTGTTGGGCACGGCAGGCGGAACCGGGATCGACAGTGCGATCGCCGCGACCGTCGCCGCCAATCGGACGTTCACCTCCGGGTTCGCACAAGGGCAGTTATCGTGCGCCTCGGCGCTTTCGAATCCGGCGACCTGCCTGCAGCCGGTGGCGATCACCGCGGTTCCCGACGGCAAGCTTCACGCCCCCTACTTCATCGAGTGGAGCCTCGCGCTGGAGCGGCAGATCGGTACGACGATGAACCTGCGGGCGCAGTACGTGGGCACGCGCGCGGTGAATCAGCCGTACGAAACGCAGGTGAATGGGTATCAGACCGTGTGCCAGGGTTGCTTCGCGCCGTTTCCCTTCGGCCAGCCGTCGGACCCGAGATTTGGCGCGGTCACGCAGTTAAGCACCGGCGCGAACAGTCACTACAACGGGCTGCAATTGACGGCCGATAAGCGGCTGACGCATGGGCTGCAACTGCTGGCGAACTACACTTGGAGCCACTGCATGGACACTGTTTCGAATGGAGGTTTTCTGCCGTTTTCCGCCGGAGGGATTCTCACGCCGCTGCCCGGTGAGTTGGGGCGTCAATACGGCCCCTGCGATTACGACGTGCGGGACAACCTCACGGCGCAATATGTTTACCAGTTGCCAGTAAAGGTGCGGAACAAAGCGCTGGGGACTATTGTGAGCGGATGGCAGGTTTCCGGCACGGCGTTCTGGCACAGCGGCGTGCCGTTCTCGGCGCTGAGCACGCCTTATTCGGCGAATGGAGACGGCATTGTGCAAGGGAGCGGTCCGCAGTATGCGAGCGTGGTCGCGGGCGCACCTCTGTATAACCATCAGGCAATCGCGGGCGTGACGCCGGCAGGGGCCGTGCAGTGGCTCAATCCGAACGCGTTCGTCTCCGCGGTCGACCCCAGCACCGGCGCCTGCAGCGCCGCAGATAACCCGCGGAATTGCCAGTTCGGCAACCTCGGACGGAACGCGTTGCGCGGGCCCGACTATTTATGGGGCGATTTTTATCTGACCAAATGGTTCACGCTGCGCGAGCACCTGAAACTTCGCCTGGACGCACAGGCGTTCAACCTTTTCAATCATCCGAATTTTGCGCTGCCTTCGGTGGTGTATGCAGGCATCCCCGGACGCCCATCGACGCAGACGGGATTCGGGGCGCTGACTTCCACCACATCGCCGCCGACGGGACTGCTCGGCGCCGGACTGGGCGGCGACAGTTCCCCGCGCATGATCGCGTTTCAGGCACGACTGGAGTTTTGATTTGATAGCCATCGCACGGGTGTTCTGGGCGCATCTAAGGAAACTGCTACGCTGAAGCGGCGATCGCATTTAAGAAACTGAGGTGGATTCCATTGGCTGAAGTGCAGGTTATTAATGGCGAAAGCCTCGAAAGCGCTCTCAAACGCTTCAAGCGAAAGGTCATGAGCGAGGACATCATCAAGGACATCAAGCGTCACGCGTTCTATTTGAAGCCGGGACAGAAGATGCGCGTTAAGGCGGCGCTGGCAAGAAAGCGCAGTCGCAAGAACCGCTCGCGGGACTCTGAGTCGGACCCGAATCGGCGGTGAAACCCAAGCTGATATTGTGGACCGGATCTCGAAGAAAGGCGATCTGCAGCACGGCCGCCCGATTAAGGTTCTTGCGTCGACAAGCTTGTTAACAGTAGTCCCTCAGAAGTCGGCCGCCATCGCCCGTTTGGGATGAAACGCCCGTCGGTCTCGACTCACAGTACTATATGCAGGACCAAATCGAGGCCGATGAGGACGCGGACCTTCAGTTCGCTCGCCGCCTCTACAAAGGGTGCCTGGTGCGGCTTGGAGTGCACCACGAACTGACTCGCATTGTGGCTCAGTACGTTTCTGAGCTGGAAGACTTGGACTCGCCAATGCCGCTCCGGCGCTCGACAGTTGGCGCGCAGGAAACAACGTTCGTGCCGCTGCCCGAGTAGAGCGTCTCAACCGGTGTTCGTCGTGCGGATCGCGGCGCTATTGGTTCAACGTCGGGAATCGCGATGCGCGAATTCATCACGAGTTACATGCTAACGCATTTTCACTCCACGCCAATTCGGAACTACTGAACCGCAACGGTCACTGTATTGGAAATCAGGCTGCCAACGAGGATGGCGAGATTCACCGCATTTCCGATCGGAGCATTCATCGGCACCTGCACGTTCACCTGATACAGCCCTACCAGCCCGGGCGCCAGACCCGAGTAGCTCACCGCCGCCGGCATGCCGCCGATGGTCACACTCGGAGTTGCCAAAGTGGTCGCCAGCGGAGGAGAACTCGGCGCCGGCGCTCCATCGGCGGGAGTATTGTTTAACGCCCCCAGACCAGTGCAATAAATCGCCAGGTAGTCGCCTCGCGCGACAGGTAGCGATCCGGGGAACGCGCCCACCGGCGCGGCCAATACTCCCGAACTGGCGACAACCACCGCGCCCTGCCCGGTTCCGTCGCCGCTGGTGCTGAAGATAGCCGGACCCAAGTCGGCGATGGTAACGCCGATCGGCACCGATATCGTTCCGGATCGCTGGACGGCCAGGGAAACCGTGGTGTTCGGGGTCAGGCTAAAGGGAAGGAGCGCGTTGACCTGCGTCGGGCCGACATAATCGAGCGGCAGAGCCGTGGCTCCGATCGTCACCGCGGTCCCGACCAATGACGCCGGGAACACACCACTAGCGCTGGAGGTTCCGCTCGCCATCCTGTCCCCCAAAATGGTCACCCAACTTCCGGGCGATATTTGCGCGGTTCCGGAAATATTCGCCGAGTTCAAGGCCGCCGCTGGAGCGGGAGCCTCCGTGCTGGCCGCAGGCTGGACGGTTCCGCTTAATTGGAACGCTCCGGCGATGCCTTTTACTCCTTGGATAACCGCCGTGGGGACGATCACCAAGCTCATTTGCGCTTGGGCAGCCTTGGGCGTCCACGTTCCACTCCAAACTCCGTTGCCCTGGGGAACCAGCGTGATCGAGGGGTCTTTGTCGCTGAAATTGGCGGTCACCGCGGCCGATGGGATCACGTTGTTGCAATTGTCGACAACGCTCACATTCAGGCTCACCGGTTGCGACTGCGTTACGGTGAACGACGGTCCGATCGATCCTGTCACGGTCGGGACAAGATAAGAACTCTGACAGGAAGTCTGGGCATTCGCAGAGATGCCTTCTGATGATGAAGACGACCCTGCGATCGAAAGCGAGGACACCGCAATGGATTGTACGATGCCGTTCGAAAAACCGAACCGCACTACACCTTGCCCTGTGCCCGAGGGCAATGCAGACGCATTCGCCGACACCGTTACCTGCAACGAGCTTTGCGCTGGAACCGTCCCGGTTGACGGACTCGCCAACACCCAGTTTCCGCCATCGGCGGTACTCATCGTGGAGGTATAGGTAAGCGCCTGATTCGACAAGTTGTACAGCGTCACAGTGCCGGTGAGATTCGCGCCCGCCGCCGACCCGACCAGCACGCCGGTAGGCGACGCCAGGATCGCGCCCCGGCTGGGATCCACGACGTTCAATAACACCGAAACAACTTGCGGGGAGTTGCCGGCGTTCGCCGCGATGATCTTCACCAGTCCGTAATACTGTCCGACCGCTAAGCCCGTCGGATTCACGGAAACTGTCACAGCCGTGGATATCGAGCCAGCCGCCACGCTGCTGCTCGGCGGATTGACGATCAACCATCCGGGCCCGCCGGAGAGCGTCTGCGCACTCAAAGTAAAGATCATCAAGCCCTGGCCGGCGTTGAGGATGTTGAACGACTGAGAAGGCGGCGCGGAGCCCTGGGCGACGGCTCCAAACAGCAGACCGGTTTGGGTCGGCACGATCGATTGAGTCAGCGAATTGACGGCGGTGGTGACCGGGACGGTGACTGGTTGCCCGACCGAAGGCGTGATCACAATCTGGCTGTTGTATGTGGCCGGAGGCAGACCGACTGGATTCACTGTGAAGGCCACTAAGGCCGGTGCGCCAACGGTCGCCTGGCCCGATGCCGTGCTCCCCGATGCTGTGCTCAATGTCACGCAACTGCATCCGGTCACAGCCGTGGTAAATGACAAGACTCCTCCGCCTGGATTCATCACCAGCACCTGCCCCTGGACTGCCGCACTGCCTTGCGTCAGGCCGTAGGCGAAATGGGTCTGACCGAGTGTCAACTGAGGCTGCGGGACGGTTTGCACCATCAGTGTGACGGGAATCGTCACCGTGGATGGGCTGACGTTAAAACCGGTGACCGTCACCTGCGCGGTGTAGGTTCCCGGCGCGAGGCCGGCTACACTCACGACCGATATTGAGATGTTGCCCGGCGTTTGTCCTCCCAAAGGCGTTGCCGACAGCCAGATGGCGTTCACCGCAACTGTAAAAGTCGCGGCCGCGCCAGTGCTGAACACAGATAGACTTTGCGCCACGGGCGGGCCGGTGTCCGGCCGGTACGAGAAAGTGAGATTCGCCGGGGCGACCGTGAGCGTCGGTGAACCCGCCGGCGCGACGGAGCCACTAAAAACCTGCGACCCGGAAAGCGTCGCCGGGCTGGTGCTGTCGGAAACCGTCAGTGTGTAACTGTACGGCCCCGCGGCTGTTGGTGTCCCGCTGATCGTCGCCGTCGCGGAAGCCGAGCCGTTCAGCGTAACCCCTGCCGGCAGCGCGCCCGCGCTGATCGACCAGCTAAACGGAGCGGTCCCGTTGGGAGCCGTGCAAGTATCGGCGTACCACACGCCCACGGTCGATGGCCCGTTGGCGCCGCCGGTGCAGTTTAAGGACGTGATCGACGCTGGTGGCAGCGTGACGGTCCCGGAGTACGACTGGCTCTGCGTCTGCTGGGGCAAGCTGCTGTCAGTAACCTTCACCGCGTAACTGTAGGGTCCGGTGCTCGTCGGTGTGCCGCTGATGGTGAAGGAACTTCCCGTCGTCCCGCCAGGGGCGAGGCCCGGTGGCAGAGCGCCCGAACCGGTCGCCCACGTGTACGGCGTGGTTCCTCCGCTCGCCACGCAGGTGGCGAGGTACGTCACACCCTCGGCCGCTGGACCGGTGGCGGGCGAGCAGCTCATGGTCAGTGGGGCGGTGCTGGAATTGATTGTGAAATTCACACTGCCTGAGGTGCCGTTGCCGGAGCTTACCGTGACGGCCACCGTTCCAGGCGAGGCGATCAGGTTCGCAGCCACGAACGCTTGCAATTGGTTGGGGGTGAGGTAACTGGTCCCGAGCGCCGCGCCGTTCCAATTGACGATTGCGCCAGACGTAAACCCCGTCCCATTCACGGTCACGGTAAAACCGGTTCCTCCCGCGGTCGCGCTCGATGGAATCAGGGACGTAATGGTCGGCGTCTGCGAGCCCTGAGACAGGGCCCCGCTGTAGGACTGCATGACGGTTGCCGCCATACTATCCGCAACTTGCACGATATAGCTGTAGCCTAGAGCACCTGCGCCGGTCGGCGTCCCGCTGATGGTCGCGGTGGAACCATTCGAAGTGAGCATCAGATTGGGAGGTAAGCTCACGAGTCCGGTAGGGATCGACCAGTCGTATGGAGGCGCTCCGCCGGTGGCGGTACAGGTGGCCGTGTAAGGGGTTCCGACAGCAGTGGGCCCCGTCGTCGGCAGGCACGTGAGCGTCAGAGGGCCTCCCGCTATGGTCCCGCTGTATGTCACAGTCGCGGTGGTCCCGTTACTATCGGTCAATTGAGGTCCGTAAAGGTATGGACCCGCGGCAGTTGGCGTACCAGTGAACTGGGCGGTCGAGCCGCTGAAACTCAACGATATCCCCTGCGGCAACTGCCCATAGTAGGAGCAGACGTTTCCGCACGACGTGAAGGTCGCGAGCGACCAGGTGTAGGGCGGCGCGCCGCCCGCCCCGTTGCAACTCGCGGCATAATACAGTCCCACCAGCGTTGGACCCGCCGCCGGAGTGCAGTTAAGCGTCAGCGGAGGCGCCGACCCCGACCCTGCCTGATTCACGGTAAGGATCTGGCCCGGAGGCGAGAGGAAAGAAATAGTCCCCGATCTGGCCTGGCCGGTATTCGGCAGAACGTTGAAAGTGACGGCGGAAGGCCCATAGCCTCCGTTCGCGACATTCATCCAATTGGATGAAAAGCTGGGACCGTCATACAAACAACCGCCGGTATTAAACGTCAAGGTAGCCGTGCCGCCGCCAGCGGGAAAACTAATCGGATTCGCACTCGTGATCACGATCTGGCACGCTGAAGAGTTCTGATCGATGGTAGCGTTGCTGACGGAGTAACCGTTCACGTAAACCGTGAGGTGTCCGGTGCGGAAGTTGGCGTTGTTGAAGACGACGTCGAAAGTCACTGTCACGGAGGCGCTTTGGTTGGCGACTGGAGAAGACTGGGATACCGTAAGCCAGGAGGAGTCCGACACCAGGTAATAACTGCAGCCGGTCGTGGCGGTGAATTGGATCGACACACTGCCGGAGCCGCCGGTTTCGGTATAAAACATGTTTCCATAGGCATCCGGGTTGACAGGGACGCCGCTGAATACGGGAACGCCGCTGACGGCGCATTGGGCAAGCGCGGCCGGAACACACGCCAGACAGGCGAGGCTCAGAACGAATAAGTGCAGTTTGTGGCGGAACGTCGCGCGTGGTCCAGGTCCCATTTTTGATTACACCTCTAGCTACTTAACTATAAGGGTAATCCATCGGATCTCGTGCGCACTATCTTGTGTGGGTTGGAACGGAATCGCCATGCGTCAGCATGCGGACAGGCCAGGTTACCGCGATCACGGAATCTCAACGAGGTAACTCTCGCACGTTCCTCACCACCCAGAGACATTCGGCTAGTGGTCTGCGTCGGAAATCCTGAACGGTAACGCTCCGACGCGCAAAAGGGGGACTGGCTCGAATTTCGCCGGTTTTGCGAAACTTCGTGCCTGTACCCCTTTTGCCCCAACCCGAATCATACTGTTCGAAATGAGCGACGCACTACACTAGGCTAGTACATCGTCCAGAAAGTCCAATGCAAGACCTCTGAGCGATGTTCCCGGCCGGATATGCGCACGGGGGAGGGCGTATCACGCCCGCCGCTGTGGCTTTCGGCAGCGATGCTGAAGTTCCATTCGGCGGATTGCCGGGACGGGTCCTTAACGGCTTCGAGGCCTCTCGCCGAATGAAGGCGAAAGCCTGGGTGTGATCTAATTGGGACGTAGATTATCCATATTTAAAGGAGTCCATATGCCCACCGTCACCACAAAGGACGGCACAGAGATCTTCTACAAGGACTGGGGTTCGGGCCAGCCAATTGTGTTCAGTCATGGCTGGCCGCTGTCGGCCGATGATTGGGACGCGCAGTTGCTATTCTTTCTGCATCATGGCTACCGCGTGATCGCCCATGACCGCCGTGGCCATGGTCGCTCCACCCAGACCGCCGGGGGCCATGATATGGATCATTACGCCGACGATCTGGCTGCTCTTACGGCACATCTCGACCTGAAAAATGCCCTCCATGTCGGCCATTCCACCGGCGGTGGCGAGGTGACTCACTATCTGGGTCGGCATGGCGAAAGCCGGGTGAGCAAGGCAGCGCTGATCAGCGCGGTGCCGCCGCTAATGCTGAAGACGGCGGCGAATCCGCTCGGCCTTCCCAAGGAGGTGTTCGATGGCCTGCAAGCGCAACTCGCCGCCAGTCGTTCGCAATTCTATCGCGACCTGCCGGCAGGGCCTTTCTATGGCTACAACCGACCGGGCGCGAAAGCCTCGGAGGCCGTCATCCAAAATTGGTGGCGACAGGGGATGATGGGGGGTGCCAAGGCGCATTATGACGGCATTGTCGCCTTTTCCCAGACCGATTTCACGGAAGACCTCAAGAAGATTACCGTTCCGGTATTGGTTATGCATAGCGAAGACGACCAGATCGTACCCTATGTCGCGTCCGGGCCGCTGTCCGCAAAGCTGCTCAAGAACGGAAGCCTGAAAACATACAAGGACTTCCCGCACGGCATGCCCACTACGGAAGCGGACACGATCAACTCCGACCTGTTAGCGTTCTTCAAGCTCTAATCCACAAATACTGGTAAGCGGCGGGCAGTTCAACCGGCGCGCGTGCGTCGCAGATTGACGTACGTTTGAACCCACCTGAATGGACTAGTAAGATGTCCCGGTCAGTTCATTAGCGGGACGAATCCCCTGGCTGACGCCAGGCGTTATAACCCCGTCCCGTCAGGGCGGGGATGCGGCGATCGATATCGCCGGGACATCTTACTAGAGCGGGAAAATCAGGTAAATTTTTGCGTGGTGCCAGGAAGACATACCTATTGCGTGGTGAAGTTTCACAGCCGCGATGCCGGGCCGATTGTGTCGAATGAGGGCCTTTTTAAAAGGCGACAGAATTGCCTGCGGTTGGACGTCCCGATTCGGAATAACAACTTCATCCGCAGCGCGGGGAAGGCGGGAATCGCACTCATTCGAGGCGGGCCGGCAGGCAATCGCAAGCGCGTTGCACGATGGCTGGGGCGTTGTCGCCATTGAAGCCTGGCGTTCCGTTTCCTGCAACGGTGGTGAT
>Ga0210394_10004776_pt1 | contig 15583 bp, 16 predicted proteins | sample IncBWC12MmetaG_FD_160121 | JGI IMG/M metagenome (GOLD analysis project Ga0210394, IMG submission 160121) | Forest soil microbial communities from Barre Woods Harvard Forest LTER site, Petersham, Massachusetts, United States - Inc-BW-C-12-M | ecosystem: Environmental > Terrestrial > Soil >... | reverse complement strand
TGCGATGAAGCACTCTTCATGGGCCGCGTGATGCAGTCGGTCGACGTCGACTCCGGTTGGCGCCTTGGCTCCCGAGAACGCGATCTTGGGGGCGAGCTGCACCGAGGTCACCGCCATTCGGCCCTGAGCGTTGCGCGTCATCGACCCTCGCGCCAGATCATCGTATGAGTCGACGACGAACTGCTCCTTCCCGGCAAGGTACAGGAAGGTGAGCATATGACACGAGGAGATTGCCGCCACCAGCGCTTCCTCGGGATCGACGTTCTCGGCCTTTGAATACGGCAACGGCACCGAGCTGACTGCGCTCGATGCCGGCACCGTGAGGCCCCCGTCGAACTCCCACGAATGGGCGCGGCTGTAGCGTGAATCGACAAAACGTTCGTTGGGCTGACGGTTCCAGCGGATGCGCGCCTGATACTCCGACATACCACGCCTCGAAGGTGACGACTGCTGCCCTTATTCTAGGCTGCAGCCAGGCGCCCTTCCCGATAGTCGGCCAGAGCCTGCTCGATCTCCTCACGCGTGTTCATCACGAACGGGCCGTACTGGACCACCGGCTCGCGCAGCGGCTTGGCCGCCAGCAACAGGAAGCGCGCTCCCTCGGCGCCTGCCTTCACCCGCAGCTCGCCGCCGTCGGACAGCACACCGGCTGAACGGTGTGGCAACACCTTGGCCTGGCCGGCCGCCCCGATTTCAGCGCTGCCCTCGTAGGCATACAAAAACGCGTTGTAGCCTGGCGCCAGTGGTGCGATCAACTCGGCGCTGGCGGGCAAGTGCACGTCCAGGTAAAGCGGGTCGGTAGACAACCGGTTGCTGCCGCTGTTCACCGGGCCGCCGGTGCCGCCGAACGTGCCCGCGATCACCTTGACCTGGCCGCCTGCGGGGAGCGGCACCACGGGTATCTCGCCCGCGGGAATGTCGCGATAGCCGGCCCGCTTCATTTTTTCCTTCGACGGCAGGTTGATCCACAGCTGGAAGCCGCGCATGCGGCCTTCCGATTGTTGCGGCATCTCCGAGTGAATGATGCCGTGCGCCGCGGTCATCCACTGCACGCCTCCTGGACCGAGGTCTCCACGGTTTCCCAGGTGATCCTCGTGCCGCATGTGGCCATCGAGCATGTACGTCACGGTCTCGAAGCCGCGATGCGGATGCGCCGGGAAGCCGGCCAGGTAATCGTCCGGGTTGTCCGAAAAGAACTCGTCCAACATCAGAAACGGATCCACGTGCAAGCCGTGCTGCGCTCCCAGGCTGCGGCGCAGCTTGACGCCGGCGCCGTCGGAAGTCGCGAGCGACTGAATGACACGCACCAGGGTGCGCGGGGTTGCGCTGCTCATCGAATGTTCTCCTTACGGTTCATGCGTATTTGGGGGCGACTCGATCGGCATCAAGCGCGCTTGAGCAGGTGATCGACGCTGAACCGCCCCGCGCCATGGGCGACCAGGAACAGGAAGCCGCCGGCGATGCCCAAGTTCTTCATGAACATGATCTGCTGGATCAGGTCGGCGCCGGAGTGAAACAGCAGCGCCGCCACGACAGCGAATCCGGCCAGCACCAGCGCGGCGAGCCTCGTATACAGGCCGGCCACGATCGCAATGCCGCCGCCCAACTCGACCAGGATCACCAGCGGAAGCAACCCGCCGGGAACGCCGGCCGACTGCATGTACCCCTGGGTGGCGGTATACCCGCCGATCTTGCCCCAGCCGGACAACAGGAAAAGCACCGCGATCAGGACGCGTCCGATCAAGTCCAGATAAGGCGCGCTGGAATCCACAAGCTTGTTCATCGAAGTCCTCCCGAATGAGTGGTTGAAGACATACGTCTCAAGCAGCCAGGCGCTCGACGTGTGCCGCCGCCTTGGCGAGGTTCGCTTCACGTGTTTCCGGGCCCCTCGCCAGGCCTTCCGCGTACACGAACTCTACGTCGGACATCCCGAGGAAGCGCAGGAAATCGCGTACGTAGCCGGTCTGCGTATCCAGCGCGGCCAGCGCGGTACCGGCGTAAAGGCCGCCGCGGGCTGCAAAGACGTAGACCTTCTTGCCCTGGAGCAGACCCTGCGGACCGCTCTCGGTATAGCGGAACGTGACGCCGGCACGCGCGACGTGGTCAAAGTACGCTTTCAACTGCGACGGCACGCCGAAGTTGTACATCGGCAGTCCAAGGACGATCACGTCCGCGGCCTTCAGCTCGGCGATCAGGGCATCCGAATAGGCCAGCACCGCGCGCTGTTCGGCGCTGAGCTGGTCGGGCTTCGCAACGAAAGCGCCGAAGCGCTCAGCGGTCAGATGCGGCACCGCCTCGGCCGCCAGATCGCGCCGGATGTGGCGCGTGTTCGGGTTGCGCTGGCGGAAGGCGGCGACGAATTGGTCGGCGAGCCGGGTGGATTGGCCGTTGCCGTTGTGGATGCTGCTGTTGACCTGCAGAAGCGTCGTCATGGGTGAACTCCTCGAGTCGGTGAAGGATCGGCTGGCTTTGCCGTTACGGCCATTTAACTATTGATTCATTGGATAAAAAAGATCAAAATATGGCGCGTACCTATCGATTACATAGATAGATGCCGACTTCAACGAAAATCACGCTCGATCAGTGGCGCGCGCTGCTGGCGGTGGTCGATGCCGGCGGCTATGCCCAAGCCGCTGAATTGCTTCACAAAAGCCAGTCCGCGGTGACCTATGCGGTGCAAAAGCTGGAGTCGCTGCTCGGGGTCAAGGTGTTCGAGGTGATGGGCCGCAAGGCCCACCTCACACCGACCGGTCAAGTGCTGTACCGGCGTGCGAAGGCGCTCCTCGACGAAGCCGGATCGCTCGAAAACGCAGCCGGAACGCTCGCGGCGGGCTGGGAGCCCGAGCTGCGGCTGGCGGTCGAGATCATTTTTCCAACCTGGCTGCTGCTGGAATGTTTCGCACGCTTTGCCGACGAGCGCCCGCAGACCCGGATCGAGCTGTATGAGAGCGTGCTGACTGGCACCGAGGAGATGCTGCTCCAGCGCAAAGTCGATCTGGCAATCTGCTCGCAGGTGCCACCGGGCTTCGTGGGCGACGCGCTGATGCACTTGAACTTCATCGCGGCGGCTCATCCCGGTCACCCGCTGCATCAGCTCGGTCGCGAGCTGACGTTGCAGGATCTACGCAAGCACCGCCACCTGCTGATCCGCGACAGCGGCAGTCAGCGCCGCAGCGGCAGCCGGGTCGGCGCCGAGCAGATCTGGACCGTGAGTCACAAGGCCACGTCGATTCACGCCGCCTGCCTGGGGTTGGGTTTTGCGTGGTTCCCCGAGGACACGATCCGCAACGAGCTGGAGCGCGGCTTGCTCAAGCCACTGCCGTTGCGCGAAGGCGCGAAGCTATCCGGGGAGCTGTACCTCGTGTTCGCCGATCGCGACTACGCCGGGCCCGGCGCGCTGCGCCTGGCCCAGATCATCCGCGAGCGCGTGCAGAGCACGTGTCGCAAGGTGCACGAACAGGCCGAGTCGGCGCAGGCGCTCGAGGCTGAAGCCGTGCCCGAGGAATCGGCTCAGGCTGTTGCGGCCTCGAGCTTTCGATAGTAGAAAGTGGTCCCGCACAAGCCGCCGAAGGGCAGCAGCGCGTAGTCCGGCACGTAGCCGCACCGCTGCCAGCCGAGGCGTGCATACAGGCGCTCGGCGTCGCTGCTGGCGGTATCCAGCACGAGCAGCGTCTTGCCGAATTCGCGAGCAACCTCCTCGGCTTCGCGCAGCAGTGCGGCGCCGACACCCTGGCGCCGGGCTCGGCGATGTACCAGCATTTTCGACAGATCGGCCCGATGCGGCTGATTCTCGGGTTGGTCGAGCACCAGCTGCACGGTCCCGATCACCGAGTTGCCCTGCTCAGCGATCAAGAGCGCACGCTGGCCGGTTGCCGCGTGCTCGACCACACGGCGCCAGAAGCCCAGCGCTTTGCTTTCCGAAAGCGGGTGCATGAAGCTCACCGACGCCCCGCCTTCGACACAGTCGATCAGCAGGTGCGCCAGCCCGCTCAGCTGGGCGTCGGTCAGCGACGAGACGCGCTGCACCGAGAAGTGGTTGGGGTTCAAGCGGCGTCACCCCCGAATATCGGGACGAGAGGTCACAACAACGGCATAGCGGGCGGGCCGGCGCGCGCGATTGTGGAACGCGACGGGCCGATCCAGCACGAAGGCGAGGCAATCGCCGGACTGAAGCTGAAAGCGATCGCTGCCGACCGCGACGTCGATGGCGCCCTCGAGCACCCAGACCTGCTGGTCGACGCGCACGCGACGTCCTGCGGTCTCGTAGGCGACCCGCGCGCCCGCCGGAAAGCGCACTTCGACAATCTGAGTCGGCCAATCGGATCCGCCGGGCGTCACGTTGCGACGGATATAGCCCGACTCCGGGTCGCGCCATTGCGGTTGAGCTTGCAACCGTGCGACCGGCGCGGCGGCAACCTGCGAGGGCTCGAACAGTGCGGCCAGCGTTACTCCCAGGCCGGTGGCGAGCTTCTCGAGGACGACTGCGGTCGGACTGCTCTCTCCGCGCTCGATCACCGAGATCATCGAGCGGCTGACGCCGGCGCTCGACGCGAGCGCTTCGAGCGACAGGCCCGCCGCTGTGCGCAGCTCCCGGACTCGATGCGCGATCCGCTGATTCAGGTTCGAATGATTCCGGTGCGAAATCGAGCTATCCACCATATTGGACGCATCATCCAATATGGTGGATAGCGATGTCAAGAGTCCTCGAGCCCTTGCGGTGGCACTCGACCCGCATCCGTCTCGAAAACGCCGACCCCGAGTAACATCGTTGCGCTGCCACGGTCGACGGGGCACCGATAAGACAGATGAGACTCTGGACCGTCCATCCCAGGTACCTGGATCCTCAAGGTCTGGTTGCGTTGTGGCGAGAGGCCTTGCTGGCGCGAGCCGTGCTGCGAGGTCAGACGCAGGGCTATCGGCACCATCCGCAGTTGCACCGGTTCCAGCACCACCGCGCTCCGCGATCGGCGATCAACGCCTACCTGGCCGAGGTCCTGCTGGAGGCGCGCCACCGCGGGTACTCGTTCGATTCCAGCAAGGTCGGGGCGATTCGCGATCGTGGCGGGCTGATCAGCACGGTCGGGCAGCTCGAGTACGAATGGCACCACCTGCTGCAGAAGCTGAAGGACCGAAGCCCGTCGCACCATGGTCGATGGCGCGACGTGGCTTGCCCCGAGGCGCATCCGCTGTTCACGATCAAACCAGGGGCGGTCGAGGCTTGGGAGCGCCTACCGGCGTCGCCCGTCGATCGGTCGTCACGAAGGGCGAAGGAGGCTTCATGGGCTCGATAGCGGCACCGGCGACTGTTCCCGGGATGCGCTGGTACAGCGGCCTCGATGCGAAGCACTGGCGCGTGCTGACCGCCAGCTTTCTGGGCTGGGTTTTCGATGGCTATGAAGCCTATGTGCTCATCATCGTGATGCCGTTCGTGCTCGGATCGATGCTCAGCCCGGATCAGGCGGCCAACAAGGCGGTGCTGGCCGGTGTTGCGATCGGCGTCACGCTGCTCGGCTGGGGCATCGGCGGAATGATGGGCGGGATACTGGCCGACTATGTCGGACGCAAGCGGATGATGATTTATTCGGTGTTCTTCTACGCCCTGTTCACAGGCGTCACTGCGCTGGCGACCAGCTTTTCGGTGTTCTGCCTGCTGCGCTTCGTGACCGGCTTCGCGATGGGCAGCGAATGGTGCACGGGGGTCGCCTTGCTCGCGGAAACCTGGCCGAACCACGCGCGCCCGAAGGGCGCCGGCTTCCTGCAGTCGGGCTTCGGCTTCGGCACATTGATCGCCGCGCTGGTCTGGCTGATCTTGAGCCAGACGCAGCCGCTGGGCGCGAACACCTGGCGCCTGGTCTTCGTGGTGGGCGCCCTGCCCGCCTTCTTTTGCCTCTATATCCGTCGCGCGGTCGACGAATCGGAGCGCTGGCTCGGCGCGATCCGGGACCAGCGCTGGGAGGCAACCGAGGAAGGCGTCCAAGCGCACCGTGCTGCCGGCGGTGCCAGGCGCCCGTTTACGTTGGCGGCGATCTTCCGCGAGCCCGAAAGCCGCCGGCGCGCCGTGCTGACCTTCCTGCTGTCCTTGACCACCACCATCGGGTGGTGGGCCATTTCCAGCTGGCTCCCGGCCTACGCGATCAGCATGGCCAAACTCGCAGGCGCCGCTAACCCCGCTCAGTGGGGTTTGCGCGTGGCGCTGCTGTATACCAGCAGCGCCATCGTCGCCTACCTGGCCTCGGGCTTCATAGCGGATGCGATTGGCCGTCGGGCGTACCTGTTCTTCACGTTTTTGGGTTCGCTCGTGACCACGGCGCTGACGTACTTGTGGGTCACCACGCTCGATGGTCTGTTGATCGCGTCGTGCATCAACGGATTCTTCACGCTCGGCTGCGCCTATTCCTGGATGGCGATCTATCCGGTCGAGCTGTTCACCTCCAGCGTCCGCGCCAGCGCCGCCGCGTTCATCTTCAACGCGGCACGCCTGATCGCCTGGGTGTTTCCGATCATCGCCGGCACGCTGATCCAGGCCTTCGGCAGCATTCCCCGTGCGGCGATGACGCTGGGGTCGATCTATCTCGTCGGCCTGGTCGTGCCCTGGTTCATGCCGGAGACTCGAGGCAGACCCCTGCCGGAATAGCAGGCCGGTCCGCATGATGGGAGCGACGCAATGACCCACGCTGATCACAAAGAGCAGGCCGCCAGTCCCATGCCGCTGCAGGGCGTCAGGGTGATCGAGCTCGGCGCGTTGATCGCAGGCCCGTATGCGGCCGCTGTGCTGGCTCAGTTCGGCGCCGAGGTGATCAAGATCGAATCGCCCGACGGCGGGGATCCCCTGCGGATCTGGCGCAAGCTGCACGACGGCACGTCGCTCTGGTGGTACTCGCAAAGCCGCAACAAGAAGTCGGTGACGCTGAACCTGAAGGATCCGCGTGCACGCGACATCGCACGCGACCTGGTCAGGACGGCTGACATCGTGATCGAGAACTTCCGTCCGGGGACGCTCGAGAAATGGGGCCTCGGCTGGGAAGACCTCTCGCGCGTCAAGCCCTCGCTGGTGATGGTGCGCGTTTCAGGTTATGGGCAGACGGGCCCGTACAAGGATCGCCCCGGGTTTGCAGCCATCGCCGAGTCGATGGGCGGGCTGCGCTACGTGACCGGCTACCCCGACCGGCCGCCCGTGCGCGTCGGCGTCAGCCTCGGTGACACCTTGGCTTCGCTGTATGGCGTGATCGGAGCTCTATTGGCCCTTCATCACCACCGCGTCAATGGAGGCAAAGGGCAGTTCGTCGACGTGGCGCTGTACGAGGCAGTGTTCGGGGTGATGGAAAGCCTGATCCCGGAATATTCCAGTGTCGGGCACCTGCGCGAGAGGACGGGCGCGTCGCTGCCTGGCATCGTGCCCTCCAATACGTATCCGTGCAGCGACGGCAGCTACGTGATCATCGCCGGCAACTCCGACGGCATTTACCAGCGGCTGATGCATGCGATCGGCCGACCCGATTTGGCCGAAGATCCCCGCTTTGCCCGCAACGACGGGCGAGCGCAGCACACGGAGCTGCTGGACGGTGCCATCGCCGCGTGGACGTCGCAGCGCGAGCTTGATCAGGTGCTGGCGACGCTCGATGCCGCCGATGTGCCGAGTGGGCGCATCTACACCGCCGCCGACATCCATGCCGACCCGCATTACCGTTCTCGCGAGATGATCCAGCGGGCCGCGCTGCCCGATGGACACGCCGTGGATTTCCCAGGCGTGGTGCCCAAGCTGTCGGAAACACCCGGCCGCACTCAGTGGGTCGGGCCTCGCCTGGGCGAGCACACGGAGCAGGTCCTGGCATCGATCGGAATCGGAACAAAGCAGATCGCCGAACTGAGAGCGCAGGGTGTCGTCTGAGGTCGTCGATCCTGACGCGTGGTCAGGGAATATCGTTGTTACAGCCGTAACCGGCATTTTGCGGGATTGAGCAGGAACTCGGCGGCTTTCGAAAGCCCGAAGCTTCATACTCGGCCAGAGTCCATGGGAGTCGACCAATGCGCTACAGGAAATTCGGTGACACGGGTCTGTTCGTCTCGGAGCTCTGCCTCGGCACGATGACGTTTGGCGGCGGGGGTGGAATCTGGGGTCAAATCGGCGATCTGCAGCAGTCGGACGCCGAGCGATTGATCGGCCGTGCTCTCGACGCCGGCATCAATTTTTTGGATACGGCCGATGTCTACGCGGAGGGCCAGTCGGAGCTGATTACCGGCCAGGCGTTGAGGAACCTGAAGGTCCCGCGCGAGAACGTCGTGGTGGCGACCAAGGTGTTCGGCGAGACCGGGACAAAGTCGGTCAATTCGCGAGGAATGTCGCGCCGACACGTGATTGAAGGCGTACACGCAAGCTTGAAGCGGCTGCAACTCGATTACATCGACCTGTACCAGATCCACGGCTTCGATCCGGCCACGCCCATTGAAGAGGTGCTCCGAGCCCTCGACAGCCTGGTACAGCAGGGAGCGGTGCGCTACGTGGGCGTATCGAACTGGACCGCCTGGCAGATCATGAAGGCCTTGGGGATCTCCGAGCGCCTTGGCTTGGCCCGCTTGGAATCCTTGCAGGCGTATTACTCGATCGCCGGACGCGACCTGGAGCGCGAACTGGCTCCGATGATGCGGAGCGAAAGCGTCGGCCTGCTTGTGTGGAGCCCGCTGGCCGGGGGTCTTCTGAGCGGCAAGTACGGCCGCGATCGCAAGGCCGAGCAAGGAAGCCGCCGCACGACCTTCGACTTTCCGCCCGTCGATCTGGACCGCGCCTATGCGTGCATCGACGTGATGCGCAATGTCGCGAAGACGAAGAACGTCTCGGTGGCGCAGATCGCCATCGCGTGGTTGCTGCACCAGGAAGTCGTGACGAGCGTCATCATCGGTGCCAAGCGTGCCGAGCAGCTCGACGACAACATCGCAGCCACTCAGGTCGATTTGACCGCGGTGGAGTTGGAGGCCCTGGACAAGGTGAGCGCGCTGCCGCTCGAGTACCCCGGCTGGATGCTGGATCGTCAGGGCGAGTACCGGCGCCAGCAGGTTCGCCAATCGCAGCCGACCGGCGGCGTCTCGTAGGCGGTCGCGACCGCCGACTCGGCGTGGATCACCGCCAAGGGCACGACCCCGGGCGGGCTGACCGTGCAGGAGCTTGAGCCGCAGATGCAGGCTATGAAAGGCTCCTGAGCGCCCGGCGTCCTCTCCCGGCTGCGGTGCCGCTCCAGCGAGCGGTCAGTCGATGTCTGAGGGTCTCCCGTCCTCGCTGGCAGCAGCGAGTCGTCGCAGCGTCGGGGCAGCCGCATTCCAGTTCGTCCGCCCCGCCCACTCCACCGCACGCGTTTGAGCCGCCTGCCACAGCGGGTACGCCGCTTTCAGCGCCGCCAGGCCTTTTTCACTGAGACTGAGCTGCCGTTCGCGCCGATCGAGCCCCTCTGCGGTCGCAACCAGTCCCTGTCCCTCGAGGATCCCGAGGTTTCGCGTCAACGTGGTGCGATCGACCTGCATGTCGGCTGCCAGGTCGCTCAAGGTCGATGAGCCCATGGCCATCAGGCTGCTCAGAAGGTTGAACTGCGTGATCTTCAGCCCGGTCGGCTTCAGCGCTTCGTCGTACAGGCGCGTGACCGCACGGGTGGCACGTCGAAGGCTCGAGCAGATGCACTCGCGCGCCGCCTTGCGCGCCACGGCGACCACCCTGGGGTCGATCTCAATTCCCATCAGTAAGAGTGTAGACACACGCAATAAAGATGTCAACTCTGGAGTGTTTTGCGAATAAGAGAGTATCGATCGTTCTTGGCTTGACGAGCTACATATGTGTAGCTACACTCAATGTATCAAGCATCTCGCTTGGAAGGAGATCGAAATGCAAACTCTCTCTCGCATCACCCGCAAAGCGGCGGTCGCCGTGGCCGTGCTGGCTCTGGCCGGCAGCGCCTCCGCCGCCGGTTTGGGATCGACCGACATTTGGGCCAATCAATTCGACGAAGCATTCCCGAACGCAGTCGGGCCGATAGCGCCAGTGCGTGTGGTTGCCACACAGATCGGGTCGACCGATCTTTGGAGCAATCTGTTCCGTGCGTCGTTTGGGCCCAGCGCGCGCGGGGTTGCTTCGGCGAGCGTTTCCGTCGGCGGCTCAACCGATCTGTGGGGCAACGGCTTCCGCGACTCGTTCGGTGGCCCACGCAACCCGACCGCCGTCGACGCAATCGGGCTGCGTGAGGCGGCGGGCACCCCACTTCGCTAGCAGTGGCTGTGCCAAGCCCTTGAGAGCCCGTGCGCAATCCTTGTCGCACGGGCTCTTTCTTTTCTGAGCCATCCCGTTCGCCAAGGAGTATCCTGAATCCGGCTGAAGGTGGCTCAAGCCAAGACTGAGAGAGGATGACATGGCCAAAACGGGCGGAGATGGCGTCTACAAGATCGTGGAAGTGGTCGGCAGCAGCAGCAAGTCCTGGGAGGATGCCGCCAATGTCGCGGTCGCTGCTGCGGCAAAAACGCTGCGCGACCTGCGCATTGCCGAGGTGACGAAGCTCGACATGAAGGTCGAGGATGGCAAGGTCGTCGCCTATCGCGCCCGCGTTTCGCTGTCGTTCAAGTACGAGAGTTGACCCGCCTTCGCGCCCGGCGCTGGCGCGCAGGCGGGCATGCCGGCCGGGGCTTGCTTCCGCTCAGACTCGCTCGAGCCCCACGGCGATACCCTGCCCGACACCGATGCACATCGTGCACAGCGCGTAGCGGCCTCCGGTTCGCTGCAGCTGATTGACCGCGGTTGTCACCAGGCGTGCTCCGCTGGCTCCGAGCGGGTGGCCGAGGGCGATGGCGCCACCATTGGGGTTTACGCGCGGGTCGTCATCGGCCAGGCCGAGCTGCCTGAGCACGGCCAGGCCCTGGGCGGCGAACGCCTCGTTCAACTCGATCACGTCGATTTTCGCCAGGCTCAAGCCGACGAGTTCGAGTACTTTGCGCGTGGCGGGCGCCGGCCCGATTCCCATGATCCTGGGGGCGACGCCGGCGGTGGCCATGCCGACGATCCGCGCGCGAGGCGTCAATCCGTGCCGCGCCGCCGCCGCTTCGTCCGCGAGCAGCAACGCGCAGGCGCCGTCGTTGATGCCGGACGCGTTGCCCGCGGTCACCGAGCCGTCGGGCCGCACCACGCCTTTCAATCGCGCAAGCGCTTCGAGCGAGGTCTCACGCGGATGCTCGTCCTGCGCGACCTGGTTGGGCTCGCCTTTTTTCTGTGCAATCGAGACGGGCGTTATCTCCCGCGAGAAGAATCCATCGCGCTGTGCGCGCAGCGCGTTGGCTTGCGAGCGCAGTGCCATCCGGTCCTGAGCTTCGCGCGCGATGAGGAATTCGGTCGCGACGTTTTCCGCGGTCTCCGGCATCGAGTCAACGCCATATCGCCGCTGCATCTGCACGTTGACAAAGCGCCAGCCGATCGTCGTGTCGTACACCGCGTTGTGGCGGGTGAAGGCGGAATCGGCCTTGGGCATCACGAACGGGGCGCGGCTCATGCTCTCGACCCCGCCCGCGATCATCAGCTGCGCCTCGCCGCTTTTGATCGCGCGCGCCGCAGTGCCAACCGCGTCCAGGCCAGAGCCGCACAGACGATTGATCGTGCTGCCCGGTACTTCCTGCGGCAGCCCGGCCAGCAACAGCGCCATGCGCGCGACGTTGCGGTTGTCCTCACCCGCCTGGTTCGCACACCCCAACACCACATCGGCTACCGCGTTCCAGTCGACTCGCGGGTTTCGGGCGATCAGCGCAGCAATCGGGATTGCAGCCAGGTCGTCGGCTCGCACCGACGACAATGCACCGCCGTAGCGGCCGAACGGGGTGCGAATGGCATCGCAGATCAAAGCCTGGGGAACTGCGCTCACGGGTGCTTGGCTCCCATCATGACGGCGCGCCGCTGAAGCCACGGGCTGGTCCGGTAGCGCTCTCCGCGGTAGTACGCCGCGAGTGCGTCGAGCACCGCGACGACCTCGGTCACGGTCCAGCCCGCCAGCCATTCGAAAGGTCCCGCCGGGTAGTTGACGCCCAACTTCATCGCCGCATCCGCTCCCTCGGGCGTACAGACGCCCTGCACCACCGCGTCGGCCGCCTCGTTGATCAGCATCGCGATGGTTCGAGCAACCACCAGACCGGGTGTGTCGCCGACTCGTTGTGGCGCGAAGCCGAGTCGAGCCAACCAGGCACCTGCCTGCACGGACCAGCGGTCGGACGCCGTTGCGGAGACCGCATACGCCAGCACCGCATCCCTGGATGGAGGCACCGACATCGGCCGATCGAACACGGCGACGTCGGCCGCACCGCTTGCCGCCGCGATCTGGCCGGCACAGCGTCCGTCGGTCAACACCAAACGGGCCGAATCGACCGACAATCCGGTCCAGCTGCTGTCGCGGACGCGGCTGGTCCGGATAGAACCGCCTTCGAGCGCTCCCGCGATCCAGTCTGCGAGGGGACTCGTGCCATGCACCGCCAGCTGGTCCGCTGCCGCGGGCGCGCCGGCGGTCATCGGCGCCAGCGGTGGCGCACCCTCGGGGTAGCGATAGAAACCACGGCCGCTCTTGCGTCCCAGCAGGCCGCCGTCGACCAGCTCGCGCTGCACCAGCGATGGCACGAAGCGCTTGTCGAAGAAGTTGGCCGCGTAGACGGACTGCGTCACGGCGAAGTTCGTGTCGTGGCCGATCAAATCCATCAGCTCGCACGGCCCCATCCGGAATCCGGCAGCGCGCAGTGTGGCGTCGAGCACCTCGGGAGCGGCCGCCCGCTCGTGCAACAGCGCGAGCGCCTCGGCGTAGAAGGGGCGTGCGATCCGATTGACGATGAAGCCCGGTGTCGACCTGGCGTGAACCGGGATCTTCCCCCAAGCCCTGCCCAGGTTGTAGATCGCTGTGGCGACCGTGGGGTCGGTGTGCAGGCCGGAGACGACCTCGACCAGTTTCATCAGCGGCACCGGATTGAAGAAATGCATCCCGACCAGCCGCCCCGGAAGCGCCATTCCGTTTGCGAGGGCGGTGATCGACAGCGATGACGTGTTGCTCGCCAGGATGCAGCCTGAAGCAACGAGCGCCTCCAGCCTTCGCAGCAGCGCGCGCTTGGCCTCGTACTCTTCCACGATGGCCTCGACAACCAGCCCCGCGTCCGCGGCCGCTTCGAGCGCGGCCACCGGTTCGATGTTTGCGACCGTGGCGTCGGCCGCTTCGGCTTCAAGCCTTCCTTTATCGACGAGCGCCTGCAGTTGCGTGGAAAGCTTGGAGCGCGCCTGCGCGGCCGCGCCTTCGCGTGCGTCGTACAGCCACACGGGGTGCCCGGCTTGGGCCGCAACCTGCGCGATGCCGGCGCCCATGATGCCGGCGCCCACCACCAGCACAGGTACGCCGCGCAGGTCTGAGCCACTCATTCCGACGTCCAGCGAGGAAGGCGCTTGCCGAGAAAGGCGGCGAAGCCTTCGCGCGCTTCCTCGGTGCCGCGCACGCGGCTGATGGTTTGCGCGGTGAGTTCGCGCACTTCGGCCGTCACTGGGCCGACCTCGAGTTGCGCATAAAGCTGCTTGATCTCGCGCTGCGCATTGGGTCCGCTCGCGAGCAGGCCGGCCACCGCCGCGTCGACCGCCTGGTCCAGCTCGCTGTCCGGCACCGCCTGTTGAAGCAGGCCGAGCCCAAGCGCCTCGGCGGCGCTGATGCGCGCCGTGGTCAAGGCAAGGCGCAGCGCCTGGCGCCGCCCGACGGCGTTGACCAGGTACGGTCCGATGACCGCCGGCAGGATGCCGAAACGAGCCTCGCTGACGGTAAAACTCGAGCTCAGCGCACCGATCGCCACGTCGCATGCACACGCCAGGCCTACGCCGCCGCCGAGCGCGGCCCCTTGGATGCGCGCCACCGTCGGCTTGGGACAATCGGCGATGTGCCCCAGCATCGCGGCGAAGCAGCGCGCGTCCTCGAGGTTCCACTCGCGCGAGGCGGCGCTGGCCCGCTGCATCCATTGCAGGTCAGCGCCCGCGCTGAAGTGCCTGCCGGCGCCGGCGAGGACGATCACGCGCACGTCCGTCTGGTCGGCGAGCCGCGCAAAGGCCGAGTCGAGCTCGGCGATCATCGTCTCGTCGAATGCGTTGAACACCTCCGGGCGCGACATCGTCACCTGGGCCACGCCACGCACGCGGTGATCGATCGTCAATGTCGTGAACGCATCCATCAGCAAACCTCGGATCGGGCGATCAGATTGCGGCAGATCGGCGAGCGCAAGCGCTAGTGTCCTGTCCCGCTGATTCGTGAGCAAAGTCGATTGAGCTTTGCCAGGATGGAATCTGCGGTGGCTGTCCAAACAAATGGCTGGCAGTCGCGGTTGTAGTGGGTGACGAAATGGTCGATGCGTTTGATCAGTTGCTTGACCGAGTCGAAGGAGCCACGCCGAATCGCTTTGTCCGTGATCAGGGAGAAGAAGCGCTCGACCTGATTGAGCCAGGAACTGTAGGTTGGGATGAAATGCAGGTGCCAGCGAGGGCGGGCTGCCAGCCAGGCTTTGACCCTCGGGTGCTTATGCGTGGCGTAGTTGTCGACGATGCAGTGAATGTCCAGTTCGGCGGGGACAGCTCGGTCGATCTGGCGCAGAAAGTCGAGGAACTCCTGGTGGCGATGTCGTGGCTTGCACTGGGCCAGCACCGCACCGTTGATCACGTTCAATGCCGCGAACAAGGTCGTGGTGCCGTGGCGCTTGTAGTCGTGGGTGACGCCCTCGACATAGCCCAAGCCCATTGGCAACATCGGCTGAGTGCGCTCCAGCGCCTGGCATTGGCTTTTCTCGTCCACGCACAGCACCAGCGCTTTGTCCGGGGGATTCAGATACAGCCCCACCACGTCGCGCAGCTTCTCGATGAAAAACGCATCGGTGGACAGCTTGAAAGCTTCGGTGCGATGCGGCTGCAATCCGAACAGCTTGTAGTAGCGGTGAACGCTGGTGCTGGAGATGCCCGTCTCGGCTGCGATGGAGCGCACGCTCCAGTGCGAGGCGCCGTTGGCCGGCTTCGTATGCAGCGTCTTATTGATCAGTTCGGCGATGCGCTCGTCGTCGATCGAGCGCGGCTTGCCCGGGCGCAATTCGTCATACAGGCCACCGATGCGTCCCTCGAGAAAGCGGCGGCGCCACTTGCCAGCGGTGTGGCGCGACACTTGCATGCGTGCAGCAATATCACTGCTGGCTTCGCCCGCAGCCGCCGCCAGCACAATGCGCGCGCGCGACACCAACGCAGCAGGCAGCGAGCGCGAGCGCGCCATCGTGGAAAGCTGTGCTTGCTCAGCTTCGCTCAGCACCAGTTCAGCCTTCGGTCGACCCATCGGCATCGCGGTATCTCCCGTTCGAAAGATACCGAAAACCGATGCAAGACATATGCCAGCTATTAACGGAACAGGACACTAGCTCCCATTGCCGTGGGCAGCATTGGACACCCTGCCGTTGCCCGATCGGCGGCGGTGCGAGGCTCAAGATCCTCTGATACAGCCGCTCGGCCTCGTCCTTGGGTTTGATCCCAAACAGCGGGTTGTCGTTCTCCTGAAAGGCCTGCGCCACCTTGCGCCAGTCG
>Ga0210394_10004775_pt1 | contig 15583 bp, 13 predicted proteins | sample IncBWC12MmetaG_FD_160121 | JGI IMG/M metagenome (GOLD analysis project Ga0210394, IMG submission 160121) | Forest soil microbial communities from Barre Woods Harvard Forest LTER site, Petersham, Massachusetts, United States - Inc-BW-C-12-M | ecosystem: Environmental > Terrestrial > Soil >... | reverse complement strand
CACGAGGCGGTCTATCGCGGCACGCTCGAGCAGCTTGCAGCGGTGGCATCGAGCGATCCGAATTTCACGCGCGGTGAGATTACGCTGCTGATCGAGGGAGTTCATGCCGCCGCCGAGACGCAAGGCGATCGGGCGCTGCTGACGCGGGCGCTGAAGCTGCTGTTGCCTGAGCTGCCGCCCGCGCGTGCCGCCGCAGTGGCTGCCCAGATTGCCGGTGTTCGGCGCAGCGAGGCCTATGCGCTGGCGCAGCAGCTGCGTGCGTTCGCCGCGGTTGAGGGCGACCCGTGAAGCCAGTATGGTGCGCCGGCGGAGAGCTGGCCGGGCAGCCGCTGCGCTGCTTCACCGCGGCGTGGAGGAAAGTCCGGGCTCGGCGGGCAGGGTGCCAGGTAACGCCTGGGGAGCGCGAGCTCACGGACAGTGCAACAGAAAGCAAACCGCCGAAGCGCCGGTAACGGTGCTGGCAAGGGTGAAACGGTGCGGTAAGAGCGCACCGCGTCGATGGCAACATCGACGGCACGGCAAACCCCACCTGGAGCAAGGCCAAATAGGGAAGTCGCAATCCCGCGAGGGACTGCAGCGCGAGCCCGCGCGTGCTTCCGGGTAGGCCGCTTGAGGCCGGCGGTGACGTCGGTCCCAGAGGAATGGCTGCTCAAGACAGAACCCGGCTTACAGGCTGGCTCTCCGCCTCGATTTCGAGCGATTGAACGGGCGTTCAGTCGCCCCGAGAAAATCGGAATTTTTCCAGCTTTCCTTCTCAAGTGACTGATCCGCCTGAAGTCGACGCTCCGAATCCTTGACCTCGGGCGGCGGTGGCGCTTCGCCGAATGCGTAAGTACTTACTGCGCTTCACAAATTTCCCACCTAAATCGTTGACATGCCGCGCTCCGCATTCCATAGTGGCGGCGAGTGGGAAAAAGTGGGGAGAGATGGGCGGAATCCGCCTACAACACCTGTGTTCCGCGGCGCAGCAAAGGTCACGCTGGACGATAAGGGGCGCATGGTACTCCCCACGCGCTACCGCGAGCGTGTGCTCGAGCGTGCGGGGGGCCAGCTCATCGTGACCGTCGACCGGGATGGGCAGTGCCTGCTGCTGTACCCGCTGACCGACTGGGAGCCGGTCGAGAAGCGGCTCATGGCGCTGCCGACCCTCGACCCCCAGTCGCGCCGGCTGCAGCGGCTCATGGTCGGACATGCCACGGACCTTCCGCTCGACGGACACGGTCGCATCCTCTTGACGCAGGAGCTGCGCGAATTTGCGGGCTTGCAACGGCACGCGATGCTGATCGGGCAGGGCAATCGTTGCGAACTTTGGGACGAGACACGTTGGATGGAGCGACGCGACGGCTGGCTCAAGGACGAAGCGGCCGCGAACGAACTTCCAACGCACCTCGATTCGCTGTCGCTGTAAGCGACGGCTGGGCTCTTTCGGGGAAACAGGGAGTTGGATGAGCACACGCCGGTGCTTATCGACGAGGTGCTTGCGGCTCTGGCGGTACGCGCGGCCGGCCTCTACGTCGACGCTACCTTCGGGCGCGGCGGTCACAGCGCGCGCGTCCTCGAAGCGCTCGGCCCGCACGGGCGCCTCATCGGCATCGATCGCGACCCCGCCGCCATCGCCGCGGGCCGGGTGCGCTTCGCGCAAGAACCGCGGCTGCGTCTCGTGCATGGGGAATCCGCGCAGATTGCGGCGCTGGTGCGCGCGCAAGGGTTCGGCGCGCAGTGCGATGGCATCCTGTTCGACTTTGGCGTCTCCTCGCCGCAACTGGACGATGCAGCGCGCGGCTTCAGTTTCCTCCAGGACGGTCCGCTCGATATGCGCATGGACCCGACGAGCGGCCAACCAGTTTCCGCATGGCTCGCGCGGGCGAGCAGCAATGAGATGCGCCACGTGATCTCGAGCTACGGCCAGGAACGCTTCGCCGGCGCCATCGCACGCGAGATCGTGCGCACCCGCGAGTCCCAGCCGCTCGAGCGGACCACTGAACTGGCGGCGTTGGCGGCGCGGGTGGTGCGCACGCGCGAACCCGGCAAGCACCCCGCGACGCGCACCTTCCAGGCGCTGCGCATCTTCGTCAACGACGAGCTCGGCCAGATCGAGCGCGCGCTGCTCCAGGCGCTGGATCTGCTCGCGCCACGCGGGCGGCTCGTGGCGATCAGTTTTCATTCGCTCGAAGACCGGCTGGTGAAGCAATTCATCCGCCGCCATTCCGAGCCGGATCCGGCGCTCGCCGCCCTGCCGCAGCTGCCCCCACAGGCGCAACTGCGGTTGCGCCGCGTCGGCCGCAAGCAGCGCGCATCGGCCGAAGAAATCCGCGCCAATCCACGCGCCCGCAGCGCCTTGCTGCGGGTCGCCGAAAAGATCTCGATATGACGCTGCCAAAGAGCCTGCTGGCGCTGGCCTTGGCGCTGTTGTGGTGGGCAGTGCTCGCCTCGGCCGCGGCCGCCGTCTACACCAAGTATCGTGCGCGCGAGCTGTTCGTCGAACTCGAGCGGCTCAACAGCAGCCGTGACGAGCTCGATGCGGAATGGGGCCGGCTGCAGCTCGAGGCCAGCGCCTGGTCGACCTATGCGTTCGTCGAGCGCGTTGCCAGCGAGCGGCTGCACATGAGCATTCCCGACTCGCGCGATATCGAGATCGTGCCGCCATGAAGCTCTGGCCGGCGCTCAAGAAGCACCTGCGCCGCGCACCGCGCGCGGGTCTCGCGCGCGCCTCGGCGAGCCGCGGCTGCACTCGCGGCAGCGAAGCGCCGGTGCGCCATTCATTCGCGCTGCGCCTGCGGTTGCTGTTTGGCGCGCTGCTGCTCGCCGCCGTGGGCCTGATCGGCCGGGCCGTGGATCTGCAGCTCGTCGATCATCCGTTCCTGGCGCAACAGGGCGATGCGCGCTTTTCGCGCGTGGCCGCGATCGTTGCTCATCGTGGCAACATCACCGATCGCAATGGCGAGCCGCTGGCGGTGAGCACGCCGGTGGATTCGGTCTGGGTCAATCCGCAGGAGCTCGCGGGCAACCTCGAGCAGTTGCCGCGACTCGCGAGCGTGCTCGGCAGCGATCGCCAGGCACTGCTGCGGCACGTCAGCAGCAACATGGAGCGCGAATTCCTCTACGTGGCGCGCGGCCTGCAGCCGAGCGATGCCAGCCGCGTCAAGGCGCTGAACCTGCCGGGCGTCAATCTTTCGCGTGAATACCGGCGCTACTACCCGGCGAGCGAAGTGACCGGGCATCTGCTCGGCTTCACCAGCATCGACGATGTCGGCCAGGAAGGCGCCGAGCTCGCGTTCGACAACTGGCTCGGCGGCGAAGACGGCGCCAAACGCGTGATCCAGGACAGCAGGGGACGCAAGGTCGAGGACATCGAGAGCATCCGCCCGGTGCGGCCCGGTCGCGACCTGGTCCTGAGCCTGGATCTGCGCATTCAGTACCTGGCCTATCGCGAGCTCAAGAGCGCCATCCTCGAGAACCGTGCGCACGCCGGCTCTGTGGTCGTCATCGACATCGACACCGGTGAGGTGCTGGCGATGGTGAATCAGCCGGCCTACAACCCGAACGATCGCTCGCAGCTGGTGGCCGCGACCTATCGCAATCGCGCCGTCACGGATCTGTTCGAGCCGGGCTCGAGCATCAAACCGTTCGTGGTCGCCGCGGGGCTGACCTCGGGCAAGTTCAGCATCAACAGCGTCATCGATACCAACCCCGGCTTCATTCAGGTCGGCTCCGCCACCTTCCCCGACGAGCACAATCTCGGCGCCATACCGCTGTCCACCGTGCTCGCGAAGTCTTCCAACGTCGGCATGGCCAAGCTCGCGCTGCAGCTCGAGCCGAAACAGATCTGGGACACGCTCAATCACTTCGGCTTCGGTCAAGTCACGACCAGCGGCTTCCCGGGAGAGTCCGCGGGTGTGTTCACCGACTACTCGCACTGGCGCGCAATCAGCATCGCCACGTTGTCGCACGGCTATGGCATCTCGGTCACGCCGCTGCAGCTGGCGCAGGCCTACGCGGCGGTCGGCGCGCGCGGCGTGCGCCGCCCGGTGTCGCTGCTGCGTCTCGAAGCCGCGCCCGCCGGCGAGCGCGTGCTCGATGCCGCCGTCAGCCGCGATCTGTTGAGCCTGCTCGAAGCGGTGACGACCCAGGAAGGCGCCACCGGCGTGCGCGCCAAGATTGCGGGCTATCGCGTCGCCGGCAAGACCGGCACGGCCTGGAAGTCGAGCAACGGCACCTATTCGAAGGATCGGTACACATCAGTCTTCGCCGGGCTCGCGCCGGCCTCCAATCCGCGCCTGGCGGCGGTGGTCGTGGTCGATGAGCCCACGGCTGGGAAATACTTCGGCGGCGACGTCTCGGCGCCGGTGTTCTCGGCAGTGGTCGGCGGCGCCCTGCGCCTGCTGGGGGTGGCGCCCGACGACATGATGCCGCCCGGCGAGCAGCTGACGCGCGGGCAGAAGGTGGCGAGCCGATGAGCTCGTTGGGGGTGCAGAACTGGCGACCGCTCAAGGCGGTGCTCGGCGGTCTGGTCGATGTGCCCGAATCGGTCGAGGTCTCCGACCTGACGCAGGACAGCCGCAGTGTCAGACCCGGCGCCGCTTTCTTTGCCTGCCAAGGCGGTACGCATCACGGCGTCGAATTCGCATCCGCCGCGGCTGCCGCAGGGGCGCGCGCAATCCTGTGGGAGCCGGCGCCCGGCGTGCAGGCGCCATCGGTCGACCCGTCAATCGTGGTCCGCGCGATACCGAACCTGCGGGCGCAGCTCGGTTATATCGCCGATCGGTTCTTTGATGCGCCGTCGGCCAGTCTCACGGTGGCGGGCATCACCGGCACCAATGGCAAGACCACCTGCGCGTGGCTGCTGGCACAGGCACTCGAGCTCAGCGGCCGGCGCGCGGCCTACATCGGCACGCTCGGCGGCGGCTCGATTCGCGCACTCGCCGAGCTCGGCACCACGACGCCCGATGCCGTGACGGTGCACCGGCTGCTGGCGCAGATGCGCGCGCAGGGCTTCGAGGCCGTGGCCATGGAGGTGTCCTCGCACGCGCTCGATCAGGACCGTTGCACCGGCGTGCGCTTCCACACCGCGGTCTTTACCAACCTGACGCGCGATCACCTCGACTACCACGGCGACATGGCGGCCTATGGTGCCGCGAAGGCGCGGCTGTTCGAGTGGCCGACCCTCAAAGTGCGTGTCATCAACGTCGACGATCCGTTCGGGCTCGAGCTGGCGCAGAACGCGCGTCGCGGCGGCGGCTCTTGCCAACTGTTCCTGACATCGCAGCGCCCGTCGGAGTGGCTGGCGAGCGGCGCGCACTATGTCTGCGCGAGCGCGGTGCACAGACGCGACACGGGCATCGAGCTCGAGATCGAGAGCAGCCGCGGCGCAGCTGTGCTTGCGAGCCGGCTGCTGGGCGACTTCAACGTCGAGAATCTGCTGACTGTGCTCGCCGTGCTGCTCGCGTGGGATCTGCCGCTCGCGCCTGCCTGCGAAGCCTTGTCACGCTGCTCGGCGCCGCCCGGGCGCCTGCAGCCTGAGGGCGGCGCGGGCAAGCCGCTGGTACTGATCGACTATGCGCACACGCCCGACGCGCTCGCCAAGGCGCTGCAGGCGGCGCGCGCGCATTGCCGCGGGCGGCTGTACTGCGTATTCGGCGCCGGCGGCGATCGCGATCCGGGCAAGCGCGCCGACATGGGACGCATCGCCGCGCGTGGCGCCGACCGGCTGATCGTTACCAATGACAATCCACGCACCGAAGAGCCGAACAAGATCACGGACGCGATCCTGCAGGGTGTCGAGGAAGCCGGTGCGCGCGCGCGCACGCGCATCATTCACGATCGCGCGCGCGCGATCCGGAGCGCGCTGGCAGCGGCCCTGCCTGAAGACGTGGTGCTCGTGGCGGGCAAGGGACACGAGGACTATCAGTTGATCGGCAGCGAGCGTCGCGCCTTCAGCGACGCCGAGGTGGCACGCGCGGCGCTGCGCGACTGGAAGCGCGCATGATCCGCACGCTGTCGCAGTTCGCTGCCACCTGCCACGGCCGCCTGATGGGCGCCGACCGGGAATTCAACGAATTGGCCATCGACTCGCGCAAGCTTAGCTCCGGCGATCTGTTCGCGGCGCTGCACGGTGAGCATGCCGACGGGCACAGCTTCGTGGCCGCGGCGGCAATTGCCGGTGCGGCCGGGGCCGTGGTGCAGCGACGGGTCGAGGCCCCGCTGGCGCAGATCGTGGTTACCAATGTCGAACTCGCGCTGGCGAGTGCCGCGCGCGCCGCGCGCGCGCAGTTCACGGGACCTGTGATCGGCGTCGCCGGCAGCAATGGCAAGACCACGGTCAAGGAGATGCTGGCCGGAATTCTCGCGCAGCTCGGCCCGTGCCTGGCGACGCGCGGCAATCTGAACAATCACCTCGGCGTGCCGATGACGTTGCTGCGACTGGATGCGACCCACCGCAGCGCCGTCATCGAAATGGGCGCCAACCGGCGTGGCGATGTCGAGCAACTGGTGCAGATCGCGCGCCCCGGCATCGGCCTGATTACCAATGCGGGCGCCGAGCATCTCGAAGGCTTCGGCTCGCTCGAGGGCGCCGCGCGTGCGGAAGGCGAGATGGTGTCCGGTCTGCCCGCGAGCGGCACGGCCGTGATCAATGGCGATGACGCCTATGCGTCGCTGTGGCGCGCGAGTACCGTCGCGCGCGTCTGCACCTTCGGTCTGCGCCACGAGGCCGACTTTCGCGCCGAGGAGCTGCGCTTCGAAGTCGGTGCGCCGGGATTCTGCACCCACTTCCGGCTGCGCAGCGGCGCTGACAGCGTGCCGGTGACGCTGGCACTGGCCGGCCGCCACAACGTGCTCAACGCGCTGGCGGCCGCGGCCGCCGCGGTCAATGCCGGCGCCGATCTTGCTCAGGTGGCGACGGGGCTGGGGCAGATGCAGCCGGTACGCGGGCGCCTGCAGCTCAAGCGCACTCGTCACGGCGCCTGGCTCATCGATGATTCATATAACGCCAATCCGAGCTCGGTGCGTGCCGCTCTCGAGGTGCTCGGCGATCTCGAGGGGCGGCGCTGGCTGGTGCTCGGCGACATGGCCGAGCTCGGCGAGGTCGCCGCAGAGAGCCACCGCGAGCTCGGTGAACTCGCACGCTCGCTCGGCATCGAACGGCTATACAGCTTCGGACCGCTCGCGGCGCTCGCGGCCGACGCATTCGGCGCGGGCGCGGAGCGCTTCAGCGACGCGACCGAGCTGGCGCGTGCGCTCGACGCTGGCCTGAGCGCCGAGGTGCGCGTGCTCATCAAGGGCTCACGCGTCAATCGACTCGAACGCGTGGTCGAGGCGCTGCTGGCGCCCGATGCAACACGCAAGGCGGGCTGACGCGTGCTGTACTGGATCGCGAAACTGCTGGCCGTCCACTACTCCGGCTTTCACGTGTTCTCCTATCTGACGTTGCGCGCGATTCTCGCGGTCATGACGGCGCTGAGCATGGCGCTGCTGGTCGGACCGAGGATGATCGCGCGCCTGTCGAGCTACCAGATCGGCCAGGTGGTACGCGACGACGGTCCGCGCTCGCATCTGCCGAAGGCCGGGACGCCGACCATGGGGGGTGCGCTGATCATCGTCGCGGTCGCCGTCAGCACGCTGCTGTGGGCGGATCTGCGCAATCGCTTCGTCTGGATCACGCTCGGTGTCACGGTCGGCTTCGGGGTCATCGGCTTGTGGGACGATTATCTCAAGCTGGTGGTGCGCAATTCGCGCGGACTCACCCCACGCTGGAAGTACCTGTGGCAGTCGGTGCTCGGTCTGGCCGCGGCGCTGCTGCTGTACTGCACCGCACAGGTGCCGGCGCAGACCGATTTCTTCGTGCCGTTCGTCAAGACCGTGAATGTGCCGCTCGGCGCCACCGGATTCGTGGCGCTGAGCTACTTCATGATCGTCGGCATGAGCAACGCCGTGAATCTGACCGACGGTCTCGACGGCCTTGCGATCATGCCGACCGCCATGGTGGCCGGGGCACTCGGCATCTTCGCCTACGCCAGCGGCAATGCGATTTTTGCCAACTACCTGGCGATCCCTGCGATCCCGCAGGCCGGCGAGCTGTTGATCTTCTGCGGCGCACTGGGCGGCGCGGGACTCGGATTCCTGTGGTTCAACTCCTATCCGGCGCAGGTCTTCATGGGCGACATCGGAGCGCTGGCGCTCGGTGCCGCGCTCGGGGTCGTGGCAATCATCGTGCGGCAGGAAATCGTGGCGCTGGTCATGGGCGGCATTTTCGTGCTGGAGACGGCCTCGGTCATCCTGCAGGTGGCGTCCTTCAAGCTCACCGGCCGCCGCCTCTTTCGCATGGCGCCGATTCACCATCACTTCGAGCTCAAGGGCTGGGCCGAGCCGAAGGTGATCGTACGATTCTGGATCATCAGCTTCCTGCTGGTGCTGGCAGGGCTGTCGACGCTGAAACTGCGATGAACATCGCCCGCAACACTGCAGCGAACAATGCCGGCGCGCGCGCCGTGGTCGTGGGACTCGGCAGGAGCGGCTTGTCCGCGGCGCGCTACCTGCTTGCGCAAGGCTTCGAAGTCGCGGTCACCGACAGCCGCGCCGACCCACCGGAGTGGCCGCGACTCCAGGCGCTGGCGCGTGAGCTCGGCCGCGACATCGTCGTGCGTCGCGGCGGCTTCGATGTCTCGCTGCTCGAGGGCGCCGAGCTGCTGGTGGTTTCGCCCGGCGTCGCGCCGAACGGCGTGTTCTTCGAGGCCGCGCGCGCCCGCGGCCTCGATGTCGTCGGCGACATCGAGCTGTTTGCGCGCGCCGCGCGTGCGCCGGTCGCGGGCGTCACCGGCACCAACGGCAAGAGCACGGTCACCACGCTGCTGGCGGACATGGCGGCCCGTGCCGGAGTGCGCACGCGCAGCGGCGGCAATCTCGGCGAGCCGGCGCTGGATCTGCTGGATGATTCGGCGCAGCTGTACGTGCTCGAGCTTTCGAGCTACCAGCTCGACACCACGAACTCGCTGTCGCTTGCGGCCGCGGCGGTGCTCAATGTGACGCCCGATCATCTGGACCGCTATCGGGACTTCGATGCCTATGCGGCCGCCAAGGCGCGCATTTACGTGCGCTGCGAGGTCGCCGTGGTCAATCTCGACGACGCACGCGTGTCCGCCATGATCGGGCCGGCGCGGCGCTCGTTGAGTTTCTCGCTGCGCGCCGACTCCGGCGCCGACTACACACTATTGCAGCGTGATGACGGCGAGCGCTGGCTGGCGCGTCGCGGCCAGGCACTGCTGGCATTGCGAGCCATGAAGCTCACCGGAGCACACAACGCCGCCAACGCGCTCGCGGCGCTGGCGCTCGGCGAGGCGCTGTCGTTGCCGCTGACGGCGATGCTCGATGCGCTGCGCAGCTTCGGCGGCCTGCCGCACCGCTCGCAGTGGGTGGCGGACGTGCGCGGCGTGCACTACGTCGATGATTCCAAGGGCACCAACGTCGGCGCCACGCTGGCGGCGGTGGCGGGCATGGCAGGACCGTTGCTCGTGATCCTCGGCGGCGACGGCAAGGGTCAGGATTTCCGACCGCTGCGTGCCGCCTTCGCCGACAAGGTGCGCGTCGCGCTGCTGATCGGGCGCGATGCCGGCGCGCTGGCGCAGGCACTCGAGGGTGCCTGCGAATGCCGATTCGCCGACAGCCTCGAGGGCGCCGTTGAAATGGCGGCGGCGCTCGCCCGACCCGGAGACACCGTGCTGCTGTCGCCGGCGTGCGCGAGCCTCGACATGTTCCGCGACTATGCACACCGCGGCCGCGTATTCGTGGCAGCCGTGCAGAGGCTCGCGGCGTGAGGCGCGCGACATGAGCAGCGCGACACTCGCCATGGCGCAGGAGAAGCCGGCCGGCAACGGCCCGGCGCTGGATCCGCCGACGCTGATCCTCGCCTCCACCATCGTGCTGCTCGGTCTCGTGATGGTGACCTCGGCGTCGATCACGATCGCCGGTCGCGATGGCGATCCGTTCGCGTACCTGGAGCGCCAGTTGCTGCTGGTGCTGTCCGGCGCGGTGCTCGCGACACTGACCTTCTCGATTCCGATGCGGCGGCTCGAGCAGCTGGCGATGCCATTGCTGCTGCTGGCAGCGGGGCTGCTGCTGATCGTGCTGCTGCCGGGACTGGGTCACGTGGTCAACGGCAGCCGCCGCTGGCTGCGGCTGGCAGGCGTGAACTTCCAGGTCTCGGAGGCCGCGCGCGTGCTGACGCTGATTTACATCGCCAGCTACGCGGTGAAATTCGAGCCGGCGTTGCGCAGCGGCTTTCCGGGCCTCGCGCGACCGCTCGGCCTGCTCGGCTTCATGGCGCTGCTGCTGCTGCTGGAGCCGGACTTCGGCGCCGCCACGGTGCTGTTCATTACGGGATTCGGCGTGCTGTTCCTGGCCGGTGCGCGCCTGCGCTATGTGCTGGCCATGCTGCTCCTGGCCGGCGGCTCGATGGTGCTGCTGGTGGTGTTCTCGAGCTACCGCATGCGTCGCTTGACCGCGTTCCTCGATCCGTGGGCCGATCCGTTCAAGAGCGGTTTCCAGCTCACGCAATCGCTGATCGCGATCGGCCGCGGCGAATGGTTTGGCGTCGGTCTCGGTGCGAGCGTGCAGAAGCTGTTCTACCTGCCCGAGGCGCACACCGATTTCCTGTTCGCGGTGCTGGCCGAAGAGCTCGGCCTGTTCGGCGTCGCCCTGACGCTGGCGCTGTTCCTGGCGCTCGCCTGGCGCGCGTTCGTGATCGCGCGCCGCGCGTTCGAGGCCGGGCAGAAGTTTCCGTCCTACATCGCCTCGGGTTTCGGTCTGTGGCTTGGCGTGCAGTCGTGCATCAACATCGGTGTCAACATGGGGGTGCTGCCGACCAAGGGTCTGACGTTGCCCCTGATGAGCTACGGCCGCAGCAGCCTGATCGTGACGCTGGCGTGGCTCGGTCTGGTGCTGCGCGTGCACCACGAGACCGTGCGCGGCGCGCGCCGCGGCTCGCGCGAGCTGCGCGTATGAGCATCGAGGCGCCCTTGGCACTGATCATGGCCGGCGGCACCGGCGGACATGTTTTTCCGGCGCTGGCTCTCGCGCGCGAGCTGCGCGCGCGCAGCTGGCGCGTGGTCTGGCTCGGCACGCGCCGCGGACTGGAAGCGCGGCTGGTGCCACCCGAAAACATCGAGCTCGAGTGGCTGAGCGTGAGCGGACTGCGCGGCAAGGGCCTGCTGGCATGGCTGGGAGCGCCGTTGCTGCTGTCGCGCGCACTGCTGCAGGCGCTCGCGGTCGTGCGACGGCGGCGGCCATCGATCGTGGTCGGTCTCGGCGGCTTCGTCGCGGGTCCCGGTGGCGTTGCCGCGTGGCTGCTGCGGCGGCCGCTGCTGATTCATGAGCAGAACGCGATCGCCGGCTTCACCAATCGCTGCCTGGCGCGACTCGCACGGCGTGTGCTCACGGCATTTCCGGGCAGTTTCCCGCCCGAGTTCGAGCCCGAAGTGATCGGCAATCCGGTGCGCGCCGAGATCGCGCTGCTGCCCGCCCCGCCACAGCGCTTTGCCGCGCGCGGTCCGGCCGTGCGCCTGCTGGTGCTCGGCGGCAGCCAGGGAGCCGCGCGGCTCAACGCCATCGTGCCGTTTGCACTGGCACGAGTGAGCACGGCGCTGAGTTTCGATGTGCGGCATCAGTCCGGCGCACGCTGGCTGGAGGTGGTACAGCGCAACTACGCCGAGGCCGGTGTCACGGCGCGGCTGCAGCCGTTCATTGACGACATGGCGGAAGCCTACGGCTGGGCGGACCTCGTGATCTGCCGCGCCGGCGCGCTGACGATTTCGGAGCTGACCGCGGCCGGTGTCGGCGCCATTCTGGTGCCGTTCCCGGCCGCGACCGACGATCATCAGACGCGGAATGCGGATTTCCTGGTGGGCGAAGGGGCGGCCATCATGATCGATGAGCGCCAGCTCAGCGCCGAGGGACTGGCCGATGAGCTCGCGGCGCTCTGCAGCGGCCGCGGCCGATTGATCGCGATGGCCGAGCGCGCCCGCTCGCTCGCCAAGCCGCGTGCCGCGCAGGCACTGGCCGATGCGTGCGTCGAGCTGATCCAACAGCAACGTAACGGAGTCGCAGCGTGAAGGCCAAGACTCCCCCGGCGGCGCGCCTGGCGGCTCGCGTCACCAACAGCGCGCGCATGCGCCGCATCGAGACCATCCATTTCGTCGGCATCGGCGGCAGCGGCATGGGCGGCATCGCCGAGGTGTTGCTCAATCTCGGTTACCGGGTGCAGGGCTCGGACCTCAGGCACAACGGCATCACCGAACGGCTCGAGGCGCTCGGTGCCGTGATCCACATCGGACACCGGGCGGCCAATGCCGACCGCGCCGATGTGGTCGTGGTGTCGAGCGCGGTCGCCGCCGACAACCCCGAAGTGCAAGTCGCGCTTGCGCGCCGCATACCGGTGGTGCCGCGCGCCGAGATGCTCGGCGAACTCATGCGCTTCCGCGAGTCGATCGCCGTAGCCGGTACGCACGGCAAGACCACGACCACGAGCCTGATCGCAAGCGTGCTGGCCGAAGGCGGCGAGGATCCGACCTTCGTCATCGGCGGCCGACTCAAGAGTACCGGCAGCAACGCGCGCCTGGGCGCCGGCCGGTATCTGGTGGCCGAGGCCGACGAAAGCGATGCCTCATTCATCCATCTGCAGCCCGTGATCGCGGTCGTAACCAACATCGATAACGATCATCTCGGCACTCACGGCGGCGACTTCGCCTTGCTCGAGCGCAGCTTCTTCGATTTCCTGCACAACCTGCCGTTCTACGGTCTCGCGGTGCTGTGCGGTGATGACGAGCACCTGCAGCGCATGCTCGCGCGCCTGGCGCGGCCGTTTCTGACCTACGGTCTGCGCGAGGGCGTCGACGTCCGCGCGATCGAGCTCCGGCCGTCGCGCTCGGGCACGCAGTTCCAGGTGCTGCGCCCCGATCATGCCGAGCCGCTGCCGGTGATGCTCAATCTCGCTGGCACGCACAACGTCCGCAACGCACTGGCCGCGATTGCCGTGGCCAGTGAACTGGGCGTCGCCGATGATGCCATCTGCCGCGCGCTGTCTGCGTTCCAGGGTATCGATCGGCGCATGCAGTACATCGGCGAGGCGTACATCAACGGCGGCACCGTCAGCATCGTCGATGACTACGGCCACCATCCGACCGAAATCGCCGCCACGCTCGAAGCGCTGCGTCAGGCGTGGCCGGGCCGGCGCCTGGTACTCGTGTTCCAGCCTCATCGCTACACGCGCACGCGCGATCTGCTCGATGATTTCGCCAACGTGCTCGCCACGGTCGATGCGCTGTTGGTCACCGAGGTCTACGCCGCCGGTGAAGCGCCGATCAAGGACGCGGACGGACGTGCGATCTGCCGTGCGGTGCGCAGCCGCGGCAAGGTCGAGCCGGTGTTCGTCGATCAGTTGAATCAGATCGCTGCAGCACTCAAAGGCGTGCTGCGGCCCGACGACGTGGTCGTGACCATGGGCGCCGGTCACATCGGTGCAATCGCACAGGAGTTGCCGGCAGAGCTGGCCCGAGGAGGCATATGAACCTCAGTATCACGCCGGAATTCATGACTCGAGTGCGCTGGCACGAGCTGATGTCGGCTCATACCTCGTGGCGCGCCGGCGGTCCGGCGGACATGTTCTTTCTGCCGCGCGACATCGAGGATCTGTCGGCGTTTCTGCGCGTGTTGCCGCTGACCGTGCCGGTGTACTGGGTCGGGCTCGGCAGCAACCTGCTGGTGCGCGACGGCGGAATTCGCGGCGTGGTGGTGGCCACCGCCGGCGCCTTCACGCGCATCGAGCGGCGCTCGCAGACCCGTATCTACTGCCAGGCCAGCGTGCCGTGTGCCCGCGTCGCGCGCGCCTGCGCCGGCTGGGGCCTGGCGCAGGCGGAGTTCTTCGGTGGCATACCGGGCACCTTCGGCGGTGCGCTCGCGATGAACGCCGGTGCCTTTGGCGATGAAACCTGGCGGCACGTGCGCAGCGTCGAGACCATCGATCGGCGCGGTGAGCGGCGCACGCGTGCGGCGCAGGAGTACGACGTCGGCTACCGCCACGTCGAGCCGCCAGCCTCGGTCAACAGCGCCGAGACCGCGGAATGGTTCGTATCAGCCGAACTCGAATTCGAGCCGCAGAACGGCGATACGCGCGGCACCGTGCGCTCGCTGACTGAGCGGCGCCGCCAGACGCAGCCCGTGGGTCAATGGAGCTGCGGCTCGGTGTTCAAGAATCCACCCGGTGACCATGCGGCGCGTCTGGTCGAGGCGGCCGGCCTCAAAGGCCACCGCATCGGCGATGCCGTCGTCTCCGAGAAGCATGCGAACTTCATCATCAACGCAGGCCATGCAACCGCCACCGAGCTCGAGCAGCTGATCCGCCACGTGCAGCGCACGGTCGAGAGCGTGCATGGCATTGCGCTCGAGACCGAGGTGCGCATCGTCGGTGAGGGCGGGGTGCTCGGCTCCGAGGACGAGGATGAGGGCAACGACCCGTTCGAGGAGGGCGCCACCTGATGCGACTGCGCTACGAACCGAGGGGTTGGCAGCGTGTGCAACAGCCGGCGCAGTTCGGTCGCGTGGCGGTGCTCCTTGGCGGTACCTCGAGCGAGCGTGAGGTGTCGTTGATCAGCGGCAGGGCGGTGCTGGCGGCGCTCGCGCGCCGCGGACTCGATGTCATCGCGTTCGATCCGGGCGAGCGGCCGCTGGCTGAGCTGCTCGACCTGCGCATCGATCGCGTCTGGATTGCGCTGCACGGTCCGGGTGGAGAGGACGGCACGGTGCAGGGCGCACTCGAATTTCTCGGCGTGCCCTATAGCGGCAGCGGTGTCATGGGCTCGGCCATCGGCATGGACAAGCTGCGCACCAAGTGGCTGTGCCAGGCGGTGGGAGTGCCGACGGCGCAGTTCGTAGTGCTGCGCGAGCCGCAGGATCTCGATAGCGCCGTCGAGCGGCTGGGGCTGCCGCTGTTCGTCAAGCCCGGGTCGCAGGGCTCGAGCGTCGGCATGGCGCGCATCGAGCGTGCACAGGATCTCAAGTCGGCATGGGAGCAGGCGCTGCGATTCGACCCGGTGGTGTTCGCCGAATCGCTGATGCCAGGAGCGGAGTACACGGTCGCGATTCTGCAGGGCGAGGCGCTGCCATCGATCCGCATCGAGACGCCGCGCACTTTCTACGACTATGAGGCCAAATACCTGCGCGACGATACGCGCTATTTTTGCCCCTCGGGACTGTCGGCTGCGGCCGAGGAACATCTGAGTCGGCTTGCAATCGCGGCCTACGACACCTGCGGCGCGGAAGGCTGGGGTCGTGCGGATTTCATGATGGATCGGACCGGGCGGCCGATGCTGCTCGAAATCAACACCGTGCCCGGCATGACCGATCACAGTCTGGTGCCGATGGCCGCACGCACTGTCGGCATCGACTTTGACGAGCTGGTCTGGCGCGTGCTCGAGACCAGTTTCATGCGCACGGCGCGTGCGGGATAGAGCCATGCTCAAACGCAAGCGCAACAATCGCCGCAGCCTGCCCAGGGAGCGCCGCTTCAGATTGCCGGCGCTCGACTGGCGCCGCATAG
>Ga0210394_10004773_pt1 | contig 15587 bp, 13 predicted proteins | sample IncBWC12MmetaG_FD_160121 | JGI IMG/M metagenome (GOLD analysis project Ga0210394, IMG submission 160121) | Forest soil microbial communities from Barre Woods Harvard Forest LTER site, Petersham, Massachusetts, United States - Inc-BW-C-12-M | ecosystem: Environmental > Terrestrial > Soil >... | reverse complement strand
ATTCGTCTAATCCTGCCTAAAGGGGTGGCTATGTATTCCTTACGATTTCTGGCGGTAGCCGTGTGTATTCTCGGAGTTGCCCGCGCCGATGATCCCGTTGGCTTCCGTGGTAGCCCGACTCACCCGGGAGTTTACGAGACGAAATCCTTGCCGAAGTTTTCCGGCGTAAAATGGAAATTTCATACCAACGGAATCGTCATCTCTTCCCCAGTACTAGCGGGAGACACTTTGTACATCGGAAGCGCGGATCATTTTCTCTATGCGCTCGATTCCGCCACAGGCGCAGAAAAATGGAAGTTCGAAACCGGGAGCAACATTGTTTCTTCGCCGGCAGTGGCCGACGGGGCCGTTTTTGTTGTGAGCTACGACGGCAACTGCTACGCGCTGGACGCGGCAAGCGGCAAAGTAAAATGGAAGTTCCAGACCGCCGGCGAACGCCGCTTCGCAGCAAAACACATTCACGGCGCGGATCCGGAAGGCGAGTTCATGCCGGATCCATTCGACGTGTACCTGTCCTCACCGCTGGTCTCGGCGGGAGCCGTTTACTTCGGAAGCGGCGACGAAAATGTCTATTCTCTGGACGCGGCAACCGGAAAACTGAAATGGAAATTCAAGACTGGCGATGTTGTTCATGCTTCGCCGGTGATTGCCAACGGCGTCCTGTACGTGGGCAGTTGGGATTCGTACTTCTATGCGCTGGATGCCGCTACAGGTACGCAAAAGTGGCGGTTCAAGACCGGGGATGATCCCAAAATCCACAATCAGGTGGGCATTCAGTCTTCCGCCGTGGTAGCCGGCGGAATCGTCTATTTCGGCTGCCGCGATTCGAATCTGTATGCACTGGATGCGGCCACTGGCGAAAAAAAGTGGGCCTTCAACAATAAAGGCTCCTGGGTGATATCTTCGCCGATTGTATTCGATGGCCGGGTGTATTTCGCGACTTCCGATTCGGGAATGTTTCACGCACTTGACGCGAAGAGCGGCGCACCCGCCTTCACGCTGAAGTTCTCCGGCTGGCCTACGTTTTCTTCTCCTGCAATCGCGGGAGGAATCTTGTACGTTGGCTCGCTTTCCGGAAAATTATTCGCTATCGACCTTGCCGGGCAGAAAACCATCTGGGAGTTTCAAACGGATGGATCGCGTCAGAACGGCGCGACATACACGAAACCTGATGGCAGCCCGAACTATGAAGCGGCATACGCCAGCAGCTTCTACGACGACATGCTTGTCGGCGTGCACAAACTGATGGCCGTAGGCTGCATCTATGCGTCACCGGTGCCGCGCGACGGCGTTATTTATGTCGCCAGCACGGATGGGAATGTTTACGCGCTAAATTAGCTTTGAGGAAGCGGCGGACAGCCCGGCCAAACGGCGAGAGCGGTATTGCCGATATATTCCAGGTCCGCGATGCCGATTTTGCTGGAATAGAATCCGTCGCACGTCATGTCCCGAAGGCGGGAAAAGAACGCCACGCCCTGGCTCAACGAAGGATCCGCCAGCGCGTTTTTTCGATAGGCAATCAGGTCGAGAACTTCCTTGCGCTGATCCGCCGTCGCATCCAGAAACGTCTTCTCAAAGCGATCCAGGCAGACATTATCCAGCCACATCAGCCCGCCGCCAAATTCAAGCTGAAAGTCCTTATTCTCGCTGGTCAGCAAATCAATAAATTCCAACGCTCCCGCTTCCAGCGCTCCTCCGGACTTCTCATCCTTGGGAAGAATGGTGTCGCATAAAATCAGCAGCATCGCATATTCGTGTGCGGAAAAATATTTTGGCGTGTAGTTCCCGCCGGGCGTCGCCGCCTTCTCCTTGTGCACCATCTGGTGCGCAAGCGCCGCCGCCTCCACGGGAATCACCTGCAGCACGGAGCCGCCAGCGGCGCCAATCGCCAGGTTCTTCAGAACATCGCGTCTGGAAATTCCAGCCATCGCTTCTCTCCGCTGCTAAATATTTCCCTTTCCTGCTTGGTCCAAAAGATAGTCAGAGGCCCGCCAGGAAAGCGCCATGATCGTCAACGTGGGGTTTTTATCCGGATTAGTCACCAGCGGCGCTCCATCGGTGACAAAAACATTCTTGACGTCGTGGGTCTGGCAATATCCATTAACGACCGAGGTCTTGGGATCGGCACCCATCCGCGCGGTTCCCACTTCGTGAATGATCTTTCCGCCAGATTGAATCCCGAACGGATGCTTGCCGTCTATCGCCGTGCGCGTCCGGTATTCTCCACCCATCGTTTCGATAATCGACTTGAAGGTCTCCTGCATATCCTTCGCCTGGCGAATTTCGGACTCGCTCCATTTAAAGTGGAAGCGCAGCACCGGTATGCCCCACTGATCCACAACCACAGGATCGATCTCGCAAAAACTGTCGGGGTTGGGAATCATCTCGCCGCGCCCTGAAAAGCCAATCGTTGTGCCGTAGTGATCGCGGCATTTTTTCTTCAATGCGGCTCCGTAGCCTTCCGCCTGGTAACAAACGTCGTGAAACATTCCAACGCCCGGCATGTCCCGACCGCCGCCCATCTCAATATGATAGCCGCGGGGAAATTCGTTCTTGCGGTCATACTTCCACCACGGAATGTAGTAATGCATGCCGCCGGTGCCATCGTGATTGTGCGGCGGCATCTTGCCCATCTCCGGCACATATCCCCATCCGTCGCTGCCCACGGAGTCCATGAGATTGCGCCCGACCTGCCCGGAAGAGTTTCCCAACCCGTCCGGAAAAAGCTTCGAACGCGAATTCAGAAGCAGCCGCGCGGATTCGCACGCGCTGGCCGCCAGCACCACAGCCCTGGCGTACACACGTTTTTCCTCGCGCGTCGCCACATCGATGTACGAAACGCCCTGGGCCTTGCCATCCGCGCCCACGATGACTTCCCTCGCCATCGCGCCGGTGAGCATGGTCAGCTTGCCGGTCTTCATCGCGGGAGGAATGAGCACCTGGCTGGAGCTGAAATTGGAGGCGGTCACGCAGCCCCTGCCGCACTGCCCGCAATAGTGGCAAGCTGCGCGGCCATTCAAAGGTTTCGTCAGAATCGCCAGCCGCGCGGGAATACAGGCGATGTTCAGCTTGTCGCAGGCTTTCTTGATCAGCAACTCACTGCATCGCGGCTTGGGCGGCGGAAGGAACATTCCGTTCGGCGCACTGGATACATTTTCCGCCGTGCCAAAAACCCCTATATACGACTCCACTTTGTCGTAGTACGGCGAAATATCTTCGTAAGTAATTGGCCAATCTTCGCCGAGGCCATCGCGTGTCTTGGATTGAAAATCGACTGGAGCGAAGCGCAGCGCAATGCGGCCCCAATGATTCGTTCTGCCGCCCACAATGCGAGAGCGGAACCACTCAAACTCCGAACCGGGCGCGGAAGTGTACGGCTCTCCTTCGATCCGCCACGCGCCATTCGGCGCCAGAAACTCGCCAAAATTCTCCGCAGCCTTGCCCCCCACACCTACCCCACGGTGTGGAAGATCGTACGGCCACATAAACATCTTGTAGTCTTTTTCTGGATTGACCGGCGGCCCGGCTTCCAGAAGCGCCACGCTGAGCCCGCCTTCTGTAAGAGTCTTTGCCGCCATCCCGCCGCCGGCCCCAGAACCAACCACGCAAACATCATATTTCTGCGGAGATTTACTCACCTGCGCCATCTAGAGTTCGCCTCGTTTTAATTGTTCCACCGCGTAGTCGCTGGCTCGGGCGGTCAGAGCCATATACGTGAGCGAGGGGTTCACACACGACGCCGAGGTCATGCACGCCCCGTCTGGAAGAAACAAATTCTTGGCGTCGTGAAGCTGATTGTGCGCGTTCAATACCGATGTCTTCGGATCGCGCCCCATGCGCGCCGTGCCCATCTCGTGAATGCCGAGGCCTGGCGCGGAAATGTCATTCCAGGTCGTGATGTTCCGCGCACCCGAAGCCGCAAGCATCTCCGCGGCCTGGATCGCAATGTCTTTCGACATCGTCAATTCATTTTCATTCCACTGGCAGTGGATCTTGAGCGTCGGTATGCCCCACGCGTCGAGTTTTTCCTTGTCGACTTCCACGTAATTTCCGTGACTCGGCAAACACTCTCCAAATCCGCCCATGCCCAAATGCCAGGGGCCGGGTCCGCGCAGAGTCTCTTTAAAGTCCGGGCCCAGGCCGGCCATATTAAGCCCGCGTTCCCAGTTTGCCCGGCCGCCTCCGCCTTGATACCCGTAGCCGCGTAAGAAATCTTTCTGTTTCGTTTTCACGTTGCGAAACCGGGGAATGTAAATCCCGTTCGGCCGATTCCCGAAAACCGCCTTGTCTTCGTGGCCGGGCATGGTACCGGAAGCGCCGCTGCCCATGTGGTGGTCCATCAGGTTGTGTCCCAATTCGCCGCTTGAATTTCCCAGACCATTGGGAAATTCCGGTGTCGCGGAATTCAGCAGGATTCGCGTGGATTCCAGCGTGGAAGCACAAAGGAACACGATGCGTGAGTTGAACTCCATGGCTGCCTTAGTTTGGCCATCAATTACTCGCACTCCGGAAACCCGCTGAGTCTTAGGGTCGTAGATAAGACTGTGGACCACGCTGAAGGGCCGAACTGTGAGGCGACCTGTTTTTCCCGCTGCAGGCAGGGTCGAACTTAAACTGCTGAAGTACGAACCGGTAATGCAGCCGCGTTGGCACATACCGCAATAGTGGCAAGCGGCCCGGCCACGGTGCACGCGCGTCAGAATCGCCACACGCCCGATGGTCAACATGCGGCCATCGTCAAAATGTTTGGGTAGCGCCTCGCGCATATCCTGTTCCACGCAACTTAGTTCCATCGGCGGCAAGAATTTGCTGTCGGGCAGGTGCGGGAGCCCCTCGGCCTGGCCGCTGATTCCCGCGAAATCTTCGACGTAGTCATACCACGGAGCAATATCCTGATAGCGAATCGGCCAATCGACCGCGATACCTTCTTTCAAGTTGGCCTCAAAATCCAGATCGCTCCAACGGTAGGTCTGGCGGCCCCAGGTCAGGGATTTCCCTCCTACCTGGCGCCCGCGGATCCACGTAAACGGCTTGCCCGGATCGGTGGCGTAGGGATTTTCCAGATCATTCACAAAAAACTTGCTGGAATATTCGTCGCACGCGTAATAACACTCGCGTTGCACCGGCTGGATGCGTTGGCGTTCCGCGCGTTTATCCCACCCGCGATATTTCATCTCCCACACCGGAACGTGCTCCACATAGTCGCGCTCTGGAACGATCGGCCTGCCCGCTTCCAGAATAATTACCTTCAAACCCTTTTCGGTAAGCTCTTTCGCGGCCCATCCACCGGTGATTCCCGAGCCGATTACAATTGCGTCGTAAGTATTCGTAGCCATGCTGTAACTCACGCATCCTTTCGAACAGGCACATTGCTACAGCCATGCTGCGCGCCGGGAATGATTTCGAGCCCTAATTCCTTGCTGAATCCGATTTCGGAAGTGTAGTAACCGTGCAGAGTCATGGTTTTGAATACGCGGAAGAATTGGCCTTGCAACTGAGTCTCCCGGTCTTTCGCCGCAACGGAGTTATGGTGGGGCAATATTTCACGGTGCCAATCGACACCGTCGTCCAGAACACGGAGCAACGCGGTCTGTTGCACCACGGATGCCTGCATGAATTTCTTTCCAAATAAACCTTCGCATTGTGGGTCGACGCCGTTTAGTCCATTCAAGAAACTGTCGCGCTCTTCCGGTATGGCCCACTCCGTCAGAATAACGTCCATGAATTCGTTTACACGGGCCTCTTTCGCACCGGGCGTCGTCGTGGCTGGGATGATGAGGTCAGTCATCGCGACGACGATTTCGTTCTGACTGGAACTGAGCGTTCGAAGGGTATAGCCCGCTCCCGGCTGCGCTTGCTTCAACATCGCTAACAGCCCCGGCGAGACGGCAGGCATTAACGCCCCGGCGGTCATAAGTCGGAAAGCTTCACGTCGATTCATAGTCTATTCCCTCGCTCAAACCTTGGATACTAAGCCTTCTGCCCACCACTTCTCCGCCGATTCCCGTGCAGTTCGCAGCGCGGAAACCACGTCGGCCGTGGGTACGAATTCCATCGCCGCGTAGCGAGAATACCCGAGTTGCCCCAGCTTTCGAAAGATGTTGGCGTAATTGATCTCTCCGGTACCGGGCTCGTGGCGTCCTGGAACATCGGCGATGTGAACCAAGCCGACCAAGTCGATGTTCTTGGCGAGTTTTGTGATCAGATTGCCTTCAGAGATCTGCTCATGGAAAAAATCGTACAGGAAGCGCACATTCGGTAAATTCACCTCGCGCACGACGTCGAAGCCTTCCGCCACCGAGGTCAAGAAGTACTTCGGATTCTCTTCGGGATCAATATTTTCCAGCAGGAGTTCGACGTTTTGCGGAGTCGTAAGATCCGCAGCTCGTTTGAGCGCTTCCACGCAGTTCGCGTGCATCTGCTCGTGGCTCAGTCCGAGAACCTTGTTGCCGGTCAGCAGAATTAGCTTTGTGCATTCCAGTTCTGCGAGTTGCGGCAATTTTGCCCGAACCTGTGAGAGAAATAAGTCATGCTGCGAGGCGTCGCAAAGGCTCGCCTCAATTCCGCTGGAGGCATCTACCACCATTCCCAATTTACGCAGTTGATTCCGGGCCTTGGCGAAATCCGAAGCGCTCCAGTCCCGGTATTCCCCCACCAGTTCGACCGCGTGATACCCGGCGTCCGCCACTTTGCCAATGCGAACGTCGAATGGCTGTTTCGGCTCAACGGTCCAAAGCATGACGGAGAAGTGAAATGGTTTGGCGGCATTCGGCGCCGAGTCGCTGTTCAATTCGGCTCCGGCCAAGAAAGCGTCAGGCAGACTTGCAGCGATCAGTCCCGCTGCCGGAACGCCGCGAATGAATTCGCGCCGACGCATTTCAGACCCCAAGGATTTCGTTACGAATATTCTTGAGCACGTAAGCAGCGCGCTCGACGCCCACAGGGCCTGGCAAGATTGGGTCTTCGTTTTCAATGCTCAAAATGCCGTCGTAACCGATATCCATGTACGCCTGAATAACGGACTTCCACAGCGACGCTCCGTGTCCATACCCCACCGCCCGGAACGTAGCCGAGGCATTGGATAAATCACCGGCTTCGAACGCGAAATTTAACACCCCATATTTCGCGACATTTTCCGGGAACAGAACGGTGTCTTTCATGTGCGCGTGAAAAATCGCTCCCTGTTTGCCAAGAAAGTGAATGACCTCCACCGGGTCGCAGCCTTGCCAGAAGAGATGGCTCAAATCGCAATTCGCGCCGATTTCTTCTCCCACCGCCTCCCGCAATTTCAGCAGCGTGCGTGGGTTGTACACCACAAAGTTTGGATGCATCTCGAACGCCAGCTTGCGGATGCCGTGCTCGCGCGCATATTTCGCGGCTTCCTTCCAATACGGAATCACCTTTTCTTTCCACTGCCATTGCAGCATCTCGTTGTATTCGGGCGGCCAGCGATAGGTGATCCAATTCGGCTGCGTGTCCGTGGGAGTTCCCGCTGGGCAGCCGGAAAATCCCACAATCACCTTCACATCCATGCGTTCCGCGAGCAGCACCGTCTTGCGAAACGAGTCGATACCCCGCTTCGCGTGCGCAGCATCGGGATGGACCGGATTTCCGTGACAGCTAAAGGTAGCGACACGAATATTGCGATCTTCGAATTTCTTCTTCCAGGCCTTGGCTTTGGCGGGGTCCGCAAGCAGGTCGTCCACCGGACAGTGCAGGTTATTCGGATATCCGCCGGTTCCGATCTCCACGGCTTCCAAACCCAATGCACTGATGGTCTCCAACATTTCATCCAGGGAGAGTTTTTCATAGACTGGATCAAATACGCCGATAGGGATTTTGCGTTTGCTAGTGGTTGCGGCTTGCACGACGTTCCCGCTTTCCAGCGTCTTCTCGTGAATTGCGCCAGGAGAAATTCCCGCCAACGCCGAAGCCCCCGGAAGAGTAGCGGCCAGAAGGCCGGTTCCCGTAGAGGTTAGAAACTTCCTGCGATCCAAGATTGCGTTTCCTTCACTAGGGGAAGACTTGCGCTCGCGCATTCGGGCTCCTCCGGTCTGCTCTGCGTGCATCGATGAATCTGGTATATCGATTTTCTGCGGCATTATACGCCCGCGGAGCGGCTCTTCGCGACAAAACTGCAAAGTTTATTTCTTGCGGCGCAGACTCTCCATGGCCGGAAAGGAACTGGCGGCAGTCAGCGCACGCTCTGGCGGAGTCTTGCCATTTTGCAGCGCGTCCACAAGCATTTCGATCGCTTGGCCCGAATTGGGGGGGATGTAAATGGTAGCGGTCAGCAGGCCGCTGCGAACCCACGCCTGCCCGGTCTTGGGCAGCCCGTCACAGCCGAGGTACGGCACCTTGAGCCACTGCTCTTTCTCGACATCCAAGCGCAATTCTTGAAACGCTTTGCGCGCACCGATAGCCATCGAGTCGTCTTGAGCCGCAACCAGGTCCACGTTGGTCTTTTGCGAAGTCGTCAATTTCAACCAGGAACGCACCGCTTTCTGAGCACTCTCTTCCGTCCACTGGCCCTTCAGAATGATCAGGTGGATGTTCGCAGGCTTGACTTCCTGCATCCCCAACGTGCGTTCCTTCGCAGCGGAATTTTCCGAAGGCCCCTGGATGTACAGAACCGTGCCGCCCGTAGGAAGGAGAGTGTTGCATTGCCGCCCCTGGAGCCGGCCGATTTCCACATGATCCGAAGTGACTGTGAATACCGGCGCCTTCTTGGTCAGCCGCAGTTCGGCGATGTACGCTGCCTCACGATTTAGCACCACCCAGCCAATTCCCGCGTTGACCGCCGCGCGTGCGACCTGCGGCAAAGCCGTGCCGCCTACCGGCTCGAAAATGATTGCGTCGGGACGTTCTTCGGGAGCCGCCTGAATGGCTTTCAGGATTTGTGTGCTTTGCGTGATCGCATCGTTTTGTGCGAACAACGTCTGAATGCTGACCCCAAACCTGCTCGCGGCTTGCTCCGCGGCCTGCGCCTGTTCCAACTGGAAGTCGTTGTCGTTGGTCGTCAGCGCCACTAGAAATCTGAATTTGCCCATCGCTCACCCGAATTAGGAATCTTCCCTACCTTACACCGGCGCGGACCCTACCGGAAAGAATCCTCAACGCCAGTTTCATTGCATGAAATAGAAAACGGAGCTGGGCTGGCAACTATCGGGCCGCTCGACATTTTGTCTTGCCTTTGACCGCATCCACCACGCCATTCTCTTATTTCGCTTCAAACACGACTCTTCCCCGCAAGAGGGTCAGTTTGCAATTCAAGTCTTTCAGTTGTTCCGCGGGAATCGCGTAAGGGTCCTGGTCCCATACGGCGATGTCCGCGTCCTTGCCGGCTTCCAACGAGCCAATTCGCTCCTCCAGGAAGAGCGCGTGCGCCGCCCAAATCGTGTAGGACTTGAGCGCCATTTGTATGTCCACCGATTCCGCCGTCCCAAACGGCTGCGTGCCATAAATTCCATTCGCCGTTTTCCGAACCACCGACGCCCATAAGCCGTACCGCGCTGGATATGGCGTCACTGGAAAATCCGATCCACCCGCCCATTCGATGTGTTTCTCCACGTAGGTATGGAATGGCTCGAGACGAAGACCGCGTTTTGGACCGAACGTTCCGGCGTAGGTGTCGCCAATCCACCAGAGAAATGGTGCCTGCGCCTCGGGATATCCGGCGTCGTATTCCTTCTGCAGCAAGGCCATGGTGTCGATCGCGTGGTCGCTGGGAATGTTGCAATGAATAATGCCGTGCCGCAGGCCCTTGGTCGGTTTTCCCTTCAACGCTTCCACGTAACTATCCACTACCCAATCGATCGCGCGATCGCCAACCGCGTGTGTGCTTACGTGGATTCCCGCACCATGAATCAACTTCACCATTTGCCGGTACACCGCTGGCTCTATGTTCGGGTAACCCGTATTGCTAGCATCCGGCTTCTTCGCCTCGGTAAGCCAAGGATCGTAAACCCACGCCGTGCGGCCGCCTCCGCTGCCGTCCATATACAATTTGATTCCGCCGGCGAGCAGCGCCCCATCTCCGTACGACTGCGGCGGCTTCTTTTCCTGCTGCAGATACGCGACAGCCGCCCGAGCGGACTCCAACGTCCGGCCGCCATTCATGAGCGCGAATATCCGCACCGTAAATTTGTTCTCGCCAAGAAGTTCGCGATAAAGTTGCCAGCGATCCGGCTCGATTCCAGGATCCTTCGCGGCGGTCATGCCCTCTTTATTGAAATCCGCCATCATCTTCAGGATGCCGTTGCGCTGCTGTTCTTTTGTTGGGGGAGGAATCAGGTTCACGACCAGATCCATCGCAGTTTCCTTCAGAACGCCAGTTGGCTCGCCCTTCGCATCATGATCGATCGTTCCGACCGGCGGATCCTTCGTGGCCGCGGTGACTTTCGCGAGTCGCAGAGCGTACGAATTGGCCACACCGTAGTGGCCGGTGGTGTGGGTTAGCCAAACAGGGTTTTGCGGGGAGACACCGTCCAGATCCGCTGAACGCAGGTAACGTAGCTCCGCTAGTTTGCTCTCATCCCAACCCACGCCCAGAATCCATTGCCCGGGCTTTTGCTGAGCAACTTTCTCGCGCACCAGCTCCGCGACTTCTGCAACGCGCTTCACACCATTCAGATCGATGTCGTACAGGGCCGCGGTCTCGTCGAAGTGGCAATGAGCGTCAATTAGTCCGGGCGTCGCCGTTCGGCCATGCAAATCAATCGTGCGGGTGTTACCGCCTCCCAGTTTGCCGATTTCGGCGTCGGAACCAACCGCAATGATCTTGCCGTCTCGGATCGCCAGAGCTTGCGCAACGCTATCGTGAGAATCGACAGTGATGATCTTGCCGTGCAGCAGAATCGTATCCGCAGTCTGCGCCGGCGCATCTTCGGAGTTTCCGCGGAAAACAACCGTGGCGAGTAGTATCGCGGAAACCACCAAAATTACTTTGGCTAGACCTCGAACCAAAGTTCCCAGTCCTTTGCGCATCCCCGCACCCTCACGTCATCCCATCAGCCTAGAGACTATAAGTCATTCGTTCCGGAGAATCGAACTCGCTCGCGCTGGAAAAGGAAACGCCAAGCCGCAAATTCGCGGGCTTGGCGTTAAGAACGTCACCTCTAGCTTTTCGGCGTGGCTCGCCGGTCCAGTCAAAGAATCAGGAAAGGGCGCGAACCAACTCCGCTCCGGCAAAGTGTGCGCCGGAAACGAAATTCAGCAACGGGCCGAAGCTCCAGGCGGCAGGCTTGCCCACAAAGTGAAGTCCTGGAATGGAGGATTCCAGTCCACGCTTCAGTACCGGATACCCGCGCACAGTCCTCAAACTTTTCTGAATCGATGGGCTGAAGAAATGGTAGCGAGCCGTATCTACCTTATATCCGGTCGCCACAATCACGTGGTCCACCAGGCGGTCCGTTCCGTTGCTCAATTTCAGATGTACCTTGTCACCCATGATTTCCGCCGCGGTGACCAGGCAATTCATCGTCATGGGAACGCTAGCCAGGTAGGGTTTTTGCCACCCTGTTCCTGCCGGCCGGATCGCGCGATAACTAATGCGATCCTGCAACCCGCGCGGCAAATGACGGAACACATTCGGGAACCCTACCAACCGGCTGATGCCCGCCGGGCCAACGTCAAAATTCGAATACAAGCACCAGGAAAGCAAACCAAGCTTGTGTAGCCAAACGTTCTGGCCAACCCAGCGCACCGCTTTCTGCTTGGCGACCAATTCCGGCATGGCCCCATGCGCATACAAAAGTCGCGCAGCGTCCAGAGCGCTTTGCCCGCCTCCAACCACCAGCACCTGTTGCCCGGTGAAGCGGCTCAAATCTTTGTGGTCCGAAGAATGGGTCACATGCGAAGTCGGCAGCCCATCAAATTCCTTGGCCATCCACGGAAACGGCGCAATGCCAGTGGCGATGATCACCCGGCGAGACTTCACCATCTGACCATCGCTCAGCGAAAGTTGGAATCCGCTGCCATTCTTTTCAACGCCAGTCACTTGCTGGCGCTGTAAATCCGGCACCGCTTTCTGTTGATACCACTGCCCGTATTCCACAAAGCGTTGCAGCGGAGTCGGGTTGGCAAATTCCACCCCAGTGTCGGCCTTGAAATGATCCAGTGTGAGTTTCTTGTGCGGATCGGAGATGTGCGAGGCAGCCCAATTCGAGCGCAGGTACATCCCCGCGGGCATGTGATTCTGCCAGAAGCTCATCGGGTCACCGAAAATTCCGACGCCAATGCCTTTATCCTTTAAGTAGGCTGCACCGGAAAGTCCGAAAGGCCCTGCACCCACAATGGTAACGTCGAAATCCATGGTTATTGAATTTCCTCTTAAAAGCCAAAAATGGCTAAAGTTTTTCTACTCCTGCCTCTTGCCGGCGGAGCCGAGGGTCCGATGGGGGCTCCCGCAAACCAGCTAACCTGCACAAACAGATTAGCTTAGCTGGAGGACGGAGGGCTGGGCCGCCGAAATCGATGTTTCCATCCTCGCACCTATAGCTGCAAGCCACATTCCAACCCACGGCTGCAAGCCTTTCGCCTGGGACAGTCAGCTTCTGCAAGGCGCTTAAGTCCACCGGGGGGCGGGAGGACTCGGCATCGCTCCGATTGAGGCGCAGCTCCAGCTGGCAGTTGGAGCCGTGAGGATTTTGCCTCAGGCGTAAGTACTGGACGTGTTGACCCAGGCCGATTCGTGAAATACTTCGGCTGCGTCGTTCGTATACGTTTGCGATGGCCTATTCCCCATACTGGTTGTGCACATTTGCGCGGGAACCCTGGGATTGCTGTCCGGGACCGCTGCCATGTCTTTCCGAAAAGGTTCGCCCCGCCATGTGCTGGCGGGAAAGGTCTTTGTGGCATCCATGCTCACCATGGCGACCTTCGCGGTGTACCTTGCCATCGTAAGGCACCAACCAAGTAACATCGGCGGCGGGATTCTTACCTTTTATCTGGTCGGAACGGCATGGCTGACCGCCAGGCGCAGAGACGGCGAAACGAGTCGCCGATTGGATTGTGCTTCTCGTGCCCTTGGCGCTCGGCATCCTCACTTGGATGAATGGTATTCAGGTCGTGCGCAGCGGAGCGAGTTCATCCGATGGAGTCCCAGTCGGAATGACCTTTTTCATGGGTTCGGTGATGCTGCTGGCGGCCGCGGGAGACGTTCGCATGCTGGTGGGTGGCGGCGTCCGTGGAGTACAGCGCATCGCGCGGCATCTCTGGCGTATGTGCTTTGGGCTATTTATCGCAGCAGGATCTTTTTTTATGGGGCCCTCAAACCGCCCGCTGAGACTGCTTTCGGCGGTGGGACTCGGGCAGCATCTGTCTCCGGCTTTATTCAGTACAAGTTTGTATCTAGTTCTTACCGTACTTCCGCTGATTTTGCTGATTTACTGGCTAGTACGAGTCCGCTTTACAAATACATACAAGGGAAAGTCGACACAACTGGCATCCCCAAGTCCTGATTGATACGACCGAAATTCGTGAACTCGAATTGAACGGCCCACGCAAAAGCCCTAAACCATTTATAATCAAAGATTTTTTATGGCGCGCCCGGGGCGATTCGAACGCCCGACCTCGTGCTTCGGAGGCACGCGCTCTATCCAGCTGAGCTACGGGCGCGCAGAGGAACTTTGCTACAGCAGCAACTTTGCTAGTTTAGCGGTTCTGGTATTTTCGCGCCAGTAGCCAACTACCCGCTACTCCTTCCTTCGCGCCGAGCCCAGGCCCTCCGACAAACTCATCCTTTCGAACGGCTCCGGATATCCCGTGCCAGCTTCTCGATCTCTTCGGTCTTCTTGATCAGATTCAGCGACAGCACCTTACTGGAATCGGTCTTTTCCACCTCGGCCTTCAGCTCGGACGCCAGATCATAGAGCCGCTCCACCTTTTTCTTAATCTCTTTCTCGTTCTCATCGAGCATATGTTTGTCCGCCGTCGGGGCGTCCGGCGTTTCCGCAGGGCCCTGATCGGAGGCGGGTTTGCGGTCTCGCACTACCGGTGGATTCTGGGAGGAAAGTACGCTGCCGCTAGCCCACACCGAAGCGGCCGCTGCAAGGATAATTGCCGACATGAAACTGCGCCTGGTCTCCACAAGCTTATCTCCTTGGGCGGGATGCCGCGCGTGGCGGGTCGACTGCATCCATCCCCAGCCAATGGTATACTCCCTTTCCGATAGACTCTATGTCCAGCGTTCTTGCGTATCTTCCCGGCGTTCCCGGCCTGATTAGACTCCTCGGTATTTTTGCCGTTGCGCTCTTGCTCAATCGGTTCTTGAAAAGCCTCACGCGCAAGCTCGTCAGGCCTGCGGCTTCCCAAGGCCGCAGCGCGCAAGCAAGAGAGCAGCAAACACGCACATTCGCGGACGCGCTCTACAGTGCAGGTAGCAAAATCATTTGGGCCTTGGCGCTGCTCACTGCGGCGCAGGAGTTCGGCGTCAATGTCATGCCCGCGGTGGTGCTGGCTGGTTTCTTGTGCGTGGCGGTGGGCTTCGGCGCTCGGAGTCTCGTTAAGGACGTCATCGGCGGCTCTTATATTATTCTTGAAGATCAATACGCCATCGGTGAATCGATCCACACCGGCGAGATAACTGGCCGTGTAGAGCAACTCACCTTGCGCTCCACGCTAGTACGCGATCCGCGTGGAGCTCTGGTTACGCTGTCGAACGGAGATCTCCGTACGGCGGCGAACTTGAGCCGCGACTGGTCGCAAACGTTCGTGGATGTCGTGTTATCACCCGCGGTATCGCAGGAGCTGGCTTTCCAGGTTTTGGACGCCGCTTCCAGCGAATTGCGCGCCGATGCTTCCTGGTCGCAGGCGCTAATCGATGGTCCCAGAATTCTCGGTGTGCAGGCCTGCGACCTGAATACCTCCACACTCAGGTTGCAGGTTCGAACCATGCCATCGAGACAGGATGATGTGGCCCGCGAATTGCGCAGACGAATTCAGTTGGAGTTTCAGCGCCGCGGCATTTCGCTGTCCCACGTGCAGCGCGTCGAACTTCTGAACGCCAATTCATTCCAGGAAAACAGGCCGCCCGCAGCGGTTACCTGATCGCTCGGATCTAAGGAGAAAGAGTTATGAGTCAAACTACATATGAAGAAGTGAATTTGATGTTGCGGCTTTACGACCTCCGCCGCGAGCCGAGGCTGCGGGAGGCACGTGCCTGGTTCGTGGAGCACTACCACGCCTCGACGCCGGAAGAAGTGATGCAAAAGTATCCCCAGGGAAGCCAAGAGAACACCTACATTCGCATGGTGATCAGCTATTGGGACATGGTGGCCAGCATCGTCAATCGCGGCCTAGTCAATGACGAACTATTTTTCGAAAGCAACGGTGAGATCTGGGTAGTCTGGGACCGTATGCGCAGCATCGTACCCACCTGGCGCGCGGCCTTCAAGAATCCCTATCTCTTCTCCGGGATTGAAGAAACCTGCAAGCGACTGGAAAGCTGGCGGGAACGCCGGGCCCCGGGTTCCACGTCGGCAATGCGACAGATGATGGAGCAGATGCGGGAAGTGCCCAAGCGGACGTAGCTGACAGCCCGCAGGCGAGGCGCTATGTTTCGGCGGCTAGCAACGCTGCCTCGGGAT
>Ga0210394_10004772_pt1 | contig 15587 bp, 13 predicted proteins | sample IncBWC12MmetaG_FD_160121 | JGI IMG/M metagenome (GOLD analysis project Ga0210394, IMG submission 160121) | Forest soil microbial communities from Barre Woods Harvard Forest LTER site, Petersham, Massachusetts, United States - Inc-BW-C-12-M | ecosystem: Environmental > Terrestrial > Soil >... | reverse complement strand
TGGCCAATCTACCGGTGGTCATTTTTCAATTTGCCTTGAGCCCCTACAAGGATTGGCAGGATCTTGCCTGGGCGGGCGCCCTGATCATCACGGTGACCATCCTGGTGTTGAGTATTTCCGCCCGCGTGCTGCTGGCCTTGCTGCAGTTGCAGCGAGGGTCCTGATCAATGATTCCTTCGACCAAGCCGCCCAAACATATGAAGACGCGCCTGCCCTATCCGGTGGCGGCGGCGCCTGCGCAGGACTTGGGGCCGCCAAAAATCGAGGTGCGGTCATTGAATTTCTTCTACGGCGCGCTGCAGTCGCTGCATAACATCAACATGACCCTGGCCGACCGCTCGATTTCGGCCTTCATCGGCCCTTCGGGCTGCGGCAAATCGACGTTGCTGCGCGTGATGAACCGGATGTATGCGCTGTATCCCCATCAGCGCGCCGAGGGTGAGGTTCTGATCAGCGGCCGCGATATATTGAGCCCGTCAGTGGATGTTGCCGAACTGCGCTACCGCGTGGGCATGGTGTTTCAGAAAGCCACGCCGTTCCCCATGTCGGTGTTCGACAACGTCGCCTTTGGCCTGCGCCTGGCGGGCGGCATACGCGGCGCCGAACTCAAGGTCCGCGTGGAGTCGGCGCTGCGCGACGCGGCCATCTGGGACGAGGTCAAGGACAAGCTGCATGCCGACGGCCGCAGCCTGTCCGGCGGACAGCAGCAGCGCCTGTGCATTGCCCGCACGATCGCCGTCGAGCCGGAGGTGCTGCTGCTCGATGAGCCGACGGCCGCCCTCGACCCGATCTCGACGCTGCGCGTCGAGGAAACCCTGCAGGCGCTGCGCGAGAAATATTGTATCGTCATCGTGACTCACAATTTGCAGCAGGCCGCGCGGGTGTCCAATGTCACCGGATTCATGTACTTGGGCGAGCTGGTGGAAATAGGACCGTCCAGCGAGATATTCACCTCGCCCAAGAATCGCAAGACCGACGATTACATCACGGGACGTTTCGGCTAGCACGATGAACGACAGCAGCATAAATGTCGGCGATCAAGCGCCTCTGGCCGGCGCGCCGGCGGTGCGCGACAAATTGTTCGACCCGGTCATGAGCGCGCGCGAGGTCAGTGTCCACTACGGCGACAAATGCGCCGTTCGCAACGTCAGCCTCGATATTGGACGCAATCAAGTGCTGGCCATGATTGGACCGTCCGGCTGCGGCAAATCCACCTTTCTGCGCTGCTTGAATCGCATGAACGACACCATCCCGAGCGCGCGCGTCAGCGGCAGCATCACCCTCGATGGCCAGAATGTCTACGATAGGCAGCAGGATGTCGCGCAGCTGCGCGCGCGGGTCGGCATTGTGTTCCAGAAACCCACGCCGTTTCCACATTCGGTCTACGCCAACGTCGCGTACGGACCGCGCATCCATGGCTTGGCGAGGAGTCGCGCCGACATGGATGAGCTGGTGCAGAGCAGTTTGGCGCGCGCCGGCCTCTGGGACGAGGTCAAGGATCGCTTGTCGACCGCCGGTACGAGTTTGTCCGGCGGCCAGCAGCAGCGCCTGTGCATCGCGCGCACCATCGCGGTGAACCCCGAGGTGATCCTCATGGACGAACCGACCTCGGCGCTGGATCCGATTGCCAGCGCCAGAATCGAGGACTTGATCGACGAGTTGCGCGAAAATTACGCGATTGCGATCGTGACCCACAACATGCAGCAGGCCGCGCGGGTATCGCAGCGCACCGCCTATTTTCACCTCGGCGATTTGATCGAAGTCGGGCCGACGGATTTGGTATTCACCAATCCCCAGCAAAAGCTCACGGAAGACTACATCACCGGGCGTTTCGGCTAGGGCCGCCCAATCAAGGCGGCCGAGTCCAGCGCTGCGAGGGCACAAAATCCTCGAGCACCGCGGCGCGCATCAGATCCGGCGGCAGCAGCCCCTGGCCGAGAAGAAAATCGTGAAATTTCTTCTGATCAAATTTGCTCTTGAGCTTATCCTCGGTTTCCTTGCGTAGCGACAACAGGCGCGTATAGCCGTAGAAATAGCTGTTCGCCTGTCCCGGTGTGCGAAAGGTGAAACGCTCGACTTCTTCGGTGGCGAAGGCGTGGCTGAGCAATACGTCCTTCTCGAGCACGCTGTATGCCTGTTGCGGCGTCACCGCGCCGCTTTGCAGTTCGGGATCGAGGAACGCCCGCGCGGCGCGCAGCAAGCGCAGCTGCAGGGTCAGGAGTTGCCCCTCCGGCGGCTCGTACGGCTGCATGATGTATTCAGAGTACAGGCCCCAACCCTCGACGTTGGTGGAATTGAAGGCATACAGCGCTCGCGCAAGGCTGGCGCCGTGTTCAACCATGGAATCGAACTGCAGTTCGTGGCCCGGGCGCGCCTCGTGTGCCGTCAGCGTCCACGCCACCGCATCAAAGGTGAAATCATCATATTTGTCTTCCGCGCCGCCGGTCGCCGAAGGAATGTTGAGCGGCAGCACGAACTCGCCGCGCTGTCCCGTATTGTGCAGCAGCGGCGGCGGGACCATATGCGGCGCCGGCGTTTGCACGGTCTCGGCGGCGGTCGCGAGCCGGATGATGGCGGGGCGATCCGGCAGCGTCACAAGATTTTTCGCGGCGATGATCTTCTCGATTTCGTGCAGCCCGTTTTCGTAGAACGGCAGAATCGCCTCGCCGGTGATCTGCTGCTTCTTCAGTTCCGCAATCACGCTGCGGTAATCGCTTTGGCTGAAGCCGCGCGCCTTCGCGACCTGTGCCGCCAACGGCGCCATCTCCGCCTGGTATTGCGAGAATGCGGCGTGCGCCATCGCGGCGATCTTCGCGGGCGGAATGTCGATGCCGTAGGCCTCGAAGGCAAGCGCATACTTCTCGGGCGGCAGGCGAAAGTCGCTGCGGGCCTTCGGCAGGATGTTGGACTTCACCCAGCCGTCGTAGCCGCTCAGCTGATCCTGCAATTTCGCATACGCAGGTTCCCAGCCCTCGAGCTGGTACTTCTTGAACAACGCGGCGACGCCCTCGACGTAGTTGGAGTTGCGCCCGAGCTCGGTCTGCACCTCGCTTTGCGACGGATAGATGACGCCCGGCTTGGCGATCTGCTCCAGCTCGCGCGCTTTCAACAGCTCGGTGAACGGCTTGTAGCCGGGTTCCATGCCGGCGTACTTGCGCAGCCGGATCAGCGCGGCAGGCCGCCGTGCCGCGGCCACCTGGTCATCGAGCAGCCCGCGCAATCCCTGAAAAACAATGGCGCTGGCATTGATGAACGGCACTTCGTGCTCGAGCCCGTAATCCTCGGTGCGAAACTGCAGGCTGAAGGCTTTCTGCAGAATGTCGAGGTCTTGCCGCACGTTCTTGTCCGATTCCGCAGCGCGCGCAGCCTTGATCTTCAGCAGCGCTGCCTCGAATTCACGCCGCGCGGCGATCTCATCGGCGCGCGTGGGATCGGTGATCGACTGATCGAACTTCGCGACTCCTTGTTGCGAGCCTTGTTCGGGAGCGTGCGCGAACTGCACGTCGAGCAGCATATTGGTATACACATTGCTTTGCCGGACCCAGGCCTGCTCGGCGGCCGCAGGCTGGCCCAACGCGGCGAATGACAGGGTGCTGAGAGAAATCGCGACGATCAGACGGTGCATTTTTCAATCTTACATTGTCTAGCGCCGTTGATGGCCGCGAATCTTAATCGGTGTTGCGCAGCAATTCGTTCAGCGACGTTTTGGCACGGGTCTGCGCATCGACGCGTTTGACGATCACCGCGCAAGCGAGCGCGTACTTGCCGTTCGCGGCGGGCAGCGTCCCCGGCACCACGACGGCACCGGCGGGCACGCGGCCGTAGAGGATCTCGTCCCGCTCGCGATCGTAGATGCGCGTGCTTTGTCCGATGAACACGCCCATGGAAATCACCGCGCCGCTTTCGACCACCACGCCCTCGACGATTTCGGAGCGCGCGCCGATGAAGCAATTATCCTCGATGATGGTTGGGCTTGCCTGCAGCGGTTCCAGCACGCCGCCGATGCCGACGCCGCCGGACAAATGCACGTTTTTGCCGATCTGCGCGCACGAACCCACTGTCGCCCAGGTGTCCACCATGGTGCCGCTGTCCACGTATGCGCCCACATTGACGTAGCTCGGCATCAGCACCACATTGGGGGCGACGTAGGCACCGCGGCGCACGGTCGCGGGCGGCACGATGCGCACGCCGGCGGCGGCAAATCGTGCAGCGTCCCAACCGCTGTACTTGAGCGGCACCTTGTCGTAAAAATTCAAGCTGTCGGCCGGCATCGCCGCGTTGTCCTTGATGCGAAACGACAGCAGCACGGCCTTCTTCAGCCACTCATTGACGCGCCAGCCGCTGCCCTCGGGTTGCGCCACGCGCAGCTTGCCGCCGTCCAGCAATTCGATGGACTCTTCGACCGCGGCGCGCACATCCGCGGGCGTGGTTCGCGGCGTCAACTCCGCCCTTGATTCGTAGGCGCCGTCGATGATCGACCTCAAGCCGCTGCAGGGATTTGTCGACGGCGCTTGCATCAGCAGCTTAAGCCCGTGCCATATCGCGTCGATCCAGCGCCCGCACCAGCGATTCCTGCACGCGCCGGCACACCTCTTCCGGCAGCAGACCACCGTCGGCGCCGGTGATGTAAAACACGTCTTCCGCGCGTTCGCCCACGGTCATGATCTTGGCGCCGTTGATGGCTACGCGCTCGGCGCGAAACACTTTGCCCACCTCGGATAGCAGGCCCGGGCGGTCCGCCGCGATCAGCTCGAGAATGGTGCGCGAGTTGCGGCTGTCGATGCTGAAATTCACCTGGGTGGGCGTCGAGAACATGCGCACCTGGCGCGGCGCACGCCGCGTGACGGTGGGCGGTAAATCCTCGTCCTGCTGCAAGGCGCGCCACAAGCCGCGTTCGATTTCTCGAATGCGCACGGCATCCGCGATCACCGCGCCGCTGTCCTCGAGCACCACGTAAGTCTCGAGGCTGAAGCCATTGGCGCTGGTGATGAGGCGCGCATCGACGACGTTCAGACCCATCTGATCCAGCACCGCCGTGGTGCGGGCGAAGCTGCGCAGGCGGCGCGGCGTGTAGGTGAGCACCGCCGTGCCGCCGCGCTCGGTCAGTTGCCGGATGGCGACCAGCGGCGCGTCATCGTTGGCGCTGCGCGCGGCGAGCAGTGTTGTAGGCCAGGCGATTTCCTCGGGCGTATAGCGCAGGAAGTACGCCTCGGTCCACTGCGACCAGACCTGCAAGACTTTTTCCGCGCTTACCGCGGCAGGGATGTTCGCGCGCGCCTGATCCTGAGTTTCGCGAATCAATTCTTCTTGATCGACCGGGGTCTCGAGCCCGCGGCGCAGCGCCCGCTTGGTGCGCTCGTAGAACTCCTCGAACAAGCGTGCCTTCCAGGCGTTCCACAGTTTCGGATTGGTGCCGCGCACGTCGCAAACGGTCAACACGTACAGATAGTCGAGATGCACCTGGTCGCCCACCCGCTGCGCAAAATCGTGGATGATGTCCGGATCGCTGATATCCTTTTTCTGCGAGGTGATGGACAGGATCAGATGATTTCTCACCAGCCACGCCACCAGGCGCGCTTCGTAGCGGCCCAGTCCCTGCTCCAGGCAAAAAGCCTCCGCGTCCACCGCGCCCAATTCGGAGTGGTCGCCGCCGCGGCCCTTGGCGATGTCGTGGAACAGTGCCGCAAGATACGCGATCTCCTGGCGCGGCAGCGATTGCATGATCTGGCTCAACGCAGGAAATTCCTCGTTGAACCTAGGGATGGCGAGGCGGCGCAGATTGCTGACGACGAACAGGGTGTGCGCGTCCACCGTATAGGCGTGAAACAAGTCGTATTGCATGCGGCCGACGACGCGGCCGAATGCCGGAATATAGCGGCCGAGTACGCCGTACAGATTCATGCGGCGCAGCTCATGTGTCACCCCGACGGGTGCGCACAGAATCTCCATGAAGAGGCGATGGTGGCGCGGATTCTGCCGGAATTCCTCATCGATGAGCCAGACATGCGTGCCGATCAGGCGGATGGTTTCGGCGCGCACGCCGCGCAATTCGGGGTGCTGCTGCAAAATCACGAACATCTCGAGCAGCGCCGATGGATAGCGCGCAAAAACTTCCGCATGCGTGACTTCCAGGTAATCATTGCGGATTTGGAAACGTGCATTGATCGGCTCGGGTGCGCCGCTTTGCGTCAGGATGGCCTCGCGAAACAGCTGCAGCAGCATTTCGTTCAACAACGAGATGTCCATCACGGTGCGATAGTACTTCTGCATCAGTTGCTCGACAGCCAGCGTAAAGCTCGCATCTTCGTAGCCGAACAGCTTCGCGAGCTTGATCTGGTAGTCGAACAGCAGCCGGTCTTCGCGCCGCCCGGTCAATACGTGCAGCCCGAAGCGTACCTTCCACAGGAACGACTGCCCGGCTTTGAGCTTGCGCAATTCCTCGCGCGTCAAGAAGCCATGCGCCACCAGTTCGTCCAGGGTATCGGTTCCGAAATGGCGCTTCGCCACCCAGCCGATGGTTTGGATGTCGCGCAATCCTCCCGGGCTCGATTTGACATTCGGTTCGAGGTTGTAGGCGGTGTCGAAGTAGCGGTGATGCCGCTCGGTCTGTTCCTTCACCTTGGCTTCGAAGAAATCCTGCGACGTCCACAGCCGATCGGAAGCGAGGGCGCGGCGCATGCCGGCGAACAGGGACTCGGGCCCGGACAGCAGGCGGGCCTCGAATAATGTGGTGGCGACGCTGATATCGGCAAGACTTTCGCGCTGGCAATCATCGATGGAGCGCACGCTGTGTCCGACTTCGAGTCCGATGTCCCAAAGAAAGGTCAGGAATCGCTCGATGTCGGGCTGCCAATCGGCGGAATCGCTTTTCGGCAGCAGCACCATGATGTCGATGTCCGAACTCGGGTGCAGCTCGCCGCGCCCATAGCCGCCGACGGCAATGAGCGCGAGATCGCCCGCAAACTTTCCGGCGTGGCGCAGCCACGCGGCGCGCAGCGCGATATCGACCAGGCGGGCGCGGTCGCGCACCAGATCCTCGATGGCATCGTCCGCGACAAAGCGATCTTTCAGAAGCTCGGTGCCGCGATCGAGGACCTGGCGAAATACGATGGGGGAGAATTGGCCGTCTTTAAGCTCTTGGGGGACCGCCGTCAAATAGGTCCAGTCGGGGATTGGATCGAGAAACTTGCCGTGTGCGTTCAAGAAGCCGCCGCCGCCGCAGGCAGTTCGACATTCGCGCTCAAGGTCAGCACCTCGTAGCCACCGTCGGTGACCAGAACCGTATGTTCCCACTGCGCCGACAGCGATTGATCCTTGGTAACCACGGTCCAGCCATCGGGCAGCAGCCGCACGTCGCGCCGCCCGGCATTGATCATGGGTTCGATGGTAAAGGTCATGCCGGCGGACAATTCCAGCCCGGTGCCGGGCTTGCCGTAGTGCAGCACCTGCGGATCTTCGTGATAAACGCGCCCGATGCCATGTCCGCAGTATTCGCGCACCACCGAAAAGCTATTGCTCTCGGCGAAAGTCTGAATGGCGTGCCCGATGTCGCCGAGATGTGCCCCGGGCTTGACCTGCCGAATGCCATGCCACATGGCCTCGTGGCAGGCCGAGGTCAGCCGCCGGGCGAGGATCGCGGCATGGCCCACCAGGTACATGCGGCTGGTGTCGCCATGAAAGCCGTCGCGAATCACGGTAACGTCAATATTGATGATGTCGCCGCTCTTCAGGCGCTTATCCCCGGGTATGCCATGGCACACCACATGGTTCACCGAGGTGCAAATGGTCTTCGGGAAGCCCCGATAGTTGAGGTTGGCAGGAATGGATTTCAGCTCATCGACGATGAAGTCGTGACAGCGCTTGTCCAGCTCCTCGGTGGTAACCCCCGGCTGCACGAACGGTTCAATCATGTCCAGGACGCTGGCGGCCAGGCGGCCTGCGGCCCGCATTTTGTCCTGTTCGACGGGGGTTTTGATGGTCACATTCATAGCAAATTAAGGCCTAGGTCGAGATTCTCGCGGGCTTTGTTTCCCATGGGCGTTCATGGTATAAAGCGCGGCTATTTTTAACAACCCCGCACGCGTGTCGTCACAATCGGCCGGGTGCCCGGAGAAGCTCTTGAAAACTGAAGGCTAGTGCCTTCGATTTCAAGGCTGCAACGGGTTGCCGATTGGGATACGCGGAGGCTCAACCCAACCAGGAGTGTTTTATGACCAGCGTGTCCATGCGACAAATGCTGGAAGCGGGCGTCCATTTTGGACATCAAACCCGCTTCTGGAACCCGAAAATGGCTCCGTTCATCTTCGGCGAACGCAACAAAATCCATATCATCAATTTGGAGAAGACGCAGCCCCTCTATGCGCAGGCGGCGGCGTTCATCAAGAATGTGGCCGCGGAGGGCGGCAAGGTGCTGTTCGTCGGCACCAAACGCTCGGCGCGCGATGCGGTGCAGAAAGAAGCGACGCGCGCGGCGATGCCCTATGTCAACCAACGCTGGTTGGGGGGCATGCTCACCAATTTCAAGACCATTCGCCAGTCGATCAAGCGCTTGAACGAGCTGGACGAGATGGCGCAAAGCGGCGCGCTCGAGCGGCGCGGCAAGAAAGAGGCGCAAATGCTGCGCCGTGAAATGGAGAAGCTGCTGCGCAGCCTCGGCGGCATTCGCGATATGACGGCGCTGCCCGACGCCCTGTTCGTCATCGATGTCGGCCATGAGCAAATCGCGATCCACGAGGCGCAGAAGCTCGGTATCCCGGTGGTCGCCGTGGTCGACACCAATTGCTCGCCCGACGGCATCGACTATGTCATCCCCGGCAACGACGACGCGATGCGCGCCATCCTGCTGTACGCGGGGGGCATCGCGGACTCGGTGTTGGAGGGCAAGGCCTCGCTGCCGGAGGTTCCGGTCGGTGAAGACGAATTCGTTGAATTGGACGAGGAGGGCAATCCGAAGAAGCGCAGCGCGGGCGGGCGTCGTGCTCCGGCAGCGGCGCGCGGCGGTCAGAGGAAGCAGCCGCCGCGCCGCAAAGTCCCGGTGACCGTGGTGCCGAGTGTTGCCGCCGTGGCAGCCTCGCTCGACGAAGTCGAGGTGGAAGCCGACGACGTCGACGCGGTGGATACTCCGCCCGCCGAGACCCGGCCGGCGAGTGCTCCGCGCCGCCGCCCGGTGGGACGGCGTGCCCCGGCGCGTGGCGCGTAGGCTGGTTTTAAGTCCGCGTAGGGGAGTGCGCAACGGCGCCGCTCTCAAACGCGAAACCTTGGCTCATTTGAGGACCGCCGTGCCCGGCGGTTTTGGCTACCGATGAACATTACGGCAGATTCAGTCAAACAACTTCGCGAGCGCACCGGCGCCGGCATGATGGAATGCAAGAAGGCGCTGGTCGAAACCCAGGGTGATTTGGACGCCGCCGCCGAATTGATGCGCAAGAGCGGCCTGTCGAAAGCCGACAAGAAAGCCGCGCGCGTTGCCGCCGAAGGCAGCGTGGCGATCGAACGCTCCGGCAGCGATGCCGTGCTCGTCGAGGTCAACTGCGAGACCGACTTCGTGGCCCGCAGCGATGAGTTTCAGGCGTTCGCCAAGGAGGTGGCTCGCGCCGCTTTGGCGCAAGCGCCCGCCAGTTTGGAGTCCCTGCTGGCGCTGCCGCACGGCGCCGAGGCGAGCCTCGACGGGCGGCGGCGCGCGTTGATCGCGAAGATCGGCGAGAACATTTCCGTCAGACGCTTCGTGCGCGTGACTTCGCCCGGGCCGCTGGGCACCTATGCCCATGGTTCCCGCATCGGCTCACTGGTGGCTTTGCAGGGCGGCGACGAAGCACTGGCCAAGGACCTGGCGATGCATGTGGCCGCCAGCAATCCCGCCTACATCGATATTGCCGATGTGCCTGCCGCGACGCTCGACAAGGAACGCGCCATTCTGATCGAGCAAACCAAGGCGGAAAAGAAGCCGCCGGAAATCATTGCCAAGATGGTGGAAGGCCGTCTGCGCAAGTACGTTGCGGAAATCACGCTGGTGGGCCAGCCGTTCGTCAAGGACCTGGACATCAGCATCGAGAAGCTGCTCAAAGGGGCCGGCGCCAAGGTGGTGCAATTCGTGCGCTATGAAGTGGGCGCGGGCATTGAAAAGAAGCAGGATGATTTCGTCGGCGAAGTGATGAAGCAGGTGAAGGCGCAGGAAAAAGACCCGACCGACGGCAAGCACGGTCCCAAGAAACACTGAACCTAATGACCAGCAAAACCGGCACGGCACGTTATCGCAGAATTTTGGTCAAATTATCCGGCGAGGCGCTGCTGGGGGATGAGGATTACGGCATTGACCCGATCATTCTCAAGCGCATCGCCGGCGAAATTCACGACCTGACCCAGTTGGGGGTTCAGGTTGCGGTGGTGCTGGGAGGCGGAAACATCTTTCGCGGTGCGGGCCTGGCGCGCGCCGGTATGGATCGGGTTACCGCGGATCACATGGGCATGCTCGCTACGGTGATCAATGCGCTGGCGCTGCAGGATGCGCTCGAGAGCCTGGGCGCCTACGCCCGCGTCATGTCGGCATTGCGCATCAACGAGGTTTGCGAGGATTACATCAGGCGCAGGGCGGTGCGGCATTTGGAAAAAGGCCGCGTGGTGATCTTCGGCGCCGGCACCGGCAACCCGTTTTTCACCACCGACACCGCCGCCAGTTTGCGCGCCATCGAGATCAATGCCGACATACTGCTCAAGGCCACCAAGGTCAACGGCGTTTACGACTCCGATCCGCTCACCAATCCGCACGCCAAGCGCTACGCGCGCCTGACCTTCGACAAGGTGCTGAATGACCGCCTCAATGTGATGGACGCCACCGCCATCGTCATGTGCCGCGAGAACAATCTGCCGCTGCAGGTCTTCAATCTGTTCCACGCCGGCGATTTGATGCGTATTGTCCAGGGTGAAGACATCGGTACCGTGGTATCGGCCGATCCTTAAGATGAAGGGGGGTACATGCTCGAGGACGTAAAGAAGGATGCGGCGCAACGCATGCAAAAATGCGTGGCCGCCTTCAAGGAACAGCTGAAAAAAATGCGCACCGGGCGCGCGCACACCAGTCTCATAGAGCACATCAAAGTCGACTACTACGGCTCGGAAATGCCCTTGAATCAAGTGGCCAACATCGCGACCGAGGACGCCCGCACCTTGACGGTCAGTCCCTGGGAAAAGGCCATGGTGCCGGTCATCGAAAAGGCCATATACAAGTCCGATCTCGGGCTCACCCCGAACACCGCGGGGCAGATCATTCGCATACACATGCCGGCCTTAACCGAAGAACGGCGCCGCGACATCATCAAGGTGGTGAAATCCGAAGCGGAGAATGCCCGCGTTGCGGTACGCGGCGTGCGCCGCGAAGTCATGACCGAATTGAAGGAGATGCTCAAGGAAAAACTCATCGCGCAGGACGATGATCGCCGCGCCCAGGACGAGGTTCAAAAATTGACGGACAAGCACGTCGCGGACATCGATCATGCCATGGCGGAGAAGGAAAAGGAGTTGATGCAGGTCTGATCGCTCAAGACCCGCACGCTCAATACGCCCATGGCCGACTCGCCGCAGCATGTCGCTATCATCATGGACGGCAACGGCCGTTGGGCCCGATCGCGCGGCCTACCGCGAGTCGCCGGGCATCGTGCCAGCGTCAAAGTGGTGCGCAAAATCGTCGAGGAATGCGCGCAGCTCAAGGTACGGTATTTGACGCTGTTCGCCTTCAGCAGCGAAAACTGGCGGCGGCCTCCCGATGAAGTCGGCGTGCTCATGGGACTGTTCCTCGATGCGCTGGTGCGCGAAGTGGCGGACCTGCATCGCAATGAAGTCCGCCTGCGCTTCATCGGCAACCGGGCATTATTGGGTCTTGAACTCAAACAGCGCATGTACGATGCGGAAGCGCTGACGCAAAATAATTCCGGACTGGGGCTGCTGGTGGCGGTGGCCTATGGTGGACGCTGGGATATTGCCCGGGCCTGCCAATCGCTCGCCGCCGATGTAGCTGCCGGAAAATTGGCAGCGGCCGATATCGCCGAGGAGCAGGTGGCAGCGCGTCTCGAATTGGCCGGAATTCCGGATCCGGATCTGCTCATCCGCACCGGCGGCGAGCAGCGCATCAGCAATTTCTTGCTTTGGAATCTTGCCTACACCGAACTTTATTTTTCCGAGGTGCTGTGGCCGGAGTTCTCGCCGCTGCATTTGCAGGCGGCATTCGAGTATTTTGCCCAGCGCGAGCGCCGCTTCGGCAAAACCTCGGAACAAGTTGGGGCCAATGCTTAGGACCCGAGTCGTCACCGGCTGCATTTTGGGGGCCCTGCTGCTGCTGGGCTTGTTTCTACTGCCGCCGCTCATGGCCGTGCTCGCCTTCGGCGCCGTGTTCACTATCGGTGCGTGGGAATGGGCCGGCTTCGGCGCCTTGCGCACCGCGCCGGCCCGGGTTTGCTACGCCATCGTGGTCGCATGCATTTTTGTGCTCGGCTGGCAATGGACTTCGGATCCATCGCACTTGATCATTCTGCTCACGGCGGCGTGCGCGTGGTGGGTGATTGCATTATCGTGGCTGATTCTGGCGCCGACCCAGCAACGGCCCGCCCTGGTGCTGCTCTGCGGCCTGCCGGTGTTGGTGCCGGCTTTCCTGGCGCTGGCGAGAATGCAGATTTCTACTCATGCGAATCGCAGCGGTCCGCTGATCGTGTTATGGCTGGTGCTGATGGTATGCGCGGCGGATATCGGCGCGTATTTCGCGGGGCGCAGTCTCGGGCGGCGCAAACTGGCGCCGCGCATCAGTCCGGGAAAAACCTGGGAGGGAGCCGTCGGCGGCGTGAGCTTGGCTGCGTTGGTGGCCTGGGGTGGCGCCGCGTATTTTGATTTGCCGCAGCTTGGCGCGATCGCATTCGGTTGCGCCGTCGGCATATTTTCCATCATCGGCGATCTGACCGAGAGCATGTTCAAGCGCGCAGCGGCGCTCAAGGATAGCGGCGCGTTGCTGCCGGGACACGGCGGGCTGCTGGATCGCCTCGACAGTGTGACGGCGGCGGCGCCTCTGTATGCTCTGGGATTGTTCGGCTCCGGCGTGATCCGATGAGTACACCGCGCGGCATCGCAATCTTGGGATCGACGGGCAGCATCGGCCGCAGCACGCTCGCCGTCATCGCGCTGCACCCGGAAATTTTCAAGGTCGCGATGCTGGGCGCCTTCAATAGCTGGCAAGCCATCGTCGAGCAGGCAAAGACATTTCACCCGGACACCGTGGTGTTGGTCGACGAGCATGCCGCAGCGCAAGCCCGCGCCGCGCTGCGCGATTGCGGCTCGGCGACGATCGTCGAGAGCGGCGAGCAGGCACTGGCGGATGCCGTCAGCGGCGGCAATGTCGCGGTGGTGATGGCGGCGATCGTCGGCGCCGCGGGTCTCAAGCCGACGTTGGCGGGCGTGCGCGCCGGCAAGCGCGTGTTGCTCGCCAACAAGGAAGCGCTGGTCATGACCGGCCGGCTGCTGATGGAGGAGGTGCGCCGCGCGGGGGCGCAGCTCATTCCCATCGACAGCGAACACAATGCCATTTTTCAATGCATGCCCGCGGGCTACCTTCCGGGCGAGGAGAAGCGCGGGGTTACCCGCCTCATCCTGACCGCTTCCGGCGGACCGTTTCGCACCACCGCGGCGGCCAAGCTGGCGCATGTCACGCCCGATGAAGCCTGCGCGCATCCGAAGTGGAAAATGGGCCGCAAGATTTCGGTTGACTCGGCCACGCTGATGAACAAGGGCCTGGAAGTCATCGAGGCGACGCTACTGTTTGGCATGACGGAGACGCAGGTGGATGTCGTGGTGCATCCGCAAAGCGTGGTGCACTCGCTGGTCGAATACGCCGACGGCTCGGTGCTGGCGCAACTCGGCGCTCCCGACATGCGCACGCCGATTGCGCAGGCGCTGGCGTGGCCCGAGAGAATTGCTTCCGGTGTACACTCCTTGGATCTGGTGGCGATTGGGCAACTGGAATTTGAGCCGCCGGACCACGTGCGATTCCCCAGTCTCGGTCTGGCCAGAGCCGCGGCGCGCGCCGGCGGTACGGCCCCTACAGTGCTGAACGCTGCCAACGAGGTCGCGGTACAGGCGTTTCTTGATCGGCGCTTGAACTTTGTAGGCATTGCAACGGTCATTGACAAAGTGCTGCAGCGGCTTGATTCGACGCCGGTCAAGGCTCTGGGCGATGTTTTGGACGCCGACGCTGCGGCGCGGCGCCTGGCTGTTTCCTTGATTGAGCTCAGCGTGGGAGCCTTCGCATGAAGATATTGGGGTTTCTCGCCGCCTTCTTGGTTGCGATCAGCATCTTGGTGGCGGTCCATGAATTTGGACATTATTGGGTCGCCAAGAAACTCGGTTTCAAGGTGCTGCGCTTCAGCATCGGGTTCGGCAAGCCGCTGCTCACGAGGATCGGCAGGGATCCCGACCACACCGAATACTGCGTGTCCGCCATTCCCCTGGGCGGATACGTCAAGTTGCTGGATGAGCGCGAAGGCGATGTGGCCGCCGCGGAGTTGCCGCGCTCCTTCACGCGCCGGCCCATCGTGCATCGCATCGCCGTGCTATTGGCGGGTCCGGCCATGAATCTTTTGTTTGCGGCGCTGCTGTACGCAATTTTGGCGATGGCCGGAACCGAGATCGTCAAGCCGGTGGTGGGCCAGGTACGCTCCGATGGTCCCGCGGCGCTCGCCGGCCTCAAGGCCGGCGATCAAATCATCAGCGTCGGCGATCGCAAGGTCGCGGACACCGAAGAGCTGCAGATCGCCTTGATCCGCCAATTCACGGATGAGGGCGTGGTTCCGCTGCGCGTGCTTCGCGACGGCTCGACGCGCGCGCTGACGCTGCGGGTGACGGACGACAAGCGCGCGTTGACCGAGCCCGGCAGATTGTTACCGGGCTTGGGCTTCGACCTGGCCACGTGGCATGCCGACACATTGGTGCATGCGGCGCCGGCGGACAGCGCCGGCGGGCGCGCGGGATTGCGCGCGGGCGATCGCCTGCTGGCGGTGGACGGTCAGCACATCATCAATAGCCGCGATTTTGTCGCGGTGATCAGCGACGCGCCGGGACGCGTCATTACAATCGACGTGCAGCGCGGCGCCGAGCGCCTGGCGATTGAGGCGTCGGTGCCGCGAGTGATTGACCAGGGCAGGGCCATAGGCCGATTGGGTATTACTCTCGACGAGGGCCCTCAGGTCTGGCCGCCCGGCCTGGTGGAGATGCATCGCGCGGGACCCGTCGATGCGGTGGTGAGCGGCGTGGCGAAGACCTGGGAGATGTCCGCGCTCACGGTACAAATGCTGTGGCGCATGCTCACCGGCCAGGTGTCGCCGAAGAACATCAGCGGGGTGGTCAGCATCGCCGAATTTGCCGGGATCAGCGCCTACCTGGGGCTGACCGCGTACATGGCGTTTCTGGCGATCATCAGCGTGAGCCTGGGAGTGCTGAATTTGATGCCGGTGCCGCTGCTCGACGGCGGACAGATAGTGTATCAGGCGGTGGAGGCCGTCAAAGGCAGTCCGATTTCCGAACGCGCGCAGCTCTTCGGGCAGCAGGTCGGCATC